>JAEEGL015844537.1_pt1 | contig 63583 bp, 114 predicted proteins | sample 9134231 | NCBI WGS metagenome assembly JAEEGL01 (sample SAMN16246548, study PRJNA631951) | gut metagenome | biome: gut microbiome; feature: rumen; material: fiber-attached | host: Bos | place: Iran: Karaj | collected 2018-10
GAAAGCATCAATGGACGGGTCTCTTATCAACATAACCGCCCGCCGCGAAGATGGATTGCGTTTAAGTTCATTAATAACAAAATCTATTTGATTTAATGAAATTTGATTAGGTGCTTTTATTGTATTATCAATTGGATAATTTACAATTCTATCGTGATAAGTATAAGTCCAATTTCCTTTATCAATTTCAAAATCAAGGATGCCATCTAATACTTCTTGGCGATATTGCTCTAACTCTCTTGGTCCACCTATAAATAATTTACTAATCATAGGTTCAGTAAGTGGCTGTGTAATAATAATAGTGGCTGAAATTTCTTTTTGTGTAGTATTCCAGTCTGCACAATCTGCAATTTCTCCAAATCTCTATAAATTAATTAAAGCCATATGATAAGCCTATGGTAAAGTTCTTTCTTGAATAAAAAATTCTCTCATCTTTCTTTTCTCCTGTTGTTAATGTTTGAAAGCAGGAAGGGAAGGAATCGAACCCTCATCTCGGCTTTTGGAGAGCCTTATACTACCATTGTACTACCGACCTATAATTTTGGCTATTTCCATTTTGGTAACGATAATAGCCGTACCGTATGTCTTTCCATAAGTCAATTACATTAAATTAGTTGGCTGTAATCGCCTATTAAATCCCATATGGGTAAATGCGGCTGGAGGGAATCGAACCCTCACTGTATCTCTACAACGGGTTTTTAAGACCCGCGCGTCTGCCTGCTCCGCCACAGCCGCTTATCATTCGATGCCGTTTATTGTATAACGGAAGGTAAGGGATAAAAATGCAGGAAACAAATATTAAATTATTCATATTGAAAATTATATTCTTTGTTTCCTGCTTTAAATATTACCTTATTTTTTACTTGGAAGATTTTACATATTCATCATACTCATCTTTAAAATACCAAAGATAACCATAAGCACGATGGGTCTTGGTTCTTCCATTCAGGGCATCTCCAATACCAGATTTACCCTCTTTGTTAATAGCTGCCAGGGCTTCTTTCTGAGTTGCATATTCTCCAACAATCTTTCCAGTTTCTTCGTCAATCTGAAGAACGCCACTCTTATTTGGACTCTTGCGTTTCTTTGCGGCTGCGGCTTCAGCTTCTTCAATCATAGCAAGAACCGCATCCAATACTTCAAGTGTCTGATCCTGAATACCAGGATCTAATTCTGCTGAATTTTCAAAATAGAAAATCAATCCTTCTACTGTTTTCTTATCCATATAAAAATACTCCTTTTATCTCATTAAATTAATTACTTAATTCTCAGGTAAGGAATCGGACCTTACTTATATTGCTCGCATTACCAATATGCTACTGAGACACCTTATTTATTTACAGAAAGGAAGGAAAAAAGTGATTTAATAAACAATCACATTAATTGCGGAGACGGGACTTGAACCCGTACCCTTCACGTTATGGGCGTGCTAAGCTGCCGTTGCTCTACTCCGCGATATTCTCCGATTTTGTTAGAGGAGAATCGGAAAACTCCTATATGACTAGCCCATTGGTCTATACCTCTCTTTCTGAGAGTTAGAATAAAAAATAAGTATCTTCAACCCTTTCCACGGCTCCCATACTAACTATTATAGCCGGAATTTTTTGCGCTATTGGTACTGTTGTATCATCTCACTTCACTACGATGACTGGGTGGCATCCAGCGGTTTCTCAAAGAAGAGTTGCTGCAGGCTCTTCTAAGTTACGATTGATACTCTTTTCTATTTCTATTAATAGTATAACAAAAATTTTTTAAAATGTCAACTAGCTGTGTTAACCCAACTAGGGAGTTCTGGTATCCAACCTCGTTAATTAACCATTCATAACGACTAGACAATGCCATTCTCTCTTGTTTTTCCTCTTGAAAAACAAACTCCGTATTGCTACTGCATTAAAAAAGTCATTAGAACAAATATCTTTCCTCTTAAAATATCTTAGTCCAGATATCTCTCTAAATGTCCTATATGGGAGTTGCACCCATACACAGGAGGGAATCGAACCTACTATGTTCTGATTTTATAGGACACGCGGAAACCAGGTTTATGGATTATTAAATCTGGCCCCGCCTCCTTGTCACTCATTTATATATATAAAGAGTAAGCATTTTGGGTGTCTTACCCAGAATAAAGATTAGTGCGGGTGGTAGTCAGCCTTTTAGGAATCCCGCCCATCCCTAGTTAATTCACAGCTTAACTAAACCGATAGTTCTTCGTGAAACTATAACGAATGATTTTCTCCCTAACACTGTTGAAATCAATAAAAACACGACTTGCTTCACAAGTTTACATTTACGTTGACAGGGAGTAAATGAATCCCACGAGGTGAACACTACTGACGAGTGTTTGTGAATATTTCAAAAAGGAGTTTACTTTGCCTCTTTATATCCCGTTTGCCACTTCTGCCACATACCATTTAAGTCGGTGGTAGTTTAACTCCAAAATCCATGCTAACGGCAGTTCTTGTTTTTTAACTTTTTGGCACAATTATTTTACTTAAGCCTCAGGAGCCTCGTTTGTTGCTGTAGGGTTTACAACCCGCTGTTTGTACGTTATATCTTGTCAATTCAAGACTTACGCTCCTCAAAGCGCCCCAGATGGGTGATGCTCCCACTACCTGTAGTTCGACAGACTACCGACTCTGCTGTTTGTCCTCAGGGGCATTTTATAATTAAAAATGTTCAATTGTTGGATAACAATATTTATCATACCAACTGGGTTCGTAAGTATATTCTACTTCATCTTCTCCCCAGTAATATTCTTCACATTGAATTTCACAATCATAGCTATCGTAATAATCAAACATTTTCTATTTTCCTTTCTTTATTTTATATATATATTATACACAAAAATTTTAAAAAAGTCAAATATTTTTCTTCTTATTGATGTTAACTTTTAATTACTTCCTTTTATAACAATTTGACCAGTAATTAAAAAACTCTTCAATTGTTGGATACATTTCTTTCCACTTTGGGTTTTCGTAGTATTCTTGTTCTGCTTCTTTCCAAGTCCATCTTGAAACATAATCATGTATATTCCAAGAACAATATATTTTTTTATAAAAGCCTTTGTTAGACAAGTCTTTTTCTTGTCGAACCGCCTTATTAGCAAAACGCTTTGATTTTTTAGTTGTCTTTCTGCGTCCATCTGTGCAAAAAGGACGTTTTTTAAAGGAACGACTCATTGACATCTCCTCAAAATTATCGGGTAAGGATTTGCACCTTACATAGTTTTAAGTATTGGTGGTTACATACCTTTCCCCACTCCCAAGCGTCTACCTATTCCGCCACCGATATATAATTTATATAAAAAATTTCCTTTTTCTACTTTCAGAATTTACCCAAAGAGTAAATTTATGACAATCATTATAATTTTTCCACTTCCACAAAAGAAGATTTTTGTCCTTAATATATTTAAAATCAATAGCACCAAATCTGTCTTTTAATAAAAGAATATAATCTGTTAATGAAATTCCTAACATTCTTGCGGGTAAATACCAAGCATTACTATTATTTGCTAAATCTGAAACATCACCAGAATGCCATCCTGATACAGATTCCCATTCAGAATATTTAAGAATATGAGCCATTTTCTTCTCCTTTAAAGACCAAGTGAAGCTAATAAATTAGCAACATTTTCTTTTTCCTCTTGACTGACTTCTAAAGTTTCTGATGGAACAGGGGGAGTCATATATCCTGATACTTCTTCTACTCCAGGCGGAGAAAAAGCACTCGCGGGAGCCCCCGTTTCACCCAAATTAGTTTTTGCAGCTGTTAGAGATACTTTAATTTCAACAATATCCCCGTTTTCTGTCATAGGGATACGTAGGATTTTATTTTCGTCTTCCCAAAAACAATTTGAAAATGACTCCATTAATTTATTAAAAATTATAGCCTTACTTTCTGTTCCTTTTGCAGCCATATTTTTCTCCTTTATCTTTTGATATTTATATTATATCAAAAATTTTATTATTTATCAATTTGTACCGCTATTTTTTCAGACTTTAGAAATTCTTCTAGTTCTATTATCTTATCGCATATATGACAAGATGGTTTAATGCCCTGGGCGCAGCTTTTCCCGCAATTTAATCTATGTTCTCCAAAACGGGGTAGCATATATTGACTATTTTCATCTCCAATATATCCTACAATAATTTGAGAAAGATTACCATGCCAAAACTGATCTTTAGCATAAATTTCATATAATGTGTTTATTTTTGTTACATTTCTACTATCAACATAAAATTCAAAAGTATCAATTATACCATCATATAGATAAATATCTTCAGGTCTTACAAAAAATGTTTTTATTGATTCAGTTCTATCCCAACTAGATTGACAAACATTACAAAATGCTCTCAGAGACTTACCATTTTTTTTAGCATTTTTGCTTAATATTTTAGCAGAAAATGCTAATTCTTCTGCAATAAAGATGTCTGTTACCTCTAAAGATAAAAATCCTTGAAATTTATCCCAAGTTGTTATAAATTCACTATAATAATGAGGAATATTATTTTCAACTAATAATTCTTCAATATTAGGTTGATAAAAAGGAAAGCATGAAATTAATTCACATTCAGGATATTTCTCCAATAATGCTTTAATTATTTTAATATCATCTTCTTGAAACTCTATATCAAATATCATATTAATACGATGAGTTTTATATTTTTCAATAAACTCATCTAATTCTTTTATTTTTGGCTTATAGTTAATATTAAATTGAACATTCTAGTTTATATATTTAAAATCTCTTACAAAAGGAACTGCAAATTGCATTATATTTGTCCTATGCCTTTCTCATATTTTCTTATATATAGTATACCAAAAATTTTTAAACTTTTCAAGCAGAAATATCTAATTATATATTTTTATCCTTCAAAACCCGAAAAATCAAATATAATTGGGCAATTATTTAAATAACCTATGTTACCATCATTTAAATCATTCCATCCATTTTCTATTAAAAAGTTTGAAAAATCTATTAAAGCCTGATCTCCATAATAAAAACGGAAATCTGTAAGCCAGTTTTCATTTGTAAGATAATCAAATTTTCCTAAACCACAAATTGAACGAGTGGTTTTCTTCTCTTCTTCTGTATAATGTTTAGAGCGTACAGAATCATAATAAGTTTCACATTTTTCTTGAATATAAATAGGATACCCATTTAAATATCCTAATAATTCAATTTTTGCTAAATACTTTTCAAATCCAAACTGTTTAGCATATTCATATCTTTCTACTTCTAAGGCACAGTAATCCCAAGGACAATCTCCCCCTGCGTTGCAGTAAGGATCAAAAAATTCCTGAAGTTCTTCTTCTGTCGGATACCATATATCTTCTGAAAGTTCTCCTGTATATGGAATTTTAATTACATAATCACCGTTCACGGGTATAATGGCGAGCTTGGAGGCCCCATGATCGTAATAATAATCACCAGAAGCACAATTAAGACTATTAAATAAATCATCGTTTAAATCCTCATAAAAATCATTTCCTATTTTAAGAGGGGCGTTTTTAAAAACCTCTCTTAATTCTTCTTTGTTGTATGTCATATGTAAAACCTCATTTTTTCTTTATTTTACATATATATTATATAATAATTTTTATAAAAAATCAAGGGAAACGTTTTTAAACGCTTCCCTTTAAACAAACTTCACTACTTTTAATGACGCCTTTCATCCCTAATCATAAGTAATAGTACCATAATAAAGTAAATAACTATTATTCCCATAGCAATAGCAGGCGCAAATTTTTGCACTTCTACTGGAACTGTCAACATATTAATCAGCCTCCTTAGATTTAAGAATACATCTACTTAAATAAGTAATTTTTTTTCCTTTAAAATCTTTATGTTTTTTTACTGTTCCAGTAAGAAGAAGATGATCACCAACTTCAATGTCTTTAGAAGACGATGTAATCCATACTAAAACATTTTCACCATTGGCAAAAGTGTAAATAGTAGAGATACCATAATATCCATCAATCGTGCGGGCGTTGGTTAATGTAACCTCAAGGTCCCGAATTCTCTGCTTTACCTCCCCAATATATTCTGATTTAGATTCAGGATACAGGGATGAAATAGCGGCATCCGCAATTTCTTTAGCTTCAGGTTTAATTTCAAACCTTTTAGTCTGACAAAGCCATTCATAAGCACTATCGAAGGGGATGCTTACCATACCATACCCAGTAGGAACATCAAGGGGTTTGCAGCTATACCAACCAAGTTCTTTACAGAACTTGCAACCATTCTCTTTCAACCAGTCCTTGATTTCATAGGTGTTGCCGCCACCAACAAGCCAGATTAAAGGATTTTCGGGATCATATCCCCACTCGGCAAGCTTAGCCTTTTTATTTTCTTCGCTCTGGTCGATTGCAGCCTGTCGACGGGCTTCCGCAGCTTCAATTCTTCTTTCTTTTGCTCTTGCCTGTGCCGCCACATATTTAATATACTCTTCAGGAGTATAAATTTTAACTTCTTTGCTTTCCTGCCCGCTTCCCATACATCTAAAGCAGACTCCAAACCAAGCGAAGGAACCAGAGCCTCCGCATTTAGAACAAGAAGTGGTAACAATAGCTTTGCGGGTTTCTTCGTTGATTTTAGCGATGTTCCAGTTTTCATAGCTCGGTGCAACTTTCCATTCTGTCATAATTAACACTTCCTTCCTTTTTCTGTTTTCCTTTTGATATTATTATTTTATCAAAAATTTTTTAAAAAATAAAGAAAAGTAGAGATTATTTTACAATCTCTACTATAAAACCTAAAATAAAAAGAAGAGAAGCACAAAAAAGGATTATTGATATAACCCAGTTGTACCAATAAGAATCTATTGAAGTAATCTGTCTAAAAAATAATATAGTTGCAAATAAGAATAAAACACCACAAATTAAAAACATAATTATTGTCGCTTTTGCCCTCCTATTGCACAGCCAATTGCAAAAGCTAGTGCAAATATACCTAAACCTATTAAAAATCCAACCATTATACCCTCTTTTCTACCTGTTGAGCAATATAATTCATTTGTCTATCGGAAATGCTATTTAAAGATAATCCATGCTTTCTCAAAATAGCATCTTGAATATCTGCGTCATTAATATCATATCCACTGTGGTATGCTTTTATAAAATCATTAATAGAAGCATTAATTTTAGCTACATCCGTAGAAACCCAGGAGTCAACTCCTTCTGCTTCACTAAGAAAAAGAAACTGGTCTAATTTTAACATCTATATCACCTCTATTCCTCTTGTAATATATCATATGCTTTGTTTAATCTATTAATTACTTCAGATTTAAAATATCCATCTTCAACTTTTTCAGCATCAATAATACAATCATGGATTAATGTAACTAATGTTTTATAATCGTCTTCTGAAAATATAACTGCTTTTTTCATTTTTAAACTCCTATTTTAATATAAATTTTCTAACATATCGGACCAGCCTCATATAATTTTAAAGCTGCTCATAAAATCATTATTCAATCTCCATTGCATCGTAGAACGCTTTAATCGCGGGGGCCAGGTTATTCCATAATTCAGCGACTTCCGCCTTATTCTCAATCATAAATTTTCCTGCCCAGTCTGTTGCTGCATATTCTTCAGGAATATTATAATACTCCTCATCATTTTTTGCATTGGAAGCAATTCTCCAATAATTTACTTCATCTTCTTCGTCAAAATCATCTTCAGTCTGATTATGACCAAGCTCATGAAGAACACTCCACAGAAAGATGTCTGCATGAACAGGATTTAAAGACTCAGCAAAACGAATAAAACTTTCTGCGTGTTCATCGTTTACTAATAAAGCATATGTAATTGTATTAGAACTAGAATCATAAGAAAAATCGGTTCCTGGCTCAGCAACACAATCAAAAGGAGCAAAGAACTCATTTAAAATATTAGTAATCTGATTCAATTCTTTATTAGCAAACATCTTTTTTACTTCCTTTCTATTTTCTATTATTATTATATAAAAAATTTATAAAAAAATAAAGTAAGTAGAAAACTACTTACTTTAAATTATTATTCTTCCGCATTTATAATATCTGAAATTTCAGATGAAAGGGGGAAGAGGGAAATCACTATCTTTTATATTTTTTTCTACTGTCTCGGTCGTTGCTTCAGGAAACTTTTCTTTAAAACTTTTTTCAAGCATTTGTAAATTTATATGTTCTTGAAGAAAAGGTACTGTAGTAGAGTTTGCAGTCATTTCAACATTATATAATTCTTTTACTTTTGCAATAATATTTTCTTTTTGTTTTAAGATTTCTTCATATTGCTTAATCATTTTATTAAGCTATTTAATATAAGAAATAAGCTAAATACAAGTTAATTCATTTAAAATTTTATCATCCATATATTTATATATCTCCTTTTATATTAATTACCTATCAAAAAAATAAATTATTCTTACGTCTGAAAAAGATCCGTCATAATCCCAGAAGAAGTCATCAAAATCCAATACATATTCTATTCTTTTTACTAAGTCTATTATAGGATTTTCTTTGTATCCGTTAATTAAAAAGTCCTCTTCTTTTCCTTCATAATCGTAATCTCTGACTTTTGGATTATCTTTTAAATACAATTTTACATCAGCTAAATTTGCTTCACTGAAATTATAACACCCATATCCTTCATTTCTGTATTCCTCTATTCGATTTTTTAAATCTTGAGGGAGATTCTTTTCATATAGAGGCTTAACTGGAAAATCATCTTCTTTTCCCGAAAGATAGTCAAATAATTCTCCATTTCTTCCTGGATATAAATTAATAGGAACATAATTATTTTTATCGTCTTTCTTATAAAGTTTAATTTCTTTATATGCATTTAAATCTCTATCGAATTTTACAATAGTCAGATGAATATCAGCACCCATAATCATACTTCCTTTCTCTTTAAATGTTTTCTTTTTTCTTCAATTATATTGTAACAAAAATTTTTTAAAAAATCAATATAATGACATCATTATGTCATTCATATGTTAATTTTTTAATAGATATTGGTATATTATAATCTCTATTTGACTTTTTTAAAGATTTTTGATATAATAAATAATAAAAGGAGAATAGTTATGATTGTACTTTGTAAGGTTACAGAATGTAAATATTGCTCAAGTAGTGGATTTTGTCATAATAAGCTTTTGGTTTTAACCCCTCAAGGAACTTGTAGTAGAATTTATGATAATAAGGGGATGATGAAGCCAAATTGGAATTTTGACAAAGAAGAGTTCCAAGAAGAACAAAAGAAGGAGGAAATTGATGATACTAAAAAGGATAATTAATATATTGATTATATTAGAATTAATAATACTAATTAGTATATTTGGAATGTTTTTTATTAAAAAGGACGAACCTATACCTAAGGCTAGTATTGTAATAAGACCAGTTTCTGTACATGAACAACCAACGCCCGCCTTAAATATTAGGTTTGCTTTTGTTGACCAAAAAATTGAAGAGTGCCATTAGGAATTAAATATTATTGATAGTGTTATATAGCCTACAACTAACGAAGTTATTAATATCGATTATGAAAATTAGGTTTATGTAGAAGAATTTGTTTAGTAGTATCAATAGTATGAAGAACCTATATTTATGGCTATTGCAAATGAGGAGATTGAATATTATGAAGTAGAGCAATACGAATATAATTATTTCGGAACAACAGTAGAAGAAGAAACTTATCAAGAGACAGAAAATGAAATAGAGGGAGTTTCGTACTAGGAGCTAGAAGAAGAAGAATTGATTCAGGGAGCGGCGGACGTTGAATCTTTAAACGATACCGTGGGAGATCAAATAGTTAATTATGCTAGACAATGGATTGGCGTAACTCCTTATGTTAATTGGTATGATAGAATGGAAGATGGCTATATTACTAATTCTCTTGAAAATGGAACAGATTGTTCGGGCTTTGTTTCGTTGATTTACGATTCGTTTGGCATTGTAACGTCCGCAGCGTCTGATGATTATCAATATATGTCAAATATTGACTATGAAGATCTATAGGCTGGGGATGTTGTGGTCTATGGTAACGGAGGTCATGTTGCAATTTATTCAGGAGAGGATACTGTAATACATTGTAGTAATTAGGATGTTGGAACTATTTAGAGTGATATATGGTATAGAGATCCAACGGGTTATGTTCATATATAGTAAGGAGAATTTAAGATGATTAATGTTGATTTTGTAGGAAAAAAGGGTTTACATATACAAGGAGATATTTCAGCAGTCAGCGCAGAATGTATCCTTATTATGAGAGAAATTTATAAAAGAAATAAATAGGTCTATGGAGAAACAATAGCACAAGGATTATTAACTAATATGTTAGTAAAAGCCATTGTTGAAGATGTAGAAGAGGCTCCTGTAAAATGGGAGGTTAGTGACGAAGAAAAGATTGCTTATATGGATTAAGAAGGAAGGATAAAATGAAAGTAGGTATTACTGGACATAGAACACCAAGGATAAGAGGAAAAGAAAAAGATATTGAATGTTGGATAAGCGGGCAGTTAAAAAATTTAAAAGCTTGCTATAAAGACATTACTTTGATTACGGGGATGGCGGATGGCGTTGATCAGATTGCTGCTTTAGCCGCAATTAAATTAGGAATTGGCGTTGAATGTTATTTTCCTTATAAATATAAACCATATCCAGCTCAGCAATATATTGTTGATAATGCAGTTGAAGTAAAATATATAGCTGAAAATTATTCTGGAAAAGGAACATATATCAATAGAGATAGAAAGCTTGTTGAAGACTCTGATGTGATGTTGGTTGTATGGGATGGAATTGCTACTGGCGGAACTTATTATACCTATAAATATAGTAAAACCTTAGGGAAAAATATGTTTTTATATCCATGGAAAGGAGCGGGCCTATGGTAAGTTAGATCCAGGAAAATCTAAGCATTGATCGGGGGCCGCGCATAATGATTCATACTTGCAATTCAAGATAGTGGTATGTTTATGATTTTTTGATTCCATCTCTTGTTGAACAGGGTATTAAAGAATAGGATATAAAGGTTTGGCATGATTATACTAGAATTGGTAATTTACAAAGTTTTGTAGCAAGTATGAAATGGATCAAAGAAAATTGTGATCCCGCTTTTGCAATTTGGCATATTCAAGACGATGTTGTTATAAGTAAACATTTTAAACAAGAGATAGAAAAAGAGTATTAGGGAATAGCCTGTGGGTTCTGTTGTTATGATTGGAATGGCGGGACCATTAGTAAGATTGGACGGGTTCCCGCAAAAGATATGTGGTTTTCATTTCAGTGTATAAGAATTCCTAATAAATTAGCTGGATAGTTTTATGATTGGTTTTATAAGAACGCTGTAGTCGATAATCGTTTATGGGGGTTATATAAAGAGGGAAAACATGATGATGAGTTTTGGCGAACCTTTATATATAATAATCATATACGAGAGCATGTAATGAATTTAAAACCTAGTATAGTTGATCATATAGACTGGATGATTGGCAATAGCACAATAAATGATAGGGGGACTAATAATATTAGAAGAGCATTCTATTGGTAGGATCATGGAGAAGTGCGGGAGCTGGAACGAAAATTGCATGAGGCTGGTCGATATGTTAGATAAGACGGGGACCGCCGCATGATAAAAGTGTTACAAAAATAAAATATAATGAGTTTTAAATAATTAGGGGGATAAGACGAAAATTCGAGTTTTTCATTGTTTTTTCAATAAAAAACGGGGGATTTAAGTTTCAAAAACTAAGATATTTTGCGGGGGCCTGGGACTTTGAAAAATAATTTTAAATCGGGGGTTATGTTGCTTTCAACTGGCTCCCGCATTTTTACAAGGAGATCCTAAATGCATGCTCTATATGAAAAATAAGGCTCGCCAGCTTCGCAGGCTCGGCGGGCTTCGCCCAGCACCCTCGCTGGATTCTAGCTCGCTTCGCTCGCAAAGAATCTGCGCGAAGTAATAGGGAAAGTCAGGAGAAAGATTCATTAGGCGATTACTACTTTTGGAAAAGTGTGCTAAATTTATCACTCCTTATATATTTAAAGCGAATGATAAATTTAGCACACTTTTCCAAAAAAGAACAAATAGGACAAAAGTGTGCAATAAAAAGTATTAAGTTTTAATATAATAATAGAAATTATATTAAGGGAGTTAATTAAGTATGTCAAATAAACAATTAAAAGAAGGAACTATGACTAATCAAGAATTAGCTGATTGGTTTGGAGTATCTTTATCAACTTTTAATCATACTAAGAAAAAAAAGTTAGAAGAATTAACTGCTTTTGCTGATTATGAATTAGTTGGTGAAAAAGTTAAAAAGGTTAAAATAATTAATATTTATAATCCTGTTTATAGTAAACAAGGCAGTGTAAATTTTCAAATTATTAAAACTAATTTTCAAACTTATTGGAGAGATAATGGAAAAGGGTTAGATACTTGTAAGAGAGTAGGTGAAGAAATGTATAGTGATGGAATTACTAGTTTATCATATAAAACTACTCTGTCTTATGTAGGAAGAAGTAAAAGAGAGATGTTTGGAAAAAATTTTATTAGTAGAGGAACTGAAGGATATAGTATTTATGGCTGGGGAAAATGGGTTTAGAATTCTAATAGTGAATTAGAATTGGTTCCATTAACACAAGAAGAAGAAAAGATTAAAGATGTATTAGTTAAGAAGTATTATGGTAATGTAACAGAAAAGGCTGTTTTTGTTCAAGGAATGATTGACGCTGGAGAAATTACAGAAGAAGAGGCTTGGGGAGTTTTGGACTAGTTAGTAAATATTAAAGATAAGTATGGGGCTTTTAAAGCAGAGTTTTAGATAGCAATAAATGCTCCTTTAGGAAAAGGTACTTATTTGATTTCTGATACTAGTTCAATGGAACAATAGTCGGCTTTCTAATTGGTTAAGTAAAAAACAAAAATGAGCGCAATTTATTAAAAATGAGAAGGAGATTTAGATGAAATATAAGTATGTTAGATTTGATAATTTTAATGAGGCAAATGATTTAATTAATATTTGTATTTAGCAAGAAGATGGATTTAAATAGGTTATGAGATTTGTTCATGCGAATGAATATAGTAAGGAAAAGATTGATAAGTTTATATTATATTCTGTAGAGATGTTTGATTAGAAGGTTGTGAAGTATGGATTTCTTCCAGAGGAGCCTAAAGTATGGGATATGAGATAGATGGCAACAGTTTTAAGGTGGGATTAGTAAGAAGTGAAAAATTGTGGAAAATTATGAAAATTGGGGAAAATTGTGGAAAATTGTGGAGGTGCGGTGGCCCAGTCCTAATCCCTTTACATACATACGAATGCATTTTTCTGTCGTTCTCTTTGTCGGTTCCATATAACATATAAGTCGGGTGCGGCGCAGAGCAAGCATATTCCCCATATATTATAACATAATTTTTTATAAAAGTCAAGTTAGCGGCATCATAAAGATGCCGTTTTTTTATATTATATCATAAATTTTTATAAAAGTCAAGTCGTGCGGTCCCCATGTGCATCGCATATGCCTCGGTCTTGTGTGTTGAGCCATATACAGATCATGGCACGCACTCACCTAGCGCCGCTTTACCCAATTAACGTGGTAACGCGTTACCACTTCACCGTACTAAAGCGGAACGCGCCCCCCTAGTAGTATACCACAAAAACAATAGCTTGTCAATTGTGCAATTTCGGGAAAATAAGCGGAAATTTTTGTGCAAGATTTTTGCATAAAAAAGTTGACAATGTTAAAATTTTGTGGTATAATCGGGGCCAGCTGTTCAACAGCGGCCCGGGCAACTTTAGCTTAGTACAGCGTTAAAAAGCTGGTCAAATTACTTATTTGACCAGCTAAGACGTACATCAATTTCTGATAAATTATTGTTTCGAAGTCCAGTTAGAAAATCTGTAGCATCACTTATACTATCTTCGTAATGTGAACCACTAGGTACTTCTCTATATAATTCATTTAATAAATGAATAGTAGCTTCTAAAGCATCCGCTTCTGCCACAGTTAATTCAATTGTTAAAACATTAGATAAAACTCTCATTTTTAATCCCTCTTGTTAATTTTCAACAATAATTTCAATGTCATCAACCCAATTGTTTAACATATCATCTACAACATTATAGGCTGTTGCACAATCTTCTCCAAACTGTGAGAACTCACCTTTGACGTCCATAGTATCAGAGATTATCTTAAAAATTTTCATAGCTTCTTCACAAGCCTTTGCTTCTTCTTTTGTAAGTCTAATTTCTGAAATTGCGTATTTTACTTTCATTTTTTTATCTCCTTTTCTTTTGATATTATTATTATAGCAGAAAAAAATAATTTGTCAATAGTTTTTTGAAAAAATTTTTGTGCCCGGGCGCCCCTGTGGGGTTAAGCTGTCCGCCTACCCCACAAGATGCCGTCAATTTCAGGCTTTTTTGCCATGCAATATTTAAAAATTTCTTTTTCAATTAACACATCTTCAAGCCCTGTGTGTGATTCTTCAAAGTCCAAGTTGTTTGTTAAAAATCTGTAAATGATTTCTGCGGTGTAACGCTTGCAAAGTCTTTTTGTTAGATAGTCATTATTATAGCAAAACTCCCCATATTCATCTACTTCTTTCAATACTTCTCTTGACATTTTCAAAGTATCCCAAATTTCTGTACCAAAGGGGAAGAAATATTTAACTCTTGAATTTGTAAGATACCTAGCTGTCAGATTTAATGCCCTGTAATCAAATCTCGCATTATGTGCAAGGACTCGCCAAATATGATTTCTTGCCATCACTTCCGCAACTTTTTTCTTAATATTAAAAAAGGTTTTAAGTTCTCTTGAGCCTTTTTTAATATCTTCCCAATATTGAGGGATTTTTTCTGCAAAGTAAGCAGATTTCATAAGTTCTTTATCAAGAAAAATATCTGCCACTACATAAGAATATTTTTCATACACATTACCTTCATCGTCAACAACAGCAAACCCAATATCATAAGTAAAAGGGTCATCAAGACTATTTGTAGATTCTACATCAACCACTAAAGATTTCATCATATTTTATTTTCCTTTCTGTTTTTGATATGATTATTATAGCAAATTTAGCCAGAAATGCAATAGGTAAAAATAAACAAAAATGCGGGCGCTGGTTTGTGCAATTTTTCGGCCCGGTCAAAAGAGCAGTTAGCCTAAGCCAACCACTCTTCTCTTAAGAAATTAATCATTTTATGAATTTCTCTTCTTACTAATTCCCATGTATATTCATCTTCACAAATTTCTTTAGGAATTTCATCACTGTGAGTCATGTCAAATTTAATCCATTTTAATAATTCCCCTTCTTCAGAAACAATTAATGCTCGAACAATATATTTTTTGATTAGCTTTTCCATTTTCCTACCCCCTAATCATCTGTAATACAATCAATCCCGCTGTGATTCCAAGGAATGTAAAGTTTTTAATTTTGTCTGCTCTTGGTCTACGCAGATAAATATCTCTACCACAATTTACAATATTGGCTACAAGGTAGGCAACCTGACCAATGTAGAAATTGCTTCCTACTGTACACTGTCCAACTACTGTGAGTGCGATTGCAACGTATGCAAGATTTACGATAGCTCTGTCAAATTTGTTCATTTTTATTTCCTCGCTTTCTGTTTTCTTTTCTTTTTGTATCTTTATTATAGCACAATTCGAGAAAATGTCAACCATTGTTATTTTTTTAACAATGCGGCGGAACCCGGTCAATCGAACACATGTTCGAGACAAAAAGGCGCCACTAAGGGCGCCCGCATTAATTAGTACATCTTAACTCTTTTGAAATTTTGTCATACAAGTCTTTCCAAAAATAGCAGTCATTTTCGTCTTCAAAGGCAATTATTGAACCATAGCCGTAACCTTCTAAAATTGCAATTTTAGAAAGTACATCTTGCACAAGAGTTTTATAAAGTTCTGTATCTCTTCTGTCTTTTTCTTTCTGTAAGTCACGCATAAGAAATTCAATTTCAGCTGTTGATAAATTTTTAATTTCTTCTTTTGTCATCATGCTACTAACCCCCTTAATACTTCTAAAATATTATTTACATCATAGGCTTTTCCATTCCAATTTTCTCTATTGTGTTTTTCATCATCAAAGAGAATATCTTTAGAATTTTTACAGACAATATTTTTATCTGTGCCATACTCTACAATTTTTACAAAATCAAAGCGTACACTTTTCAGATGTTTTTTCAACCAATTTCTTTTTGCATTGGTGACTTTTTCATCATATTCTTCGTTGCTGTTTTTTGCGAGCCAAGAAATAATGCCAATTTCATAACCTTGTTTCTGTAAAATATTTAAAACCCTTGCAAGAACATTCATGTTAACTAAAGTTTTAGCCATCTTATAAGGTGTAGCATCATGATTGATAAGCATCTCTAACCATCCGTCAATTTCATACAGATTAGCAATTGTTCCATCCATGTCAAAGCAAATTCTCATGTTTTCGTTTCCTTTCTTTTTCTTTCTGTACGTATTATAAATGATTTTTTTAAAAATGTCAACAGTTTTTTGTGTATTTTAAAAATACAATGTGCGGTCGCCCGGTCAATCGAACACATGTTCGGGACTAAAGGAGTCCTTAATCGGACTCCCGCCATCTTTTTATTATATGCTGTTCTTGTTCTTCTCTTGTTAGTTTTCTAAACCGAAGTATCCATTCTTTAAATTTTTTTAATTTCTCAATTTCTTTTTTATCGTGTTTATTCATTTTTTCCCTTTCTATGTTCTACTAAATTAATAGTAAAATTTCTATCTCCTATTGTTAAATCAATATATTTTTCATCATTTGGTACAAGAATTGAATGAATATCATTTAATTCTGTAAAAAGCGCTTTATAAATAATAGAAATAATTTCCTTTTTTAATGGATTTTCTTTCTTTTCTCTTGCTTTTCTTTCTGTTTTAGGCTTAATTGCTCTTGCATCTCTTGAAATTTTATTCTCTTTTGCTTTTTTTTCTAACTTTTCTACTGTTGGGTCAGTAATATACTCTTCATCAACTAACCATGCATAGATAGCCCAGTCTTTTGTTAATTTATATTTATTCATTAAATATTCAATGTCTTTTTCTGGAATATTTACAAATTTTCCATTTTCTAATTCATATCTCATAGTTTACCACCCTTCTAAAAATCGTAGCTTTTTTCCTTTTCTTTCAGTATCATTATACTACTGAATGTACAGAAGTTCAAGTGGTAAAAATGCACAAAAAATCTTAGCTCATTTTAGTCACTTTTGCGGCGACCGGGCCTCGTTAAATTTTTAACAATCCTGTTAATTTTTTAACAATCTAGAGGAAAGAAAAAGCCTAGCACTAGGCTAGGCTTTTGGATTAGGCAAGGGCGAACCTTGCTTTCTTTCCTTCGATGGTCTTGACCACCTCATTGGCGATAACCATCTGCCGAAGCAGAGCGGAAATCTTCTGATTGGTGTAGCTTGCGAGTCTTTCATCAGCAAGCAGTTCAGTTACTGTCAGAGCATCTTCAGCCCCAGTAAGGACATCAGAGATAACAGCTTTGACTTCTACGTTGGCTTTCTGCGTAGCAGTCATGCCTTTTTTGGAGGACTTACGAGAGTCGAGCAGTTCAATCTGATGATTGCAAAACTCAACAATCTCTGCGTTGTCAGCGTTAATGGTAGCGATGTTTTCGAACATTTCTCTCTTGGTCATAGTGATACTTCCTTTCTTAACTGTTTGTTTTCTTTTTTCTTACGTTATTATTATAACAAATTTTTTTAAGGTTGTCAAGGACTTTTTTTATTTTTTTTAGAGATTTTTACGCACCCTTGACTCTGCTCTTTTATATCTCTTTCCTTTTGACATTATTATTATATAAAATTTTTTTATTTTTTACAATAGGCAAAATGTACAAATTTTGGGAAAAAAGATTAGTAATTATTTTTGCAAATTTTACTTGACAAAAAGCCTGCTCCTGTGGTATAATGGAATTTTGGGCGCGCCCCGGTGGAGCGCGCCCCAATCAAGAAAAAGCCTAAGACGAATCTTAGGCTTTTCTTGGAAAGGAGGAAACACAATGAATTAGATAAATAATTGCGGTGGTGGGAGTCGAACCCACATTCCTACCATTGAAGGGACCTCTCTACCATTAAGCTACACCGCCCTAACTTGGTAATTTTGTAAGGAAAACTACCAAAACCTTGTTTCATGCGACAGTGAAACTCTCTGTTGGCGGTTTTAAGGGGTGACCGCCAACCCTTTTATCATGCGATACTGAAAACAGATTTCTTGCCTTCAGTAGTCTTGACTACTCTACCATCCAGTACCAGCTTGCGAAGCAGAGCAGATACTTTCTGATTTGCCAGACCCTCAAGACCTTCGCCGTTGGCAATCAGTTCTGTAACAGTTACAGGAGAGTCCATTTCCGCAAGTGCCGAGAGAATGGTATCCATGATGACCTCATTCTCTTTCTGCTTCTTGGTAGGAGTCTTTGAAGTCTTGTGGTTGTCGAGCAGTTCAATCTGATGATTGCAGAACTCAACGATTTCAGCATTGTCAGCATTGATAGTAGCGATAGTAGCAAACATTTCTTTCTTTGTCATAGTAAACACCTCTTTCTTTTTCTTTTGTTTTTCTTTACGTTATTATTATAAGATATTTTTTTTAATTTGTCAAGAGGTTTAGCAAACTTTTTTTATTTTTTATTTTGCTTGTCATAGGCGTCCCTATGTGGGAGCAAGGTCCGTGGAGCTCGCTACGCTTTCCCTCTGACATTATGTATTATACCACTTTTCATTGCGGTTGTCAAGAGTTTTTTCATTTTTTTGAAGAGATTTGATTTTACTTACAACAGGTTATGCGCCTGTGAGAGGTTGTTTTCTTTCTCTCTTGACATTATTAGTATATCAAATTTTTTTAAAAACGTCAACAATTGTTAAAAATTTAACGATCGGCGCCCGGGTGAAATAGAGGTTAGTCCTCTATTTCTTTATCTTCTTTAATAAGTTTTAAAAGAGTTTCCCAATCATAGGTTCCGCAATAGTAGAAAGCTTTGGAATCTTCAAAACCTGCGTCACAAAGGTTCTGAATATCATCAATCACCTTTCGTACCATAGTTGCGTAGAGGTTTGCCCTTCTTTCTTCTAGTTTATTTTCAAGTCTAGAAATTAAAATCTGAAGGTCTCCATTACCAAGTTTAGATAAATTATCTTCAAGTGTTACAGAAACTTTTTCGTATGCCGTCATTTTTTATCTCCTTTTTATTAAATATTTTTTGTTTCGCTATTAATGTAAGATATATTCATGGAACAAACATCTAAAGAAATTTTTAAAGCTATTAATTTTAACAACTTTAATAGGTTTAATATTATAGTCATGATTTTCTTCCATGTACCACGTTGGAAATTTTGGTTCTTTACCAAAATGATAATAACAAAGTACTGTTGTAATATTTATGTTTTTATCGGTAATTTCCCAAAATGTTTTAGTCATTGCTTTATCTCCTCTCTTTTGTTGTCTTAATTATACCATAAACAAAATAAATGTCAACCATTGTTATTTTTTTAACATGCGGGGCCCGGTTGTTTTGAACCGGGGCTCGTTAAATTTTTAACAAAGTCTTTGAAAAAAATGAAAAGAATCCAGCTCCCATAAGCCAGATTCTTTTCACGAAAGGAGGAAACACAACAAACGTCATTAGAGTATGCCCAGTGGGACTCGAACCCACGACATATTGATTAAAAGTCAATTTCCCTAGCCACTGGGTGATGGGCATAAATTGGGGGAGGGGTTGCCTCCCCCCAAGGTTTCAAGCAAGAGAGAAGAAAGCTTTCTTGCCCTCGATGGTCTTAACCACCTTTTTCTCTTCAATCAGCTGGCGAAGAAGAGCAGATACCTTCTGATTGGTGAACCCTGCCAAAGCATCAGAGGTTGCAATCAAATCTGTAACAGTGGTGGCATTGCCGATGGTAGACAGAGCCTCAACAATGGCATCCTTTACAGCCACGTTGGCTTTCTGTGTGGCGGTCATACCCCTTTTGGAGGACTTGTGAGCGTCAAGCAGTTCAACTTCGTGGGCGCAGAAATCTACGATTTCAGCGTTGTCAGCGTTTACAGTTGCAATCAGATTAAACATTTCTCTTTTGGTCATAATGAACACCTCTTTCTTTTTTGTTTTCTTTATCTTACGTTATTATTATAAGATATTTTTTTTAATTTGTCAAGCATTTTTTTATTTTTTTGAAGATTTTTTTCAGTTACATGACTAGCAATTCTGCTTTTTCATATCCCTTACTTCATCTTACGTTTATATTATATAAAATTTTTTCTAATTTGTCAATGATTGTTAAAATTTTAACGATCGGCGCCCGGGCAAAACGACTGCATTAGCAGTCGTCTGTAAAACATCCCAAATAAGGGTCAAAGCCTACTTCATAATCGCAGTCGTCAGGATAATCTTCTTCTTCAGGCTCACTGCAATAGTAGTCGCAAGTACAGCTGTATTCAGCATCGTAAGGACAAGGACCGAAGTCACAAGGGGTTTCTTTTCTCAGGCTCATATTTTCTCCTTTCTTATGCATCAGCATCTTCACAAATAGGACAAAGATATTTTTGTAAATTTTCTTCAAACCAGTCTAATTCATAGATAGGCTCTCCACAATAGGGACAATTGTAAAATCTTTCTTCCCAGTCTACAAAAACTCCAAATGTTTCTTCTGCGTAATGTGCATTTTCTTCCCAACGATTCATTTTTATTCTCCTTCCTTATCTCTTTTATCTGTGAGTATTATAGCATGCGGGAGCAGGTTTGTCAAGTCTTTTTCCTAGGTTTTTTAATTTTCTCGGCCCGGGCAGATCGAACATATGTTCGGGGTGAAAGCGCCCACTAAGGGGCGCCCGCTCACTCTTTTTTAGGTCTATGCTTAACCAGTTTTACAGTGTAGTTGTTTTCACCAACACAGAAAGAAAATTCAGCTTCATTTTTTACATTCTCAACCCAATACTGCGAATTGATAGCATCTATCATGAGATTCAATAAAGCTTTTTTCTCTTCATCCACTTTTCTTTCTCTTGTGGATGCTTTTCTACTCTTGTCAGACTTTTCATAATGGCGCTGACCTTTTGTTTTTTCTACTAATTCAGTAACCACTTCATTCTCAAGATAATCATTATCTTCAAGCCAAAGCTGAATAGCTTCATCCTGAGAAAGATTGTATTTTGCTATGAAAGTTTCAATATCTTTGTCGGGAATGTTGATGATTTTTTTGTTCAGTTCGTATCTCATATTTTCACTTCCTTTCTTTTTTCTATAAAAATTTTATCATATTTTTTTTTATTTGTCAATGTTTTTTTAAAATACAATCCTCCGGTCTGGATTGAGATCCAAGAGAGGCTCACATGTTCTCCATGCGAGCCAGGCTCTTTTCGTTTGTGAAGGTGGCTTTCTGAAACTTAATCTGATAAGCTACCCCGTCAACCTCGATGTCACCTGCTTCGGTATATGGGATGTTGTCTTTTTCCCAGACCTGACCGAATTTTTCGGTAACCAGTTTCTCGAAGATTTCGCCGTTGTTGTAGATGCTGTTGGCAACTGCGGTCTTGAAGTATTCGCTTGAGCAGATAACTCCAGTAGTGTTCTGCATCATGAGGAACAGTTTCTGTTCAACTGTCGGGCAGAAGCGGAGAGCATACCCAGCGCCACGGCTTGCCTTGTCGAGCTTGAGGATGTACGGCAGGACCTCGGCGGTAACGCTCGTTGCGTATACGTTGCCCTTATATTCATATCCGAAGATATAGTTGTGGGTGAAGCTGAGTGCATTGTAGCCGTTGATGAGTCTCTGGAAAATTGTTGTGTTCATAGTGTACCCCTTTCATTGAGTGCTTATCTTTAACTGTCTGTATTATACCACCGTCAACCGGAATCGTCAAGCACTTTTTACGATTTAATAATTTTGTAACATTTTAATTTTTTCGTAACATTTTAACACTTTACTGCGTAACGCTTCACCGCGCTAAAGCGTTGCTACTGTAATACATTAACACTTCACCGTACTAAAGTGTAAAAAAATTTTTTTGGATCACTTTAATGCATTAAAGTGGTAGTGTATTACAGGATTAACGCTGCACCACTTCACCGCAGTAAAGCGCTACCATTTTATTGCTTCACCGCGGTGAAGTGCTAAAACGGCGCGCGTGGGAAGACCGCGCGCCGAGCAACAAAAAAGCACCTCTTCGGTGCTTTTGTTTAGTTGGCTCTTGTCCTGCCGTCCCCTCTTCCAGAGAGCCGAGGGTTGCCACACTCAAGGGCTTGGTTGACATTTATATCCCGCACAACAGGACTCCGTGCGGCTTTGGGTCTTTATCGGCGAAGGTCTTATACGACTCACGTGGGTCTGTCCTCTTCGGTACTGCCTTGCCTCCCTCACATTATTATTCTAACACACTAGGTGAGAATTGTCAACTATTTTTTAAAAAACTTTGGGTTTTTTTCGGTTAACCGCCCCGACCAGATGTAACCCTAACTACTCCGACGTGAAGCCCCTTTCTTGCGGTTCCGGCTTCATCCGAACCGTTGCTAACTTTTTCGTACATGGAAGTTAGCGAAACCTTCCCTTTAAGGAGCGCATCTCCTATTCGATTGTCATCCCAAGGTCATCACCTCCTGACATTGTTATTCTAGCACATTTAGTGAATTTTGTCAACTATTTTTTTGCCTAGGAAGCAAATGCTTCCCAAGTATAGAAGGTGTCTGCCCAGAGGTCCTCCATATCCTCCCAGTCGAGGTCCTCATTACAATAAGCAGAGCGGAGGTTGGCTTCTGCCTTCAGTGCCTGCTCATACTTGTAAGCAGTGCCATTGGTGAGGGTCATGGTGATGTGGTCGTTAAGTCTATAAGTCTTCATAGTGAGTTCTCCTTCCCTTGAACTATCTGTATTGTAGCACCTTTGGCTTGGCTTGTCAATACTTTTTTGAGATTTTTTTGGAGGATTTATCCTTCCTCCTTCGGCATCCACTTGGGACACCAAGGATCCGCATTAAAGCGGACGAGGACTTTGCCGTCCTCTTCGGCGATTATCTCGCCGAAACCCCACATATCACTCCAGTACTTCATAGCTATACCTCCTTTGACACTATTATTCTATCACATTTGTCCGAATCTGTCAACTACTTTTTTTACTTCCTCTACTCTTCCGAGTAGAGTTCCTCAGGATCTACCCCATAGAACAGGCAAAGATCTGTCAGAGTTGCGTTTCTGAGTGCCATGATTTCTTCTGCGTACATAGTAGGTCTCCTTCCTATTAACTACCTTTCTCAACCATCTGTAGTATAGCACACTGTCCCGGAAAACACAATAGTCAAGATGCACAAATTTTGGGATCCGGTTTTGTATAAATTTATGCAATATTTTGCTTGACAAAAGTGCTTCGCCTGTGGTATAATGGATTCTCGGCCCGCGTGGGATGCGCGCGGGCCGGCAATAAAAAAAAGAGGATTACTCCTCTTCTTCAACCAGTGGGTGTTCTTCATGTGCTTTTACTATTACCTCAAGCATTTCATCCGTGAAAGTGTTGTTTTCTATCAATTCCGCAAAAGCGATTACTGCTTCATGTTCAAATCCGTAAATTCTAATCATTCTGTCTAACAGTTCTTCTCTCATTTTTTTGTCCTCTCTTTCTCTCTTTCTGTCTGTATTATATCATGAGCCGGATTATTTGTCAACTCTTTTTAATAAAATTTTTTATTTTTTATTATATTTTTCTTCAGCTTCTTTTTCAATTTCTTTAGTTTCAAATCCCGCTTCCCAACAAGCACACATCCAATCACTCATTTTAATGTCGCTTCTTCCTTCCGTCCAATCAATATACATTTCTATTAACTGTTCTTTACTCATTTTTTTATCTCCTTTCCTTTAACTGTCTGTATTATAGCATACTTCCGGGATGTTGTCAATAGTTTCCTAAAAATTCTTTTGTATTATCAACATAGTCCAGTAAGTTATTGTCAAACCAATAATCAACATAATTGGTTTTATCTTCTATTAAGCTTTTATTAATAACATCCCAAATGGTAATTTCTAATTCCGCGCCAGTTCTTTCTAACATAGCTTTTAAAATTTCAAATTCATTCATTTTATTTTCTCCTTTTTTTAAATCATTCTCATTCTAATTTCAATTTGTATGTATTTAAATAACCCATGTACAAACTCATAATAATCTAATAAATCTTTTGTTTCAACTAAATCTGTTCGTAAAACTTCATCTGTATAATAGTTTGTAATGTCAATTCTATAAGTTCTGTTCATTTTTTTATCTCCTTTTCTTTTCTGATTATATTATAATATATTTTGTTTTATTTGTCAATCTTCTTCTTCGAAGAAGACTTCATCATGGTCATAGAATCCAAACTTATTGATTAAGATTTCTTCACCTTCTTCATAGCTGTTTACGATTGCTTCAAAACCTTTGTAGAACATTGTCATCATTTTTATTTCCTCTCTTTCTTTTTTGTATCTCTCTTAACTGTCTGTATTATATCAGATACTGGTCTGTTTGTCAATAGTTTTTTTAAAATTTTCTATAAATAATTTAATCCTAATTCCTGATGCTGTCTTGCTAATTTTAATACGTTTTTCGGAATAATTTCACCTTCTGTAAAGTACCTAGTAATCTGTGCAGGTCTTGCGATTAACTGGGTAATCATTTTACGAGTAGTTTTGTTGAAAATTGTAATAATTCCAGTATCACTAATTTCATGGATTTCGGGACCGTTTTTGTGATGTCTATCAACTTCTACAGATTTAATTGTATGTCCAACACCGATCTTTTCAATAGCTTCTTTTCTCGCTTCTCTATCTCTTTCCCAATGTTTGCTGTTCATTTTTTTATCTCCTTTCCTTATCTTCACTTGTATTATACATGATAGACCGGAGATTGTCAATACTTTTTTGAAAAAATTTTTTTAAAAATAAAAAGAGCCTTTCGGCTCTTTTTTAGAAGTAGCATTGTTTATGTCTGCTTTCAAATACCATTGTATCCTCTGTGATTTCTACCAGTGTAAATTCATCCCTATCTTCGAATGCCCCTACTGGAGTGATGCGTCTCTGTGCTTCTTCCCAAGTGATTTCCTCAGTAGTCTTTTCCCAAATGTTCTTTACGATAATCTTCATTGTTTTTTTCTCCTTTCGTTTGTGTATCTCTCTTAACTGTCTGTATTATACACTATTCGGTTAATTTTGTCAATAGTTTTTTTAATTTTCTTCATTTTTTTCTTCAAAAATTTCTTTAATTGCTTCTTCCCACAATTCATCAGACATCGTATATCCCATAAGCTCCAGAGCGATTAATTCTTCAAGTCTCATTTTTTTTATCTCCTTTCCTTATCTTCACTTGTATTATACACGATAAACTTGAGATTGTCAACCACTTTTTAGGATTTTTTTAATGTTTTTTAAAAATACAATTTGCTTTAACAATTTACCACTTCACCGTACTAAAGTGCGAAATGGAAGCCAGCGATTGTTTACAATAAAAAAAACGGAAGTTTTTACTTCCGTTTATCTACTCCTGAGAACGCTTTCCGCATAAGCTGTTGCCCGCTCTTCTTCTCCGCCGTACCACATTGACAGGAAGATTTCCATCTCTTCGCTATCCCATCCAAATTCTCCTAACATTTTTGTAAACATTTTGTTTTCTCCTTTCTTTCTCTCTTTCTATTAGTATAATAACACATTTCCTTTAGTTTGTCAATAGTTTTTTTATTTTATTTTTATCTTGCGATGTATCCTACAAACGGGTCAAGCATCGGTTTTCTTCCTGTATTGAGAATTTCCATCCTGCAAATTTCAGCTTCTTTCTTTTCAGTTGCTAACTCTTTCCAAATCTCTCTGTTTGTTCCTGCAAGCTCTGCAAATCTTCTGCAATGTCTTTTCCATTCATTTGTTCTCTTCATTTTATTTTCCTCTCTTTCTTTTTGTTTGTTATCTCTTTCTCTTTTCACTCTTATTATAACAAAAAACCGGAAAATGTCAAGCTTTGTTAATTTTTTAACAATCTTTTTTATCGCCCTATTTTGATAAGATGTTACTTTAGTACTGCATCACTTTACCGTACGAAAGGGAATGCGGCGTCCGGTCAAGGTATCTTTAGCCCCAGTTAAAAGCGGACATCAACCGACGTCCGCGAACCTTTCAATCCTTCTATCTCTTTTCTCTTGTTCTTCTTTACTAATGGGCTTCTCTACTTCTTCTACTCTTGTAAAGAACTCTGCCCCTTCTTCATTGTCTGCCCAGTTTCTTGCTTCATTGTAATTTGTAACTGTTTTGCAAAGAATACCATCTTTTACTAAATCGTAATAAATCTTTCTCATTATTTTTCTATCCTTTCTACCATTTCAATAATATCATCATACCTGTTTGAATAAGTTCCATAATTATCAAATACTATTTTTACGTTATCATTCATTTTTAAATTATCATCTTCAATTTCCCACATTTCGCCTTTTTCATCTGTGATAACAACAATACCATTTGTAATTTCTGTTACAATACCTTTTGTTGTGTAGTGTGTTTCATGGTAGCCTACTCTACCAAAGATTAAGACAAATACTGTTATTGCTAAAACTGTTATTATAATATTCTTTACTTTGTTCATTATTTGTTCCCTTCTTTCTTTTCTTTCTATTGTTATTTTATCATTATTTTATTGTTTTGTCAAGTGTTTTCTTTTACCTCTCGCCTTAGGTTTTGTTTTGTTTGTTTCCTGTCATAACTTTTTTTGCTTTTATGGGTCTGTGTTCCAGTGTTCCAGGGAATTAAAACCCGCTGTGTTTTATTTTCTTCTCTCATAGCCTTTTTGCTTTTGCCCTGCTTTTGAATTTTTTCTATCTGTTTTTTATTGATTTTTGTTGTCATAATTTTTTCCTCTCTTTGTTTTTCCTACAGTAAAAGTATAACAAAAAATAAATAAAATGTCAAGGGAAAATGAAAATTTTTTAATTAATTAATTATTAATTAATTGTTAAAAAAATGTTAAATTATTTTTTATAATTTTTTGTTAAAAAAATAACGAGCTTGTTATTTTTTTAACAAAGGCTTGCAAAAGTAGATAGTAGAACTTTGTTAAATTTTTAACAAGAAGTTGCAAAAAAATATTTTTAGTTATATTTTTTACTTGTTAAATTTTTAACAAACTTTTGGGATAAAAAAACTGAACTAAAGTTCAGTCGTTGCACAAACAAAAATAACTGAACTTTAGTTCAAAAGAAAAAACCGGCACGCAGCGCTCAACTGCGTGCCGACAGCTTGGGCTCGCCAAGCCAGTATTAACTATTTTTTATTTTACTTAGTAAACAGGGGGTAAGTTTTTGGGATTTTATTTTTTAAGATTTTAAAAAAATATATGGTCACGGCAACTCCTGCACCAAAAATTTTTTATAAATCTATAATCAAAAATTTTCTATAATTCAATCTCTAAAAATTTTTTATAAATCTATAATCAAAAATTTTTTATTTTTCGCTCTCAAGTGGAATCAACTCAATCTCATCAACATAATCATTAATATACCAACTTAACCAAATATTATCATTTGCCCATTTTGCATAAGTTAATTTTTCATTAAAATCAACTAACCCTTCTATCGTCTTATTGTTCTCCATCTCCCAAACAATAGCATCTCTCTTTGCCTGTTCAACCTTTAGTGGCTCCAACCTACCTTGTTCAAAACCTATTGCAAGACAATGTCCAACCAATATAATACTAGCAATAACCCCCGCCGCATTAAATACAGTCTCCGCACTATATCTACCTTTACAAGAACACACTACAAACAAAATCCAAAAAATTACAACAACAGCAACATGAATTAAAAATAATAACATTCTACTTCTCCTTTTAAGGAAATAAATAACATCATCCTTTTTATCTATTTCCATCCTAAAATACCTGCGGGCATCCATTAATTTGCCGTTTTTTCGTTATGATAATATTCAACAAAAGGATTACTCATCCATATATGCCAAACAAACTTACCGCCATACTGCTGAACAGTATCCACAAATATCCAATATTCATCCAACTCTTTTTCATCGACTTCTTCTCCCGTACCAACCACCCTAAAATAAATCTTTTCCATCTCTTTGGTTGCGGGATCCGTTAAAAAGTAAACAACGGGAGTATCATTCTGACAAATCAACGATAAAAACCGTGATCCCGCAGGAACATAAATAGGCTGATTTTCATCTGCGGGAATGACATACTTAAAAATTCTTCTCATGCGGGCGGCGTCCTTTCTTACCACATCCTGGTTTCTTAAAGTCTACTACTAGTACAGAAAAATGTTCCAAATGGAACGTTTTTAAAAATCTCTCTAGCAATATCTTCATATAATGTGCTAGAAAAACCATCAACGCTCTGAATATTATCATTATAATATTGAGCAACCTCTTTTTTGAAAACTATATAGTTCATATCACGAGTGAGTCCCGTATCCTGAACAATATCATCAATAATTTCATTACCATCGAAAGCATCCATGAAATCATATATCCAATCTTCCTCTTCATCGTTGCTAGGTAAAACAATAATAGGCACTATTACATTTCCAAAAGAAACATAACAAGGAAGGATCTTGGAAAGGGCTTCTGCCTTACGATTATTAGAAACATAAATTTCAATCTTCTTATCCCCATCTCCATTCTGTTTGAATGCCACGGAAACTTCTGGGTCTTTCTTAAACAAAAGATACAGTTTTTCATAATAGGCAATCCAAGGTGCTGACAAATCTACATTATTTTTTCTCATAGTTTATTTGGCGGGAGCCCGTTTAAAGGATCCTTTATCCTGGTTCTAGGGATTTCTTAACCTAGGTCCCCGCACCCCTTTCTTTTCTTTTTCTCTTTTGTTATTTATATTATACCAAAAAATTTTTAAGAAATCAAATAATTTTATATTGTCCTCTGTTGACAAAAGGAAAAATTTTTGGTATAATACAGACAGAGGATTAAGAAAGGAGATTGATTAATGCAGGACAAAACAGGGCAAGAAAATTAGATAAAACTTGATTATTCTATTGAGTCTGCTCAAGAAAGAACAGAACTTGTTAGACAAATAATTGAATCTTTGCCTTCTTAGAAATTAACAAATAAATATTTATAGATTTTAGCAGACTATATAATTTTTGCATTAACAAAATCAGAAAAGAAATCTAAAAATATTAATACATAGAACCGTATGATAACAATAAATAAAAGATAGGTTTCTATGTAGGGATTAGCAGCTAAATTTTAGAATGGATAGAATGGCGCTTATCATTTATTTATTGAAAGCGATAAGAATATTATTTTTACTCCTAAAATTAGTATAACAGAGTAGGATATTGAAGAAATACCTGGTTTAAGAGAATTAAGACAAGAGATTCAAGCTATTTAGAAATAGCAAAAAACTGCAAGAGGAAAAAGAAAATATTTATTGACGAAACAGTTAATATAGATGCGGCAAGACCAGTATGTTATGAAGATGGCTTATAAGCAACCTATATTTTGTTTAAATGCAGTAAAGAATTTTTATTCTATGTCTTTTGATGATAACATTACTATTAAAGAAGATGGTACCATTATAGATAATAGTTTAATTTCTTTTATGAAACCCAAGCATGTTTCTGCTCTCTTGTGTAATTATTCAAGATTAAAATAGAGTTGTGCAGGAAAATTTTATACAGATGGATATTATATGATGTAGGCTTTTGACAGTTTGGTTGAAGATACATTAAAAGAAAAATATCCTTTATATTTTAAAATATTAATATATAAAATTGATGGTAGAACAAATATAGAAATTCAATAGTTAATATAGAAAGAATTTGATATAAAACATTCGGTTGAATATTTATCTGCTTTATGGAGGCAAAAAATTCCTAAATTAATAGCGAAATAGGCAGAAAAGAAATATTTAATATGGTATTTTACAAATAAAGAAAAGGGCAAATGGAAACGTTGCTCTAGATGCGGGTAGGTAAAACTTGCTCATAATCACTTTTTTTCTAAAAATGGAACTAGCAAAGATGGTTTTTATTCTATTTGTAAAGATTGTAGAAACGAAAAGAAGATAAAACCAAAAAGTTAGTGGCCCAGGATAGTAAAAGTAATTCCGTTTACAAAAGAGTAAAAGGAGGAAAAATGGCAAGAAAAGTATGTGAAAAATGTCAAAGATAGATGTAGGATACTAATTTTTACACATATAAAAACGGATAGAAAACTTAGATGTGTAAAAGTTGTATGACTATGCATATAGATAATTTTGATCCAGATACATATGTTTGGCTTTTATAGAAAATGGATGTTCCTTATGTCCCCATAGTATGGAATTTAATTCGTGATAAAGCCTATGCAAAGAATCCAACAAAGATGAATGGTATGTCTGTATTTGGTAAGTATCTTTCTCAAATGAAATTAAAACAGTGGAATAAGTTTTCTTGGGCGGATACTGAATAGGCTCAGGCATTAGCCAATAGCACAATGAATGTAAAACAAGAAGAAAATTAGGCTCAGGCGGAAAGAATTCGATAGCAGTTTTAGAAGGGTGAGATTTCTTAGGCTCAATATAGAACATTAGTTAGTACAGATTATCAAAAAACACATGAATATGCGGTCCCGGGATTTGATCCAATCGGTGCCGATAATATGTTTAACGAAAATAATTTTATTAAAGAGGAAGATCTTCCTGATTTAGGTTCTTAGCTTACGCTGTAGGATAAACAGTATTTAGCTATGAAATGGGGCAGAACATATAAAATTTCAGAATGGATCGAACTTGAAAAAAAATATACAGAAATGATGTAGTCGTTTGATATACAGGATGCAGACAGTAAAAATACGTTAATATTTATTTGTAAGACTTATTTAAAAATGAATCAAGCGATTGACTGCGGAGACGTTTAGGGATACCAAAAACTCTCTAGAGTATATGACACGTTACGTAAGTCAATGAAGGTGACCGCCGCACAGAATAAATAGGAAAAAGCTGAATTTATTGACTCAGTTGGCTAGTTAGTTGCCTATTGTTAGAAAAATGGTGGTCAGATTCCAAGATATGAAATAAAAACCCCTTATGATATTGTTGATAAAATTATAGAAGATTTAAAAACTTATAATAGAACCTTGGTATATGAAGATACTGCATTGGCAAGGCAAGTTTAGGACTACATTAAATAGGCACGTGCGGCCGCAGCCAATAGACGAGATAGAGCCTAGGCAAAGGAAAAGGGGTTGTAGTCACCCGAACTAACAGACAAGGATTTATTAGATTTTAAAGATTTTATTTCAAAGGAAAAGGAACAGACTTTAATAGAAATGGAAGGAATACAAAATGAGTTTACAGACACTGATTGATCTTTCTATTGACTATGAAACAAAAAAACAAGGTTTATCGCCAGAAAGATTAAATAGTCAACTAGAAAATATAAGATATTTAATATCTTTCTATAGGTAGTATCCTGATCTTTTAGTAGATTTTATGAAAGGTCCCGATTCTACTTTTAATTTTTATTTTTATCAACGTATTTTTATAAGAGCCGTTATGCGGCATAGATATGTTTATGCTACCTTCCCCCGTGCATATTCAAAATCATTTTTATCAATGATGGTTTTAATGTTAAGATGTATACTATACCCAGGAAGTTAGTTATTTGTAACAACGGGTGGAAAAGAGCAGGCGGCTTCTATTACTATTGCTAAGATAGAAGAAATTTGTAAGTTGATTCCTGCATTAAGTAATTAGATAAACTGGGCAAGAGGGGTTTCTAATAAATCTAAAGATAATGTAAACTATGTTTTTAAAAATGGCTCAAAAATAAATATACTTGCAGCAAAAGAGTCATCAAGAGGACAAAGACGTACGGGCGGATTAATGGAAGAGTGCGTATTAATTGATCAAACTGCACTTAATGAAATTATTATTCCAACAACTAACGTAAATCGTTTACTTCCTGATGGTTCTCGTAATAATTAGGAAGTTGTTAATAAGTCTCAAATTTATATAACAACCGCAGGTTGGAAAAATAGTTTTGCATATGATAAGCTTATTTAGTTATTGATACGAAGTTTAATTTAGCCTGATTAGGTAATGATTATGGGCGGAACTTATGAGACTCCTGTAACAGAAGGTTTATTGGATTAGGACTTTGTTGAACAGTTAAAATTATCTGGTACGTTTAATTAGGATTCTTTTGATAGATAGTATAGGAGTATTTGGTCTGGCGACGCAGAAAATGCATTTTTTTCATCTGAAAAATTTGATAAATATAGAATTTTGCGGCAGCCATAGAATGAATATAGCGGGAGAAGTAGTAAAAATGCCTACTATGTTATTGGCGTCGACGTAGGTCGTATAGGATGCACAACCTAGGCTATGGTTTGGAAGGTGACGCCGCAACCACAGGGTGTGGCTATTAAATCTTTAGTTAATTTATATACATATTAGGCATAGCATTTTGAACAACAAGCTATCAATATTAAAAAATTATATTATAAATTTAAAGCTCGTAAGGTTGCTATTGATACTAACGGTTTAGGTATTGGTTTACTTGACTTTATGGTGAAGGCTCAATAGACATAGGATGGTGAGTATCTTCCTCCTTTTGGTATTGATAATGATTAGGATGGTGTTTATAAAAAATATTTTAAGGGCATAAATGATTTATAGAAAGATGCAATTTTTCAAATAAAAGCAAATGCTCCAATTAATACTTAGGCTTATTCTTATGCTCAAACGCAAATGTCAAGTGGTAAAATTAAATTTTTAATTGATTAGGGATAGGCTAAAGCAAAAATGATGGAAACAAAAACAGGGCAAAATATGTCAATAGACCAAAGGAATGATTATTTAAGACCTTTTATTTTAACTACCATTCTTAGATAGCAAATGTTAAATCTTGTCTAGGATAATTAGGGTGTTAATATTATTTTAAAACAAGATAGTCGAAGTATTAAAAAGGATAAATTTTCTGCTTTTGTTTATGGATTATATTTTATTAAACAAGAAGAATAGCGAATGAGAAGCAGAAAAAAGAGAGATATAAGTAAATTTTCATTTTTTACTGCTCAGTAAGGACAAAATAGTGTTAATTAAAAAAAATAGAAATTAAAGAAGAATAGAAATTAAAAAAGAGAAGAGGTATTTTATGAGAAGTTCAAGGGCTTAGATAAAAATAGAATAGATATTAAGCAATGCGAATTTTAACTTCACAGAAGAATATAGTTTCCCTGATTTAATTGGACAAGGTGGACATGCTTTACGTTTTGATTTTGCTGTTTTTGATGATAATAATGATTTGTGGTTTTTGATTTAGTATCAAGGTATTCAACATTATAAACCAAAATCAGTCTTTGGTGGAATGTCTGGATTAAAGAAACAGCAATATTATGATATGTTAAAGCGTGAGTATTGTAAAAAACATGATATTAAATTAATATTAATTCCCTATTGGGATTAGGCTCGTATTAATTACGATTATATTATGAATTTAGTAGATGTTTTTTAATACAATTGAAAGGTTTAGGTGGTCTTATTGATAGATAGAAAAGCTGAAATTAAGAAAAAGGGTTTTAAAATAACTCTTGCAAACGATATTAGCGAAGAATATACTCCAACAGACTTTTCAAAGATAAAAATTGGTATCAAAACATTAGATGACGCAGTACTATCATTAGGAGAATTTAAGCGTTTAAACCCAAATTTAGGAGATAAAAAAGAAGTATTAAGAGCAATAACTTTTGGTGATATTAATAAAATGAGAGATATTTCTAACTTCTTTTATAAAACAAGCGGTATTTATGCAAGACTCTGTAGATACATGGCTTATTTGTATAAATATGACTGGTTTATTACTCCTTATATTGGTTATTGTGAAGGTTTAATTTAGAGCGACTCAGGACTTGGAAATCAGGATACTTAGGGTTAGAAAAAATAGCGGAAAAAACAGTTTTTAAATTTTTTTAAAGTGTTAAAATATTGTGAGTCTTTTTAGATTAAAAAGTTTTGCGGCTAGGTTGCCTTAAAAGTTATTAGACATGGATGCTATTATGGATATTTAATTCCTGGTACAAATAGAATTAATGTTCAAGAGTTAGATCCTGCATATTGTAGATCCAGGTTTAAAGTAAATAATAGAGCCGCAGTTGAATTTAACATGAAATATTTTGACGATAAATTTAAAGATGATGGTTTAAGGTCTAAAATTCTTAATTTATTTCCAAAAGATTTTAAAAATGGATATAGATTATATAAGCAAGGGAAATTACCTCCAATGTTTTCTGGTGATTCCCCAGGATGGTATGTATTAGATCCAAGGGCGGCAGTCAAATTTAATATTAACGAGTAGGATTTCCCAGCATTTATTTCAGTTATTCCTGCTATTATAGACTTAGACGCTGCTCAAGACCTGGATCGTAAAAAAATGGCTCAAAGACTTTTAAAAATTATTATTCAAAAAATGCCATTAGATAAAAATGGTTAGTTAATATTTGATGTAGATGAAGCACAATAGTTACACAATAATGCTGTTAAAATGTTGAGTAGAGCAATAGGTGTTGATGTATTAACAACATTTGCGGACGTTGATGTTGCTGATATGTCAGACAGAGGTACAACAACAACTGTTGATGAACTTGAAAAAGTAGAAAGAACAGTATATAATTAGGCTGGTGTATCTCAATTACAATTTAACAGTGATGGAAATATTGCTTTGACAAATTCTATATTAAATGACTAGGCATCTATGTACAATTTATTGGTGCAATTTGAATCATTTTTAAATTTATTATTAGAACCATTTAATAAATCTCCTAAAAAATGTTGGTATCAAGCACAACTTTTAACAACAACAATATATAATTATAAAGATATGGCTAAATTATATGAGGGGCAAGCAAAAATGGGTTATTCTAAGATGCTTCCTCAAGTTGCTTTGGGTCAAACACAAAGCTCTATTTTAGCAAATGCATATTTTGAAAATGATATATTAGATCTTGTGCGCGTGTTCGTTCCACCTCTTACCTCTAATACGATGAATGCGGAAGCCCTTCAGAATCGCGGCAGCACCAGTGGAAAACCTCTTAATCCTGGGTCAGATGACAAGTAGGCCGGCCGCCCTGAAAAGGAAGATAGTTAGAAGAGTGAGAAGACAATAGCGAATAAGGAAAGTATGTAAAGGAGGAGAATATGAGTTTAGCGCATCAAAGTATTGCTACGATTAATTCTCCAGAGTTTGTTAATTTACAACCAATGGATATCAATCCCTTGATGTCCTCTTGTTAGATTAAAGTATTATATCTTGGAGAAAATCGTAATAGAAGCTATATTTCTAAATAGGTAGCTATGGAGATGGCAAAAACACTTCGTGGCGCTCCTATTGTTGGATATTACAAAAAAGATAAGCAGGATTTTGCAGATCATGGTGAACAAATGATTTGGGACGATGAAGGCATTCATTTTAATACATTAACAAAACCCTATGGATTTGTTGCACCAGATGCAAAAGTTTGGTTTAAAGATTTCGAAGATTTTGATGATTTTGGAAATTCTGTTATTAGAACTTATTTAATGACCACTGGTTATTTATGGACTGGTCAATTTGAATAGGCTCAATCTGTTATTGATTCTGGAAAACCCCATTCTATGGAACTTGATGAAAAAAGTTTGCAAGGACATTGGGCAAACAATATTAAAGAAGATATGGAATTTTTTATTATCAATGACGCAATATTTTCTAAATTATGTATTTTAGGTGATGATGTAGAACCTTGTTTTGAAGGATCAGCTGTGACTGCTCCTCAAGTAAGTGCATCATTTACTTTAGACAAGTAGTTTAAGCATACTTTATTTAAGATGATGGAAGAATTAAAAGATGCTTTAGAAGGAGGCAATATAGTGGCTGATATGAAAGATAAGGCTCCTGATACTTTTGTTGAAGAAGTAGAGCAGACTGAACAAGAAGTAACTACTGAATTCACGGAAGAAGTTTAGGACAATAAAGACGAATCTTCATTAGATGAAAGTGATGCTATTGTAGAAGATGCTGAATCTACATTTTAGGCTTAGGAAGCTGAGAACGTTTTTGAAGAGTCTGAGCCAGAAGCATCTGAAGAAAATGAAGAACTTAATGAAAAGTATACAGCTCTTCAAAAAGAGTATGATGATTTACAATCTAACTTCGCTTCTTTGCAAGAGTAGGTTGTTGAGTTAAGGGCTTTTAGGGAGGCTGTTGAAGACAAGCAGAAAGATGATTTGATTAATCAATTTTATATGTTATCTGATGAAGATAAAAGAGATGTCATAGCGAATAAGGCTGATTATACTCTTGAAGAGATTAAATCAAAACTTGCTGTAATTTGTTTTGAAAAGAAGGTCAATTTTAATTTAGAAGACTCTTCAAAAAATGAAGAAGAGAAGGAAGAAAGTGTTTTCACTTTTGATGTTGACCATAAGGAAGATTCAACGCCAGATTGGATTAAGGCGGTTGAGTCTACGATGAATAGTAGATTTTAATAGGAGGATTGTTAAATGGCTATAAAGAGAAAAGGTTATGGACAAGTTGAACCTAATCATTTATCTGCACAGCACAATGGACAGATTTATGCTCAACTGCCTGCACAGACAACAACTACCACTGGTACAGGAACATCCGCTACTACTACAGTTACAAAAATAGCGCAGTTGGAAAATGGGCAGTTTTTAAAATATAACTATGCTGCTGGGGAATGTACTACAACAGGCGATATTGAGTGGATGCTTGTTTATAACGAAGAAAAATTATATGATGAAAGACGTCAGGCTCATAAAGATTTTGCTATGCTCAAAACCGATATGGCTGATGGTACTATTTATCCACGTCTTTTAAAGACTAATATTGGTGATATTTTTACTACCAATACTTTTAGAACTTCTGGAGATGCCACTGTGGCGGGTCCAGATGCAGAAATTAATATGCCTGACGTAGCAGTTGGTGATTATTTTATTATTGATAGTGATGGTTGGTTAAAAAATAATACTACTACCAAGGGTTCTGGAATGGCTTGGCAGGCAGTTAAAGTTTATACGATGCCTGATGGACAGCCTGGTGTAAAGCTTCAGAGAGTACAATAATTAAAAGGAGGATAAGATAATGGCTTTAGATAGAACACAATTAATGGCATTAGCTAAGGCTACTGCGAAAGCTTCATTAAATCCTTCTACAGCTTTTGCTTTTGGAGATAAAAATTTAACTTATGAAGCTTTAAATGAAACATTTAGAAAAGAAATGAACGAACTGGCTGGTACTTATGCTCAGTATCGTGAGAACAAAAATTTAATTTTCAGCTTAATTGAAGTTGGTTTGGATGAAGTTCTTCCTGCAAAGGTTCTTCAGAACTATGGTCAGTTTGCTGATGTTAAGACCTATGCACAGGGCGATAAGCCTGTTTTCCGTGTAAGAATATCCGAAGCATCTAAGAAACGTGCTAAAGGATTCGTTACAAGGGTTGGTCTTGCTGGTAGATATGAAGTATTCAAACTTGATGGATATACACTGGAAGTTCCTACAAGTGCTTACGGCGGAGCCGCTCAAATTGGCTTTGAAGAGTTCCTTGATGGACGTATCACTATGAGTGACGTATATGACCTGGTTCTTGAAGGTCTTGATGAAGTTGTTTATAAAGAAATCGCTAAGGCTTTAGTTGCTATGGCGGATACTACAATTTCTACTGCTTATAATAAATCCAGTGCAGCTGGTTTTGATGAGGCAGCTTTTGATAGATTGGTTGCTACGGCAGACGCTTATGGTAAGAGTACAATTTATTGTACTTATGAGTTTGCTGCTCAAATTGCTCCTGGTACTGCTGGAAGCATTAACTGGAACGCAGTTTCTGATAGAATGAAAGATGACAGATGGAATAATGGGTATTTTACTCTTTATAAAGGACACTCTGTAATCGTTCTTCCTCAGAGCTTTGAAGACACTGACAATTATCAGAAGGTTATTGATCCAAGATACGCATGGATTATTCCTACTGGTGCTGAAAAACCTGTAAAGATTGCTTTTGAAGGGGCGGCAGCGGTTAAAGAACATGAAAACGATGACTGGTCAAGAGAAATTGAGACCTACAAGAAATTTGGTGTCGCTGTTTACAATAAGATGATTAATCCTGGTATTTGTGTATATAAGAATACTGCACTTAGTATCTATAATACAGAAGGTACTTGGTCTTAATTTTAAAAAATTTAATAGGGGAAGGCTTTGTACCTTCCCCTTTTTATTGGTATGGAGATAAAAGGAGAAGAAATTATGGAAAAAAATACACCTGTGAAGGTATTAAATAGAGATAATGGGGCGGTAGTTTATTCTATCCCTGAAATGAATGGATTAAGAAGAGTTTTTCAAGCAGGAGAAACTAAAGAGGTAACATTTGAAGAGTTACAAAAATTATCTTATATTCCTGGTGGTAATGAATTATTAAGAGAAAATCTTGTTATTATAGATTAGCCAAAAGCAATAGAAGAGTTGCTTGGTAGGGTTGAACCGGAATATAGTTATACAAAAACAGATGTTATTAAATTATTAAAATAGGGTTCTTTAGATGAATTTCTTGATTGTTTAGATTTTGCTCCAGATGGAGTAAAAGAATTAATTAAAACATTGGCAGTTGAATTACCTTTAAATGACGTTGCTAAAAGAGAAGCTATTTTTAATAAATTAGGATTTAATGTAGATGCGGCTATAAGAATACAAAAATAGGCAAATGAAGTTGAGACTGAAAAGGATCAATCTAAACCTAGTCGTAGGGTACAAAAAACCTAGGAAAAACCTGCTAGCACCAGCCGCCGCGTTATAAAATAATATTATTGTAAAGAGGGGGATAAAATGTTTTCTATTAAAGACAATGATATTACCCTTATTCGTGGAGATACTTTATTATTATAGATAAAGATAATGAAATAGGGTAATCCTTATATTCCAAAAGAAGGAGAATCTATTCGGTTCGCTATGAAAAATAGATATACGGACCCAGATGAGAAAGTGGTTTTAGTAAAACAAATCCCTATAGACACTCTTGTTTTGGAGCTAGAACCGGAAGACACAAAAAGTCTTCCAATGAAATCTAGGTATGTTTATGATATTCAATTTACTGATAACGAAGGTAGAGTAGATACTTTTATAAAAGGAACTTTAACACTTGATGAAGAGGTGTTATGATGGAGCCTATTATAGTAATTGGATAGATAAAAATGTTCTCTATTCTTGTTGGAACGCTTCAAACATTACCTTTTGTTGAAGAAAATAAATCAGAGCAAAATAAAATAACAGAAGAATACATTAAGGAGGCGGAATAAAATGGCTACGGAATATACTTCTTTTTCTAAGGTGTATGAACTCTTTTTATCAAAAATTACAGATGATATGTATATGGAATTGACTTTAGAAGATACGCTTAAAATTTTAAAATAGCTTCTTATTTCAGCACTTCCTAAATTTGAATTTCCTAGACAAAGTTTAAAGTATGAGGAAATGAGTTCTTTTTAGTATAGTGAAGATAGTGATATAGAAACATAGTTTTATTTTTTAAATTAGTTAACAGAAGAAGAAATGAATATAATCGCTACATATATGATAGTAGAATGGATTGGACAACAATTGGCTTCAATAGAAAATGTTAGAATGAAATATAGCGGCAGCGATTTTAAATTTACTTCTCAAGCTAATCATATGCAAAAACTTCTTCAAATGAAAAAGGATTATGAAAGATAGGGTCTTCATCTGCAAAGACTTTATAAAAGAAGGCAAGTTGACGATAATGGTATCTATCGTTCTACTTTTGGTAGCCTTATGGACAATCAACCGAGAGGAGGAACTGGAGTATGGGGAAAATGGTTTTAAACTCTGGTGTTGAAATTGAAATATAGGCTGTCATCTTTAATATTAAACGTATTATTAATCAGGTTTATAAATTATTACCAATGAGAGAAGAAGGTAGAGATTGGGAAAAACCTCTTCAAACAATTATTGAAGAAATATCTGGTATGAAAAGGTTAATTGTTGGTCAGGATGACCTTTTCTTTTTAATATTATGTAAGATGGAGGGTCTGTTTAGTTTACATAGACAAGAAGATATGAATATTTATAGACGCACTATTTTTGAATGTCTAAGTTTATTAAACAGTTTAAATCAAAATGTTGGAATTAAATAATTTAAAAAAACGACTTGATATTAATAATGACAGTGACAATTATCAGTTTTTTGATGAAAATGTTACTGGCTTGAATAATATGCAAAGAAGATTACAAGTTCGCGGAGGAACTGACCAATGGACGCGAATGAGAGAAGACAAATTAAAAGGTTTAAAGAAAGCTTTATTATATTCTTATCAAAGTGCAATTGTACAAAAATACGATGTAAAAAAAGATAGTTTAGCAAATAATATTATTTCTATAATTACGTTATTACAAGACCAACAAACTTTAAATGAAAGTCAATAGGCGTTGTTGGATGCTTTGGAAGAAGAATATAGTTTTTTATCTGAGGATAGAACCTCTTTAATTTATATTAATGATTTAAATAATATAGTAGATAGTTTAACTTCTGCTCAACCATTATTTAGATGTTTAATAAATCATGACAAATTAAAAGTTGATTATTAGGATAAAATAATTTCAATTCCATTTTATGAACCACCTGTCGGTAATGTTGATCCTATAGAAACACAGTTTCATAATGGGACTGTTTTTAAATGGGTTCATGGAAATAAAGAAGATTGGACTCCTGACACTTATTGGATTGTTCTTATGCAGTATTCTTAGGAAACGGCATATTTTAGAGCATAGATTAGAAAAGCAGATGAGCAAATAGAGATAATTGTTATTGACAGCTAGGGAAACGAAGAGTCTGTTACTTACAGAGGTTGGATGACGGGTCCGAATGAAACCACTGCAATGTGGAACGTAAAAAAAGATTTGGTTTGGAATGATTTAAATTATACTAAGTTGTTATATATAACAAAAGATGAAGATACTTTAGCATTTTTTCAAAGGTTTGATAGAATTATAATTAATGGAAAACCATGGGAAGTTCAAGCCTATAATGAAAGTTATAGTACAAGTAAAAGTGCGGGAGCCGACTCAGGAATTATTAGAGTGGCTCTAAAAGAGGCTTATACTAGTACTAATCAGTTTATAAACTAGACACTATAGGATTTAGAGGAGGCTTAGGAAAAGCAGGCCCAGTATGATGAAGAACATACCGAGCCCCGCATTGATGGTCCTTCTATTGCTAAACCCTATGATATTTTAACGTTTAAAGCCAAGAATTTTAATTCACAGGAGGAGTGGACTCTTTATGATTCTCCTCTTGCTAAGATAGCTTAGGTTTCTTAGGATGGCTTAACTGCTACTGTACATGTTATAACGGGACAGTCAAATAAGAATGGATTTTATATTAATTATGGAAATGATTAGAGTAGTAAAATTCATATAGTGATAGAATCTTTTTGAGATAAAAGGGGGTAAGATATGAGAGCAGATGTAATCACAACAAAGCCAATATATTCTTCTTTTTTATCTTGTGACAAGGATACAGAAAAGATATTAAAAACACTATTTGTGTCTAGTAGACCTTATAGTGATAGATTAAAAAGACTATTAATTATAAATGAAAAAGATTGTTTAGATATGGATAATGAAAATTATCAAAGGATTATTAATAGTATGTCCCTTGGTGATATGATAAATAAAAATTATATAAAGTTTGATCATAAAATTGCAAGAGGAACGCATGAATAGATAAAATCTTATATTATTGTTAATTTTGATAATTTTACACCAAACCCTTCTAATCCTACATATTTAGATTATACATTATATTTTGATATAGTTTGTAATCATGATGCTTGGAAATTAAATGATTATCAAATTCGACCTATAGTTATTTGTGGTTATATAGATGGTATTTTAAATAGCTTATCTAAATCAAATATTGTTTTTGAAAAAAGTCATAAGCCGCAAATAAAACTAACTGGTCCTGGATATTTTAAATTAATAAGATGCGATTATAGTAATTTAAACGAAGATTTTTCTGCTTATACATTAGCTTATAGAGGAACGCATTTTAATTAGGATATACAATTATTAGGTGAAGTTAATGATGAAAATTAATAGATTATTATTATTATCTAAAAATGACATTCCTTTTGAAGAGGCTCAACTTATTATTCATAATCCGACACTAAAAGAAATAGCTATAATAGGAGAAGATGCTTTTTTTATGGGATGTGAATATTTGAATTTTTCTAAACAATTTTTAAAAGAATAGGACAAAAATCGTTTAAAAGATTTTACTGATTTTGAAATATTAATGACAATAATGAAAAACAATGATATTGTAATAAAGCAGGGAAAAGAAGCCATAGAAATGGTTTTAGCGTTATTATTTCCTGAATATCAAATAAGTTTTTTACCTATGAGCATTATGTTATCAAAAGATTCTGAAAGGTTTCTTATTGATAAGGAAAATTTTGAAAATTTTAGAAATATTGTGTCACAAATGTTTTGTTTAAATAAGACAAAATCTGGTGCTCATAAATATAATCCTGGCGGAGTTCAGGCTATGGAATTGGTAAAAAAATTTTAGGAGCGAGATAAAAAACTTGCTAAGTTAAAAAGACAAGGAAAATAGGATGAAGGCATCACTATATTTTCACAATATATTTCTATTTTATCTGTTGGTTTAAAAAAGGATATAAATGATTTATTACAATACACTGTTTATCAATTATTTGAATAGCTTCAGCGCTTTAAGGCAAAATAGAATTTTGATATATACGTTCAAGCTAAAATGGCTGGGGCTAAAGATATACAAGATGTCGATAATTGGATGAGTGATATTCACTCAGATACTTTATAAGGAGGATTTTTTATATGAAATTCGGTATACGTGAATGCGCGAATATTGTTTTCCGTGCAAAACAAGAAACCACAATTGGAACAAATACATTCCATGTAGGTCAGCCGGTTCTTTATATTGATACAGCAACAACCTCTTCGATGGAGCAAGCTTCTGCAACTGTCTATGCACAGGGCGGACGTGGTAATGCTCGTTTAATTGCTTGGGAAGGTGACAAGACACTTACATTTACGGTAACAGATGCTCTTATTTCTCCTGTATCCTTAAGTATGTTAACTGGTGCTGGTCTTGTAAAAGAGAGCGGTAAGATGGTTCATGTTCATGCTACAAGTGCAGCTGTAATGGAAGTTAGCGGAAGTACTGGTACTATTGATTTAACAGATGCTCTTGCATCGTTTGGTGATATTACTTCTACCACTGCTCCTGTTACAATTGATGCTGGTTCAGATGCTCCTCTGTTTATTATTAAGACAGAAGATGACGGTTCTATCACTGGTGATATTGTAACTTCTACTTCAGATATTACTTATTCTGCTGGTAAGTTAACTATTACTTCTCCAAAATGGAATAATACCACAAGCATTACAGCTTCTGTTAACGTATTAGTTGATTATTATGTAATTAAGAAGAGTGAAACCGTATCTGAAATTCAGTTAACTGCAACTGATTTTGCTGGATATTATTATGTAGAAGCTGATACATTATTTAGATCTCAGTCTACTGGTATTGATATGCCTGCTAACTTAACATTCCCGAACGTTAAGGTACAGTCTGGATTTACAATTACAATGGCTGGTACTGGTGATCCTTCAACATTTGACTTCACGATGGATGCATTCCCTGGATATACATACTTTGATAAGACAAAACAAGTTCTTTGCGTAATCCAGGTTGTTGAAGATAGTTTATCTGCTACTGCTACTTCTGGTAGTGTTATGCTTCAGAATAGTGCTCTTGAACATAGAGATCCGTTAGCACAGGATTCTGATATGTCTGAGCCAGCTGGCTAATTAATTTAAATTAAAAATGGGAAGGAGGCTTTAGCTTCTTTCCCATTTTTTTTGTTAGGTGGTGGTTAATTAAATGGCTAATCAAGATGATTTTGGTGTAGTTTAGGAACTTCAAAAAAGAAATTTAGAATATATAAAAGAACACCTAAATGATACTGGCGTAGAAGACCTGGTTAAAAAACTAAAGTCTCTTAAAAGACGGCTTTAGGAAAATAAATTAATAATCACAACAGAAGCAAATAGATATATCAGATGGTCTGCTATTTTAAATCATTCTTATTCTTTAGATTTTGACAGGATGAAAAGTCTTGAGATGGATTAGTAGATTATTCAAATTTTTTTAAATGCATATGAAATCACTTCAAAAATATTACAAAAATTAAATATTATAAGCCCTATTAAAAATGTGGTAAATTTTATTGATAATGATTATAATTATGTTAGATTAGAAGATGTAGAGTTTTAGGCGTCTTATTTTTATTTAAATAAAGCAGATACAGAAAAGGGTAATTATTATGGATTAAAATTTAAATAGTCTGCTTTTAAGGAGCAAATTGAAAAGGCTAAAAAGGAAAAAGACTATGAGGTGAGAAATAAACATTTTCAAAATTTTGTACAACAGTTTAGAGATTATGAAGCGGTTACAACAACTGGCTGGAAAATTAATAAGGGTGTTTTAGCAGAAACTTTTGAAAGACATTGGTAGAATTTTCATTCTAATCATTAGCTTGGACAAGATTTACAAGATAATCCACCTTAGTCATATGGAAAAAAATGGTGGATGTATCGTCAGAGTTCTGGATCAGATCCTTATTTTACTGGGCCGGATACAAGATTTTCACAGGTTAAAAGCACTAACGCTTCTTTGGTTTCAAATTTAAACACTGTTTTAAATACTATTGAAGGAGTTCTTGCAATTACAAATAAGAAAAAATTAGAAAAAATTTCTCAAGAAAGTCTAGATAAAGTATTTAAACAAAGTAATTTTAGTGCTAATATAAGCAAAAAAATCTATGACGGTATGGAGCAGATAGAACAGGCTGCTATAAAATAGGCAATTTCAGAGGTGAATTTTACAGGCTCTTCAAATTTTAAAGTTAATAAAAAATAATTTGACATAGTTAAAAAATTATGTTATAATAAAATATAATAGAGAAAAAAGGAGAGTGAATATATGAAATATTCAGATTTGGGTTTAAGAAAAAAAGATAATGTTAAAATCGTTAAAATTGGTGAAGCAGAAATTTAGGTTTTACAATATTTACCAATTGAAGATAAAATTGATTTAATTGATATTGCATTGCAAAACGCAAAAGAAAATGGTATATATGATGAAATGAAATTAGATATGTATTTTAATTTATATCTTGTTTTTATGTATACTAATTTAGAGTTTAGTGATGAAGAGCGTGCGGACCTCGCTAAATTATATGATGAACTGGAATCTAATGGTATCTTTCTGGATATTATAGAGGCGATAGACTAGGATGAATATAATAATTTAATAGATTATCTGGAAATTATGAAGGAAAATAACTAGATTTATATGACTAGTGCGGCCGCCCTTTTACAATCTTTTATCCAGGACCTTCCACAGAATGCAGCGACTGCCGCAGAAATAGTTGATAATTTTGATAAAGAAAAATATAAAGAAGTTGTTGAATTTGCACAAAGTGCCAATGGGGGCAGACCCATCTAATTGGACAGATTTAATTAAATTTTAATCCTTTGATATTATACATAATATCAAAGGATTTTTTTTGTATAATTTTAATAAAAATTATAAGGAGGGATAAGGAATGGCTACTAAAAATGGTGGTACAATTAGATTTGGTATCTAGTTTGATGTTAATAAATCATCTTTAAATTAGATAACCAAACAACTTCAAGCTATACAAACGGCGGCTACGTCCAACAAAGATAGTGGACTGGCTAAGCAGTTTGACTAGGCGGTGTCCGCGGCTAGGAAGCTTGAACAAATTGTAAATAGTTCATGGAATCATAAACTAGATCAATTAAATTTAAATAAATTTAATCAAAGTGTAAAGACTTCCTTTGGTAGTGTTCAGAATTTAAAAAATCAGTTAGTTGCAAGCGGGGCATCTGGGCAAGCTGCCTTTAACACTCTTGCTCACTCAGTTTTAAATACAAACGTGCAGTTGCGTTAGAGTAATACTTTACTTGATAGTATGGCTGTATCAATGAAGAATACTATTAAGTGGGGAATTACAGCTAGTATTTTTAATAAAATAACTGGATCTATTCAGCAAGCATTTTATTATGCTAAAGATTTAAATACTTCTTTAACGGATATTAGAATGGTAACTGGCGCCAGCGCTGATGAAATGTAGCGTTTTGCTAAAACTGCTAATGATGTTTCTAAATCGCTAGGCAGATCTACTCTTGATTATACAAAGAGTGCTGTAGAATATTATCGTCAAGGTTTAACAGATGAGTAGGTTGCAAAAAGAACTGAAATTACATTAAAAGCTCAAAATATAACAGGCGCCGGAAAATAGATGGTGGATTATTTAACGGCTGTTTGGAATGGATTTAAAATTAATACTGAAGGAGCAGAGTAGGCAGTTGACTCTCTTGCTAAGGTTGCAGATAGCAGTGCATCAAATATGTCATAGTTAGCAACTGCTATGTCTAAGGTTGCTGCTACTGCTAATGTTGTAGGAGTAAAATTTGATCAATTAAATGCTATGATTGCTACAGTTGTGGCAACAACAAGGTTGGCTCCTGAATCTGTTGGTACTGCATTTAAAACCGTTTTTGCTAGAATTAATGATATTAAAACTGGTGCAGATGAAGCTGAAATTAGTCTTGGCAATTATTCAGGAAGAATGCAGTCTTTAGGTATTAGTGTTTTAGATGCCGCAGGAAGATTGCGTAATACAGGTGATGTCATTACTGAGGTTGGTTAGAAATGGAAAACTTTAACTAAAGAACAACAGACTTATTTAGCCGCTACTATGGGTGGTCAAAGACAGATTACTCAGGTAATGGCTTTGTTTGATAATTGGGATCAATATGTAAAATTATTAAATACTTCTTTATAGGCTAATGGCACACTAAATGAAAAGAATAATATTTATCTTGAGTCTACTGCAGCTCATCTCCAACAGCTTGGAACTTAGGCACAACGAACCTATGATATTTTAATAGACACAGATGCTATTAATGGATTAGTTGATACTTTAAATAGTGTGCTTGGTGGCTTTAATGATTTTATTGAAGGTCTTGGTGGTGGTGCAAATGCTTTTGCATATTTTGGCTCTCTTGTTGTGGGTATTTTTAGTAAACAGATTTCTCAATCTATTGTCCAAGCAACATAGAGATTAAAAGATTTTATTAATACTAGAAATATGAGTAAGTTTCAGAATCAATATGCTTCTGCAATTGCTGAAAAAAATGGAGTAGATTATTTTCAAACAGATGCCACTACTGTTCAACAGGATGCTATTATAGCAAAAGCAAAACAGTAGGCATCTATTTACACTGAAACTTTAACTGCTAGAAGGGGATTAACATTAGAGCAACAAAAAGGACTAACTCAGGCTCAAGAAGAAATAGGAAAGTTAACAGAACAAAAATATTTACTTGAACATATTGAAGACCTTCGCAGACAATACGGAATTTAGCATTTAACAGATTTACAATCATTATAGGAAGAATAGCAAAGTTTAAAAAGACAAGATGCTTCTTTATCTTCTCAATTGTCTATGTTAGATCAAATTCAACACTTTTTACAAAAAGATGTTTTATCTATGGAAGAAGCGGCAAAATATCAATAGATTATGCGTCAATTGTAGAAAGATGGTATTATTACTTGGCAACAAAGAATGACTTTGATGCAGGGAGATAAAAATGCAGAATAGATTATTCAATCTTTGATTGAAAAACATACTATAACATATAAAGATATTCATGGTGAATTACAACAAATTACAAGTGTTAAGTAGCTACAGCAAGCTTTAGATAGCGGTCAATTAAAAATTATTGATGGTCAATTAGTTGCTACTGGAAAATTAGTTGAAAATTATAAAAAAATAGGTGAAACAAATGTTACTGTTCAACGCGTAACTAAAGGGTTTTCTGCCGTTGGTATGGCATTGTCTTCTCTTACAGGGGCTTTTGAAACTTTTGGTAAATAGGGTGCTACTGCAGCCTAGAAAACAAATGCAGCTTTTTCTGGTTTACAAGGCACTATTAGTGCTATTGGAATGGCTACTGGTCCTTGGGGGATGGCAATTTCTACATTAGTTAATGGAGCCATTTCTTTAGTAAAGTCTATTTTTGGATAGCAAATAGAATAGTTATTTATGACTATTGATTAGAAAATGTAGAAATATTAGAAGAGGGCTCAAGAAGCTCTTGATGTGGGCGGCAAGAAAGCAAAAGATATTTCTTCATTAAGATAGCTTCAATAGGAATATGATAAGTTATCAGCTAAAGCCGGAGAGTATGGTAAAAACATTGATAGTTTAACGGACTAGGAAAAGAATAGGTATCATGAAATAACTAATCAATTTGCTGAATATAATAAAGCTGTTGTTGTTGGTTATGATGAGCAAGGTAATGCAATTGTAAAAAATAATTCAGCTTTAGAGCAAACTATTGCTTTATTAGAAAAACTACAAGGTGAAGCCGTATTAAATGCGCTTGGTGGTTCTGCAGAAAAATATATAGAAAGAACTCAAGCTAATGCAAATTAGTATATTACATCTAAAAAAACATAGCAGGAATCACATTTTAACGGCATAGCTCTTGGTTATAAAAAGGAACTTCTAAATGTTATTTCTGAAAATGATCCATCTCAAATCTTAAGTTAGGCTGATTGGAGATTTCCAACTGATCCTACCGTTAATATAAATACAATATTACAAGGACTAAATTTACAAACGTAGGAATAGCTTGAAAATATTATAATTCAATGGAATAATTAGCAATTAAGTGCATTAGATGCTTTAAATATTGCTTTTTAGGAGTTGGGTAAATCAGATATTAGTCCTACAATGGCTTAGAATTATTATTCTATGCTAGCAGAAACTTTTAATGTATTAAAAGATACTTTTGCCGAAGGTGATGAAGAATTATCTAATACTTTAAATAATATTATTTCTGGAATACGAAGTATTTCATTGCCTAAAACTATGCAAGATTTGCAAGATGCTATTTCTAAGGGTATGTTATTACCCGCGGAAGAGCTTGCTGTTGTATTAAAATATGGAGAGGACGAATACAGCAGAAGCTATAAAGCATTAGCAGAAACTACATTTTTTGATGATAATATTGAAGCATTGTTATATGAAAAAATGTCAGGTTGGTATATTGGAGAAGAAGGATAGAAAATTTCTATTGATTTAAAAACCGGTGAAAAACGTGGTGGTCTTGATCAAATTGTTCTTTATTTTCAATAGTATATGAATAGCCTAAAAACTGCAGGAGAGTTATTAGAAAATGCAGGGCAATAGCTTCCAGATTCTATAAATGATTTTGAAGGTAAAACCTTGCAAGAAAAATTACAAAAGGTACCAGAACAGCTCGCTTAGATTATTAAAAATTTACCAATAGATGAAGATGCTATCCCAGCTGCTTATGAATATTTGCTTTCGAGAATGGGACTAACTGGATAGTTATTATACGATGAAGATGGAAACTTTTTAGGCTTAAATAAAAATAGTATAAAAACAGATTTGTCTGATTGGGCAAAAAATGTTGAAATGGAACTTTCAAGCCAGTTAACGGCAATGGGACTTGGAACTGCAAGACGTTTAAATCTTGCAAATTTAGTTAATACTGATGAGTAGTTAGAATCTATGCTACAGGCGGTATAGCAAATAAATTGGGCAGAGTTTTGGGAAAGAGTAAATTAGATAATGACATCTTCTGTTAATTCTGACCAAAAAGATCCTCTTTTTGCTTCAGTTAAACAGGCGTTTTTATAGATAACTGATTAGATTCAAGCTTAGATTGATAAACAATCATTAAATTTTGATACTTTTATTGATCCAAGTTCTTTAATTGAAAAGTTAGAAAAAAAGAAAGATTTAACTGATTAGGAGCTGTAGTCTCTTAACCAATTAGAAGAAATATATCCTGAATTAGCAAGTCTTCAAGAGCAGACGTGGAGAGGGAGTTCTTAGTATATTGCCTTTTTAAAGTCTGCTAAATCTAATATGTTAGAGCTTCTTAAATAGGAAATTGAAGTTGATAAAGCAAGAACTCAATCAAGGATAGATGCAAATAAAAAATATTTAGAGAACCGTGGTGTTAACAAAGATTCTACTTTATAGGAATTAAAATAGGCAGCCACAATAAATGGAGAATTTAATAAATATATTTATGATGCCTTAGTAAATGCTCAAGCAGCACTTTTAGCTGGATAGTCATAGATGGTTAACTTAAAATATCAAGAGGCTCAAGTTGACTATCAATCTGGTGAATACGAGAAACAAGTTGCTAAAGAACGTAAAAAAATAGAAGAATAGATTTTAAAGCTTAAACAAGAACAAACCGATAAAGACATTTCTGCAGCTAAAAATACAAAAGATACTGTTAAGCATTTAAAAGATAGTGATGAAGATATAACTGCCTAGGACTATGCTACAATGCTATTTTGGGAAAGTAGAAATAGCGAGTTAGCAGCTTTGGCTGGGGCGGACGGTGCTGGTCGTTTTTCATAGGCATACTTAGATAAATTAAAGTAGTTATCAAAGGGTCAAGATGCTATTTTATCGGATTTATATTCTGATGCAGTAGAATAGGCATAGCAAGCTGTATTACTTGCTCAAGAAAATTTAAATTAGATAAATAAAGAAATAGTCAGTACAACTGAATATAACCAAGCCAAATCTAGACAAGGAGCGGGTCAATAGCTTGAGGGAGATTTAGAACTTATTACCTCATATGAGAATCAATCTGAGTTAATATCAAAGCAAACTGAGGCTACGCAAAAATTAGAGCAAGCTCAGCTTTAGTTGGCAGAGGCTCAGGGCTTAGCGGCAGAAGCAGCAAGAGAATAGAATATACCTTTATCTTAGTTAATAACTACTTTTGAATCTTTATCAGATAAAATTAGTTCTGCTGGTTTTATGCATCCTTTAGAGGGTGACGATTTAACTTAGTGGGAAACTACTTTAGACAAGATTCTTTAGAGATATAGGGAATTAGGTCAATTAACTCCAGAGTTATAGTCTGCTATTTCTCTTCTTCATCTTACTGAATTATCCGGGACTAAAGAATATTAGGCAGCTTTACGTTAGGTACAGCATACTTTCCATGAATTAAGATAGGAAGAATTGTTGGCTCAATCTGAAAAGGCTGGAGAAAATCTTGCTAATAGTATTGTTTAGATTGATATTGAAAGCGACTTTGATAAATTTAAAGACGAAGTTGAAAAGTTTTTAAATATTGAAAGAGAATTAATTATTAATGTTCATTCAGATGCAGAAGATATTTTTGAAAACCTTCAAAATTAGATGGAGCGGATTTATGATGCTTCTTCTAAAATAGGCTAGAATTTTGTAGTTGCGGCAGATGATATTCGTTAGTTAAATGAAGTTTTTCCTGGTATAATTGAGGGGATGGAAGACCTCGGCGATGGAACGGCGCGATTAAATCAGGAAGTTGTTCAATAGGCTTTAGCAGGTATTAAACAGGTCGTTCAAGCTGACGCTCAAAGTGTTAACGCTCAATTAGAATCTCAAGCTGCTTTACTTGACGCTAAAGCGGAAATGTATGGTCAGGCGGCTGAAGCGGCAGGAAGGTTAGCTCAAGCATAGGCGACTGGGGCACAAATGTCAGCGTAGGATCAGGACGCAGTTTATGAAGCTTTAATGCACGCTAAAGCAGACAAGGCAGCTGATAGTGCAACCAGTTAGGTTAATAGTGCATACGAAGCAGCTTAGCAAACTGCGTAGGCTGCTCAACAGTCTGCGTCAGAACAGGCTAGAATTTCAGACTAGTTGGGAACCATTGTTTCATAGAATATGGCTTCTGCGGCATAGAGTAGTCTGACTAGTATGAGTGACGCAACTTAGAATATAACAACCAATTTTGGCTAGGAGGCAAATGCATCTAATCAACTTGGTGCTATAATGGCTGCTAACATGGCTTCTTCAGCTCAGTCTCAAGCAGCTGCAATATCTGCATTGGCACAAAGTGCTATCCAGAGTTTTAATGCAATAGCGGCCGCCAATAGAGGAGCTGCAAATGGACAGGTTGTTCGTGGTTCAGTAGGGGGCGCACCATATGTATATAGTTATGGAGGTGCTGGCGGCGGAGGCGTGTCTCAGGGCGTCTCAAGAAGAAGTATTTCTTCAACATACAGCGGGTCCCAAGGAAATATTGGTGCTACAAACATTTCTCAAAACGCAAAAGCAATAACTTCTACATACGGGGCTAATTCTGCAGCTATTGCTGGAGCAAATAGACAATTAAGTATGTTGGGCTTAACTGGATAGATTGGCGCAGCTGGGAAGTATTATTCAAGTCATCAAGAGGCTGTGAAGTCTGCTATTGAAGGTAGTGGTAAAACATATGCAGAAATAGCAGAGATGTTTACACAACTTAAGACTGCAGCCTAGGCTGGAGCAAATAGTATTCGTGGTATGATTCAAGAAAATTCTTTAGATTTGTCAGGATTAGAGAAAGAACTTGGATCTGCGGCGGGCGGTCGTCCAAAGTCTAGTAAAGGCGGAGGCGGCGGTGGAGGTGGCGGAGGCAAATAGCCTGACGTCATGTAGCCTTCGGAATAGATAGTAGACCGCTACCACGATATTGATATGTAGCTCAAGATGATTGCTGTTGACCTTGATAAATTATAGGAAGAGCAAGAAAGAGCGTTTGGTAAGGATTTAGTAAAGAATCTTAATAAACAATTAGATGCATTAGAGCATCAAAATGCTGCATATCAGACAAGACTTGAAATAACTCAAAAAGAAGCCGCAGAGATGCGTGCTCTTTTAGCTATGCAAGGTACCACTTTTGATGAAGATGGTTTAATTAGTAATTTTGCAAATGTTATGTCTTCGAAGTTAGCCGGCGTAAATGCGACGATAGATTATTATAATAGTCTCTCGGCTTAGGAGCAGGAGGCATATAAAGAAACAGTGGAAGCTGCTAAAGAAGACTATGAACATTTTAAAGAACAAATTGAACATTATGATGAATTAATTTCTGAAACGATTCCAGAATTTGAGAAAAATATTCGTGACAATTTAAATAAGAGAATTGAAATTCAAGTTTCAAAATTTAAAATGTCTGTAGAGATTGAATTAGATCTTGCTAAAGCTGAAAAAGACTGGAATAAATTTAGAAAGAAAGTTATAAATCAGATTCGTCAAGATGACATCCTTGGTAATACTAAAGCATTATTTGAAGATTTAGCCACTTATTATAGTGATGGTGGATTAAATGTTATTGGTGCTTTAACGAATCAATTAAATGGCACTTTAGACCAGTTACATCAAATTGATACTTTTGGAACATCGTCTGTATATGGAGATAATAAGTCTAAAGCGGTTGAAGATTTAAAAACATTTTTAGATGAATTAATTAGTAATTTAGAAGATGTTGAAGACCTTATTGATGAAATTGAAAATTCTATTTTTGATGCTATTGATAAAGCACAAGATGCTTTTGATGACCAGGTAGATACTTTCGAACATATATCAGATGTATTAGACCATAATGTTAAACTGGTTAAAATGTTATACGGAGAGTAGGCTTATGATGCCCTCGGAAAATATTATTAGCTTCAAGAGGCTAACAATAATTAGCAATTAGATTTCTTAAGGCAACAAAAACAACTTTGGTATGATAGAATGATGCTTGAGTACCAACGTATGAATGAATTAGAGCCTGATTCTGATGAAAGAAAGAAAGTTGAAAAAAGATTTAAATAGTATAAGTAGCATTGGATGAAGAGTACGAAAGAGTTAAATTCTTTATTAGAATCTTCTGTTCAAAATATTATTGATAAATACGCTAATGCTATTAATAATATATTTAATAATTTAAATAAGAAATTAACTGGCGGAAGAGGATTAGAATATATATCTGAAGAATGGTAGTTAATTAATAAAGAAGCTGATATGTATCTTGATAGAGTTAACTCTATGTACGAGATAGAAAAACTTCAAAATGCTTTTAGAGATGCTATTAACGATAACTAGGGTAATATTAAGGCACAACAATCGTTAAATGATTTAATGTAGGAAGAGTTAAAATACTTACGAGATAAAGATAAGTTAACTCAATATGATGTTGATAGAGCAAACGCTTTATTACAAATTGAAATCAAACGATTAGCTTTACAAAATGCTCAACAAAATAAAACTAAATTACGATTAAGAAGAGATTCTCAAGGTAATTATAGTTATCAATATACATCTGATTAGGGCGCTATCGCCAAATCTCAGGACTAGTTAGCTTAGGCTCAAAATAATTTGTATAACTTAACTAAAAATGCTTATAAGAGTAATTTACAAAGTTTCTATGATATTTATGAAGAGTGGGTTAACAAGGTTAAAGAAGTCTAGAATAGAAATGATTTAGACTCTGAACAAAAGGCTGCAAGAAGGGCAGAATTAACTGAACACTATGGTAATATAATTAATGGTATATTATCTTAGAATGAACAACTTCGTCAGTTTTTAACATAGGATACATTCAATGAATTATTAAGAATGTATCTTAATGATATTGAAAACTTTAGATTTAAATCTGAAGAAGAAAAAGCTATTTTTTAGAGATTAGTTGAGTCAATAAAAAATGATTCCTCTATTATGTCTTCTGCTTTAGTAACAGATATGGGCAATGCTACTACAGCGATGGCAACAAACATGAATAATGCTACTATAGCAATGGCATTATCTTCTTTAGAAATGAGAGATAAAGTTAAAGAGTATTTAGATAGCTTAACAGAATATTAGAAAAATACAGTAATGAGCAATATGGTTTTATACTGGAATTCTGGTATTCAGAGTATGATGGATACTATAATTGGCGAAGGCGGATTTAGTATAGTTGTTAAAAGCTGTTTTACAGAACTTGAAAGAGCTGCTTTGTAGTTTGAAAAGTCGTTAAGAGATTTAGCGGCAAAAGCAGGAGTCAGCTTGGGGGATATTGATAGCTTATTAAAGAAAGATGTTGACGAAACCAAAATTTTAATAAAAGAAAATGAGACTTTAATTAAAAAATATGGAGATGAAATCACTACTATTGGAGATTTGATTAAAAAAGTAGAAGATTTAACAAAGAAATATGGTGACGCTAAACAGGCAGCTATTGATGCGGCGACTGAGGCTAAAAAATATTGGGATGCTGAACAAAAGGCTGCACAAAATGCTGCAGAGTAGGTAAGAAAAGCTACGTAGGCGAAAAGTAAGTATAATGAGAGTGGATATAACGGAACAGTTGGTGCTACTGTACAGGCACCGTCTTCTTCTTCTTCTTCTAGCGGAGGTGGATCAGCAAGCTCTGGAGGTGGTGCTGCCGCCATTGCGGGAGCGTCTTCAATAGGCTACACTTATTATATAAGAGGTTGGAATGCAAGTGGAGTTTATAAAAGATAGGGACCATTAACAAAAGGGGCAACAGATGCTTTTCCAACAGTTGGATGGAAGCCAAATATAGAGGTTACTCGTAGTGATGGACAAAGACGCTATTTTGGACCGGGACAAGTCTACGGTTTTAAAACCGGTGGTTATACAGGAGATTGGTCTGGTACAGATGGTAAATTAGCCATGTTACATCAAAAAGAATTAATTTTAAATGCGGAAGATACATAGAATATTTTGAAAGCAGTTGATGTAACAAGGATGATTGATGATATGTTATCTAGTATAGGAACCAATGTAAATATGGCAAATATATTAAGTAATACAAATACTTCAGATGGCGGACTGTTAGATCAAAATGTACATATTACTGCTACTTTCCCGAACGTTACAAACCATGCTTAGGTAGAACAGGCATTAGAAACTTTAGTTAATAGAGCAAGTCAATATGCTTTTAGAAACAGATAAAAAAGGAAGGAGATTAATCTCCTTCCTTTTCTTTTTGGACAATATAATATAATATTTATTTATTATTTTTGATTGTTTATATAAAAATGAGAGAAAAGGAGGAACCTAAGATAGTATGAATAGCGAACAATATATAGAAAATATTTTATAGGCAACATCTATATTAACATAGCAAGCTATTAAAAATGCTAATTTTGATAAGACAATACAAGCCGTAATCATTTAGTGTACAGATCCTACAATAGGTAAATATAAAGTGCAGTATCAAGATGGTTATTGGTATGCTTATAGTGGATCTACGTAGGTTTCTTACTCTTCCGGATCAAGTGTATATATTTTAGTACCAAACGGGGATATGAGTAAGGATAAAACTATTTTAGGAACAACCAAAAAATTAGGAATAAATTATATTAATGTAATATCATAGAGATAGAATTATATTCCAGTTGGATGCAATGTCATTACTGAAAATGTTTAGTATAATTTATGCTCTTTCTAGGACGAAGTAATAACTTTATATGACATTGGTACCGTATCTGAAGACTTAATAACGATAGATGCAGATGCTTTAAAAACATATATTGCTTCATCTTCTAATTTATTATTATCAATGGATGTTAAAACAACATTACCATTAAAGCAAAGATATAATGGTAATTATGGTTTAAGAGTGTATATAGACTTTAAAGATAATAATACTTAGAGTTTAATTACTAGAAGATATGATTTAGATATTGATAATATGATTGGAAATCCTTACGAATTAAATAATAAAACAAATCAAATTCGTATTTGTGATATTGACAGTTAGAATTTTGAAAGAATTAATAAAATAGAAATTTTTGTTTAGGATTTTCCACTACAAGAAAGCGGTCATAGTGATGATATCTTTTTATCAAACTTTAATATAACTGGAGCAATTGCATTAACATCCTAGGAAAGAAATGGAGTAAGTTTAAATCTGATTGCTAAACAAGGATATATCTTTACTTCTTCTAGTTTGGCGACAGATACAAGACAGATAGAAGCCCAGGTTAGAGTTAGAACAAGAGCGATAGATAATTCAAGCCAAAGACTTCCATTTTACTGGTTCATTGAAGATGCTAGAATTACACCTAATAATATGTATTATAATCAATGGGGCGGACGAGGATGGAAATGCTTAAATGATTATAAAATTATTCAGTAGGCTAGCGCAGGCAATGAAGCAATTATATAGTTTAATCCAGGGAATGAGTTATTTAATGTTGCTAAATAGGATACATTTGTAAGAACAACAAAATATAAATGTGTTGTAATTTATAATGATACAGTATTTTCTAAATAGTTTGAAATTATTAACGAAGACTGTGATTATTCTATATAGATAACATCTGACGAAGGAACCTAGTTTGCCTATGATATTGGTCATCCTAATTTACAATGCGTTGTAAAAAATGAAGGATAGATACAAGATCCAGAATATTATGATTTTATTTGGGGTACGGTAGATAATGCTGGTAATTTCAATTCTCTCCCAGAAACTACCGCCTTAAATAATGACTATAATCAAGCTTTAGAAGATTATGAAGATTTTAAAGATGATTTAATTAATGAAAATATATATTGGCAAGGCTCTTATAATGCGACTATTACAAATGAGCAACATCTGGAAGATTTATATGCGGCGGTCCAGGCTATGGAACGCACGCAACGGGTTTCCGCAAATTTTGTATATAGCGTAGATATAGGACAAATTATAAAATTTAAAACATTTAAATGTACTATAGTAGTAAAAGCTACTGGTATAATAGTTGGTACAGCATCTATTACTCTTGTTAATTCATTATCTGCTAATAATATGTATACATTAATAATTAATAATGGTACGCAGGTTTTTAATTATACAGAAAACGGTGTTGCTCCAACAAATAATTCATTAGATAATCCATATGAAATTCCATAGTTAACTTTTACAGTATATGATAATAAAGGAAAAGCTGTTGAACAGGAATTTAATTATGACGAGATAGAATGGATAGTGCCAATTCAAAACACCATGTTAAATATTGATGGCAACTATGATGGAGAACCAAATGAAGATGAAACTAAAATGATTTATAAAAATTATAAAGTTTTTAATTATAATATTTTAAATCAATATTTTGCTAATAAAACATAGAACAATATTTAGTTAAAAGTTTCATACAATGGACTTACTTTAGTTGCATATACAAATCTTAATTTTATTAAACAAGGAAATTCAGGTACTAATGGAACTGATTTTCAAGTAAGAATAGTACCAAATATTGCAGATGGATATGATTAGCTTACTGATTATCCTATTGTTACGATTCCATATGGAGGAGAGCCAACAACAAATTGGACTCATGTAGATGGAACCCATAACGGTAGATGGTTTAAAGTATAGCTTTGGCATAATGGAAATAAAATTTTTAGTGGAAATTAGGCAACTGGTTCTACAAGAACATAGGAAGATAAGCCTATTAGAGTTACTTGGAGCATTTTAAAGAATAAATATACTTATTCGAATTCAGATGTTTCATGTTTAACTATCAACTAGGATACTGGATCTATTGTTTATAATGATTCAAATTTATTAAATGTTCCAGCAAATATCGTAAAAGCAACAGTTGTTTATGATGGGCTTACTTATTATGCAAATATGCCAATCATTACTGTTAAACAGTTAAATAGTGGAGCGGCTTCATATTACGCAAAGCTTAAAAAGAATACTGGTTTTAGATAGGCTGTTTATAAAAGTAGCGGTACAAAGCCGTCTTATGATAATCATAATCCTTTTGAGATTGTTTTAACTAAAAATTTAAGCAACGGGACTTATGAAGACATATCTGTAAATACGGTATTAGATCCTCCTACATATACGTGGAGTTATGTTGGAGAATATTATAATAAAGTAACAAATCAGCTTGTTAGTTTAAGCCATTTAATGTCTGCTATTGGTGCAGCACAACCCGCAATAAATCAAAAATGGGTAAAACCAACAGATAACTATGATGGACAAGTTATTAATAATGCCATTATTGTTAATATTGCCGTTGCAGGGTCAGATAGAATATTAATGCATATTCCAGTTCATTTAATGTTAAATAGATACGAACAATCTGCTTTAAATGGTTGGGATGGAAATAGTGTTTAGCTTGGTGGTACTAATGGTGGTATGATTCTTTCTCCACAGATTGGTGCCGGTATCAAGTAGATGGATAATTCTTTTACTGGAATGGTAATGGGAAAAGTTAAAGATAGTTCTAGTACCGATCTTGATATGGAAATTGGTTTGTTTGGATATGACCATGGAGAACGTACTATTTTCTTAGACGCAGATACTGGAAAAGCCTAGTTTGGAAAAAATGACAGTGGTAAAATTATTATTGATCCGAGAAACAGTCAAGCAGTGATCTAGTCTGGGAACTATTCGCCTGGAAGTGGAACAACACCTGGACAGGGAATGCAAATTAATTTAACGACTCCAAGTATTAATTTTGGGTCTGGAAACTTTTCAGTTGATCAATATGGTCATGTAACTTTGAAAGGTGCCACCTTAACAGGAAATTCAACTACTATTGAAAATCTTGATAGTTTATTGGCTAATTCACAAACAATTGCAGATTTGTAGGAGCAAATATAGGGTACAACTCAAGTTTGGTCTGGTACAGGTGTTCCTACATTAAGTAATTATCCTGCAAATCAATGGACTACAACTCAAGATAAACGTAATCATATTGGTAATTTATATTTTTAGAGCGATGGAGATTGCTATAGATTTTTATAGACAAGCACTAATGTATTTGAGTGGGTTCTTATTCCAGACTCTAGCGCTTAGGCTTTACAAACTGCAAACGACGCTTTACAAAGAGTTACTGAAATTTATGATGCTGATACTGCCAGTGGTTTATTAATTACTGACTACTATACTAAAAATTAGACCGATACGCAGTTAACTGCGGTCGAAGGAAGAATTAATAGCACAATGTCTTCTAATTATACATCGAAGGCTTAGTTTAGAAGCAGCCGCTATGATAATTTATTACCATATCCTTATTATGAAACAACTCATGTAGATAATGGTATTACATGGACCGATAATGGAGACGGTACTATTACTGCAAATGGTACGGCGACAGAAGATTCTCAATTTTATTTTACAAAAACATTTGCTGGTTATGAATTTTTTACAAATGAAGATATATATACAATAAGCACTGGCGTTACTGGTTGCTCTTCTTCAACATATTTTATGATGGGATACGCCGGTAACACAGAAAGTGACGGACAGTATTTTACATCACTTGCAATCAATGGAACAAGTGCATATGGTAACGAATATACAATAGATACTTCTGGTTACAGCAGGTTTGGAAGATTCTATCTTAAAATTAAAAGTGGTGTAACCGTAACTAATCTTAAATTTAAACCAATGTTAGAAAAAGGATCTATAGCACATGATTATATTTCATATGCAGATTCTATGGGTGGAGTAAAAGCAGAAGTAACAACTACAGATAATAAAGTTTCTTCTTTATAGCAAACTGTAGACGGATTTCAGACAACAGTTAGTTAGACATATGCAACAAAAGTATAGGTTAATCAAAATACTGATATTATAAACTTACTTCCAGCTGTATATCATGTAGAGAACGAGTTTGGAAATCCATATACTGCTTCAGGGCTTACTTGGACGCTTAATAAAAATGGTTCTGTTACCGTTGAGGGGACGGCTACAGCAAATGGAACTTATAATTTTCCTGGCTATAGTTTAAGTACAAACGTTTCACCAGTATTATTAGACCCTGAAAAAAAATATCGTGTACATGGTTGTCCCGCCAATGGTTCAACATCTACATATAGAATGGTAGCAAGATGTTGGACCTCTTCACAAACTCCCGATGGAACGGGTGGAACAACTTATAGTGACACTGGAAGCGGAATAACAGTTCCTACTGGATATAGATACATGCAAGTTTATGCAGTTGTTTATTCAGGATACGCTTGTCCTTCAGGCGGATTGACATTTTATCCGATGGTTTAGGTTGGGGAAGTAAATCATATGTACGTATCTTCTCATAACGTTGGTTCATTAGCGACTCGTATGAAAACTGCATAGTCTTCTATTACACAAAATGCAAACAATATTGCATTAAAAGTTTCTAGCACAGATTATAATGGAACAACAATAGCAACGTTAATTAATCAAAGCCCTGAGACGGTAACTATTAGTGCTCCTCATATTGAATTAACTGGAACAGATATTGCTGGAAGAATTAATGATTCTTCAGTACGTATAGATGCAGATAGAATTGATTTAAATGGTGCCGTTACTGCAAACAATTATTTTAAGATTAATGCAAATGGAAGTATACAGTCGATCAGCGGAACGATAGGCGGTTGGAATATTAATTCTGATTCATTATCTTATTTTAAAACCTTCAGTGATATTCAATATGGAATAACAGTTCGTCCTTATAGTAGTGCGGCAGCAAATGGAGCCATTTTTGTCACCAAGATACAAAATGGAACTACCACATATCCCGTTCGTATAAATTATGATGGTTCGTTCTATGCATCGAACGCAACTATTACTGGCGCAATTACTGCAACTTCTCTTAGTTTAGGGTCAGGAGTAACAATTGCGGCAGGTAAGGTTTCAGGTCTTTCTACTGTGGCTACTTCTGGAAAATATACTGATCTTTCTAACACTCCAAACCTTAGTGTTTATGTTCAAAAAGATGGAACAATAGGAAGCACTCCTGCGGCTGGAGCAACTGGATTTAAAGTGTCTTCTGCTGGATTGCTAACATGTAGTAATGCGGTTATTTATGGTACTGTTTATGCTTCCGCAGGAAAGATAGCAAATTGGACTATTAGCGGAAATATGCTTGAGTGTCTAACAAACAATACCTCTGGTACACAATATCGTACATATGTAAATGGAACTAGCGCGGTTGGATCGGTTTCTAGTAATGGATCTTTTGGAGTGCAACATAGAACCTTGCCAAGTGGAAGTTGGGTTAATGATTTTTATGTTTTAGCTAATGGCGCTTTATATGCAAATAATGCAGATATAACTGGTAAGATTACAGCTTCTTCTGGTAAAATAGGAGGTTGGGATATTACTTCAAATGCTTTATACAATGGTACAAATAGTATGACTAGTACAACCGTTGGAACATATATTGGAATAAGTGGTATTAGACAATATAAATCTGCAGCTGCTTATGTAAATATTAAAAATGGTGTTATAACTGCCGCAGGAGCTAATATTTCTGGAAGTGCTACAATTACAGGAGGATCAGTAAATATTAGTGCATCTTCTTCAGATTTTCAATATATACAATTAAAGTATACGACATCTAAACTATCTGCCACGATGGCTCCTAATTTTATAATGATGGATGATGGTGTTAATTATGTTACTACTCATTTACGAAACAGTGGAGTAAGGATACATACGGATTGTCAACTTGTTGTTTCTGGAGCCTCAACTCATAATTGTTATCTTTAGGTATATAAGCCTGGTGCCTCTGGTATAGCGAATGCAAACATAGGAAAATCATTTTTAGATATCAATTATATTAAATATTATGATAGTTGCACAAATGTTTCTGATAAACGTTTTAAAACCAATATTAATCCAATCTCTTATGAACAAGCATTAAATTTTGTTATTAATGCTAAACCAGTATCTTATGAGTTAATTGATTCACCTTTAAATGTCCATCACGGAATGGTTGCTCAGGATATTAAAAAATATGTAAATATACAAAAAAATTGGGGTCTTGTTCAAGAAGATGGAGATGGGTTTTTATCTTTAAATTATATTGAAATGATTCCTGATATGATTGTTGTGATGCAACAATTGGTTAAATAGATAGAAGAACTAAAAGCGAAAACAACATAAGGAGGTAATTATGTTTTTTATTTTGGAAACACAAGTAGACTAGAATGGTAATGGAGCAATTCTTCCTGCTGTAACAAAACAAAGTAGGAATTAGGCGGAAGCAGCATATTACGGAATTTTACAATATGCAGCCGTTTCTAGTGTTTATAAACATGGAGCAATTATATTTAATGAAGATTGTATGCCAATTATGTATAAAGTATACGATCACGAAAAAGAAGAAGAAGAAGAAGAGTAATTAAATAAAAGGAGATAAAAGGATTATGAAAGAACAAGATTTTGATATTATGTATAACGATTATTTACAACAACTTGTTGATATTATAAATAATTCTGGTATGCCATTGACAGTAACTGCCAATGTTTTAAAAGATTTATTAAATCAAGTTACTTCTAGCTTACAAGAAAAATTAGATAAACATCAAAAAGAAAAAGAATAGGCACAGAAAAAAGAAAAAGAAAATTGATTAATTCGTTTCAGGACAACCACAGATAATTAATTTTCTTCTTTTTAAAATATAAAAGAAGGAGGGGGAATGAGAAATGCTTGAATTGTTTAATCAATTTACTTTATAGCAAATAATAGTATTTATTATATTATTAGCATTAGCCATTAAGGGATGTGTTTCTTTTTTTGATTGGATGACAGGAAAAAATAAAGATATAGCAAAAAAAATGAATAAGTCAATTGAAATATAGACAAATATTGAAAAACATACTTATTAGATTCAAAACATTAAGGATTC
>JAEEGL017360292.1_pt1 | contig 63568 bp, 51 predicted proteins | sample 9134231 | NCBI WGS metagenome assembly JAEEGL01 (sample SAMN16246548, study PRJNA631951) | gut metagenome | biome: gut microbiome; feature: rumen; material: fiber-attached | host: Bos | place: Iran: Karaj | collected 2018-10
GCGCGTTTTTCCGCCGGCGACAAATGCCGTCCCCGTGATGACGCGGTGCGTCTGCCCGGAGAGCGCCGTCAGCATGCGCACGCAGTCGGCGCGGTCATGCGGCTTGCCGAGGATCGCACTGCCGAGCACGACGGTGGTGTCTGCGCCGATGACAACGGCGTCGGGATGCTCAGCCGCGACCGCCTCCGCCTTGCGCCTTGCGAGCAGCTCGGCGGCGCGGTCCGCGGGGGTGTCGGGCGGCAAGGTCTCGTCACAGTCCGAGACGATCACTTCAAACGGGATGCCGAGCTTTGCGAGCAGCTCTTTTCTGCGCGGCGATGCGGATGCGAGAATCCATTTCATGCGAATTTCTCCTTTGAAGGGTGACGGAACAACTCCTCACTCCTCACTCCTCACTTCTAACTCCCCGATGCGTCGAAGGAGCTCTGCCTCGTCAATGATCTCGATGCCGAGCTCCTGCGCCTTGGTCAGCTTGCTGCCGGCGTCCTCGCCCGCAACGACCACGCCGGTCTTCTTCGAGACGGACCCGGAGACCTTGCCGCCGTGGGCTTCGATCAGTGCCTTTGCTTCGTCGCGCTTTAAGGTCGGGAGCGTGCCGGTCAGCACGAAGGTGATGCCCGCAAAGCGCGTATCTGCGACGGCTTTTTTCTCGTATTCCATCCTGACGCCGTTTGCCCGGAGCGCGTCGATCAGCGCGGAGAAATCGGGCGCTGCAAAGGCGTCAAAGACCGACTGCGCCATGATCTCGCCGAAGCCGTCGATCGCGGCAAGCTCCTCCGCCGTCGCCGCGCGGATCGCTTCGACCGACGGGAAATGATCGCAGAGCAGCACCGCCGCGCTTGCACCGATATTGCGGATGCCGAGCGCCGCGATCACGCGGTCCAGCGGCTGCGACTTGGATTTCTCGATCGCGGCGAGCAGGTTCTCCGCCGATTTCTCCTTGAAGCCCTCGAGCGTCAGGAGCTGCGCCTTGCTCAGCCGGTAGAGGTCGGCGGGGGAGTGGATCAGACCGCTGTCGAGCAGCTGCTGCACGATCGCGGGACCCAGCCCGTCAATATTCATCGCGCCCTTTGAGGCGAAATGCACGATGCTGCGGAAGATCTGCGCCGGACATGCCGGATTGAAGCAGCGCACAGCCGCCTCGTCGCCGTCCTTTTCGGTCACACTGCCGCAGACCGGGCAGCGCGCGGGAATGACAAACGGCACCGAGCCCTCCGCATGGGATTCGGAGCAGAGCACCTCGGGGATGATATCGCCCGCCTTGCGCACGCGGATGCGGTCGCCGACGCGGATATCCTTTTCGGTGATGAACTGCTGATTGTGCAGCACGGCGCGGGAGACGCTTGTCCCGGCGAGCTGAATCTCGTCAAACACTGCGACCGGGGTCAGCACGCCCGTGCGCCCGACCTGAATCTCGATCGAACGGAGCGTCGTGGTCTTCTCCTCGGGCGGGAATTTGTAGGCGACCGCCCACTTCGGATATTTCGCGGTCGCGCCGAGCTGCCCGCGCTCTGCGAGGCTGTCGACCTTGATGACCACGCCGTCGATGTCATAGGGCAGCGTGCCGCGCTGCGCACCGATCGCGTCGATCGCTCTGCAGATCGCATCTGCATCGGCGGGACAGCGCGTATAGGGAATGGTCGGGAAGCCGAGCGCCTTCATGCGGTCGATCGTCTCGGAGTGCGCCGCAAAGGTCTCGCCCTCGACCCGCTGGAGATTGAACACGAAAATATCGAGCCGGCGCGACGCGGTGACCGCTGAATCCTTCTGCCGCAGTGAGCCCGCGGCGGCATTGCGGGGATTCTTGAAGAGCTCCTCGCCGGCAGCCTCCTGCTGTGCCGAGAGCCGCTCGAACGACGCGCGGGACATATAGACCTCGCCGCGTACCTCGAGCTGTGCGGGCGCATCTGTGAGCTTCAGCGGGATGCTGCGGATGGTTTTGAGGTTTGCGGTCACATTCTCGCCGACAAAGCCGTCGCCGCGGGTGGAGCCGCGCACGAGAATGCCGTTTTCGTATTCGAGCGAGACGGAGAGCCCGTCGATCTTGGGCTCGACCGTGAAAAACGGCTCGTCCGCGCTCTCGCTGACGCGCTGCACAAAGGACGCGACCGCCTCAAACGAGAACACATCCTGCAGGCTCGCCATCTGCACGGCGTGCGTGACCTTTTCAAATCTGCCCGAGACCGTGCCCTGCACGCGCTGGGTGGGGGAATCGGGCTCAAGCAGTGCGGGAAACTCCGCCTCGAGCGTCTTGAGCTCCTGCATCAGCATGTCGTATTCGTGGTCCTCGACAGTCGGTGCGTCGAGGTCGTAGTATTCATGTGCCAGCCGCGTGAGGATTTCGGTCAGCTCCTTCACGCGGACAGCCGCTTCGTGCTGCGTCATGGGGTTGCCTCCTTGTCGTGCAGATTCTTTTTCATGGTGTCGTAGCAGAGAACATCGCCGTTTTCGGTCCCGACCGTGAAATAGCCGGTCTCCCGGTAGCCGCGCCGCAGATAAAGCCCCTTTGCGGCAAGGGATGCATCGAGCACGGCTTCGTCATATTCTGCGGCAATGCGCGATTCGGCAAATGCGAACAGCGCCGCGCCGAAGCCCCTGCCCTGATGCTGCGGCAGCACAAAGAGCCGGTTGATCTCATTGCGCACGACGGTCACGGTGCCGACCGCTTCGCCGCGTTCCTCGCCGAGAAAGACCTGTCCCGCGGCAATATCGTCCGCAATGCGGCTCTTGCTGTGGTGCGCGGAGAAAAAAACGACCGCACCTGCCGGGTAATAATGCGGATAGACCGCGAAGATCGTCTGCTGCGTGATATCATAAACCCTTTGCAGATCGTCCGTGCCTGCCTGTCGGATATTCATGGCTTGTCCCCGATTCTGTAGTGAAATGTATCAATTTGCAAATGCGTCTCTGCATCACCGACGGTATTTCCTGCCCGCGATGATCAGCAGAATGAGCCCCGCGGCAAATCCGAGCGCAAAGCAGAGAAAGCTCCCGGAAGAACCCGTGAAGCCGAAAATGACCGCCGTCAGCACCAGACTGACGCCGATGACCAGAATCCCGGTGCCGGACAGCGCACAGAAGGCGTTTCTGTTTTCCGGCGGGACCCGGTCGATATGATAATCGTGCAGCAGCCTGTGATTCTCACTGCGCCGGATCAAATGACCCAGCACGATCAGAATGACCCCGACGATTCCCGTAACGCCGATTCCGATGACAGTTCCGGGCATGGCGACGCTCCTTTGCCGTTTCCGGCGGCAGATCAGGCAGATCGGGGCGGGTGTCCGCCCGCGACCGTGCCCGAAAAACATGTGTTACAGCGCATCTGCCCCGGAAACGCCGCTCTCCGGGGGAACGGCGCCTGCCGGCAGCACGGGCGCAAATTCCTCCGTCGGGAAGGAGAGCCTGCTGAAGATCTCGCAGGGCGAGTCGGTCTGTGCCGAGCAGGATTTCTCCGGGACGGTGTAGGGGAATGCAGCCGCCGTGACCGTAACAGGTCTGGTCAGCTCGACGACCGAGAACACGCCGAGCGTCAGCATGACGGTCCTGCGGCAGCCGCCCTCGGGCTGACCGGGGAACGGCGGCAGCTCGACGATCTTGGTCTCCAGCGCGATCGGGTCGACGCACTGGCAACTCGCGGTCGGCAGATTGACGACCTCGCAGCAGCTGTTTGTCTCGCCGATGCGGGCGCCGTTGCTGAAAAAGGTCTTGGTGCTCGATTCGCTGCCGTACAGGATCACGCTCTTGCCCGCCGCCGCAGTGCCCTGCAGAACGGTCGGGGTATCGCAGGCGCGCGCATAGCCCAGCAGCTCGACCCCGAAGGTATAGGTGATATCGACGGTGAAATAGCCGCGGTTGAAGGGCACGGGCTCGACCGTCATGCAGACGTTCTCGACAGTGCAGCAGCGCGTGCGCACCGAGGTGATCTCCGGCGGCAGCTCGGCACCGTCAGAAAGCACGACCCGCAGATTGGTGATGCAGTCCTTGTCGCTGCAGCTGTCGAACACGCGGTCGACCTTGACGGGCACGGCACTGATGCTGTCGGCGTTTGGCATCTCATTCATAAGAATTCCTCCCGAAACAGATTGGGCAGCGCTCTGGCTTTGCCCTCTCTGCAATGTATGCGCGGGAGGTCAATAATGTGCAGGAAAATCAGGTGTTTTTATCGACCTGATGGGTCTCCTTGCGATTTCCGGTGATATTGTTGCGCTCGGCGAGCACGCGCTCGACCTCCGACCACTGCAGCCCCTGATTGGCAGCGAGCACCATCACATGATAGAGCAGGTCGTTGATCTCGTTCATGAGCTCGCCGTTGTCGCCGTTTTTGGCAGCGATGACCGTTTCGGTCGCCTCCTCGCCGACCTTCTTGCAGATCTTGTCCACGCCCTTCGAGAACAGGTAGGCGGTGTAGGAATTCTCCTCTGCGGTGCCCGCCTCAAAGGCAGCCTTTCTGGACATGATGACGTCAAAGATTTCCTGATAGATGTTCATTCTGCATTCTCCTCTTCACTCTGATATAGTTCCTTGAAAAAGCAGCTGTATGCGCCCGTGTGGCAGGCGACACCGGTCTGCCTGACATTGACCAGCAGGGTATCGTCGTCGCAGTCGGCATAGACCGAGACGACCCTTTGCAGATGCCCGGAGGTCGCGCCCTTGTTCCAGAATTCCTGTCTCGAGCGGCTCCAGAACCATGTATAGCCGGTCTCGAGGGTACGGCGCAGGCTTTCCTCGTTCATGTAGGCGAGCATCAGCACGGTTTTCGTATCGACCTCATAGCAGATCGCCGGGATCAGCTCAGATTTGCGGAAAAACCGCCCGAGATCGTTCAGATCAACCTTGATCATATTGCAGGGCTCCTTTCGTCAGAAATTGCCATACTACCATTATACCACAAATGCCGCAGAATTGCAAGGAGAAATGAGAAGAGAGGGAGGAGGTAGGAGGTAGGAAGTAGGAGGTAGGAGTGAGGAGTGAGGAGTTGTTCCGTGCTTAAGCTGCTGAAACAAGGTCACACACGGGCTTGGGCGAAGCCCATTCTGAATCATCCGCGAAGCGCATGTTTTGCAACGCAAAACTGCGCAGTTTGCTCGCAAACATGGGATACCGCTGTTATTCATTATTCTTTCTTCTTTATTCTTTTCTATTTCTCATTTCTCATTTCACATTTCTCATTTCCACAGCGCAAACCGGGAGAAGCACCAGCGCAGTGCTTCTCCCGGCGTACATATCAGTTTTGTGAGACCGTGACGGTGTAGACGCCGTTTTCCAGCATGCCGACCGTGACGGTCACGCCCGGGTCGACGGTCTGATAGCCGCTGCTGTCATACCAGCGGAAGCCGCTGATGCTGCTGCTGACCGTGCTGCCCGCCGTGAAGAATCCGCCGCCCTCCTGCTCATTGACAAGGCGCAGCACGCGCTGCCGCTGATTGCTGCTGTCGTAATACTGCCCGTAGTTATTCCATTTCAGCTCGGGTCCCCACCAGCCGTTGTTGAGCTCGGCGTCGCAGTGCATCACGCGGATGCCGCCGTTTCGGAAGGTGGGGTACGCAATGTCGTTATAGAATGTGTATTTGTTGTTCGCGTCCGGCGTCGCATATTCCAGCAGGAAAAATTCGCTGTGACAGTCATTCAGGTCCCCCCGCGGGATGATGATGCAGCCCGGTGCTTTCTGTGAGCTTTCCAGTGTGAAGGTCTGTGTGCCGCCGGTATAGACCTGCGCCTCCTGATCGGTGTACCAGCCGAACATCAGCTTGGAGAAGGCGCACATGTCGCCGGATGCGTCGTCCATCATCTCGAGCCCCGCGTCGCCGTTCAGACCGTAATAGCCGTCCTGCGTGTTCTTGTATTTGTAGTAATCCGGCAGACCCATCGCGTGCCCAAGCTCGTGCACCCATGTGCTGTTGAAGCCGGAGCGGTCGCTCAGTGCCCATGCGCCGATGCAGAGGTTGCCGCCGCGGACGCCGTCGTAGGTGCGTTCGCCGCCGTAGCCGCCCGAGCACGGCCACCAGTCCTCCTGATCGTCGCCGTTTGCATCGCGCCCTGCCGCATCGCCGGGCAGCGCCACGATCACCGTGTCCATGACGCCGTTGCCGTTGACGTCATATTTTGTATAGTCGATCTCGCTGTCGAATGCTGAGAGCATTTCCTCCATCAGCGCGTTGGGGCTGCCGTAGCTTTCGACATAGTAGTCGATATTGTATTTTGCGGTGTACTGGTAGACATCGCCCTCCATGTGCAGCCGCCCGTAGGAGGCGCGCTCGTAGTAGGCGGCGATGCTCTCGAGCGGATATGCCTTGCTGGAGGTATCCTCCGGACCGAAGGACATCTCCCAGATCTGCTCGGTCGTGTAGCCCTCGCTGTGGGCACAGTCGGGGAAGCTGACCGCGAACATCAGGATATGGGTCGTGCCGGTGCAGGGGAGCGTCGGTCTCAAAGCCGAGATCGGCGGTGACATCAGCTCGGGCTCCGGGTCCGGGACCTCCTCGAAGATGCCCTCGGGCTCGGCGCCGGTGAGCAGCAGGCGCTTGAGCAGAGTCAGGTCGGCGGCGTTGATCGTGCCGTTTTTGTCGAGGTCGGAATAGGTCAGCGCCTCCTCGTCGGTGAGCGGCTGGCTGTTGACCAGATGTGCGGCGAGCGCCTTTGCGTCGTCGGCGCTGACTGTTCCGTCGCGGTTGACGTCACCGCGCTGCCCGATCTGCACCATTGCAGCGGAGGCGGTGAACCCTGAGAGTCCCATGAGCGAGAGCGAGCAGGCAGCCAGTCCGGCTGCGAGCAGGCTGCGGAAGATGTGTTTCATGTTTCTACCCCTTTTTCTGTCTTTACTATCGGGTATACTGCCCGATACGATCCGATACTGCCATTATATCAGAGATCTTGCTGCAAGTCAATGGATATTTGTGCTTTCTGTTGTGCGATTGCACTTAAAAAGCCCTGCGGGGTATTGAAATTTGTGCGGCTTTGTGGTATAATGGCAGGGAAAAACAATTTCACGGTACAGAGAAGGGAGGGCGCTGCTGTGCTTCAGGCAATCGGAATTCTGTTCGCGGTCGGCTGGCTGATCTCGCCGATCGTTCTGCTCTGCATTCTCGCGGGGCGGAATACCAAGAAAATGAAGCTCGAAAACGCCCTGCGCAAGCTCTATTATTCCGGGCGCGCAACCCTCTCGGAGCTGATCGACGCGGGCATCGACCCGAAAACAGTTCCGCGTGAGGGCGGCGCCATCCGTGTGCAGCCGCCGGTGCAGACCGGTCAGCTGCCGGGTCCGCAGGCGCAGCAGCCCCCGATGCCGGGTGCATCCACGCAGATGCTTCCGCCGCTCGCCGGGCAGACCGCCGTTCCGTCCGCTGTCGCGATTGCGGCACAGCGTACCGCGGCGGAGCGCGAGCTCGACAAGATCAAACAGCTCCGCGCAGACGGCGCACTGAGCGAGGAGGAGTTCGAGACGCTCGCCAATGTGCAGAGAATGCGGCTCGCGGCACTTCCTCCGGTGCCCGTGTCTCCCGCGCCGCAGTCGGTGCAGCTCCCTGCGGAAGCTGAAAATCCGGCGGTGTCGGTGCAGCCGGGAGAGGACAGTCAGAAGCCGCAGCCGGTTTCCGTACCGAACACCGAATCGCCCGCTGCTGTGTCTGAGCAGACCGAAAAAACCGAAACCCCGGTGCATACCCCGTCAATCGGCGGCGCAAATCATTCCCCGCTGCGTCCCGCCGTCAAGGAGGCGGAATTTGTTCCCGAGCAGCCGCGTGAGCTCCACATCTCCGCGATCACCGCGATGCTCTCGGTCGGCGTGGTGCTGATCGTCGTCGCGGGCGTGCTGCTGGTGCGCTCCAACTGGAGCACCATGTCCGATTTCAGCCGCCTGCTGCTGCTCGGCGCGGGCAGCGTGCTCTTCTTCGGCACCTCCTCGCTCGCGCGCCGGCTCTGGCACCTCGAGCGCACGGGTATGGCATTTTTCACGCTCGGTGCGGCGTTCCTGCCGATCTCGATCTGGGCTGCAGGCTATTTTAATCTGCTCGGCGAGGGGCTCTCGGGCGCGGATAACCCGTGGACCGCCGCGCTGGCATTCGCAGCATTTACGGTCATTGCCGTGATCGCGCTGCGCATGTATGACCAGCTCGGCTGGGCGATCGGTGCGCTCTGCGGCGGCATGCTCAGCTATCTCTACATGGCGGGCGGTCTCTTCTGGGACAATCAGCGCGCTGCGATGCTGCTTGCCGCTGCGATTCCGGCAGTCGTGCTCTCCTATACGGTCGACCGCCTGCAGATGCGGCTCCCCGAGCAGCTCTCCCGGGCGATTCTGCCCTTCACGGTGATCTACACGGTCGCTGCGAGCCTTGCGATGGTCTCCGGCTTTACGCTCTCCGCAAAGGCGGTCTGCGGGCTTGCCGCGCTGCTCTGTGCGGCGGCATGGCTCTCGCCGGTGCTCTCGGGTCTGATCGGCAATTATGCGGCGATCCCCACGGGGCTCGAGGTGCTGCTGGGCTTTGCGCTGATGCTGAATCCGCTGCTGGGCAGAGCCGGCGACACCGGCAGGATCGCGCAGGTGCTCACGCAGACGGAATATCACGCGCTGATCTGGATCGCCTCCGCAGCGGTATTCGCCGTGCTGATCCTGGTCGGTGCGGTCTCCGAGGACATGCAGCGCGGCTTCACGATCGGCGGTCTGGTGCTGACCGGCGGCGCCGTGCTGGTCGAGACCTTTGCATGCCTCACGCTCTATGACGGCTATCAGCGCAGCTCGCCGGTGCTGGTCATCCCGGCGCTGCTGCTGAGCGCGCTGCTCTGCACGGTCACCGTCCGGCGCGATGCGTTCGGATACCGTCCGGCGTCCGCGGCACAGACATGGGCTGCGGCGTTCTGCAGCTCGGCACTGCTGCTTTCGGGAAACCATATCTCCGGCTGCCGGGGCTTTCTGCTCTGCGGCGCGCTGATGCTCGGTGCGTTTGCGCTCTTCCGCTTTGTCAGGGGGCTGCACACGGAAACCGCCGATGTGATCTTTTCGGCTTCGGCGGCGCTCTGCGGCATTGCGGCGGTCGCGCACCGCGCGCTTCCCGTTTGGCATATCGTTCTGGGCTATTCGCTCTGTGCGCTGAGCATGGCGGTCCTCTGGCTGCTCGCGGTCAGCCGGAAAAACGGTCAGCCGCTGCGGCTCGTCGCGGCGTTCGGCATCGCGGTGCAGCTCGGCGCGGTCGCTTTGGCTGCGGCGTCTGCGCAGCTCAGAAATCATACGGACTGGGCGATGCTCGGCTGGGCGATGCTCTCGCTCTGCATTGCCGCGCTGACCTATTTCCTCTGCATACGCCGCGAAAACGACAGCGTACGGACGCTGCTCTTCTGGCTCTGCACCGTTCCGCCGACGGCGGCAGCTGCGCTCTGCGGTTCGCTCTATGACGGCTGGCTGTTCCTCGTGCACGCGGGCACCTGCGCGGCGCTCTGCTGGGTCATCGCGGCATTCCGCGGCGGCGACCGGTTCTCGCAGCGCATCTTCGCGCTGTGGTGGGCGGTCATTCTCTGGGCAGGCGCCGAGGCGACAGGCGATCGGGTCGCCCGCGTCCGCTCCGACTGGGTCGTGCTGGGCTGGGCGGGCATCTCGCTGCTGCTCGCGGGTCTGGCATTCTGGCTGATTCACAACAAGGATATCACCGCAAGACGGCTGCTCTTCTGGTCTGCGGTATTTCCGCCGGTCATAGCTGCGGTATTTGCTTCGTTCCTGTATCGCGGCGACCTGTTCTACGCGCACACCGGCGTCTGCCTTGTGCTCTGTTATCTGCTCCTGCGCACCCGCTGGACGGAGCATCCGCTTCGATACGTCTTTGCGGTGCTGACGCCGCTGATCATGCTCGTGATCGCTGCCGAAGCCTACAGCGGTCGGTTCACGGCAGTCAGCGACCGTGTTGCGCTGCTCTGGACGGCAGTCTCGCTCGGGACCGCGGTCTCGGTGTGGCTGCCCGGATCCTGCCGTGAGGATATGCCCTGCCGCCTGCTCTATGCGCTCTGTGCGCTGGCGCCGATGTCGGCAGCCTGCTTTGCGCCGATGCTGTTCAGCGGCGACCTGCTGTATCTCAACGCGCTGCTCTGCTGTGTGCTCTGCTATTTCTTCGCGCTGACCTTCGACCGGCAGACCCCGCTGGAATTCTCCTTTGCGGCGCTGCTGCCGCTGATGCTGTTCCTCACGGCGAATTTCGCTGCCGGCGGTCGGCTCCGCGGGCATTCTGACGCGGCGCTGCTGATCTGGACGGGCATCTCCTTTGCGGTCGCGCTGACGGTCTATTTCACGACGAGACGCCGCTTCCATGCGGTGCGTCAGACGCTCTTTGCGCTGTGCTCGGTGCCGCCGCTGCTGGCAGGCTTCTTCGGGCACTGGTATGTCCCGGGCAACCTGCTGTGGGCTGCCCAGCTGCTCTGCGCCGCATACGCGGTGCTGCTGTGGCTGATGTTCGCGTCGCGCGGCTTCAAACGGGTCTCGACGGGTGCCTTTGCCTGCTCCGTGCTGCTGATCTGCAATACGGCGGGCGATGTCGCCGCGCAGAAGGTCTTTGACGGGCATTTCAATTATCCCGCGGGCATGCTCGGCGGTCTCTGGATCATGCTGATGAGCGTTGCGGCGGCGTTTATCGCAAGGAAGCTGTTCCGCTTTGTCGGCGCCGACGCGATCCCGCGCGTCATGCAGGTGATCACGCCCTGTTCTGCGATGTTCTTCGCGGTCTGGCTGCTGCGCCTGAACGCGGCAGTCTGGCAGCCGCTCTTCTTCCTCTATGCGCTGGCATTCTGCGTGCTCGGGTGGATCGTCACCAAGCCGACGCAGATCGTATTCCCGGCGATTTCGATGATCTCGCTGATCCTTTCACTTGAGGCGCTGCGCAGGCACTTCATGACCACCCGCAACAGCACGGTCGCGGTCGTGATGTTCGGCTTTGCGGTGCTGACGCTCCTGCTGCCTTATCTCGGCATCGTGGAGCGCGAGGACCGCGCGGACCCCGCACAGAAGCGGCGCTCCTATGTTCTGACCGCTGCCGGCGGCTTTGTGCCGGTCTGGACCTACTGTGTTTCGTGGGCTTCGGGCGTGACCGAGGCGCAGCACACATGGCTGCGGTTCTTCGTGCCGGTGCTGGCGGCGGGCTGGCTGCTGCACTTCACCTTTGAGCAGCACGATGAGCTGCTGCGCCGCAGAATCTTCACGGCGGCGGCGGTCTGCTGCACGGTGGCATTCTGGCTCCAGCCGATCTATGAGGTGCAGACGGGCTCCTACTGGGACGGCAAGCTGCATCTGCTGCCGCTGATCGCGTTCGGCGTGGTCATCCGCAGGCTCTACGGCGCAAAGATCGGCGGGAATTTCCTCTTTGCGATCGGTGTGTATGCGATCCTGCGCATTGCGGGCGCGGCGCTGATGTATGAGCGCTCCGCAGACCTTGTGACGATTCTGGTGCTCGGGCTTGCGATCTTCATTGTGTCGTTCTTTGTCAAGCAGAAGAAGTGGTTTTTGCTCGGCGGCGCAACGCTGGTCGGCATCGCGGTCTATCTGCGCATGAAGCTGTTTATCGACATCCAGTGGTGGGTCTGGCTGCTGCTCGCGGGCATTTTGCTCATTGTCATCGCGGCTGCGAACGAGCGGCTGCGTGCGCGCGGCGATTCGCTCAAGGAGCGCGCCGGCAGACTGTGGGAAGACTGGACATGGTAACACAAAATCGGAGACCCCGGACTTTCGGGGTCTCCGATTTCTGTTTGTGATGCGTTGCTGCGGAATACCGAATTACTGACACAGAACGCTGTCGAGCGTGACGGTATCGGGGTCCAGCGCGCCCTGGCTGCCGTCGTAATCCCAGATCTCCAGCGCGACGCGGGTGTCGTTCTCCGGCACCTCGACATGGATGACGACCTGCCCGTTTTCATCCGCGGTCATGCTGCCGAGCCCGACCGTATTCCATTTGCCCGTGCTGCCCGTCGATTCGTTGACCGCCGCCGGGTCCCAGTAGCCCCAGCCCATGTTGAGCGTGCTGCAGGGCTCCGCCGTCAGCGTGAAGGTCAGTGCTTTGCCGCCGAGCCCGTCGGTCATGCGCCACTTGCCCGCAGCCTCCTTGTCGTATTCGACCGAAATGACCGGCTGTTCCGCGCTGCCCTGCAAAATGCGCCGTTTCAGCAGCGTCAGGTCGGCGGCGTTTATTTTGCCGTCGCTGTTGAGATCGGCATTTTCCGCGTCGAGATACGGCACCTCCTTTGTGATGAGCGCATCGCGCAGCGTGCTGGCGTCCTCGGGCAGCAGCTGCCCGTCGCCGGTCGCGTCGCCCGCGAGCAGAAAGCGCCTGACGCGCATGACCCTGTTGCCGTTCGAGGTGCATTCAGCGGGCTCGACCGTATTGCGGAAAACCTCTGCCGCGCAGTTCCAGCCCTTGACAACGTAAATATCAGCGCTGTCGAGAAAGAGCGTATTTCCGTAGATTTTCGTGCCCTGCCCCCAGCCGTCGAGCTGCACGTTCATGTCAAAGGCACAGAGCTGCTTTTCGCAGCCGTTCCGGTATCCGGTGTTATAGCGCACAATCGCGTCATTGCCCTTGACCTCGACGAAGCTGTCGCCGCCGTTCTCGCCCTGCATGCCTGTGCCGTCGAATGTGCAGTATTCGACGAGATTGCCGTAGGTGTATTCCTTGATATCGACATGATCTGCGGCGATATTCGGACCGAACCGGCAGCCGCGCACCGTGTTGTAATGGCACTCAAAGCCGTAGTCGGTCGCGTTTTTGGCACTGCCGATGTAGACCCCCTCGCCGTAGCGCGCCTCGACGGTTCCGGTGTCGTGCACCCAGCAGTTCTCGACGAGATTATAGCTCGAATCGTCGATGATGTGGATGCCCTCCGAGCCGATGCCGTAAACCTCGCAGCCGGAGATCACGCTGTGCTCGGACTGCGCGAGAAAAATGCCCTTTGCCGCGTTGGTGATTTTCAGGTCCCGGATCTCCCAGTAGGAGCCGATGATGTTGAGCGCGTATTTTTTCTCCTGCGTCGCGCCGCTGACCGTCGCGGGGTGCGCAGGGTCCTCGCTTCGGAGGATGATGTGACTGTCCGCGGTGCCGCTTGCCTCCGACCAGAACGCCGCCCATTTGCCGGTCCACTTGTCGTTCTGATAGAGCCCCTCGCGCAGAATGATCTCATCGCCCGCCTTCGCGTTTTCGAGCGCGGCGAGCAGCTCCTCGGTGTCGGTGACGAACACCTGCGTGCTTTCTGCGGTCGCCGGAAATGCCGTACAGACGGTCATTGCGAGCGATGCGGCTGCGGCTGCCGCAAGGGCTTTGTGCTTCATGTCTATGTCCCCCTTTTTTGAGAAATGAGAAGTGAGAAATTGTTTCATTGTGTGAAAAAAGCACCGCGAAAGGAACTCCCGCGGTGCTGAAATATTGCGGGCTTTGCCCAGAATAAAGAATCAGAAATGCCTGCGCAGCCGAATCAGCAGCAGAAATGAAGGTGACGGAACAACTCCTCACTCCTCACTTCTCCTTCACCGCTCTGTGACGCGCTTGCCGCAGATCTGCTCGGGCACGATCGCAAAGCAGAGCGTGCCGGGTCCCGACTTGCGGATCTCCTCCTCAATATAGGCGTCGTCTGCGGGGAATTTGGCACAGAGCGCGCGGGAGACCGCGATCATGCGGTCATAATCTTCCACCCACTCGATCCTGCCGAACACCACGACGCTGCGGAAGATCAGCCACCAGTGCCCGGGGTCGGGCGTGCCGCCGTCGAGCACGGTGAAGCAGACCTTCTCATGCTGCCGCATTGCGTCGATCTTGTGCCCGAATTTCGACCCGTGAAAATAGATCTTGCCGTCAGCTTCGCAGTACCAGTGATTCATCGGCACGGCATAGGGATAGCCCTCCGCACCGATGACCGCGAGCGTGCCGCGCTTCTGTGTGCGGAGAATCTCAAGGCATTCCTCCGGTGAGAGCTGCTGCTTTTTGCGCTTCAGATCGGGGAGCATGTGTTCACTTCCTTCGGTAGTCGCCGACCGGGCTCAATGGAATTCCGAATTGGGATTCAGCGTCGCCGGAGACTTCCAGTGAATGCCGTAGTCTGAGCGCAGAATCAGGCGCTTTGCCATCCAGTATTCCTTGCAGAAGTCGTAATAGCCGCGCTCGTGCTCGAGTGCCTCGTCGATCTTCTCCTCGAGCTCATAGCGGATCGCCAGATACTCCGGCGTCAGCTCGACCGGGTCGGTGATGATATCGTCGTTTGCGTCCTGCGCCTCAAAGAGCACTGCGGCAAAGGTCTCGGCGCCGAGGTCCTCCTGCAGCTGCTCGCTCATTTCCTCGGTGACGCCCCCTGCCGTGTGCAGCGCACAGTTGCAGACGGTGAAGGCGCTGTCGCGCAGATCGAGCAGCTCGCCGTTCTCGAGCACGGTGACCTTCTGGCTCAGCAGCTGCTTGACGTCTTTGTGCGCACGCATCGCGTAATCGAGCGCCTCGGGCCAGAAGCGCGCGTCTGCGTAGGTGTCGGCGGTGTTCTGGCAATAGCGCAGGCAGTCGGACCATCTGCCCTCCGCCTCGAGCAGCAGCATGGCATTCACGCAGCTCTCGATCGCCGGGTGCGCGCGCCACGGGTCAAATGCCATCTGGTGGAATTGCTGCAGCAGCATGCAGGCATAGAGCTGGTCGACAGCGAGATCGACGGTCGGGTGCGCAGAAAAGGCACTGCTGACGCGCTCGAGCATGCGCTCGCTGAACCACACGCCGACGTCTGCGGCGCGCTGGGCATTCAGCAGATTGAGATAATCCATCAGCTCGGTCTGCTTCTCCTGCTCGGAATGACCGGCACTCTGAAGCACCTGCTCGAGCTGCTCGCCCTTTGTGCGGAGCTCTTCTTTTGTGAGATTTGCTGCGTCCTGAATATAGATCATGCGTAAAGCCTCCCTCGCGATTCGCGGGCTGTCCGGTCGGAGCAGAAGGCAAACCCGCTTTTTCGTATATCATACCATATTTTTGCGGTCCTGTCAAGTAAATTTCAGTTTCTATAACAGAATTGTGAAGAATTTTTGAAAACAGCCCTTTGGCGGCATTTTCCGTGCTGTTTGGCAGGCAATCAGCATTCTCCGGAGCGCGATTCGCGTTTTTTGTGCAAAAAAGAGAAAATGCAGTGCGCACCGCGCGATTTGCTTGCATCTGTGCCGGAATCGTGTTATACTGTAAATTAGCTGTGACGCGGAAAACAGCGCAATATGCGTTCGGAGGTGCCCTATGGCAGAGAAAACAAAGGAAGACCGCAATCTGAATATCACTCTGAAAAATGAGGAGCGGCAGGAGGAGGAGCTGATCGTTTCGTTCCCGCATATCCTCCGCAAGATGAAAAAATTCTTTCTCCCGTGGCTGCTTGTCTCGATCATCGTCGGCGGCGCAGTCTCCGGCATCAGTATTTTCTTCAGCACGACCTCCAGTACGCCGGTCAAGGCGCTGGTCAGCTTCAGCTATTCCGGGATCGAAAAGGGCAAGAACCCCGACGGCACCGATTTTGACGAATACGCACTGATCAATCCGCAGGTCATCGACGACGCGCTGATCGCCTGCAATATGGATCGCGCACTGCTCGAGACCGTGCGGCAGGATATCGTGATCGACTGCAAGCTCCCCACCGACGCGATCGACCGCATCACCGCCTACAAGAGCATTTTTGACAGCGGCAACCAGCAGATCGCCGCGGCGGAAAAGCTGCTCGCGGAGACATGGTATCCCACGCAGTTCGAGATCACCTTCCGCTATAAGGAGGCAGGGCTTTCCCGTACCGATGCCGTGCGCCTGATCAATGAGATCCTCGACCAGTACCGCCTGTTCTTCTACGGCAAGTACGGCTACAACAATCCGCTGGGCAATGCGCTGACCTCCGTGGACTATACGGAGTATGACTATTCCGCAGCGGTCGATATCTTCAGCACCAACCTCAATTCGCTCAAGCGCTATGTCAACAATCTTGCCAACGATGACAAGACGCACTTCCGCTCCTCCAAAACGGGCTACACCTTCTCCGATCTGCGCGAGGCCATCAACGCCGTGCAGAGCATCGACCTCTCGCTGATCGACTCCTATCTGCGCGTCAACAATATCGCGAAGAACAAGGAGCGGCTGCAGGCTTACTATGAATACCGCATCGAGGCGGAGAACCGCTCCCTGACGACCTACGAGGAGAACCTCGCGACGATCAAGGACCTGATCGACAAGTACGAGAAGGATCAGATCATCATCTTCACCGACGGCACGATCAACACCGAATCGAAGGTCGCCTCGGAGGAGTACGACAGACTGATCAACCGTCAGATCACCGCGCAGAACAATGTGTCCGAGTCCAAGCAGCTCATCGCCTACTACAACGACCGCCTGACCGCTCTGCGCAGGAGCAGCGCGGACGGCTCCGCGAAGGTCGAGCGCGTCGAGAAGGACCTCGAGAACATCGACACGAAGGTCAAGACGCTGATCAAGGTGGTCGAGGATACCGCGACCGACTACTACGAGAATGTCTCGCTGGCAAACGCCTACAACATCCTTGTGCCGGCAAATTCCGACGCAAAGACCAGTATCCGCAACGGTCTCAGCAATGTGCTCTTTCCGCTGATCGGTCTGGAGCTCCTGCTGCTGATGGGCTATATCGGCACAGCATTCTCGCAGGCGGTCTACGAGGACTACAGGAAGCGTCAGACCGCGAGGGAGGCGGCTTCCGGAGCCGCCGCGGCAGCGCAGCCGGAGCAGGAGCCTGCGACGGAAGCAGAGCCCGAGGATAAGAAGAAAAAATAAACCGCACTGCCCGCCGGGATCGTCAGCCGGCGGGCGGTTTTGTATTTTCTGCCGATTTTTCCGCCTTTGGCACGAACCGCCTGCAATCGCTTGCTTTTTTTCCGCGAAAATGGTATACTAGATAGATAAGAGAATTACGATCCGGCAAATGCCGGGAACGGAGGGTGAGATATGCGCAGACGCTGGGAGATCGGGGCGCCTGACCGGAAAAAGGCATCGCAGCTCGCGCGGCAGGGCGGCATCACGCAGCTATGTGCGGAGGTGCTGGTCTCACGCGGCATCGAATCGGTGGAGGAGGCAGGGCGGCTGCTCGAGGTCCGTGAGCTCTCCGACCCGTTCCTGCTGACAGATATGCAGCGCGCGGCAGATCGCATTCTGGCGGCGGTCGATGCGGGCGAGCGGATCTGTGTCTACGGCGACTACGACTGCGACGGCGTGACCGCGACCGTCATGCTCACCGACTGGCTCACCAATGCCGGCGCAAATGTGTCGTGGTATGTGCCGACCCGCGCCGAGGGCTACGGCATGCGCGCCGATACCCTGCAGCGTCTGAAGGCGGAGGGCGTGCAGCTCATTGTCACCGTCGATACGGGCATTTCGGCGATCGCGGAGGCAAAGCTCGTCAAAGAGCTCGGCATGGAGCTGGTCATCACCGACCACCACCGCCCCGGCGACACGCTGCCCGAGGCGTATGCCGTTGTCGACCCCTACCGCCCGGACGATCTCTCTCCGTATAAGACGATCTGCGGCGCGGGCGTCGTGCTGCGGCTGATCATCGCGATGGACGGCGACCCCGACATGGCGATCGAGCAGTTCGGCGACCTCGCGGCGCTGGGCACGGTCGGCGACGTCATGCCGCTGGACGGTGAGAACCGCTTTCTGGTGCGGCGCGGGCTCGAGCTCCTGCAGAACACCGAGCGCGCCGGGCTTCTGGCGCTGATGGAGGTCTGCGGCATCGAGCCGGGCACGCCGGTCAGTGCGGTGAACGCCTCCTTTCAGCTCATTCCCCGCATCAACGCAGCCGGGCGCTTCGCGACGGCGGCGCTGGCGGTCGAGCTCTTTCTCACGGACGATTACGACAATGCCGCGGCGCTGGCAGGGCAGATTCACGCGCTCAACAACGAGCGCCGGCAGACCGAGCAGGTCATTCTGGAGCAGATTCTCGCGGAGATCGCCGCGAACCCCGCGCTGCTCTGCGGCAGAGTGCTGACCTTTGCCGGCGAGGACTGGCACCACGGCGTGATCGGCATTGTCGCGGCGCGGCTGACCGAGCGCTTCGGCAAGCCATGCTTTCTCATGTCGCGCGAGCCCGAGGGCTACCGCGGGTCGGCGCGCGGCTTCGGCGATTTCTCGGTCTTTGAGGCACTGCATGCCTGTGCGCCCCATCTCATCCGCTACGGCGGACACCCGGGCGCGGGCGGCTTCACCGTCTCGGAGGCGGAAAAGGACGCCTTCTGCGCCGCGCTGCAGGCTTATGCCGCAGAGCATCACCCGGTCATGCCCGTGCGGACCGTGCATGCGGAGCGCGTGGTCACGGCAAAGGACCTGACTGTGGAGAATGTCGCGGGGCTTGCCGTGCTCGAGCCCTTCGGCAGCGGCAACGAAAAGCCGCTGTTTGTGCTGGAGGGCGTCACGGTCAGCGCGCTGATCCCGCTCTCGGGCGGCGCACACACCAAGCTGCAGGTGCGCGCCGGGCGCGATCCGCTCGATGTGCTGATGTTCCGCGTTTCGCCGCAGGAGACCGGCATTGTGCCGGGGATGACCGTCGATTTTCTGGTCGCGGCGGAGGTCCGCCCCTATCAGGGCAGACCGCAGCTCACGCTCCGCTGCGAGGACTGGCGCATTTCCCAGTCGGCGCAGGAGCAGGCGATTGCCGCGCTCAATGCCTATGAGAGCTACCGCCGCGGAGAGGCGCTGCCGAGGCCCTATTATCTGCGGATGTGCCCGCACCGCGCCGATCTGGTCGCGGTCTACAGTGCCGTGCACGAGGCGCCGATGCCGGTCTCCGTGCTGTGCGAGACGCTGAAGCCGCAGGGGATGAACTACTGCCGGGCGCGCATCTGCGGCGATATCTTCGCCGAGCTCGGGCTGATGCAGTACGATGCGGTCAGCGATGCGCTCGTGCGGCTGCGCGTGACCAAAAAGCGCGACCTGAGCGAATCGGAGACCTACCGGAATATCCGCGCGATGGCAGGTGCGGGCACGGCGAAGACGGGAGGTGCGTGAGATGGCAGTCCTCAAGCGGTCGGAACGGTATACCCGTTCACGCGCCGCACTGATATCCGGCATCGTGCTCGCGGTGATCGGCACCTATACGCTGATCGTCGGGCTGATCTCGGAGCCTGCCGACCCCCATCTGAACCTCTTTGACATCCTGTTTATCATTCCCGCGATCGTCAAGCTGGCGCTTGCGGAGCTCCGGTCGAAGAGCCTTGTCGCCGTCAGTGCCGCGGTGCTGGTGCTCGCCGTGTTTCTGATTGTGCTCGGCGCGGTCTCCATGCACAGATACCGGGACGACGGCGCGGAGATGGTCCCGCAGACGGAGGCGGAGATTCAGCACGCGCTGGATGAGCTGGAACGCCAGTATGCCGCCGGGGAGATCACAAGGGAGCAGTATGAACGGAAACAGCAGTCCGTCATTTGGCGGAGATGAATTTCTGACAGCAGACAACAGAAAGGAGCGTGCTTATGCCCGAATTTCATGACGAGATTTATACGATCGATATGATCGTCGGCAAGATTCTGAGCGATGACCGGCAGTACGATATCAGCAAGGTGGTCAGCGCCTATGAATTCGCCAACGAATGTCACAAGGGACAGGTCCGTTCCTCGGGGCAGCCCTACATCATCCATCCGGTCTCCGTCGCGTACATTGTGCTGGAGCTCGGCATGGATACCGATACGCTCTGTGCCGCACTGCTGCACGACGTGGTAGAGGACACTGCCGCAACGCTCGACGACCTGAAAAAGCGCTTCGGGCAGGACGTCGCACTGCTGGTCGACGGCGTGACAAAGCTCGCCAAGGTGCCGACCTTCACGAAGGAGCAGATGGCGGCAGAGAATGTCATGAAGATTCTGCTCGCCATGTCGCAGGATATCCGCGTCATGATCATCAAGCTCGCCGACCGCCTTCACAACATGCGCACGCTGCAGTACCGCAACGCGCAGCAGCAGCACCGCACCGCCCTCGAAACCATGAATGTCTACGCGCCGATCGCGCGGCGGCTCGGCATCACCTCGGTGCAGGAGGAGCTCGAGGACCTCTCCTTCTTCTATCTCGACCCGTTTGCCTACAGCGAGATCGAAAAGCTGCTCGACAACCGCAAGGAGGAGCGTGAGGCGTTCATCGAGCAGATCAAGGAGCGCATCGCACAGCGCTTTCAGACGCTGGATTTTGTCGCACCCCCGCAGATCGACGGCAGAGTCAAGAGCATTTACGGCATTTACAAGAAGGCATATATCAACCACAAAAGCTTCGACGAAATCTACGACAAATACGCAGTACGCGTGATCGTCACGACCGTGACCGAGTGCTACAGCGTGCTCGGTCTGGTGCACGATATGTTCCGCCCGATCCCGAACCGCTTCAAGGATTACATCGCGAACCCCAAACCGAACGGCTATCAGTCGCTGCACACCTCGGTGCTCGGCAAGGAGGGCATCCCCTTTGAGGTGCAGATCCGCACCTGGGAGATGCACGCCAACGCCGAATACGGCATCGCGGCACACTGGAAGTACAAGGAGCGCATTCAGGGCAAGACCGGCATGGATTCGCGCATGGCGTGGATCAGGCAGGTGCTCGAGACGCAGCAGGGGAGCGACGACCCCGAGGAGCTCGTCAACACGATCAAGAACGATCTCGCGCCCGAGGATATCGTCGTCATGACCCCGAAGGGCGATTCGGTCAGCCTGCCGGTCGGCTCGACCGTCATTGATTTCGCATACCACATCCACACCGACGTCGGGCACCGCATGACCGGTGCGAAGGTCGACGGGCGCATCGTGCAGCTCTCCTACACGCTCAACACCGGCGAGGTCTGCGAGATCATCACGAGCCGCGACCCGAACAAGGGACCCAACCGCAACTGGCTCGACATTGTCAAGACAAACGAGGCGCGTGCGAAGATCCGCGCATGGTTCAAGCATGAGCGCCGCCCGGAGAATATCGCGGCGGGCAGAGCGGCGATCGAGCACGAGTGCCGCCGCATGCGCATGCCGATGACCGCGGAGCAGCTGCAGGTCATCGTGACGGAGGACCTCCGCCCGGCAAACTGCGCGACGGTCGAGGACTTCTTTGCGGCGATCGGCTACGGCGGTCTCTCCCTGACCAAGCTCCTGCCGCGTATGCGCGAGTGCTGGCTCAAGCGTTACGGCACGGCAGCAGAGCCGGTCCCGGTGAAGCCCGAGCCGGTGCGCACCCCGCAGAAGAGCAGCTCCGGCGTCATTCTGGACGGTCTGGCGAATCTCGAGGTCAAGCTCGCGCGCTGCTGCTCGCCGCTGCAGGGCGAGGAGATCGTCGGCTTTGCGACGCAGGGGCACGGCGTGACCATCCACACGAAGGAATGTAAGAAATACCGCGAGGTCATCGCACGCAATGACCCCGCCGAGATGTCGCGCTGGATTCCGGCGCAGTGGGCGAGCAATGCCCCGCAGACCGATATGCAGGTCAAGATCGAGGTGCTCTGCATCAACCGCATGGGGCTGCTCGGCGATATCACCACGGTGATCAACGAGGCACATGTGCCCGTTTCCAATTTCAATTTCCACCTGCTGAAAAACGGCAATGCGCTGCTCGAGGCGACGGTCACGGTCGGCTCGCGCGAGGTGCTCAACAGCCTGCTGCAGCGGCTCTGCACAGTGCGCGACGTGATCTCCGCAGACAGAGCAGGCGTTTCGGGAGAAGGGAAGAAATGAGAACGAAATACAGACTGATTCTGGTCGAGGGGCTGCCCGCCTCCGGCAAGAGCACGGCTGCAAAATACATCGCAGATGCGCTGCATTTCAACAATGTGGACGAGGGCACGGGCGATCACCCGGCAGACTGGGAAAACCATGCCCTGCTCGGCGACAGCGCCCTTGCCGAGGCGGAGGCACTGCTCACTGACGACGACGACCTGCGCGATTTCTGCGCCGCCGCGGATGTCTTTGAGATGGGGACCGTCGTACCGATCGAGGACTGGATGCCGGAGCCGCTGCAGGCATTTCTGATGCGGCATAAGATATATGATGTGCTGCCTTGGGAGCAGGAAAAGCCGGTCATGCTCGAAAAATGGCGCGTGTTTGCGGAAAGCTTCGGAAAAGAGCGCTATGTGTTCAACTGCGTTTTCCTGCAAAATCCCATGTGCGAGACCATGATGCGCTTCAATATGGAGATCGGCGAATCTGCGGCCTATATCGGTGAGATTGCGCAGATCATCGCGCCGCTGAAGCCCTTTGCCGTCTACCTGCAGACGGACGATATCGCCGCGAGCATCGAAAGCGTGCGCGCCGAGCGCGGCGAGGAATGGCTCAGTGCCGTCATTGATTATCACTGCGGCGGCGCCTACGGCAGAGCGAACGGGCTTTCCGGGCTTGCGGGATATCTCGCGGCGCTGCGGGAGCGGCAAGACCGCGAGCTCACGATTCTTGAGGGGCTGCACATCCCGCATATCATTGTGAACGACCCGCAGGCGGATCGGGCTGCCGCCTATGCGCAGATTCTGGAGGCGCTGCGGGCATGACCGCCGAATAACGCAAGGAGTGAAACCATGCTGGAAGTGATTACCGTCGCGGTCGGCGAGCTGGAGGCAAACTGCCATATCGCCGCTGATTCGCAGAAAAACGCCGTGCTGATCGACCCGGGTGCCGAGCCGGAGCGGCTGCTTGCGGTGCTGGAGCATCACAGTCTGAAGCCGCTTGCGATGCTGCTGACCCATGCGCATTTTGACCACTTCGGTGCGGCGGCGCAGATCGGCAGGCAGTGCGGGCTTCCGCTCTATGTGCACCCGCTGGATGAGCCGATGCTGATGGACGTCGCGGCGTCGCTCGCAGAGAGCCTCGGGATGCCCGAGTGCTATCACAGACCCGATGCCGACAGCATCCGGCACATTGCCGAGGGCGATGTGCTGGAATTATCGCCGGAGCTGACCTTCACCGTGCTGCACACGCCGGGGCATTCGCCAGGCGGCTGCTGCTTTCTGCACGGTGAGCAGCTTTTCACGGGCGATACGCTCTTCCGCGACAGCGTCGGGCGGATCGACTTCCCCGGCGGCAATATCAAGGATATGCGCGCCTCGCTCGCAAGGCTCGGAAGGCTCGAGGGCGACTGCACCTGCTACTGCGGGCACTACGGCAATACGACGCTCTCGCACGAGCGCCGCTATAACCACTACGTCAACCCGGGGCTGCTGCAATGGTGATCCACACCGTCGGGCATGCCCGTACCTATGAGATGGAGGCGCTCTTAAAGCTCTTTCGCCCGGCGGAGCGCTTTGATTTTTCGTCGGAGCCGGAGATTCCGGCGGGGGAGGTGCTCTCTGCCGTGCTGGCAGACGGGCATCTGACCTGTGTGACCCGCATCGGGCGGGAGGAGCTGTGCGCCGAGACCGACGTGCCTGCGGATATTCCGAACAATCTGCTCGACCGCACGCTCTCGTCGCTGCTCTATCCGCAGCTCTGCGCGCTGACCGGTCTGCGTCCGGCATGGGGCATGCTGACCGGCATCCGACCGGTGAATCTGCTGCGGAAATTCCGTGAACGCACGGGGAGCCTTGCGGCGGCACAGTCGGAATTCCGCGATGTCTGGCATGTGACGGAGGAGAAGATTCAGCTCGCCTCCGATATCCTCGCGGTGCAGCAGCCGATTCTCGATGCAGCGCCGGAAAACGGTGTCGGCATTTATCTGTCGGTGCCGTTCTGCCCGACCCGCTGCAAATATTGCTCATTCGTCAGCAATTCGGTCGCGCAGATGGGCAGGCTGATCCCGGATTATCTGCAGTGTGTGCACCGGGAGATGCAGCTGGTCAGTCAGATCATCGACGAATGCGGGCTGCGGGTCGATTCGGTGTATATCGGCGGCGGTACCCCGACCGCGATCGACCTTTATCAGCCGCTGGACTGGATCGACCGCTATCTGCTGCCGGAGCCGGGCAGCCTGCGCGAATTCACGGTCGAGGCGGGGCGCCCCGACACGATCACGCGGGAGAATCTCGCGGTGCTTCGGCAGTTCGGCGTCACGCGCATCTCGGTCAATCCGCAGAGCTTTCAGGATCATGTGCTGAAAGCGGCGGGGCGTCCGCACACCGCGCAGGATGCCGTTGACAAATTCCTGCTCGCGCGGGAAATGGGCTTTTCCAATATCAACATGGATTTCATCGCGGGGCTGCCGGAGGATACCGTGCAGGGCTTCCGCGGGAGCATCGACAGGGCGGTCGCGCTTTCGCCGGAGAGCATCACCGTGCACTGCCTGTCGCTGAAAAAGGCGGCGGACTTCTATCAGAGCCTTGCGATGCCCGAGCCGGCAGCCGTCAGCGAGATGGTCGCCTATGCACAGGAAACGCTGACCCAAGCGGGCTACCGGCCGTACTATCTCTACCGGCAGAAGAACATGGCGGCGAATCTCGAAAACGTCGGCTATGCGAAGCCCGGCTTTGAGAGCCCCTACAACGTCATGATGATGGACGATTCGCAGACCATCCTCGGCATCGGGGCGGGCGCTTCGACGAAGGTGCTCGGCGGCAGACGCGGCATCGAGCGGCTGACCGAGTGCAAGTACCCCTATGACTATCTGGCGCGCTTTGACGGGCTGATGCAGCAGAAGGAGCGCGATCTGCGCGCGCTGCTGAAAAAATAAGGTGTCTCCGACGGATTTGTGATGAGGGCTCTGCCCTCAAACTCCCGCCAAAGGGCTACTAGCCCTTTGGAATCCCGATTTGAGACAGATTAGGCGTGAGACACACCGATAACCAAGATACTCACGGCTACTCAACACAAAAGTTTTGGTCGAGCTTTTTCAAAAGCTCGCGGGTCGAGGGCAGAGCCCTCGTCGCCCTCCGCAGAGGGCGAAACTCCCCGCGAGATTCGCTGAAAGCGAATCGTAGCAAAGCGCCCGCAGGGCAAGCGCGCGTCAGCGCGCAAAGTCGCTTCAAGCGCTCGGCGGGCTTGGGGACCTGCAAGAGAGGTCCCCATTCAAAATTGCAGCGCGAAGCGCTGCCGCCTTATCCGATCAAGCTGCCCGTGCGCACCTCATACGAATTTCCGAACAAATGCTCTTTACAAGCGGCAGGATTTGTGCTATAATAGAACTGGCGCCGCGACCGATCTGACTTTTGCGGCGAAACGAGGTTGAACATCCATGAAACGATTCCGGAATCCGCTCTCGGCACCGCTGCTGGAGAGCAGAAGGCGTGAGCCCTATCTGCTGGTTTTTCTGCTCGGCTTTGCGATCATTCTGCTGATCATGGCGCCGGTGATGATCATGACCGGCGGCTATTTTGTCTATTACGGCGATTTCAATTCCCAGCAGATTCCGTTTTATCATCTGGCGCATCAGGCGGTGACAAACGGTGAATTCGGCTGGAACTGGCGCACCGATCTGGGCGCAAATTTCATCGGCTCCTATTCGTTCTATCTGCTCGGCAGCCCGTTCTTCTGGCTGACGGCGCTCTTCCCGGAGAAATGCGTGCTCTATCTGATGCCATATCTGCTGGCGATGAAGCACGGCTTTGCCGCGATGACCGCCTATGCCTATCTGCGGCGGTTTGTCCGCGGGCGCGTGCCGGCGATGATCGGCGGTCTGCTCTATGCCTATTCCGGCTTCCAGCTCTTCAATATCTTCTTCAATCATTTTCAGGACGTGACCGCCTTTTTCCCGCTGATGCTGATCGCGATGGAGCAGCGCGTCAATGAGAACCGCCGCGGCGTTTTTGCGCTGGTCGTCGGCTTCATGGCAGTGCTCAACTATTACTTCTTCACCGGGCAGGCAGTCTTTCTCGTGCTGTATTTCATCGTGCGCTGCGGCTCGGAGGATTTCCGCGCAAATCTGCGCAAACTCCTCAGCCTTGCGCTGGAGGCGGTGCTCGGCGGGCTGATGGCGGCGTTCATGCTGCTGCCCTCGGCACTTGCCATTCTCGGCAATGACCGCGTCGGCACCTTCCTCTTCGGGCTGGATATGGTCAGCTATTACGACCGCACCCGTCTGCTGCATATCGTGCAGAGCTTCTTCATGCTGCCCGATGTGCCCGCGCGCCCGAATCTCTTCCAGACCGATTACGGCAAATGGGCTTCGATCGGCGGCTATCTGCCGCTCTACTCGATGGCGGGCGTGCTTGCCTTCATGAAGCAGAAGCGCAGCCACTGGGCGACCCGCCTGACCGTCATCTGCATCGTCTGTGCGTTCGTGCCGATCCTCAATACGATGTTCTACACCTTCAACAGCTCGTATTACGCGCGCTGGTACTACATGCCGATCCTGATCATGGCGCTGATGACCGCCTATGCGCTCGACAACCCGCAGATCAGATGGCGCAGCGGCGTAACTGTCTGCGGCATCTTCCTCGCGGCATTCGCCGTGATCTCGTTCTTCCCCGTCAAGGAGGAGAACACGGTCAAATGGTTCAAATTCGCGAAATTCCCGTGGTTCCACTGGCTCTCGGTCGCCGCCTGCGCCGTGATGCTCTATCTGCTCTGCATGCTGCTGGTCTCCCGCAAGCGCGGCTGGCACTATCAGGGGCATGCGCTCGGGCTGACCGTTCTGAGCTGTGTCGTCTGCACGGGCATGACAGTCTATTTCGGCATCGGAATGGGCATGTATCCGGAGTATTACGTCGGCTATGCGATCAGGGGCGGGCGGGAGATCTCGCTGCCCGAGGCGGAAAACCAGTTCTACCGCATCGACATTTCTGAGGATTACGACAATTATCCGATGCTGTGGGGAAATTATCCCAATATGCGCTGCTTCCAGAGCATCGTGCCGGTGTCGGTCATGGATTTCTACGACGCGGTCGATGTGCAGCGTGACGTTGCCTCCCGCGCCGATAAGAAGAATTACCCGCTGCGTGCGCTGTTCAATGTCAAATACTATTTTGACAAGGCGGATTCGGAGAATACGGATGCCGAGCATAAGCTCGACATGCCGGGCTTCAAATATCTGAAAAAGGAAAACGGCTTCTATATCTACGAGAACGAAGCGTATATTCCGATGGGCGTTGCATATGACAGCTATATCGACACCGAGTCGCTCAACAAGCTGACCGCTCTGGGCAAGGAGCGCACGATGCTGCAGGCGCTCGGGCTCGATCAGGAGCAGATTGCCAAATACGGCGATATTCTGACCGAGCTCGCCGAGAGCGACCGCTACGGGCAGGACGAGGAGGCGTATCTGCAGCTCTGCAGCGAGATCGCCGCGAACAGGACCTGCAAGACCTTCACCTACGATTCCTACGGCTTCGAGGCGGAGATCACCCTCGAAAAGCCCGCGCTGGTGTTCTTCTCCGTGCCCTATGAATCGGGCTGGTCGGCGACGGTCAACGGCGGCAGCATGGACGTCGAGCGCGTGAGCTACGGCTTCATGGCGGTGCGCTGCGAGGCGGGCGACAATCAGATCGCATTTCACTATGAGACACCGGGGCTGAAAACCGGTATACTGATCTCGCTCTGCGCGTTCGGCGCACTGCTGCTGTATCTGCTGATCATGTGGATTGCCTGCAGAAAGCAGCGTGAATCCGTCCCGCGGACAAAATACTGCTATGACTACAGCCGCGGCGATCTGCTGCCGCTGCACTCGGTCTACGCACGCTACACCTATCTGAAGACCGCCGGACATGTGCTCGGCGACGACGGTGACGATACACCGCCCCCGGTTCCCGAGGACGGCGGCACGACAGATGATACGGAAGAAGAGAAGGAGTGAAGGCTCATGTCTGAGATCACGGAAGGACTCTGTGCCGGCTGCACCGATGCCTCCGCGTGCGCGGGCTGCCCGGGCGCGGAGGGGCTGCATCTGCGGGAGGAGCAGATCGGCTCGGAGGAGATATACAACGGAAAAATCCTGCATGTGACGCGCGACACCGTGCGTCTGGAGGACGGCACGGAGGCAGTCCGCGAGGTGGTGCATCACCCGGGCGGCGCATGCGTCGTGCCGCTGACCGATGACGGTCAGGTGTTCATGGTGCGGCAGTTCCGCTACCCGCAGGGCACCGTGACGCTCGAAATCCCCGCGGGCAAGCTCGAATACGGCGAGGACCCGAAGGAATGCGCCGTGCGCGAGCTCAAAGAGGAGGTCGGTGCCGAGGCGGATATGATCTACCCGCTGGGGCATCTCTTCCCGACGCCCGCCTACGACAAGGAGATCATCTATATGTATCTCGCGCAGGGGCTGCACTTCTCGGAGCAGCATCTGGACGAGGACGAATTCCTCGATGTGGTGAAAATGCCGCTGCACAAGGCGATCAGAATGGTCATGGAGGACGCGCTGCCCGATGCAAAGACGCAGATCGCACTGCTGAAAACGCTGCAGCTCATCACCGGCGATATCGGGTAAAACAAAAAACCGTGCGCATAATATGCACACGGAGCGTTTCATCAGATCACATTTCACAGGAAACAAAAGATGCTGTCCGGCATGGATTCCAGACCGGACAGCGGCAGTCAGAACGTCTCGGATGCGTCTGCGGACCCGGCGCCGAGCTCGGCTGCGGCAGCCTCCGCCTGCATGAGCTTCAGCTGCTCCTGATAGGCGGCGAGGATCGTCGTCTCGAGGTAATCTCTCGCCTGCGGGGCGATCGGGTGGACGATATCGCGGAAGATGCCGCCCTCGTCCTTGCGGCTGGGCATTGCGACGAAGAGGCGGGATTCGCCCTGAACGACCTTGATGTCATGCACTGCGAGCATGTTGTCGAGCGTGATCGAAACGATTGCGCGCAGTCTTCCGTCTGTCATCATTTTGCGGATTTTCAGATCTGTGATTTCCATTTCGGTAGCCTTCCTTTCGGTTTGAATCAGTCGTCGGAGCATGCAGAGGAGCAGACTGTCTCCACAGTCCGGATTGATTATAACATAGAAATGTGTTCGTTTTGTGTATAATATACGACAGAAAGGGATGAATTGATTATGAATCATAAGTTAAAAGGAAAAAAACATATTCATATGATCGGCATAGGCGGGAGCGGCATGTATCCGCTCGCGCAGGTGCTCCATGCCAAGGGCTACTATCTGACCGGCTCGGACAACAACGAGACCGACACGCTGCAGGCGGTCCGCGCAATGGGCATCCCGGTGATGCTCGGGCAGCGTCCGGAGAATCTCGGTGACGCCGATCTCGTGGTCTATTCGGCTGCGATCGCGCGGACGAACCCCGAGCGTGCGGCGGCAGAGGCAAGCGGCGTCGAGATGATGGAGCGCAGCGAGCTGCTCGGTCTGGTCTCGGAGTGGTATGCCGACGCGGTCTGCATCGCGGGCACGCACGGCAAGACGACCGTCACCTCAATGCTCACGCAGATCCTCTTCACCGCGGGTATTGACGTCTCCGCGGTCATCGGCGGCAAGCTCCCGAGCATCGGCGGCAGCGGCAGAGTGGGCAAGAGCGAGGTGTTCGTCTGCGAGGCATGCGAATATGTCGACACCTTCCTGAAGCTCTCGCCCGATATCGCCGTGATCCTCAACATCGACGAGGACCACATGGAGTATTTCAAGACGCTGGAGAACCTCAAGGCGTCGTTCACGAAATTTGCAGAAAAAGCGAGCAGAACCGTGCTTTACAACGGAGACGACGCGAACACCTGCGACGCGGTCCGGGGCATCACCGGCAAGGAGATGGTCCGCTTCGGCACCAAGCCCGAATGCGAATGGCGCGCCGCGGAGATCGAGCACGGCAAGGAGGGCAGAACGTCCTTTGCGGTGTATCACAACGGCGAGCTGCTCGGGCGCGCGGAGATGCTCGTCCCGGGCGAGCACAATGTGCTCAACGCGCTCGCGGCGATCGCGGCGGCTTGCGCGACGGGTCTGGACTTCGCGCAGTGCTGCGAGGGGCTGCTGACCTTCCACGGCGCCAAGCGCAGATTTGAGGTGCACGCCAATGTCAGCGGCATCACGGTAGCGGACGACTACGGGCACCACCCGGCGGAGATCGCTGCGACGCTGCGTGCGGCAAAGGCAATGCCCTACCGCCGCGTGATTGCGGTGCACCAGCCCTTCACCTATTCCCGCACCGCCCGCCTGCTCGACGACTTCGCAGAGGCGCTGCAGATCGCCGATATCGTCGCGCTGACCGATATCATGGGCGGCAGAGAGGAAAATGACCTTCACGTCTTCACACGCCAGCTTGCAGAGAAGATCCCGGGCTGCATCTGGTATCCGCAGGACGAGAGTGTCCCGTGGACGGATGAACGCAAATACAAGAATTTCGATGATATCTGCGCTGCGGTCTGCCGCGTGGCACTGCCCGGCGACCTGATCATCACGCTCGGCTGCGGCGACGTCAACAAGCTCTCAAAGCAGATCGCACAGCGCCTCAAGGCGCGCGCAGAGGGCTGATGCGATGCGGACGTGCAGAGAAAGGAACATCATATGCTGAACGAAAAGGCACAGGCGATCTACCGCTATATCCGGCAGCGGATCGAGGACGGCTATGCGCCGACCGTGCGCGAAATCTGCCGGGCACTTGACATTCCCTCCACATCCACCGTGCACCACTATATCAACAAGCTCGTCGAGGAGGGCTATCTCGACAAGATGGACAATCAGAACCGCGCGATCCGCCTGCACGGGCGCGGGACGGTCCGCGTGCCGCTGCTGGGCACGGTCACGGCAGGGCTGCCGATCTCGGCGATCGAGCATATCACCGACTATCTGAGCTTTGCGCCCGACCGGCACTATGACGGCGAGCTGTTCGCGCTCAATGTCCGCGGCGAGAGCATGATCAACGCAGGCATTCTGGACGGCGATGTGGTGATCGTCGAGCAGTGCGAGACCGTTGAGAACGGCGAGATCGCAGTCGTCATGACCGAGGACGGCGAGGCGACGGTCAAGCGGTTTTACAGGGAAAACGGGCACTACAGGCTCCAGCCCGAGAACGATACAATGGAGCCGATCATCACAGGCTACGCCGTGATCCTCGGCAGGGTCGTGGCACTGATGCGTTATTTTGACTGACAAAAGAAAGGATGGAAGCAAATGAAAACGAGAGTCAAGGTCGTGCTCTGCGGCAAGGAGTATATCCTCGAGACGGAGGATTCGCCGAGCTATGTCTATCAGGTAGCCAAGAATCTGGAGCGCCGCATCTCCGATATCACCGAGCGCGATCCGCGCATTTCGCCGCATTCCGCGGTGATCATGGCGGCGTATACCGCAATGGATGAGCTGACGAAGGCGACCAGCGCGGTCGAGGTCATCCGCTCGCAGGTGAAGGAGTATGTCGACGAGGCAGGCAAGGCGCGGCTCGAGCGCGACGCCGCGCTGCGCGAGATCGACGCGCTCAAGGCAAAGGTCGAGCAGCTGGAGAATCTCTCGAAGCTGCGGGAGCTCCGCGACAGTGCCGGCGGCGAGAAGCCCGCTGCAAAGCCCGCACCGGCGGCAGAGCCCGCAAAGCCCGCCAAGCCCGATGACGGTCAGCTGAGCTTAACCGAGACATGACCGCAAAGCAGAACAGCCGTCCCGAGCTGCTCGCGCCTGCGGGGAGCATGGCGGCGCTTGAGGCAGCCGTGCGCTGCGGCGCTGATGCCGTGTATCTGGGCGGCGCACAGTTTTCGGCGCGTGCCCATGCAGAAAATTTTGACGAAAATGCCCTTCGCGCCGCTGCCCTGCTCTGCCACCGCAGCGGCGTGCGTGTCTATCCGGCAGTGAACACGCTGCTTGCCGATGCGGAATTCTCCGCGCTGGACGAGCTCCTGCTGCTGCTCGCCGAGATCGGCGCGGACGGCGTGATCGTGCAGGACCTCGGAGTCGCAGCATACATCGCAAGGCGCGTGCCGACGCTCCCGCTGCACGCCTCGACGCAGATGACGATTCATTCGCCCGCGGGCATCCGCTATGCGCATGAAGCTGGCTTCCGCAGAGCAGTCGCCGCCAGAGAGCTCTCGAGGACGCAGCTGCAGGCGGTCTGCGAAGAGGCTGCGCGCTGCGGCATCGAGGTCGAGGTGTTCGTGCACGGCGCACACTGTATGTCCGTCTCGGGGCAGTGCTGGCTCTCCGCCGCGATGGGCGGCAGAAGCGCAAACCGCGGCTGCTGCGCGCAGCCCTGCCGACTGCCCTTTCACGCACCGGGCGCCCCGGCAGACGCCTGCGCGCTCTCGCTGAAGGATATGTCGCTGACGGCGCATTTGCAGGCGCTCGCGGAGATGGGTGTGCATTCGCTGAAAATCGAGGGGCGCATGAAGCGTCCGGAGTATGTCGCAGCCGCCGTGACCGCCTGCCGCCGCGCGCTGGACGGTCTGCCTGCCGACACGGAAACACTGCGGGCGGTCTTTTCGCGCAGCGGCTTCACCGACGGCTATTTCACGGGAAAGCGCCGCGCGATGTTCGGCACGCGCACCCGCGAGGATGTCACCGCGGCACAGAGCGTGCTCGGGACACTGCGCCAAAGCTATCAGACACCGCGGAAATGTGCGGTGCTGCATGCACACTATGTATTGCAGCCGGACACCCCGGCGACCCTCACGGTCAGCGATGATGCGGGCTACAGCGTCACGGTCACGGGCGATATCCCGCAGACCGCGCAGACCCGCCCGACCGATCTGTCCGCGCTGCAAAGACAGTTTGATAAGCTCGGCGACACTATCTATTCGCCGGGCACGGTCACGGCAGAGATCGCCGCGGGGCTGATGCTCCCGGCTTCGGCGCTCAACGCGATGCGCCGCGATGCCGTCGCCGAAATGGACCGCACGCGCGCGGACGATCTCGCGCCGCCGCACTGCCCGGGCGAGATTCCGCTGCTGCCCGATTATCCGCCGCAGGACAGCACCGACGCGATCCGCGTGCAGCTGCACAGCATCGACCAGCTCGAGGCGGTTTTGCCCTTTGCAGACCGGCTTGACGCGCTCTGCCTGCCGCTGTCGCTCGTGCCGGCGTATCTGAGCACGGGCGTGCCGATCGCGCGGGAACGCTGCATCGTTGTGCCGCCGCGCTTTGTCTGCGATGAGGAAACAATCGCCGGGCTGCTGCGCTCCGCCCATGAAAACGGGCTCCGGCGGCTCGCGTGTCAGCATGTCGGCGATATCGCACTGGGCAAGGCACTCGGCTTTACGCTGCACGGCTCGCTCGGGCTGCACATCACCAATTCCCGCGCTGCCGCGGAGCTCGCCGGAGACGGTCTTCACGACGCGCTGCTTTCGCCCGCCGTGCCGCAGAGCGCAAGGCTGCATACCGTCCTGCCGCTGGGTCGGCTGATCTACGGGCGGCTGCCGCTGATGCTGATGCGGAACTGTCCCGTGCAGGCGCAGGTCGGGTGCAAAGGCTGCCGGCATCAGCTGATCGACCGCAGGGGCGCCGTGCTGTTCCATGACTGCATGCGCATCACGGAGCAGCCCGATTACGCCGAGCTGTTCAATTCGGCAGTGCTGTGGCTCGCCGACCGCCCCGCTGAGCGCAGAGCGGCATTCGGGCTCATGCTGCTGACGGACGAGACCCCGGCGCGTGCGCAGGCGGTGCTGCGGGCATATTTCGACGGCAGAGAGACAGAGCCGCCCGACCCGATGACGCGCGGGCTCCGTATCGCGGATGCGTGATCTGAATGCGGCACGGAGTACTTTTTCCGCGGCAGCGGCATATCATAACTATCATGATCTATGGGAGGATACTATGGAGATTACTTACCGCGAAACGCATGATTTCACAAGGGAGCAGCTCGAGGCGCTGTTTCTGTCTGTCAAGTGGTCGTCGGGCGCATATCCGGATAAGCTCGTGCGTGCGATGCAGGGCTTTTCGACGGTCATCTCGGCATGGGCAGGGGAGCAGCTCGTCGGGATGGTCTGCGCAATGGACGACGGCGTGATGAACGCCTATGTGCACTATCTGCTCGTGCACCCCGACTTTCAGGACGCGGGCATCGGGCGGCAGCTCATGCAGCGCATCAAGGAGATCTACGCGGATTATCTGCGCATCTGCCTGATCGCCTACAACGACGAGATTCACTTTTACGAAAACTGCGGCTTTCACCGCTCCGACGAATCCTCACCGATGCATCTGACCTCACTCTGGACATAATCATAATAAAAAACGCCCGCACAGACATGAAAGCCTGTGCGGGCGTGCTGTATCTGTCAGGACAGATTGCTCAGATAGGCGCTGCCGTAGCATTCTGTCAGAAGCTGCTCCATGTAATCGAGCTTTGCCCTGACATGCGGATATTTCCGAACGATGTCATAGCCCTTCTCACCGAACCATTCGCCAAAGCAGTATTCTGCGATCGCTGCGCGGTCCTCCATTGCGTTTGTCATGCCGTAGGGTCTCGAAAAATAGGCAGTGTTCTCATGATTGTCACCCATGATCGGCAGTTTGTCATTTGGCAGATCGGGAATATTGCCGTATACAAAACCGGCAGGATTCAGCGCATTCCAGCGGCTCTCATCAAAAGATTTGCCCAGATCCGCCATTGCCTGTTCGACAGCGTGGAAGATCTCGTGGTGCAGTGTGCTGGAAATCGGGATGAGCTCTGAAGAAATCATAGCCGCATTGTACCAATCGTCGGACACAAATGCGATGCCTGCGGGTCCGGCGCGGTTGGGATCCGCGTCCAGCAGTTCGCCTGTCAGCGAGATGCGCAGACCCTTTTTGCCGTTCTTGCGGAAGCTGCCGAAGAATGAAGCCGGGTAGTGTGCGAGCTTATTGTCCAGCTCACTGAGGGCGTATTCGGTGTCTGCTGCAATGTTGTTCGAGGAGGTACGCGCCTCAGAGGAGACAATGCGGAAATACGAGACGGGGAGTGCATTGACCTCATTGCCGATCAGAATGCGGATGCCGTATTTCTTCTCGATCGCATCCGCCTTTTCTCTGGCGTTCTTCAGATTGCTGCCGAGCTCGGTCGATGACATTGCCTCGGACACATAGAGCGCCTTTGCATTCCGGCTGAACTTCGCCTGCTTCGGGTCGATGCGAATGAGCACAGAGGTGTATTTGTCAGTTTTCTGCTCGCTTGTGACAGCGCCCGCCCAGCAGCCGAGCGCAGGCAGATAGGCTGCCTTTGCTTCGTTCGCTTTTTTCACGCTGAGGGGAAGCGCTTCGGTTTTTCCGGACTGCGTGTCGATGAGCAGCAGCTCCTTCAGGGTGTACGGCTCACTGTTCATGCTGCTGACGATCATATAGCGGCTTTCTGCATCTGCGAAGAAAGCCGGAAAACCGCCCTCACAGACACCGAAGGAACGCAGCTTTGCGCCGGTCTGCTGACTGAGGACATAGCAGTCTGTCTGGACTGTTGACGAACCGTAGGGCATATTGGTATCGAACCGGAGCAGCCCTCCGCCGCAGAGACCGAATTGGCTGCCGCTGCCGGACGGGACGGTGAACAGCGCATTTCCGTCCGGATAACGGTGGATCACCTCGGAAAATGTGCTGGAATCGTCGATCGGATGCGATTCTGCAAACAGCCCATTCTGCGGAAAGCAATCCGAGATGAAATCCTTTGCTTTGTTGCCGACCGTGTAGAGCACGGTTTCGGCGCCGTTTTTCGTGATCCGGCTGACAGACAGGTTGTCCGTTCCGCATAATGTGTCGGTGCGGCGGTCATAGAAGAAGCTGTGGCAGCTGCCGGTGTAGGGGATGTCGGTGCAGCGTCCGTTTGCAATGTCATAGCGGCGGAGTCCGGATTCCTCCGCGTTCGCGTACATCGTGAACAGCTCGGTTCCGTTTGAATTGACGCCGATCGCGCGCTCAAAATCGGTTTTGAGCTTCAGTTTTGTGACGAGCCTGTCCTCTCCCAGATCAACGAGATAGCAGTTCCCGTCATAGGCAGTGACTGCTGCCTTGCTGCCGCCTGCGGGCACGATCGCGGAAACGCCTGCAGGAATGCTGACAGACTGCATTTTTTTCAGGAGCGCGGGCGTCTCGCCGGCGGGCAGTGTGACCGTCACTTCCGGAGCGGCGGTCTGTTGTTCGGGTGCTGTCGTCGTGATCCCGGCGTCGGAATCCGGAGCGGAGTCCTGCTCAGACAGTTCGGCGGAGCTGTCGGCTCCTGCGGATGTGGTTTCGGCGGTGCTGAGGCTTTCAACGGGTGCGGGCTCTGCGGCGGAAGAGCCGCTGTCGGCTCCTGCGGATGTGGTTTCGGCGTTGCCGAGGCTTTCAACGGGTGCGGGCTCTGCGGCGGAAGAGCCGCTGTCGGCGCAGGCGGTCACGCTCAGGAGTGTGCCGAGTGCGAGGAGCATTGCTGTGATCTTTCTGTGTTTCATGATGATTCATCCTCCGTTTCTGTGCGGGCACGGTGCCCTTCTGATACGATAGACAACAAATCTGCCGTCCGGATTACATTGCCTGCAAAGTTCGGTCTGATATTCCGTCACTGCTCTGCCGGAGGCTCCTCCTTCTCCTTCTCGCGGCTGCGGCGAATCTCATCCATATAGCCGGCGGTCACGATACCGGCGGGGAGCGCCACGATCGCGATGCCGAGCAGTGCAGAGAGCATCGTGAAGAACCGCCCGACCGGCGTGACGGGATAGATATCGCCGTAGCCCATCGTCGTCAGCGAAACGGTCGCCCAGTAGACTGCCTCGAAGAAGGTGTCGAAGGTTTCGGGCTCGACATTGTAGACGATCAGCGCGGAGATGAGGATATAGGCAAGCGCCATCAGGCAGACGGTCAGCAGCGACTCGCGCTGCTCGCGGAACACGTTCGCGATCATCTGCATGCTGCGGGAATAGCGCGCGAGCTTGAGGGCGCGCAGCACGCGGAGAATGCGCACCAGACGCAGCAGCTTGAGCCCGTCCCAGAGCATCGTGAAGGAGGGCAGCAGGGAGATCAGGTCGATCACTGCCATGGCGCTGAACGGATACGCCACAAAGGGCATTTTCCGCTCCGGCAGTGCGAAATCGGCAGTGCACCAGCGGACGGCGTAATCGAGCAGAAACAGCGCCGTGCTGACCTTCTCGATGATATCGAAGACCGGGTAGTTCTCGCGGAATGCGAGCGGCACGATGCTCACGATAATCATCAGCACCATCACCGCGATGTAGGGTGCGGATTCGACGGCGCGAAAGAGTTTTTTTCGCATGCGAAACCCTCCTTTTTCAGGGAATAATACAATTATAGCAGGGATTCGGGGAAATGTCAAATTTGCTGCAGGACGTGTTCTCTGCGGGGAAGGTATTCCGGAAACCGTGATTTTGCACAAGAACGCCGGAGAATCCGACCGAAATTTCTGCACTGCCCGGAAGAATGCCGCTTGCAATCCGGCGAAAAATATGGTATAATAATAGCGCACTTCGCACGGAATGGCATGGCTGCACGGTCTGAACGCCCGGAAAACGGCATCAGCGCAGCCGATCCTTGTGCCGTCCGGAGGTCAAAACCAAATCTACATTTTTCAAGGAGGATCTACCCATGAGCGTTGTTTCCATGAAGCAGCTGCTGGAGGCTGGCGTCCACTTCGGTCACCAGACCCGCCGCTGGAACCCGAAAATGGCTCCGTACATCTTTACGGAGCGCAACGGCATCTACATTATCGACCTGCAGAAGACCGTCCGCAAGCTGGAGGAGGCTTATAACTTCGTCCGCGAGCTCTCCGCAGAGGGCAAGTCGGTCCTGTTCGTCGGCACCAAGAAGCAGGCAGCCGATTCCATCAAGGAGGAGGCACTCCGCTCCGGCTCCTACTACGTCAATGCACGCTGGCTCGGCGGCATGATGACCAACTACAAGACCATCCAGCAGAGAATCAAGCGTCTCGAGCAGCTCCACGCAATGGAGACCGACGGCACCTTCAATCTGCTCCCGAAGAAGGAGGTCGCAAAGCTCTCCCTTGAGATCGAGAAGCTCGAGAAGTTCCTCGGCGGCATCAAGGGCATGAAGCAGCTCCCGGGCGCACTGTTCATCGTCGACCCGCGCAAGGAGAAGATCGCTGTCGCTGAGGCAAAGCGCCTCTGCATCCCGATCGTCGCGATCGTCGACACCAACTGCGACCCGGACGATGTGGACTACGTCATTCCGGGCAACGATGACGCGATCCGTGCGGTCAAGCTGATCGCCGGCACCATCGCAAATGCCGTGATCGAGGGCAGACAGGGCGCAGATGCGCAGGCTGCCGAGGAAGCTGCAGCTGCGGAAGAGACCGCTGCTGCTGCCGAGTAATCATCAGAGAGGAGAAACCACGATGGCAAATTTCACCGCAAAGGACGTCAATGATCTCCGCAAGTCGACCGGCGTCGGTCTGATGGACTGCAAGAAGGCTCTGACCGAGGCAGACGGCGATGTCGAGAAGGCAATCGTCATTCTCCGTGAGCGCGGTCTGGCAAATCAGGCGAAGAAGGCTGACAGAGTCGCAGCTGAGGGCGCAGTCGTCGCCGTGACCAACGCGGATCACAGCGCAGGCGCGATCGTCGAGGTCAATTCCGAGACCGATTTCGTCGCACAGAATGAGGAGTTCGTCGCATTCTGCGAGGGTCTGGCACAGACCGTTCTTGAGGTCGCACCGGCTGATCTCGACGCACTCAAGGCTGCAAAGTTCGCAGGCAAGGAGATGACCGTCGAGGAGGCACTGCAGGAGATCTTCCTCAAGTTCCGCGAGAACCTCCAGATTCGCCGCTTCGCACGCCTCGAGGGCGTTGTGCAGGCTTATGTGCACTTCAACAAGAAGGAGGGCGTCATCGTCGCTGCTTCCTGCGAGGCAGGCGCGACCGACGCTGTGCTCGAGTGCCTCAACGACGTCGCGCTGCAGGCAGATGCAATGAAGGCGACCTACCTGACCAAGGAAGAGGTCCCGGCAGACATCATCGAGCAGGAGAAGCAGATCGTCATGGCACAGATGGCTGACGATCCCAAGATGGCAAATAAGCCCGAGCAGGTCCGCGCAAAGATCGCGGAGGGCAAGCTCGGCGTGTACTATAAGGACAACTGCCTGCTCTGCCAGGAGTTCGTCAAGGGCGAGGGCGAGAGCGTGGAGCAGTATGTCGCACAGTGCTCCAAGAAGGTCGGCAGCCCGATCGTCATCAAGAGCTTCGTCCGCTTCATCTGCGGCGAGGGCATCGAGAAGCGTCAGGACGACCTCGCAAGCGAAGTCGCCAGCATGCTCAAGTAATATCCGAAGAATATTGCGCACCGCTGTCAGCACGGCAGCGGTGCGTGATACAAAAAACGATCCTGACTGAATCTGAATGTATTTTCGTGGGCTTGCACAGAAGCAAACGGCGTGATCCGAAGAAGGATTGGTATTATCTTGCAGATTTATTGCAATGTAAGACAAAACTGTCGGAAAATGCCGTGAGAAATGCGCAATCAGTCAAAAAGATGCGACAATAAGTCATTGCTTTTTCTTTCAGATTCAGTTAAGATATAAGTGGTATCATGTGATGGTGGAAGGATGAAGGGGACATCCGGCATCACAGATGCGGCAGAGGGTCTCTCCTTTGTCCGCATGTGGACCAACACATAATATTTTGGAGGAGTATGAATCATGAAAAGAATGAAACTCATTTCCGGTATCATCGCAGCGGCTATGGCTGTCACTTCGATGAGCGCAGTGACTGCTTTCGCAGCAGACGTTGCCGTCAAGGTCGGCACCGACACCAAGAACCCGGGGGAAGAATTCAGCGTGACCGTTGATCTGTCCGGCGTTCCGTCGTCCGGTCTGAGCACCATCGACTTCGCAATCAGCTACGACGCCAGCCTGATCGATATCACCGGCGTCACGCTCGGCTCGATCGGCAGCACCGGCGCAGCAGCACAGGAAGGCTCCGATCTGGGCGACACCGTGTTCAACTGGTACAAGAACGACGGCGAGATCGAGATCGTCTGGGCAACCGGTCTGACCGATTCGTCCTACTGGGTCAGCAAGGACGGCACGCTCGCAACCATTTCCGGTACTGTCAAGTCTGATGCCGCAAAGGGCAGCAAGGCTGACCTGAAGGTCAAGGCAGTCGGCCGTGAGGCATATCCGGGCGGCTCCGCAAACGCTGACATTCTGTTCACTGCAATCGGTGAGTCCAGCACCACCGACTACACCGCAGCACCGACCAACGGCTATGTCCAGATCGGCGGCGGCACCGTGAATCCGACCGTGACCTACGGCGACGTCGACTGCAACGGCGATGTGAACGTCGCAGACGCAGTTCTGCTCGCACGTCTCGAGGCAGAAGACAAGGAAGTCACCGTTACCGCACAGGGCAAGCTGAATGCAGACTGCTCCAACGACGGCAAGGGCGCGCTTACCGCTGAGGACCTGAACGCACTGCTGTCCTATCTGGCAGGCATCTACAAGTACGATCAGCTTCCGATCGCCGAGTAATTCTCGGACAGGCACACATCTGAAGGGAAAACTCCGCGCTGCTTCGCTGCAGCGCGGATGTTTTTTGCAAAGATTCCGAAAAGGTCTTGCATATCGGCAGGAAATGTGTTATAATAAAATATATGCGCCTGTGATGAGCGGGCAGAAAACCGAAAGGACGATAGAAGAATGTTTAGTGATCTGATGGATACGATCGGGTTTGTCGGTCAGTATGACGCGGATGTCGCGGCTGCGATGCAGCAGGAGCTCGCGCGTCAGAGACGCAACCTCGAGCTGATTGCGAGCGAGAACATCGTTTCGCCCGCTGTGATGGCGGCGCTGGGCTCCGTGCTGACCAACAAATATGCCGAGGGCTACAGCGGCAAGCGCTATTACGGCGGCTGCGAGTGCGTCGATATCGTTGAGGATATCGCGGTCTCGCGCGCGAAGGAGCTCTTCGGTGCGCAGTTTGCCAATGTGCAGGCACACTCGGGCTCGCAGGCGAATACCGCTGTGTATTTCGCGCTGCTGCAGCCGGGCGACACCGTGCTCGGCATGAGCCTTGCGCACGGCGGTCACCTGACCCACGGTTCTCCCGTCAACCTCTCCGGCAAGTATTTCAACTTTGTCTCCTACGGGCTCGGCGATGACGAGTACATCGACTACGACAAGGTCGAGGCGCTCGCGAAGGAGCACAGCCCGAAGCTGATCGTTGCGGGTGCTTCCGCATATCCGCGCGCGATCGACTTCAAGCGTCTCGCAGAGATCGCACATTCCGTCGGCGCGCTGCTCATGGTCGATATGGCGCACATTGCAGGTCTGGTCGCAGCGGGTCTGCATCAGACGCCGGTCGGTGTCGCGGATGTGGTCACCACCACGACCCACAAGACCCTCCGCGGTCCGCGCGGCGGTCTGATCCTCACCAACGACGAGGAGATCGCAAAGAAGATCAACAAGGCGATTTTCCCGGGCATTCAGGGCGGTCCGCTCATGCATGTGATCGCGGCGAAGGCGGTCTGCTTCGGCGAGGCTCTGAAGCCTGAGTTCAAGGCATATCAGCAGCAGGTCGTCGACAACGCACAGGCGCTCGCGAAGGGGCTGCTCGCAAGGGGCTTTGATCTGGTCTCCGGCGGCACGGACAACCACCTGATGCTCGTCGATCTCCGCCCGGTGCACATCACCGGCAAGGAGCTCGAGCACCGTCTCGACGAGGTCTACATCACCGTCAACAAGAACGCGATCCCGAATGACCCGGAGAAGCCCTCGATCACGAGCGGCATCCGCGTCGGTACGCCGGCTGTCACAAGCCGCGGACTGGTCTGCGAGGATATGGAGAAGATCGCAGAGTTCATGTTCCTCGCTGCAACGCAGTTTGAGGAGAAGGCAGATGCGATCCGCGAGGGCGTCAACGCACTCTGCGCAAAGTATCCGCTCTATCAGTAATTCAAATTTTAGCCGGGCAGGACAGCAATGTCCTGCTTTTGGCGCGTTATAGGGGTATGACTGAATGGAATTTGATGTCATGAATATCCTGCTCTACTGCGGCATCATCCTGTTCGCGACGAAGGCGATCGGCATGGTGACCCGCAAGCTTGGGCTTCCGCAGGTCGTCGGTATGATTCTTGCAGGACTGCTGATCGGTCCTGCGCTCTTTGTGCACACCTCGTTTCACGGGCTGATCTCACCTTCGCCGGTCGAGATGAACGTCCTCAAGAGCTTCTCGCAGATCGGCGTGGTGTTTATCCTGTTTTCAAGCGGCTTGGAAACCGATTTCCGCGAGATGAAGCGCAGCGGCGCGGCGGCGACATGTATCGCGCTGGCGGGGGTGTTTCTGCCGCTGGTGCTCGGCACGGTCACGGCGATGCTCTTCATGGGCTGGGACAGCGTGCTGCACGACCGCGCACTGATGATGAACGCGCTCTTTGTCGGATGTATTTTGACAGCGACGAGCGTCGGCATCACCGTGGAGACGCTGCGCGAGCTCGGCAAGCTGAAAACGAAGATCGGCACGACCGTCCTGAGCGCCGCCATCATCGACGACGTGATCGGCATTATCGTGCTGAGCATCATCACCGGCATCGGCGGCGAGGGCAGCATCTGGCTGACGCTGCTGCATGTCGCGGGATTTTTCATATTTACGTCGGTGATCGGCGTGCTGATGCGCAAGGCATTCCGGATGCTGGTCCGCATTTATCCGCACAAGCGCCGCACGAGTATTTTCGCCTTTGCTGCGTGCTTTTTCTTCGCCTATGCGGCGGAGCGCTTCTTCGGCATCGCGGCGATCACCGGCGCCTACATGGCAGGTCTGATGCTCTCGGGGCTCGGCGACAGTCAGTTTGTTGACCGCAAGGTCATCGTCAGCGGCTACATGTTCTTCACGCCGATGTTCTTCGCGTATATCGGCATCAGCGCGGATTTCAGCAGCTTCCGCGTGTCGGGGCTGTGGTTCGTGCTCGCGTTTGTGGCGGTCGGCATTCTCGGCAAGATCGTCGGATGCAGCGCCGTGGCAAGGGCCTTCAAATACAGCAAGCGGGAATCGGCTGCGGCAGGCGTCGGCATGATCGCGCGCGGCGAGGTGGCACTGGCGGTCTACGCGACCGGCGCCCCGATGATCGCGGCAAACGGCGGCATCGACCCGCTGGTCGCGACGATCTTCCTCATCATCACCAGCTCGATCTGCTGCCCGGTGCTGCTCAAGCTCGTCTTTCAGAATCAGCAGATCGCCGATGTCAGCGTGCCGGCGCACTCGGTCACGATCTCCGCGGAGGCGATCGAGAATGTGCACCACGACCTGAAGCCCGATGACACGGACAAAGGCTGAACCTATACAAAGAACGCCCCCGGGAACGGAACCCGGGGGCGTCAGTTTGTCGGGAAACCGGAAAAGTCTCGGTCAGTCCATTTTCAAAGGCTCGCAGGAGTCCGGCGGGCGGCGGCTTCAAAAACCTTTAATTTTCCGCACCCATTGCTTTTTCCGCGTCAATATGTTATAATATAAAAGTGAAAACTGTTTTGGTAAGGAAATGAAATGCAATAACCGACAGAAAGGACTATGATAAATGAATCAGGCTGTGATTTTGGCAGGCGGGCAGGGCAAGCGGATGCATGCACCGATCCCGAAGCCGATGTTCCGCGTGCTCGGAGAACCGATGCTCGAATGGGTGCTGGGCGCCTGCGAAGCGGCAGGGCTGCCGCGCATCTGCGTCGTGACGGGCTACGAGGCGAAGCAGATCGAGGATTATCTCGGCGACCGCTGTGCGACCGCGTATCAGGCGGAGCGCCTCGGCACCGGGCACGCCGTCATGCAGGCGATCCCGTTTCTGGAGGAGGATACCGACGGCAGCACGCTCGTGCTCTGCGGCGACGCGCCCTTCATCGACAGCGAGACCATTCAGGAGGCGCTGAAGCTGCACATCGCCGGGGAGAATGCCGTCACCGTCATCACCGCGAAGGTCGCCGAGCCCTTCGGCTACGGCAGAATTCTCCGGACAGAGAACGGCATCTCCGGCATCGTCGAGGAGAAGGACGCGACCGACGTGCAGCGGCAGATTCGCGAGATCAACTCCGGCTGCTACTGGTTCCGCACCGCCGACCTCATCACGCTGCTCGGGCGCATCACGAACGAGAACAACCAGCATGAGTATTATCTGACCGACACCATCGCGATCGCGCTGGAGAGCGGGCTGCGCGCGGGCGCCTACTGCTCGGACAATCCCAATGTCGTGCTCGGCGCGAATGACCGTCAGGGGCTGCTGCGGCTCAACGAGGCAGCGCGCATGGCAGAGCTGCGCCGTCACATGGCAAACGGCGTCGGTCTGGTCTGCACCGACGGAATCATCATTGAGCGCGGCGTGGAGATCGGCGCGGGCACGGAGATCCTGCCGGGCACGATCATGCGCGGCAAAACGACCGTCGGCGAAAACTGCACGGTCGGACCGAACTGCCTGCTCGAAAATACGACCGTCGGCGACAATGTGCAGCTCAACACCGTGCAGGCGTATGACTCGGTGATCGACTCGGGTGTGACCGTAGGTCCGTTCGTGCATATCCGACCGGGCAGCCATATCCATTCGGGCGTACACATCGGCGACTTTGTCGAGATCAAGAACAGCGAGATCGGAGAGGGCACCGCGATCGCGCATCTTGCCTATATCGGCGACAGCGACGTCGGGCGCAGGGTCAATATCGGCTGCGGCACAGTCACGGTCAATTTCGACGGCGTGAAGAAATCGCGCTGCACGATCGGCGATCACGCATTTGTCGGCTGCAACACGAATCTGATCGCGCCGGTGTCGCTCGGCAAGGATTGCTATACCGCAGCGGGCACGACGGTCACGACGGATATTCCCGACTACGCGCTGGCGATCGACCGCGGCGTGCTCCAGATCAAGGAGGGCTATTCGCTCCGCAAATACGCGAAGAAAAAAGCCGCTTCGGAGGAAGACGGCACAGTGTAACAGAACCGCCGCACGGCTTTGCATGCCGGGCGGCGGTTAATGTGTCTCCGACGGATGATAATGGGGCGCTGCCCCATACCCCGCTTAAGGGACAATGTCCCTTAAGAATCCCATTATGATGGAATTGACCATCAGCGTGAAATTCATACATAATGGGAGTCTTGTGTCCCAACGCTGTGCAATGCGAATCAATCAGTGTCCCTGGCATCAACCTCCTCCCTCCTACTTCCTCCCTTTGCAGAAATCATATCATGGCTTCTCGAAGTGCTGATAGTCCTTCGGGTTTGACCAGCTGCCGCCCCAAGTGAAGCCGTGCGCGAGAAACAGCCTGCAGCAGAGGTCGTCCGCGGTGATCTTCATCGGGAAATCGGCTGTGCGGTCGGCATAGGGCTCGGCACCGGCGGGCGCGATCTGTTCCGTGCCGTCGCTGCGCCGCGTGATGTACGGATTGTACAGCGGGTTGACATCGACCGCCATGCCGCGCGCGTGCCGCGAGAGCGTGTCGGTGTTCGCGATTTTGCGGTAGTTGAAGGCGGAGGTGTTGTTCGCTGCCATCGAGGCGTTGTCGTCGGCGCCGTATTCGTCGATCAGCACCATGCGCGCGATCGGGTAGTCCGCGTCAAACAGTGCGCGGAAAATCTCGAGCACATCGTCCGAAATGCGCGCATTGACGATCATTTCGCCGATCTGAATCTGCCCCTCGGCATTGCGGTGCAGCATCCGCAAATAATGCAGCTCGTCCGGCTGAATATCCGGGTTTTCGCGGTAGGAGACGCCCGTGATGCGCAGGAGCAATGCCTCGGAGAGCGGCTCCGCGAAAAAGAGCGCATCGATTGCATCGGCGGAGAGTTCCCCCTCGATCACGGTGCCTGCGGGCATCGCGCCGATCTGCTGCACGGTCAGGAGTGCGTCGCTCTGAGCATCCGTGCGGGCGGTCTGTACGGTCGTGCTCTGCGCGGTCGTCGTGCTGACTGCCGTGGATGTAGCGGTCTCCGTCTGCGCCGAGGTCGTGTCAGGCGAGGTTGAAGCTGTCGAAACTGTTGATGCAGTCGAAACGGTTGAAACGGTCGAAACGGTCGAAACGGTCGAAGCGATCGGCGCCGTGACGGCGGTGCTTTCGGCTGTTTCGGTCGGCGCCGCCGCGGATGTGGTCGTGCGCGGCGCGGTCTGCGTCCGGGCTTCGGCGGTCGTCTCCGGCGCGGATGCGGTCGTGTCGGATGCGGCCGTTTCCGTCACGGTGCGCCCGGTCGGTGCAGCGGCTGTCGCTGCGTGTACAGCACCTTCGGTCTCTGCCTGTGCCGGATGCACCTGCGCAGCGCGCCCGGTGCCGCAGCCTGTCAGCAGGCAGAGTGCAAGCAGCGTGCAGATACACTTTTTCATGCGGCATCCCTCCGTTCGCGCAAAATCTACATCTATCATAGCATATTACAAGTTTTTTTGCAAGCGGTTTTGCAAATTTGGCAGGATTCACATGCCCGGAGCTGCCTATCTGCTCCATTCAGGCATTTTTTCGCATTTTCTATTGAAATACCCGTCGAAATATGCTATAATATAAGCTGTATGACCTCCTGCAGGTCGTGAGTGAAAATCATAGGAGCTGAAATATGGCATATCAAAACAGCAATCCGACGGGAAGACGGCGGCGGCGGCATATCCGCTGGGACAGAGTCATTCTCGTCTTCGGACCGATCATTCTGCTGATTATCTTCCTCTGCGTGAAATGCGGCAAGAACGAAAACGATCCCGCCGGGAGCAGCAGTCTCCCGGAGAGCAGCATCGTCATCCCGACGGCGGATTCTCAGCCCGCACCCGAATCCGCGCCCGATTCCGCGCCCGAGACCTCCGAGGCAGTGCCCTCGGTGCTGCCGGTGGAGCACGAGTATACCATCGTGATCGACCCGGGGCACGGCGGCAACGACGGCGGCGCGACCAATGCGGAGGGGACCCGCTTTGAGAAGGACGACAATCTGCGGCTCTCGCTCGCAGTACGCGACCGGCTGCTCCAATATCCCCATGTGCGCGTGATTATGACGCGCGAGACCGACGTCTTTGTCGAGCTCTCCGAGCGCTGCAAAATCGCGAATGCATCCGGTGCGGACTTCTTCGTCTCGATCCACCGCAACAGCGCCAAGGACGGCAACGGCGTGGAGATCTGGGTCAACAACAACGCGACCGACAACAGCATGGACAAGCTGCTGGCGGGCTACATCCTCGAGCTGCTCGACAAGGAGGGCATCTCCTCCAACCGCGGCGTGCAGCTCGGCTACCGCGGCTCGACCCGCGAGACCGTCGGCAACAACTACTACGTCAACCGCAACACCGACATGCCCAGCTGCCTTGTGGAAATGGGCTTCATGTCCTCGACGATCGACAACAACAATTTTGACAGCAAGCTCGACAACTATGCCGATGCGATCGCGACCGCGATCATTGAGCTCGGCACCGACAAGCAGATCTACAACGCATCGGCACAGTGAACCCACAGACGAAACGCGATTTGTCTGAAGGTGTCTGACGGCGCTTTTCACCCATAAATAAACAGAACAGTAAGGAACACACAAAATGGAAACAGTGACCTATCAGACGCTGCGGCGTCTGGCAAAGCAGTGCGGGAATGCACAGAAGACTCTTGCCATTCTCGGTGACTGCGCGACCCAGCAGCTTGCCGCGGCGATCAGCGGCGAATCGGTGCGCAGAGGCTTTCCCCTGCGCATTTTCGATGCGGACTACGACCAGATGGAGGCGCAGCTGCTCGACGCAGACTCCGCGCTCTACCGCGCACAGCCCGCATACATCCTGTTTTTCGCGTGCACCGAAAAGCTGAAGCTGCGCTATATGCAGACCCTGCCCGCAGAGCGCACGGCATTTGCGGAGCGTGAGGCGGAGCGCTTCTGTATGCTCTGGCAGGCGGCACACGCGCACTGCGGCGCCAAGCTCCTGATGTTCGATTTTCCCGAGACAGAGGATGCGGTCTTCGGCAGCTTCGCGAACCGCACCGTTTCGTCGTTCGGGTATCAGCTCCGGCGGCTCAATCTGCTGCTGGGCGAGCGCATGGCGTCAGAGCATCCGTATGTCTGCCCGGTCGCGCTGAGTGCCGTGCAGACCGCAATGGGCAGAGCGGCATTCTTCGATGCGCGGATGTGGTATCTCGCGAAAATGCCGATGACCACCGAGGCGCTGCCCTACGCGGCAGCGAGAGTGCTCGATACCGTGACCGCCCTCGCGGGAAAAATCAAAAAATGCGTGATCTGCGACCTCGACAACACGCTCTGGGGCGGCGTCATCGGCGATGACGGCATCGACGGCATTCTGCTGGGCGAGCTCGGCGACGGTCCGGCGTTCACGGCGCTCCAGCGCTGGCTGCTCGAGCTGAAGCGCCGCGGCATTCTGCTCGCCGTGTGCAGCAAAAACGACGAAGCCGTCGCGAAGGAGCCCTTTGAAAAGCACCCGGAGACGGTGCTGCGGCTCGAGGATTTTGTGTGCTTCGTCGCCAACTGGGAGAACAAGGCGGACAACATCCGCCGCATTCAGCAGACGCTCAATCTGGGCCTTGACAGCTTCGTCTTCCTCGACGACAACGCCTTTGAGCGCGGGGTCGTCCGCGAGCTGCTGCCCGAGGTGACCGTGCCCGAGCTGCCCGAGGACCCCGCGCGCGTGCCCGAATATCTCGAATCGCTGCATCTGTTCGAGGCGGTCAGCTTCTCGGAGGAGGACCTTGCACGCACCGCGCAGTATCAGGCGGAGGCGAGCCGCACGCAGGCGCAGGCGAAATTTGCCGATTTCAACGAATTTCTGCGCTCGCTGGAGATGGAGGCGGAGATCAAGCCCTTTGACAGCTTCCACAATCCGCGCATTGCCCAGCTGACGCAGCGCTCGAATCAGTTCAACCTGCGCACGCAGCGCTACACCGAGGCGGAGATCGCGCAGATCGCCGCATCCGACCGCTATATTACGCGCTACATGACCCTCTCCGACCGCTTCGGCGAGCACGGGCTGATCTCTCTGGTGATTCTTGAAAAGCAAGCAGATGCGCTCTTTATCGACACATGGATCATGAGCTGCCGCGTGCTCAGGCGCGGCGTGGAGGATGCGCTGTTCAATGCGGTCGCCGGGATCGCGAAGGAATGCGGCGCGAAAAAGCTGATCGGCGAATATCTGCCGACCGCGAAAAACCGCATGGTCGAGGGCTTTTATGCGGGCTATGGCATGACCCCGGTCGGCGGCGGGCGATACGAGCTGAACCCGGAAGACTATCAGCCGCGGGCACACCTGATCCATGTTCGCTGAAATAAACCGTGAAAAATTTCTGAAAAGTGTCAAAAACGCTTGAAATATTCCGCAGACTGTGGTATAATAGGAACATGGAGACCGCTGCTGCCGCAAGGGCACGGTCAGTCGGCGCTGCCGATTCAGAATCAACCTGCGGAGAAAGAGGATTGACTATGAAAAAACTTACTGCTTTTGCTCTGCTTGCTGCTGCTGCTGCGGGTGCTGCTGTCGCTGTGGCGCTCTGGAAGCGCAGCCAGGACGATGCCGCTCTTCGCTATGATTCCGATGAGTTTGATGATGAGGACGATGATTACAGCGCAGAGGACTGCAACGCATGCGGTGCCTGTGAGACGGAAGACGCCGGTGAGGCTGCCGAGGCAGTTGAGGAAGCTGCTGAGGAGGTCGCCGATGCAGTCGAGGACGCAGCTGAGGATATCGCCGATGCAGTGAAGGACGCTGCCGGGGATATCGCGGACGCAGCCGACGACGAGGAGTAATCCGCTCCGCAAAAGTGAAGCCTGAAAACGGGATCGCGGGTCGCCGCATCCCGTTTTTCTCTGTCCGGGAAAGGAGGCAGCATGCAGAAGATTCTCGGCTATCTGCGCAGAGCCGTGCAGGAATATGACCTGATCCGCGACGGTGACAGGATCGCAGTCGGCATCTCGGGCGGCAAGGACAGCCTCATGCTGCTGACCGCCCTGCGCGAATTCCAGCGCTTCGGGCTGATCGGATATGAGCTCTGCGGCATCACGGTCGACCCGCAGTTTCAGGGCATCCCGACGGACTATTCCGCCGTGACCGACTACTGCGCACAGCTCGGCGTGCCCTATCATCTCTACCGCACGCACATTGGGGAGATCGTGTTCGGGCACCGCAAGGAGAAGCATCCCTGCTCGCTCTGCGCAAAGCTCCGGCGCGGTGCGCTGCACGATTATGCCGGACAGCTCGGCTGCAGGACCCTTGCGCTCGGGCACCACATGGACGACGCGGTCGAGACCTTCCTGATGAATCTGTTCATCGAGGGGCGCATCGGCTGCTTTGCGCCGAAATCCTATCTGAAACGGCGCGATATCACGGTGATCCGCCCGCTCTGCTTTGCGCCGGAATATGAGATCGTGCGCGCGGCGAAGGAGACCGTGCCGGAGATCGTCCGGTCGCGCTGCCCGGTCGACGGACACACGGCGCGCGAGGAGATGAAGCAGTTCATCCGGACGCAGGAGCAGCTGCACCGGGGCTATAAAAACCGCGTGTTCGGGGCGATGCGCCGCGCCAATGTCGACGGCTGGGGCGGCGTGACCTACAAGCGAGATCTCGCGATGGACGACCCCGCGACCAACGGCAAGCCCGAGCGGTTCCATCTGCTCGAGAAACAGCAACAGGAGGAGAGCCATGCGGATTCTGGGAATTGAGAGCTCCTGCGACGAGACCGCAGCCGCAGTCATCGAGGACGGGCGGCGCATTCTCTCGAATGTGATCGCATCGCAGGCAGGGGAGCACATGCAGTACGGCGGCGTCGTGCCGGAGCTGGCATCGCGGCGGCACTGCGAGAATATTCTGCCGGTCGTGCGGCAGGCGCTCGCCGACGCGGACATGACCGTCTCTGAGCTCGACGGCATTGCCGTGACTTATGCGCCCGGACTGATCGGCGCACTGCTGGTCGGCGTGAGCTTTGCGAAGGGGCTCGCGATGATGACCGGCAAGCCGCTGATCCCCGTGCACCACACCGAGGGGCATGCGGCTGCGAATTACCTCGCGCACCCCGATCTCGAGCCGCCCTATCTCGGGATCATCGTCAGCGGCGGGCACACGCGCATTGCCGAGGTGACCGATTACACGACCTTCCGCACCGTCGGCAGGACGCGCGACGACGCGGCGGGGGAGTGCTTTGACAAGTGCGCGCGCGCGATGGGCTTTCCGTATCCCGGCGGGCTACATGTCGACAAAGCGGCACAGCGCGGCGACGCCTCGCGCTTTCATCTGCCGAAAACCAAGATCAGCGGCAACCCCTACGATTTCAGCTTTTCGGGGCTGAAAACCTACATCGTGAATTTCCTGCACAACGCAGCGCAGCGCGGCGAGACCGTGAATACGGACGATCTTGCAGCGGCTTTGCAGGCGGAGATCGCCGCGACTGTGACGGAGAAAACGATCGCGGCGGCAAAGGCGCTGGGCTACAGGAGAATTGCGCTTTCGGGCGGTGTATCGGCAAATTCCGGCGTGCGTGCGGCACTGCAGCGCGCCTGCGACAACAACGGCTTCACGCTCTGTATGCCGCCGCTCGCGCTCTGCGGCGACAATGCTGCAATGATCGGCGCACAGGGATATTATAACTATCTTGCGGGCATCACCGCTGACGAATCGCTCAACGCACAGGCATCGAAGGAGCTGAGAAGCGGAGATTAACAGGTTGGAGGGAGCAGGTAGGAAGTAGATTGAGGAGTGCGCAGTGAGGAGTTGTTCCTTCACTTTCATCCCTGCCGCTGAAACGACAGGAGCACAAGGGTTGGGACGAAGCCCATTCAGAATCATCTGCGCAAGCAGATACCGCCATTATTCTTTATTCTTTTTTCTTTTCTCCGCCCCTACCTCCTACCTCCTCCTTCCAACCTGCTCCTTCCTCCTCCCTCACAGAAGCAAAGGTGGTCGGATATGGAATATGAACTATTGTCTCCGGGGCTTTGGGTCTGCCGGAGCGCGGCACACAGCTTCGGGACGGATGCCTTTCTGCTCACCGATTTTGCGCGGCGGCACCCGGGCGACCGCATCTGCGACCTCGGCACCGGCTGCGGCATCATTCCGCTGCTGATGCAGAGAGCACGCCCGCCGAAAATGATCTGGGCGGTCGATATCCAGCCCGATGCAGTCGCACAGCTCGAAGCGGCACTTGACCGCTGCGACCCGCGCCCCGATATCGTGCCGGTCTGTGCCGATCTGCGCGATTTGCCTGACACGATCCCGGCGGGGCTGGAGCTCGTCACCTGCAACCCGCCCTATTTTGCCGCAGATGCGGGGTTTGTATCAGATTCGGACGCCGCACGCATCGCCCGGCACGAGACCCTTTGCAGCATTTCCGATGTCTGCAAAGCTGCGGCAGGACTGCTGAAATTTCACGGGCGGTTCTGCATGTGCTGCCGCCCGGAGCGTCTCGCAGATGTGATCTGCGCGATGCGGGAAGCGGGGCTGGAGCCCAAACGCCTGCGCACCGTGCACAAAACGCCGTCGCATGCGCCGTGGCTCTTTCTGATCGAGGGGCAGAAGGGCGCAAAGCCGTTTCTGCGCATCGAGCCGCCGCTGATCCTGCGCTCCGGCGCCGACCTGACCGAGGAGGCGGCAAAAATCTGTCACTACGGCGAATCCTATCCCTGACGGGCTTTCGGAGGCGCATATGGAATACAGAGAGGTACAGCAGATCGCGAAGGACACGGTCGCATATCTGAAAACGGTGATCGCGCCGGGGATGCAGCTGCGGGAACTGCGGCGGCTCTGCGAGGCGTATATGCTGTCGCACGGCTGCGAATCGTTCTGGTACTGGGATATCGGCGCGTTTGTCTTCGCGGGCGACGAAACAGCAGTTTCGGTCTCCGGGCGGGAATACCGCACCTCGGACAGGCTGATCGCGGAGAACGACATTGTCACGGTCGACCTGAGCCCGCAACACGGCGATATCTGGGGCGACTATGCGCGCACGGTCGTGCTCTGGCACGGCAAAGTCGCCGAAAGCACCGACCGGATACAAAACAGCGAATGGCGGCGCGGTCTGCAGACGGAGGAGCTGCTGCACCGCGAGCTCCTTGCCTTTGCGTCGCCGCAGACGACCTTTGCGTCGCTCTGGCAGCATTTCAACGGCATGATCGCGGCGCAGGGCTTTCAGAATCTCGATTTTCACGGCAATCTCGGGCATTCGATCGCCAAACGCAGGGAGGACCGCATCTATATCGAACAGGGAAACCATGCCCCGCTCTCCGCGGTCGAATACTTCACATTCGAGCCGCATATCGGTCTGCCGGGCTCCGGATACGGCTGCAAAATGGAGAACATCTATTCTTTTCAGGACGGGCAGCTGACAGAATTATAACTGCGAAAGGAACAATCATGAGCGGAACGATGTATCTGGTCGGCACACCGATCGGCAATCTTGGCGATATCACGCAGCGGCAGCTCGAAATCCTCGGGTCGGTCGATTTCATCGCGGCGGAGGACACCCGCGTCACGCGCGGTCTGCTGACGCATTTTGATCTGCACACGCCGCTGGTCAGCTATCACGAGCACAGCCCGGAGTCGGTCGTCAGCCGGATTACGGAGCGGCTGCTGAACGGGGAATCCTGCGCGGTCGTCACCGATGCGGGCATGCCGTGCATCTCCGACCCGGGCGCCGTGCTGGTCAGCCGCGCAATCGGGCTGCAGATCCCGATGCAGGTCGTGCCCGGGCCGAGTGCGGTGATCTCGGCGCTGGCGGTGTCCGGGCAGGATACCGGGCGCTTCACGTTCGAGGGCTTTCTGTCGGTCAACAAAAAGCAGCGGCACGCGCATCTGGAATCGCTGCGCCGCGAGCCCCGCACGATGGTCTTCTACGAGGCACCGCACAAGCTGGTCAACACGCTCAGCGATATGCTGGCGGCATTCGGCGACCGCTCCGTGACGCTCTGCCGCGAGCTGACGAAGCTCCACGAGGAGGTCTGGAAAACGACGCTTGCCGAGGCGCTCGCGCATTATGAAGTCCATGCGCCGCGCGGCGAATTTGTGCTGGTGCTCGCCGGTGCGCCCGCAGAGGAATCCGCTGGCACGCCCGATCTGAGAGAGGTCGCGGCGATCGCGCGGGCGAGAGTGGCAGGCGGTGAGCGCGCGTCGGACGTCTGCCGGGAGCTTGCCGCCGAGACCGGCATCCCCAAGCGCACGCTCTATGCGGCAGTGCTCGACGACTGAAGGAAGGGAGGAAGTCAAGTGAGGAGTGAGCAGTGAGGAGTGAGGAGTTGGTGCGGTCACCTACGCTGGCATTTCCCTCCGGGCACATTTTGCGAAGCCTCCCAATTCGCGTGATTGCACGGCGCGAAAGCCCCTTCCGAAAGGTCAACGCTCCCAGCGCATTACACAATCAGCAGAAGAAGTGAAGGTGACGGAACACCTCCTCCCTCCTCTCTCCTCCCTGCTCCCTTTCGTGACGGCAACGGGACCATTTCTCATTTCTCATTCCGCATTCCGCATTCCGCATTTCCTCCCTCATCTGCAAAAAAACGCCCCCGCAGTTGTGTTCTGCGGGGGCTGATCTGTGCGCGGTATGTGTGCAGCTGCATACCGTCGGGAGAATGTTATTCGGGACAGACCGGCAGCTCTGCGGCTTTGCGGATGCCCGCGAGCAGCTGCAGGATCACGTTGAGGTCGTCGCTGTCGAGAATGCCGTCCGCATCGGCAAAGCAGGCAGCATTGCGCTTGCCCTGCGGCGTGACCGTGACCGCAGTGTCCTCGGCAAGATACCGCGCCAGCAGCACCGCATCTGCGATATCCGCGCGCCCGGTGCAATCCGCGTCTCCCCAGACCGTCCTGATGATCGGGTCGGAAACAGTCGTGCAGTCAGTTGTCGTTTCAGCGGGGTAATCCAGATGCTCCACGACCCTGACCGTGCAGGAGCAGGATCTTCCGTCTGCGGCAGTCGCCGTCAGCACGGTTTCGCCGGGGCGAAGCGGGTTGAACTGCAGGAGCCGGTAGTATTCTGCATCGTAGTCCATCGACAGCTCCGCGACGGTCGGGTCGGAGAAGGTATAGCTGATCTCCGATTCCCATGTGCCGATCAGCTTCACATCGGTGCTGTTTATCAAATCAAGCGGGATCGGGATCGGCGCGCCGTCTGCAATGCGCGGATCGGTCGGTTCGAAGCGCAGGTCGCTGCCGTTCGATTGCAGCACGACATAGTAGCTGATGCGATCGCCTTTCAGCTTGACGCGGATCTTGCCGTCCTTTGCCTTATCAAGCGGCAGGTCGGTGCTGCATTCGATCACGCCGGGCTCCGATCTGACGGAGAGGAGATAGCCGCCCGGTGTGCTGAAATCCACTTTGGTCATGTCGATGGTGTAGCTGTCTGCGAATTCACCGGAGCCGACCGTGAACCGGCACGGCTGTACCTGCAAATTCTGATCGTCCGGGTCGGCATAGACGGAGAGAACGAGCACCGCATTGCTGAGATCCGGTTCCTGCCCGGTATAGAGCGTGTCGGGACAGTCATCCATGTAGAAGTAGCCGATGTAGTCATAGTCCTCCGTATCCGCTGCCGCGGGGAAGCTGCCGGGCAGCAGCGCCGTCACCGCTGCGGTCAGGCATGCAAGGAACCGCTTTTTCATGGGGATCCCTCCCTTCAGTCTGTGGTCGTTTCACCGCTCAGGTCGTCGTTGACATATTTCACCGTGATCCGGATGCTCTTGCTTCTGCCGTCGGATGTGCGGACGGTCAGCGTCGTGGTGCCGTTCTTTTTGCCCGTCATCGCGATGCGGAGCGTTCTGCCCATGTTCAGGTATTTCGTGTCCGGCGTGTCGATCTCCAGCACAGCGCTGTCGCCGATCTCATAGGTTACGTCGGCGCCCCAGACGTTTTCGAGCTTCAGATAGCCGGTCCAGATCGGGTTGAAGGTGTACGAGCTCACGTCGGTGTTTCCGTATTCATCGGTGAAGGAGAGCACATCGGAGCGCTGCTCGAGCGTGATCTGCACCGCCTGCCGCGCGCGCTGAACGAACCCGTTGAAGTGCAGCTTTTCCAGCGTGCCGTTGGTGCGGTAGTAGCTGAAATCGCCCATTTCTCCGCCGATGCTCTCAAAATAGACCGTATAGGTGCCGGGCTTTGAGAAGTCCACGCCGCTTGTGTCGATGCGCCAGCACTGCTGCAGTGATTCGTCATAAGGGGAGACGTTTGCAGAGACATCTGCCGTGACGCCGTATTTGTCTGTGACATTTGCTTTCGCGCTGACACAGAGCCCCGAGAAATCCAGCGGCTTGCCGACAAACTGCCTTGTGTTCCATTCGGTCAGCACGAGTGTTGCGCCGAACACCGTCTGCTGAATCTTCAGCGACGCGGGCGTTTCGAGGTATTTCAGCACGCCGTCGTAGATTTCCAGCCGTCCGAGCGGATAGGTGCCCAGGTCCACGGAATCCTGGATCGCTGTCATATAGGGCAGTGTCCGCGCGTACAGCACGCCGCTGACGGAATCGAGGATATAGTCATACTTTCCGCGGTCGCTGAGCGAATAGGTCTTGCTGTTGTGCAGATCGCAGACCGCGATGCGTTCGTCAATGATGCCGCTGCCGCAGCTGAGTGTGGTGCACAGCTCGGGATAGCCGTCGTAATTGAGATCGCAGAAATACGCGTTGACCGGGACTGTCGGGAGACCGTCGGTATCGAGCTGAAGCGCCGCAGCTTTGCCGTTTTTCAGCAGACCGATGCCGGCGTGATCGCTGTAGGTGAAGACCAGATCGGGGAATGCCGCGACCTTGACCTGTGCCGGAGCATCGGCTTTTTTGGTGCTGCCGCCGAACCACTCGCACGCCTGATTGCCCTTCGGGAAGAGCTCGGAGGGATTCAGCACCCGCGGCGTTGTTTCGGTCATTTTTCCGGTGTCCGCCGTTGTGCTGCCGGTCGTTCCGCCGGATGCGGTGCCCTTCGTGCCCGCGGTCGTCACGCCGCTGAACGGGTCGGGCGTGGTTTTGTCTTCGCCGTGTGCGGGGTCTGTCGTGACGGTCGTGCCGGGGACGACCGTGCCGCCGCGCGGTTCGAGCGTGACCGAAAATGCCGAACGCTGTGCGAGCATTGCGGCAGTACAGCTTTTCTGTTCGCCCGTATCCGATGCGGTATACGAGAATTTCGCCGTTTCGCCCGTCATGGAGCAGAGATACACAGGATAGGTGCCGGGTCGCGTGAAATCGACCGCGCTCGTGTCAAGGCGCCAGCAGTTCCAATACTGCTTATTGCTTGCATAGAACCGGGCAAATTCCTGCCGGAAGGAATACGACTCCGTGCCGGGCACTTTGATATCCAGCCGCGCCTGAATGTCCATGCCCTCGAGGTCGAGCGGCTCGCCGACATACTGCTTCGTGTCCCATTTACTGATGACAAGCGCGCCCTCGGCGTCGGGCTGCACGGACTCGCCGTATTTCGACTGTAACATAAACACGACCTCGCCGCCGCGAATCTCCACTCTGCCGGTATCGCCGCTGAACTCTCTCCGCACATAGAGTGTCCCGTCCTCGGAGAAGAGCTGATAGCTGAGCGCCAGATTTTCGATCAGCACATGCGGCTCCTTCGCACGGACGTCATACGCGACAAAATAGGTTTCATCGGGCATCTGCCTGTTGACCATGATGAAGCAGAGCTCGGGGAAGCCGTCGAAATTCAGGTCGCCGAAATAGGCGCATTTTGCATAGGAACCGAGATGTCCGTCGTTGACGTATTTTATTTCAGAATCCATGCCGCAGATCAGGGTCTCTCCGCCGTTCTGCACCATTGAGATCTCGTTGTTTTCGCTGCGGAGAAACACGGTGTCGGGGAATGCCGCGACCTTGACCTCCGGGCGTTCGCGGCTCTCCGGGTTGAGATCGGTGTCAAACCACATGCACGCCTGACTGTTCTCCGGGAAGAGCTGCACGGCGTTGGGGTAGAGCTCCGAAATCTGCACGGTGTCTGCCGTGGTGACGGTCAGGTCGGTCTCATCGGTCTGTGTCTGCCCGGCGGAGATGCTGTCCGCGGTCGAGGTCGGCGTCGCGGGTGCGCGCCCGATTTTGCCGATCAGTACGATCAGACCTGCCACGATCGCGATGCTTGCTGCCGACGCGACCAAAGTCTCTGCGATGCGCAGCGGGCTCCTGCGAATTGCGGGCATCTCATCGGGAACGGGCTGTTCTTCGGCATCGTCGGCGGGGTCTGCATCGGGCTGCGGGTGCAGTGCACGCGCGACCTCCTCCTCGGGCAGTGCGCCGAATGCCTCCATCAGATTCATCGGTTTCATAGGAATCCCTCCTCCTGCAAATAGGTCCTCAGCTTTTTCCGGGTGCGGTGCAGCAGCATTTTGACGGCGCCGCTCTGCATGCCGCATTCCTCGGCGATCTCTTTGACAGGCTTTGCGAAATAATAGCGCGCCATAAAGACCTGCCTAGTCTGCGGCGGGAGCGTGCCGAGAAATGCCCGCAGTGCGCGGTTGAGTTCATTCTGCTCAGCCTGCGAGACGACGTCGGTGCTGTCGGGCAGGACCTCGGCGAGCTCGTCGAGCGCCTGTGTGAAGTGCCTGCCGCCGCGCTTTTGCCGCTCAGCTGCCTTGATGCGGTCGAGTGCATGGCGCCGCACGACCGTGACGAGATAGGCTTCGAGACTCTGCGGCGAATTCGGCGGGATGCTGTTCCACAGCGAGAGCAGCGCGTCGTTGAGGCACTCCTCGGCATCCTCTCTGCTGCCGAGCATACGGTCGGCAAGCGCGATGCAGAGTGCCCCCCATCGGTCGCGGATCGCCTGCAAAGCGTCCTCGCGCCGCTCGTGCAGCATCGCGATGATTGCACGTTCTCCGGGCATATGCTCACCCCCTTCTGTATTCTGAGACGACAAATTGCCGGAAAGGTAACAATGAAAAATGAGAAATGAGAAATATTTCAGGGCGGACGAAAGCCTCATCCGGATCATCCGCTCCGGCGGATGCCGCCATTTCTCATTATGTTAAAATAGCCCGCACCGGCGGTGAACCGATGCGGGCATTGCTTTGATGAGATTACTTCCCGGGAGCGAGCTGCTCCTTCGTGATGAGATTCGCAAGGAAGTTGAGAACCTTTGCGGTGTCATCCGCATCAATATTGTTGTCACCGGTCACGTCGGCATTCGCCTTGCCCTTTGTGCTCACGGTGATCTCCTTGTCCTCCGCGCAGAAGCGCGCCAGCAGAACCGCGTCTGCCACGTCGACCGAGCCGTTGCAGTCCACGTCGCCCCAGTCTGCCTCGGGGATCGGTGCCGCTGTGGTGTCCTGCGGCGTGGTGGTGGTTTCGGGCTGCGAAGTCGTGGTCTCCTTCGGCGTATCGGAGATCACAACGTGGGAGCCGTGATTGCCGCCGACCGTGCCGCCGTCGAGGTTCGAGCCCTCGGTGTTGGCATAGCTGGAATAGAACTCGCTCAGCGAGAGACCGGTGCCGTTGATGCCCAGCGGATGCTGGTGATCCAGACCGATGTACTTGCCGGTCGTCTGGGTCTGCCAGAGCGCCTTCTCAAAGAGCGCGTACTTGTCCTCTTCCCATGTGATCGTGGTGCCGTTGCTCTTTTCGGAGACACCGTTGATGCTGTAGGAGAAGCCTGCCCAGAGTCCGCCGGTATCGCCGGAGTTGGTGTTCAGGCACCAGAAGGTGTGGTTGATGTGGTGATTGATCATGTAGTCACGCAGCAGCGTCATCCACTTCTGGTTCTCTGCGCCGTCCATATGACCGCCCCACTCGCCGATCAGCAGCGGTGCGATGTCCTCGTGGTTGATGAACTCCCATGTGTCGCGCCAGTAGTCTGCGAGCAGCGTCTCGGTGGTGAAGTTCTTGTCAAACCAGGTCTGTGCGTAGACGGAAGGACCGTAGTCGTGCGGAGAGTAGACGATCTGCGAATTGCCGGTGCCGTCGAGCTTGATCGGCCATTCGCGGACGCCGCGGAGGTTGCCGCCCCACCATGCACCGATGTACGGCGAATTGTCGCGGCGGTCGCCCATGCCCCAGTAGTCGCCCTCCATCGCGCCGCTCATCGACTGCTCAACGCCTTCGATAAGGATCAGTGCGTTCGGGTTGACCTTGAGAATGGCATTTGCGCACTTTGTTGCGGCATAAGCCCAGTTGTTTTCGTCGGTGGAGCCGTCCCACTTGGCAGCTTCGTCGCCCTCCTGACCCTTGCCGTGCGGCTCATTCTCGAGGTCGAAGCCGAGCAGCGTGTCGTCGTTCTTGTACTCGTTTGCCATCCAGACCAGCGAGTCGATCCATACCTGGGTCGTGACGCCTGCCTTGCCGTACCAGAGATTGTAGTTGTGACCGGAGTTGTCCGCGTGCGGGCTGTGCACGTCGATGAAGCACTTCATGCCGTACTTCTTCAGCTTGCTGAGAATGATTTCAAAGCCCTTTTTGCTGTTGACATGGGTCTTGCCGTCCGCTTCGACGAAATCCTTGTTGATGCTGCCGTAGGTGCCTGCCTTGGTAATCGTTCCGTCCTCACCCTTCACGTCTGTCGGCGGGTTGTAGCACGCCTGCAGACCGCCGCCGGAGATCGGCGGATCCTCGCCGTTCATCATTTCGACCAGCAGCTCGGAGGAGAACGGGAAGCGGATGATGTTGATGCCTCTGTCGGAGCATTCCCGCAGCAGATCGTCGCAGTCGGCGGCGTAGAGATAGTGCGGGCAGCGCTCGGAGCAGTTGAAGCCGAACCAGTTTGCGCCGGTCAGCCAGACCTCGTTGCCGTCCTTGTCGAACAGGCGGCTGCCCTCCGCGTGCAGCCAGTCGTCGTTGGTGTCGTCGGCAGCTGCTGCAGAAAAGCTCTGCTTCACGGTGTCACCCGTCAGCGAGAGCGTTCCCGTCGCTGCGACGACTGCTGCCATCATCAGTGACAGCCAGTGCTTTGCTTTCATGGTAAATTCCCCCTCATTGAAATTTGCGCCGTTTCCGGCACTGGTTTAGCCGGTGCCCGCGCGCCCTCTCTGCGCGGGACAGCCGGTGAAAGCCGAATCAGAAAATGCCGAACCGCTTCTTCTCGTAGAAGGGCTTGCCCTCCGTGACGAGCTGCTTCGCGCGGATATTGCCCGCGGGTACGCACTCCAGCGGCAGATCGGTATAATCCGCACACTCGGTGGAGACAGCCTCGCTCACTGCGCTGATGTCGTCGTCCTCTGCGGCGGTCTCCAGCGCGACGAGCAGAAAGCGCTCGCCGTTCTCGCGCTCCTCGCCGATATATGCCTTCTTGACGAACTTGAACTTTTTGATGCAGCTCTTGACCGCGCCGAGCAGGTCCTCGGTGATCGCGGACTCCTCGGGCTCAGCAGCCTCGTCGGCAGCCTTCTTCGCCTCGAGGTCTGCCATTGCCTGCCGGATGGCGTCCTGCTGGGCAGCCTGCATCTGCTCGGGCGTGGGACCCGCGGGCTGCTGCGAGACCGGCTGGGGCGGGGGCGGTGCGAGCGGGACATTGGTCAGGTCGCCGCCGCGCTCGCCGATCGCGATGATCTGCTGGCGCACAAGGCACAGTGCCGACCCGAACGGGTTGATGACTACGCCGTTGATTGCCTCGTTGCTGCGGATAAACTGATACAGATCCATGAAGCTCATGACGATGATCTGCGGCTTGTCCTCGGGGCTGCGGTTTTTGCGCAGCTCGATCTCGTCGGTGTAGGCGGGCATGAATTTGTCGCCCTTGCCGTTGGTCATGATCTGGAATGCGATCTGGACGCGCACCTGCTCGCCGGGCTTCGGGGTCTCGTCGGGGCGCTTGACCAGCGCGGGCACGAGATATTTCGCCTCGACAGCTGCCTGCAGGAATGCGAGCTCGTGTTCACGGTTGTGGAGATCGAGCTTAAAGGTCGCCATAGCGTCCACAAGAACCGGATTGGTTACCGGTTTCATCGGTTCTGGCATGGGGGTTCCTCCTTAAAAATAAAATGAAATTGTGATCAGGTATCACGGCACAGAATTGTGCTGTGCTGTTCTCCTTATTGTACCATATCGGGCGCGAAAATGCAAGGCTTTCGCGGAATTATTCGGCAAAGTGCCTGTCCTGCCCGTCCACGATCAGCCCGCAGATGCCGTTTTCCTTCACGCATGCCGCATAATCCTCGGTGCAGGTGAGCGTGCGCTCGGTGAGGATGCCGCCGCGGAAGGCGGATTCCCAGTGCGCGTCCGACCCGGACGTCCGCAGCAGCCCGAAGCTGTCCGCATACCACTGTGCACGCTCGTTGAAGACCTCGAGCCGGTTGCCGGCATTCCAGACCTCTGCCGCATCGACCTTGTCGGGCAGCAGCCGGATCGCCTGCACATACCATTCCTCGCGGAAGGGATGCGCCTGTACCAGACAGCCGCCCTCTGCGCGGATCAGCGCGAGATAATCAGTCGGCGAAACGGCAGTGACCTCCGGATGTGCCGCAAGCCACTGCGGGGAAAGCCCGTAGGTGAGAAAATCGGTGCCCTCCCAGCTGTATTCCCAGCCGAACGCGACGGTCAGCCCGATCGCACTGCCCGCTTCCTTTGCGTGATAGTACCCGAGACAGAACTGCCGCACCCATTCCTCCCACGGCAGTGCGCGGTCGACGCAGGTGTTGCCGTGATAGAAGTGGTCGGTGACGATCATGCCGTCGTAGCCTGCCGCTCTGCATGCTCTTGCCATGTCGGCTGCGGATGCCCTGCCGCAGCGGCTTGCTTCTGCGGTATGTGTGTGCGTTTCCCAACGCATAATCATGGATGTTCCTCTTTTCTGTCAGCTTGTCTTGATCGCCTTTGCGATCTTCGGTGCGAGCACAAGTGCCAGCGCGATGAGCAGGACCTGCAGGATGTTGATATCGACATGCAGCCCGAGGTTCATCTGCAGCACATGCAGATCGAGCGCTTTGGTGTCAAATCCGAAGGTCGCGCCCAGACCGAGCCAGGAGACGGATTTGTAGGTGGATTTTGCGCAGAGGTCGCCGAGAAACGAGCCGGTGAGAACGGCAGCGACGAGGCAAAAGAACAGTGTCAGCTTGAATTTCATGATTGTTTCCCTTCCTTTTCTTTGTTCTGTGTGTCTGTATCTTTGTTTCTCCGGAGTACTCCGAACGTGCGTTCTGATTCTCCGTCAGAGCCGAAATTCAGTGTCCCGTGGAGCCGAAGCCGCCCTGACCGCGTGCGGTGTCCGGGAGGGTCTCCGCCTCGCAGACCTCGGGCAGCAGAACGGGCACGGCGATGAGCTGTGCGATGCGCATGCCGTCGGTGACGGTGAAGGGCATGTCGCTCTGGTTGATCAGCGGGACGCGGATCTCGCCGCGGTAGTCGCTGTCGATGATGCCGACGCCGTTTGCCATGCCGATGCCGTGCTTGGTCGAGAGCCCGGAGCGTGCACAGAGCATCAGCATGATGTCGGCACGGTCGGGGGCGGCAGCCAGCCCGGTCGGAATGAGGCAGATCGCATGCGGTTCAATGGTGACAGGCTGATCGAGACATGCGGAGAGGTCGAGCCCGGCGCTGCAAGCCGTCGCGCGCACGGGCAGAACAGCACCCGCTTTCAGGCGCTGAAAGGTGAGCTTCATCGCTCCACCGCCTTTCATGGTACATATTTCTTTTATTATAGCACAATTCCTCGAAGAATGCAAGCAGTAGACGAAAAATAAAGAAACAAGAAGGGAGGAGGGAGGAGGGAGCAGGGAGGAGGGCAAGTTATGAGTGAGGAGTGAGAAGTGAGGAGTTGTTCCGTTCAACCGTCTGCTGATTGAAAGAAGCATTGGGAGCATTGACCGATCAGAAGGCGCGCCAGCGCCGTGCAGTTACGCGACTTGGGAGGCTCCGCGAACATGTACCCGGAGGGAATCGCCCGCCCGGGCTCCGGGCTGGGAGCATTGACCGATCAGAAGGCGCGTCAGCGCCGTGCAGTTACGTGACTTGGGAGGCTCCGCAAAAATGTACCCGGAGGGAATCGCCCGCCCGGGCTCCGGGCTGGGAGCATTGACCGATCAGAAGGCGCGCCGGCGCCGTGCAGTTACGCGACTTGGGAGGCTCCGC
>JAEEGL010184344.1_pt1 | contig 63559 bp, 67 predicted proteins | sample 9134231 | NCBI WGS metagenome assembly JAEEGL01 (sample SAMN16246548, study PRJNA631951) | gut metagenome | biome: gut microbiome; feature: rumen; material: fiber-attached | host: Bos | place: Iran: Karaj | collected 2018-10
GGGAACCATCTTTACAAATAATACCTGCTTGTACTGTTAATGGCAATATTAATAATAGTAATATAAAAAATAGAATATATTTTTTCATATACTTCAACTCCACTTTAATTATATCATTTTTTGTTATGAAAAGGAGTTATTTTATAACTCCTTTTTCATGACTTATTTTTCTTAAGTATGCAAATTTTAGTTTAGCTCCTCTAGGTGAATATTTTTCTAGTTCTTTTGATAGTTCTTTTTCAAATTCTAGACCTAGTTCTTTTCCTTCTAAGTATAGTTTATCTCCTTTGGCTTCATAATATATTTTAGCATTATTAGTATCAGATAAGTATTCTTCTAATAGTTCTTCTATAGTACGATTTGGATCATTTAATTTGTTTAACCATTTTGTTAATAATGCTATACCCATATCACCATATCTAAGTATAAACTTTTTAGTTCTTTTTATATCGTATGCTACACTACTTTCGATAAGTCTTTTTTCGCGTGCTTTATCTTCTTTAGCTAATTCTTTTTCAATTCCTTCTTTATACATTTCATAATAACTATCGATTATTCTTTGTACTTTTAATAATTGATCTAGGTATTCTCTATTTCCTTCTAAATGTCTATTAGCTAAATCTGTACCATTAGTATTATAGTGATTACCTTTTTTTACTATACGATGTCTTATAAATGTTATTTCTTCATTATCATAGTCGTAACCAAAGTTAGTTCTTGCTTCAAAGCCATCTTTGGTTACTTCCCATATATCATCAGAACATATTTTGTTTTCTAAGGCATGTTTAATATGAAAGTATTTATAAATAGAGCGATCATAAGGATTGTCATTTAAATAGTTATTAATAATCATTTGTTTAATAGACGTTCTTCTTATTCTATCTTTTCTATTTAATATTCTATCTCTCATTAACTTAATACTTAAATTCATAGTTAATTTCCCCCTGTACAGTTGTCTATAATAGCATAGATATTAAAATATGTAAAAAAAACACTATTTTGCAATAGTGTTTTTTATTGTATAAATAAGATCTAAGATTTTAGTTTTATATAATAACCATTTTATACGATACTTAATTCCCTTTATAGCATATTTTTTTACCACAAATTCAAAACCGTTATCATTATAATCTTTAGTAAAAGATTCATATAAAGGATGTTTGATTGTTGGTTTAACAAGTGATGGTTGTATACATTCTTTTTCATCCTTTTCTAATAATTGGAATTCTTTCTGAATCTTAGAAAAAAACTTTTCTCCTTTTTTTGTATTAATTATAACTAAAGAAACACCGTTACCGTCATTGAAATCTTTTAATTGAGTACTATATTCATGAAAATCTCCAATGGTGATATCTCCTTCTCGATTTAAATTAGCAAAAGGACATTTAAAGCAGCCTTCTTTGATAAATAAATCAAATAATGAATAATAAATATTTAAATCTGAACGTTCAATAATTGTTTTTCCATTACAAAAATCGATTTTCATGTATTTTGGCTCAACTGGACCGTGAGATTTATGTTTCCCATTTAGATTTTTGTTATATTTTTCTTTGTCCTTATATCGCATGTTTAAGTTTTTTATTTTGGAATTGTATTTCTTTTCCAACATAGATATATAATCTTTTAAATAACGATTATTTGGAGTGCCATGACAAACGACATCTATTGTAATAAGATTATCTTTATTTTTCACTATTTTGTTTATAGTGCTTACTTGACAAGGCGTTCCAGTAAATAATACCTTTTTACCATTATCTAAATCTTCTTGAATCTTTTTGAAAGTATCTCCTAATTCGCTATTACAATATTTTGATCCTGTCATTTTCATCAATTCATCTATTGTTTCAGTTCTACTGTGAACAACTTCAAGTTTTTCGTTATAAATTGCTCCGTAAACAACACCATTTTCGTCTAAAATTTTCTTGGATAGAGCTAAGAAAACTCCTCCACTAGATGAATTAGATCTATCTTCATCATTTGAATTCTTTGCTGCATAAAATTTTGTCATCTATATCACACCTCTATATTTGATTTTTTCTTTGTAACCATCTTTATCATCTCTTTTAATTGCTTTCTGTTTACAATAAAATCATATATTAAAACTATTATAATCATTGCAATAGAATAATACCAAGCTTTTAAGTAGTATAATATGAACACAATTATTGTAACTATAATAGAAATAATAGCTTTTTTAGATTCAAATTTTACTTTGAAATACTTTTTGCTTATATCTCTATGTCTGAAAATACATAGAGTTAAATACGCTAGAGCTGTAGAAATCATCGCTGCATACAATCCGATGAATTTTATTAAACATAAATGAACTATTACATTTATTATTGCGGAAACTGTTGCTGTATTAGCAATAGCTTTTGTGTTTTTTTCTGCAACATATACAGCGGTATCAACTGCCAGAATCATATTAAAAATTGCTCCAAGCATTCCTATAGGTACTAGATTAAATCCAGCTTCGAACTTTCTATCAATAAGTATATAATATATGATTGGCATAAATGCAATAATAGTAAGATTAAACGAAATGAATAGAAATACTACACTATTAAACATCTTATTAAAATATGCTTTAAAATCAGTATCTTTAATGTGTTCTGATACCGATTCTATCCATCCAAGATGGAAAATATTATATACACTTATATATATGTAAGGGAATTTATGCGCAGCCGCTAGTATACCCGCGCTAGATAAGCCAAGGATAATTGTTACTATTAGTCTATCGGAAGCATTGAATACCCACCAAGATATTGAATTTGGTATCAAAGGAATTGAATACTTAAACAACTCCTTCTTTTGTTCTTTAGTTACGATTGAAAAATTAATAACTCTATATAATTTTAAAACAACAACTAAATAAATAATACATCCTATTTGTCCTAATAATGTACTAACGAGCATTCCTGGTGCTCCTAGTTTAAAAGGTACTAATAGTATTACACTTGATATAATCGTTATAATTGCTGCAACAACACTACTGATTGCATATCTTTTATTATCGCCATATCCCCTGGATACTTGTTGAAAGTATGAAGCAAATATAAAAGCCACCAAGTTTAAAGCTAAATAGTATTTATATTGACTATGAATAAAGAAACTAACAATAACAAAAATAACAGCAAAGAAAAAACAATTTTCTAATATTGAATAAAACCCAGTTGATATATAGCTATTCTGCAAATCTTCCGAATTGTTTTTTCTAAGGTCAATTAACCTTCTAAATACTCCTTGTTCGATTTGAAAAGTAATAATAGGAAGTAGTAATGATATTAAAGTATTTAATAAATCTACTAATCCATATTCTTCTACAGTTAAAAATCTTGTATATAAAGGCAAAAGAAAAAAGGTTATAAGCTTTGTTAATATATTGCCGGCAGTTAATATCATTGTATTCTTTAACAACTTTTTCTCCCTATTCATTTGTTTCACTCCGTTTTTATTTTCTTAAAGATTTATCTATGAAATCTAAAGATTGTTTTCTTTCCTTTTCTAATAATTTCTTTGTTTTATTATAATCTATTTTTTCTTTTAAATAAATGTCCATCCCCGTTTTATCATCGTATATTCTATTTTTTAATTCTAGTTTTTTTAATAAGTTTTCTTGTCTAGTAGATTTTGTTTTATGTAAGAAACATATAAATTGCTTTTCAAATATGATTGAAAATGCTAAACCATGAAACGAGTTGGTTAAAACAAAGCTAGCATTTTTAAATAACTCCGCAAATTTTCTGGGATCAGCGGCCGATTTTGAAACACCTCTTTTACCAAATCTATTGATATTATTAAAATGAATAATCTTCATATTCATTTTGTCTCCAATTTCTTTTGCGGCATTAGTCAATGCATCGCTATGATCTAACATATATACTAATATATATTTATTATTCTTATTTTCTAATTGTAAAGAATCTTCCCACTCTTTCGAAGTTAAGAGTAATGTTGGATCTAATACAATTTCACAATTATATTTATCTCCTATTATTTTTTTTGCACTTTCTTCTCTAACTGAAATACTACTATAGTTTTTTAGACTTTTTATTAAGTATTCTTTATTATCTTTTGATATTGTTTCTTTACCTATGCTTGCTGCATAAGAAATAACATTCTCATCATATGTATTGTAATTTGCTAAGTATACGTCTTTAGAATCTTTAGTTATATCAAAAGCCCATATTTGATCACTACCAAACACTAAATTATCGTATTCCTTGCACTCCGTTTCTACCTCATTTATTGTTTTAACTTTTCTTGTGAGTTGAGTTTTTTTGTTCATGAAGTTTCTAAACCTATTCTTTTTAATTATAGCTTTTGGCATATTGTTAATTATTTTTTCTTTAATACCACACTGATGAGATGAGTCCATACTATAATTAAGTATTTTTGTGGAACCATATTCAGATAATTTATGATATAAAGCATATGCTTGTAAAGCTGCTCCGTAGTTTATTTCATCTTGAAAAGTTATTATTATATTTTTCACATTTTGTCCCTCCAAGTATGTAATATTTAACGAGTGGTGTTATTTTTTTGACCGTTTTAGCTATAAACAGTCTTTTATAGTAATAAATTGAAAAAGAATTTACAAACTCTTTCCCTCTCGAATCTAAATTATTATTTTCAATTAATTCCTTCACTATTTTATCTTGTATGATATCATTGTAAATACATCTTAATTGTTCTTTTTTCATAGTACCAATTGCACTATTAAAACAATTAATGATTTCTCTTAAATATCTTTGTCTCGTGGCAACGTAATAGTCTTTTAGATTATAAGTCTCTGCAAATTCAATTAAAAAACTATAACATTTTTTGCAACTGGTTATTTTGTTTAACAACTTTTTAGGTGAATTGTTGTAATTAGTAGCACTATATGGATTATGCTTATAAATATAAAAATTTTCATTAATGATTCCCATTTTTTTTATATTTGGAAATAAGTGAAGATTGAAACAATAATCCTCTCCATATACCATTGTTTCATCAAATTCTAAATCTTTAATTGTTTTCTTTCTTATTATTTCTAAACAAGCGCTAGAATACTTGTAAGATTTAATTAAATCATCATATATTAAATTTAAATCATTAATAACAACTGTTCCCTTTGAGTCATTAATCCTGTAAAATCTATTGTTATACTCTTGCTGCATTCCAAATCTTACCAAATCCAAGTTATTTTTTGCAGCAAATTCAACTGAAGTTAGTATAGTTTTTGATTGAATGTAATCGTCAGAGTCAACAAACATGAGATATTCTCCGGTTGAAGCTTTTATACCAACATTTCGTGCATGGCTTACTCCCATATTAGGTGTTCTAGTGTATTTTATTCTTTTATCTTTTTTTATGTATTCTTTGCATATAGTTCCACTATTATCCGTAGAACCGTCATCTACCAATAATACTTCAATGTTTTGATAATCTTGATTTAAAAGAGAATCTATGCATTTTCTCAAATACTTTTCTGTATTAAAAACTGGAACAACTATTGAAACTTTTATATTGTTTTTCATAAAGCATCTCTTTTCTTTTTTGATGGAACCAACGCAAGACTCAATCCAAGAACCATGAAATAAAACATTAACATATTTGTATCATATAGTGAGTTCCCGGTAAAGAAATAAAGTAAGAAAATACCTTGTGCTATTGTTGAATAATATAGTATTCTTTTTTTGTCATTATCCATTTTTGAATTTGATTTTTTGTATGTATCACCAAAAAATGCTATTAATATTAATACTACTATAACTGAAAACGGGATCCCAATTTCCGCTGCTAATTGTAAGAATACATTATGAGCGTAATAAACGACTCCTCCAACATTTGAATAATTAATATAATTGTTGATTCCAATTCCCAAATATGGATGGCCTTCTATTAAGCTTATTGCAATATTGTATAGTGTATCTCGTCCATTCAAAAAATTATTTGAATTAGATATTCTTTGAAAAACCGGAAATCTATTGTAGATATAAAAAGTTGTAATAAGCATTGTGGTAAACAATAAAAGCAATACCATTAGTGTCTTTTTTGTTAATTTGTTTTTCTTACAGTATATTATTATGCTAAAAAAAATGATAAAGAATATAACTACTAAGAAAAATCGCTTGTTAGTAAGCACTACCGCAAACATCAATAATACTATCGTTATCATTGATAAAATATTAGACCCTTTTTTATTATTTGTATTCAAGATCAAGTCTAGCACCATTACAACCAGCCCAATACTTAAAAGAAACGCATTATTACCTGTTTGACCGGCAATACCAGAAAAACCTCTAAAATCATATAATCCCATAATTACCTCATAATTATTGGAGTTAAACATAACACTAATCATTTTTTCATATTGCATTGGAAAGATTAAAGAAAAATATGTAAAAAACATAAATACAATTGAAAAGATTTTAATCGTATCCAATGTCCTTTTTTTGTTTTTATTTGAAGAGTTTGCAATAGCAAAAGCCGTTATTATTCCCGTAAAGAATCTTGTACAATATCCTGAAGAATGATCCGTCCATGCATGTAAAGCTGTAATAAAGAATAATAAGAGTATTAATAGTAAAAAATAAATCTTCTTATCAATTCTTATTTTTTGAAAATCCATTGTCAATAAGCACAATAATAATCCGATACTGAACAATTGAAAATATACTAGTATATCTAAATTAACCATAGAAAAAAATATATTAACAATCATTAATAGTATCCCACAATAATTGATATTTTCTTTATTGAAGATTTTCATTTTTTCCCTCTTTTCCTCTTTTATAGTGTATTCATAGACAAATCATATAAACATATTTTTTTAAATGTTATTATAAATCTCTTTTATTGTCTTTTTGTACTTTTTTAAATCATTATATTTTAAGAATTGTTCGATTGTATTCTTGGATATTTCTTTTAATTTTTTATTATCTAATAACAAATCAATTATTCTATCACGCAGTTTTTTGTCATCGTCATTTAAAAAACCATTATAATCGTTTTTGATAATTTTTTTCAATCCATCAACTGGGGTTGATATTATTGGCTTACCTAATGATTGCGCCTCTAGTGCAACCATAGGCGTTCCTTCCCATCTAGAAGTCATTATTAGTATTTTAGACATTTTTAATATAGGATACGGGTTTGAAATGAATCCAAACATTTTTATGTTTTTTTCTAACTTGTTTTCTTTTATTAATCTTTCAACTTCGGGCCTTAAATCTCCATCCCCTACAATTGCTACTTTTATATCTTTTTTTATTGATCTTATCATTTCTATTACTTTTATTAGTCTCTGAGGATTCTTTTGTTCAGCTATTCTTCCCAAAAAAATCAAATCATATTCTTCTTTGCAGTTATATGCTTCAGCCTTCTTTTCAACTTCTTTTGAATCTATTACATTATACAAAATAGTACTCTTTGATTTAAGTTTATAACTGTATGCATAATCGTCAAAGCAGCTGTCTGAAACCCAAATAATACTCGAAAAATACTTTGATAATAAAATATATATCATCGATTTTATGTTTTTGTTTCTCATTTTGGCATTGTTACCATGAATATGAGATATTATTTTACACTTTTTATGGAATAATGCTGCTAGGCAACTTGCTTTATAGTCGTGCGCGTGTATTATATCTGGTTTATAGGTATTTACCACCTTTTTCAATTCTGAATAAGAAAACTTTTTCAATGGTAAGAATTCTATTTCTCTTTCCGCCATGGATTCAGAAATCGGTCCGTCAGGAGAACAATATGCACATTCATATTCATCTTTTACATTGTTGATTATAATTGAAACAACATTTTCCGCTCCTGAGTATTTATTGCTTGAAAGCAGATATAAAACCTTCTTCTTTTGCATTGTAATCATCCTTTGTATATTTTTTTAATATCCTTAATAATACTTTTTACATCGTATTTTTTTGATTTTTTAATGTTATTTAAACTAATTCCATTATACATGTCTTTATCTTCTTTTAGAAGTAACACTTTATTAATATAATCTTCTTGATTATTTATTACGAAGCCGTTTTCTTTATCTTCCATTAAATCTTTCATTCCTCTGCAGTTCATTGCCACTACTGGTAATCCTGCGGCGAACGCTTCCATAATGTTTACTGGAAGGCCTTCTCTTAAACTGGATGAAACTGAAATATCTGATATTTTCATTAGTTTAGGTATATCTGATCTAAAGCCTAAAAAATGAACATTATCTTCTAGTTTCAATTCTTTAGTTAACTTTTGATATTTGCCATCTATTTCATCTGGCCCTGGTAATAGTAAATGAATTCTTTTATCTTCACTTACTAATTGTTCCATAGCTTCTATTAAGAAACCTTGGTTTTTATTGGCATCAAGTCTCGCTGGAAAGATAAGTACAAAATCATCTTTTTTTAATCCTAGTTTTTCTCTTAGTTCATTCTTTTCTTTTTCAGACATTTTGAGATTAAATTTTTCTTCATCTATTCCTACACCTGGAACATATTGAATATCTTTGCATCTTTTAGAAAATTTTTTCTTCGCTAATTCATAGTCTTCTTTATTAATAGTAATTAGTGTATCTGTATATTTAGCCATCCATTTTTCTACTGTATAGTATATTAACCAATTTTTTAATGGCGCCCCTTTATAAAAATGGAAACCATGGGCTGTATAAATAACTCTAGTTCCATATTTTTTTCTTGATTTATTAGCCGCCAATCTTGTAACTACTGATCCCATAGGTGTATGTGTATGAATGATATCAAATCTTTCTTTATCACATATTTTCTTTAGTTGTTTAATTGCTTTTAAGTTTTTTATTTTAAAAGGACTTCTTTCGAAGCTTATTACATGTTTAACATCACAATATGGTATTTCTTCTGTACCATTTGTAGCTACATGTACTTCGTATCCTCTATCTTTAAATAGTTTTAAAAAAGGTAGATGAAATTGAAGTATGTGGGAATCTACAGTTGCAGTAAATAATACCTTTTTCATGTTGATCATCCTTTTCTATTTCGTCTACCTTTTTATTTCTTATTGTGTCTTCTAAGATCTTTTAGTTCTTTATCGATAGTTTCTTTACCAGCATCTGCTCCACGAGCAGTGAATACTGCTTTTATTGTTAAGAATACTACTTTTAGATCCATCCATAATGAATAGTGTTCTATGTATTCTAAGTCGTATTTAATCTTAGTAAAGATATCAATATCATTTCTACCCATAGCTTGTGCTAGACCTGTTATTCCTGGTCTTACACAGTATCTATGTCTTTGAGTTTCGTTCATGGCATCGAAGTAATCTGTTATCCATGGACGAGGACCGATGAATGACATATCACCTCTCATGATATTTATTAGTTGTGGTAGTTCATCTAATGATGCTTTTCTTAGGAATTTACCTACTTTAGTATGACGATCTGCTTGTGAGAAGTCATGAACATCATTATCAGTTACCATGGTTCTAAACTTTAACATTGTAAAGTTTTTACCACCTTTACCAGTTCTTGTTTGTTTAAAGAATACTGGTCCTTTGGAATCTATTTTAATAGCTATTGCTATTAAAAGCATTATTGGTGATACTAGAATTAGTCCTAGTAATGCTAAAATTCTATCAAAGAAGAATTTTAGACCAGCAAATATTATTGTGAAAATTCTTGTCTTTTCGTCTCTCATAGTTAGTTTACCTTCTGAATTTATATATTTTAACATGTAATTTTCGTTCATTAACTTTCGTCTACCTTTTCTATTTACAAAAAAATACTGCTTAAAAAAGCGTACCCCTTATTCCCTATTGTATTTTTATTCTTCTATTAAATTATACTATAAATTAGTTTTGAAGACAATAGTTTTAGTGTAGTGTTCCTTCTTTAAAAGCACCTTGGTTATTATATGCTTTTTACTAGAAAAAGCAATAAATATAAGTATTTTTTATATTTATATAAATAAAAAAAGAAGCAATGCTTCTTTTTAACATAAATTTGTATATGAATAGATTGCTGTAGATTGTGATTCAATCTTTGATTGAGTTGTTATGTTTTCATCTTGTCCACCATATGATGAATAACAGATTTCTCGTTGATGATTGAATTCATCCCACTCATCATTTGTCATTCCTTGATGATAATATGTATCATAAACATTATTAATACAATCATATCTTTTAATATCTGCTTTAAATAAGAGATCACTATTAAATACTCTACTGATTTGTTCTTTAGTTGCTGCTCTTAAAGTAGTATAGTATTCACTATTCATGAATTCTTCTATTGTCATACCTCTTAAGTATTTAATATCTTTTATTTGTGTAGGTCCTGTATAACCACAATGTGGAATTGCAATAGCAAAGTAGTCTTCAGGACTTACTATTTCTACTTTAGTAGAGATATTAATAGTTATTTTTTCTAGGGCATAGATTGATAATGGTACTATTATAGCTCCTGCTATTAATAGAACCATTACGTGGTCTAGTTTGAATTTAGTAAATAAAACTATTATTAGTGATAGGAAAAATACTCCAAATGCTATAAAGATGTAACCACTTCTTGTAATAGGGTTTACTGCCTCATCATTAGATAAATTGATAGCCATAGCATTGTCTTCGTTATATACACCATTTACGAATTTATCTAATGGTACAGCTTTGTTATAAGATACTACTACATCAATAGTTTTGCTTTCGTTTGATTTTATTATATTAGTTTCTTCTTCATCATAAGAGAATTCATATTTTAAGTATTCTTTGGCACTAAATTGTGAACCTGTTTCAATTTCATAGTCTTTGTTAGTGTCATTTTTTAATGTTATTTTGTATTTAGCAGTTTCTCCTACTTGATCAAATTTTAGATCAAAATCGATATTTAATCCTTTAAAGGTAGGATTCTTTGCTTGTTCTGTTGTTGATCCTTCTTGATCAAATACTACATCAGTTATTTTTACTTCTGCTTTTACCATAAATGGTATTAGTAGTAGTAATGCAAATAGTATTTTTTTCATATAAACCACCTCTATTATTCATATTATAACATCTTTTTAATTATAGTTAAAGTGTGGTTTAAAATGAAAAAATACCTTATAAAAAAGAGACTTAAGTCTCTTTTATTTTTTTATTTCTCCCCATACAGCATGATATAAGTGAGTGTCTTTAGCATCTCTTTCAAATCCTAATAAGCCATATGCTATTGTTCCATAACTACGTAGTTTAGTAATTTTTGTTATTGATTCTGGATCGGTAATCCATGGGCCTTTTATTTCTGAAGGTTTTGCATCAGCACCATATGAGAAATAAGCAATATCATATTGGTTTATGTTTTGTAAGTCTTCAGATAACTCTATTCTTAAATCTTCTTTGTTATATTTACCAATTAAGACTTCTTTACGGTATTCTCCATAGTTAATTCCTGTTAAAACATTAATAATAGGTTTTCTAAAGTCTTTTAATGTTATTTCTTTTAATAACTTATTATTTTGGTCATATACTTTTACGTAAGAATTTTGTGTCATATGTGTTTTGATAACAGAGATATATACTTTATCAGTATCATGTCTTGGTTCAGGTGTTAGCATGAATACATAATCTTGGTGTACATATTTATTTTCACTAAATGGTACACATATTGATTTTGTATCATTATCATCAAAACTCCCAAATTCAGTATCTAATGTATAGCATCTATCTTGAATATAGATTTTTGATTCAATATCAAATGATACTTGTCTTAAAGCAATACCAATTATTGGTAGTGCTGTTAAACTCATTACTACTAGTAATACGGCACCTTTTTTCATATTGTGTTTAGCAAGTAAATAAACAGCTATTGCTAATACAGCAGTACCAATAATAGCTATTGGTATATAGGTACTAGTTTTAGGGTTTTCTTTATTGTTAAGAAAACTAATTGATACTGATCCTTTTTCGTTATAAACACCATTATCAAATTCTTCTGTTGGAATTTCATTAGCATAAGATACAACAATATCTATTTCTTTTTCAGTACCTTTTTTAATAATATTGGTTCCATCTTTAAATGTAGCATCGTATTTAATGTATTTATTGTTACCATATTGTGGATCATCATCTATTTCTAGATCTTCATCACTAATGTTTTTAATAACAACTTTGTATTCTACTGCATCATCTACATTAGTAAATGCTAAATCAAAGTTTATTTTTAGTCCACTATAGGTAGGTGCTTTATTAATTACTACATCTCCTGTCTTTTTTATTAAAGTAATGCTTTTTATTTCTACATCAGCTGCGTTTACAATGAATGGGATGAATAGTAAAAATAAAAATGATAAAAGTTTTTTCATATAATCCCTACTTTCTTACTTTAATTATATTATAGTTGGCTTTAAGTATTAATTATTTTTGAACTTGAATAGACATTTTTTTGTAAATAAAAAAGAGACTTAAGTCTCTTATTTTAAACAGTTATCTGCATGATATATCTTATCGGCAGGAATTTCTTCAATATAATCATTATAATTATAATTAACCATATAGTTATTCTGACAATATTCTATACTGTTGTCTTCTAAGCAAGTGCTATATTCTGGTTTATAATATGTTACACCTTTACTCTTAATTAAATTAATTACTTCAATAGGTGCTTGTTTTCCTTCTTCTGATGCAAAGTAATCTGCCCATGTCATACTTTCTGTGTAATTAATTGTAGCAGTACCTTCATTACGTGGTTCTTGTATGCAATAGAATAATCTTGTTTCTTTTGGTGAACCAACAATTGTAATTGTTGTACTTAGTTCTATTGTTATTTTTTCTAACGCATAGATAGATACTGGTATTAACATTAGTAATAATAGTGTTAATGGAATGGTATTCATTTTCTTTTTGATTAAGATTATTAATACAGTAGATAGAATTAGGATTCCTATTAAGATTAGGACATATAATCCTACTGATGTATTAGGATTTTTTTCATCATTAGATAGATCTATTACCATGTTATTATTTTCAGTGAATTTACCATTTTTATATTTGTCTTTTGGTACTGTTTTTATATAAGTAACTGTAATAAAAAGTACTCTTTCTGAATTACTTTTAATAACTTTATTTTCATCTTTAAAGGAGTATTCGTATTTAAAGTATTCTCCTTTAGAGAATTCATTATCAATTCCTATTTCATAGTCTTTCTTAGTATCATTTTTAATAGTTACTTTATACTTAGCAAAGTTATTTACTTGTTTAAAGTTTATATCTAGATTTAGTTTTAATCCTTCAAATGTTGGATTAGATAGTTCTAATCCTTCTGTTTTTCCTACAATTTCAACATTTGTTATTTTTACTTCTGCTCTAACAATATATGGTATTAATAATAATAAAATAAATACTATGTATTTTTTCATATGACACCTCTATTATTGTATTTATTATACCACAAATAAAAAAAGAAGACACTAGTCTTCTTTATTTTGTTTTTAACAAACTGTTTTAGTCTTATATATTACTTCAGTTTGTGGTCGAATTAGTTGAGATTTATGAGGAAGTTCTATTTCTATCAAATGATTGCTATTACTATTACCGCTATTACCATATTGATCAACACCAAACTCATTAAGACAAGCTTCATAGTTAGCTAAATATATAGCTTTAGCTTCTCTTTCTTCTTGGGTTGCATTTGGTTCATATACGTAATATGCATATGGTACTTTAGCTGTACATCTTTGGAATTCAGCACTATATGTTAATAATGTAACACCCTCTAGATCTTGTAATTCAATTTTAAGACCTTCAATAGTAATTCTACTTGCAGGTTCAAGTTCGTTTTCCATTGAAGGGAGAACATCTCCTTGAAGATTAGTGAAATATTCACTATTAATAAAATCTTCAAATGTCATACCTACACGATATTTAATGTTTCTAATTAAACCATAATTTAGATTACTATTACAACCACTTGGATTGAATGAGAACATTTTCTCTGGTGCTAGGATTTCGATATTAGTTTGAATTTTAATTACGATTTTTTCGATAGCACTTATTGTTAATGGAATAGCAAGGATTCCTAAGAAAACAAGTGCAAATTTATTTATTTTGTATTTATTGATTAATACTATAGCTAATGATGCAATCATTAGAATAGCTGCTATTAATACTATATAACCTACTTTAGTTTTAGGATTTACTTCAGTTGGAGTCATATTAATATCCATAGCGTTATCTTCAACATATTTACCAGCTTTAAATAATTCTGCAGGAACTTCTTTATTATAAGAAGCTGTTATGTAGATTATTTTTTCTTGATTAGGTTTTATTATATTGTCTTCGTTTTCTACTAGTTCAAATTCATACTTTATATATTCTCCTTTGGAGAATTGTTCACCATCATTGATTTCATAGTCTTTTTTAGTATCATTTTTGATAGTTATTTTGTATTTTGCAAAGTTTTGTAGTTCTTGGAATTTAAGATTGAATTTAATATCCAAGTTATGAAATGCCGGCTTTTTTTCTGCTTCTATTTCTTCAGTACTATCTACTAATATAGCATCAGTTATTCTTACTTCTGCTTTAGCTATAAATGGTATTAGTAGTAATAGAAAGAATAATATTTTTTTCATATAAACCACCTCTATTATTTTCATTATACTATACAAGTATATTTTTTTGAACAGGTGTTTAAAAAAATATAAATAAAAAGAAGAATTAATTCTTCTTTTTTAGTCTTAATTGTTTTTCTTCATACCTTGATTCATATTCTGGTCTTATAACCATTGTTTGTTCTGATGTTAAACGTAAATCTTCTTCTTCAAATGATAGTTGTCTTAGATTAACTTTCATTATTTTGTTATCAAAGAAAGTAAATTCAGCATCTAGAAAACCAGGTAATGGAATATATTCATATGCTCCTTGGTAGTTATCGGTTATGGCAGGAACACTTATTATTTTGTTTTCTCTATTTCTAAATTTATGAGAGTGTCCTCTAAAGATCATGGTACTTGTTACATTTTGATTGGTATTTTTTATTTCATGAGCTAGTGCTATGGTATCATTTTTTAAATGAACATAGCATAAGCCATAACCTAAGGATATTTGGTTATATCTTCTTTCTTCATAATATCTTAGTGAATCAAAGCCATTATCTATAAGTCCTTTATAATCGTGATTTCCGCCCAAATTAAAGTATATTAGTCTTGGATGATGTGGAACATATCTTAAGTATCTTTGAGCTTGTTTTACAGGGTCTTTTACCTTTGTATCGGGTTCTTGATCTGGATAGTAGTTATTTATGACATCACCAGTATTAAATATGGTATGTATATCATGGTCAACTGCATAATCAGATACTATTTTTAGCCTTTCTGGTCTTTCTAGTGGACCACCGATATGCGTATCAGATATAAACAAGGTATGGAAAGTAGATTCTTTAACATTTACTTTAACATGTTCACGAGGATTTAGGTTTAGTTTTCTAGTTGATTTAATGATGATGGTGCCATCATCGTTAAAGTGTTTTTGAAAGTTATAACCTAAATCTCTAATTGTTTTTAGAATAGCTGACATTTTTTTGTGATCAATGTTTAGTTCATCTACGATATCATCTACTGTAAAACCTTCTATTAATAATGTAAGTACTAATTCAACATCCTTATTCATTTTAAGCTCCACAGGTTAGTACAAAATGATATACTATTTCTTGTTTTTTGGTTCTTAAGCTTAAATTAATATCAAAATTAGTCATGTCTTTAGATGGTTTATCTAGTAAACGATAATCTTTATAGAAAACAGAGTTAACTATTACATCGGTAGCTTTTACTCTTAGTTTATAGTTGATAATGGAAGTGTTTTCTTCATAGTTGTTACAATCAACAACAGCACTATAAGTTCTTTTTTCTGGTTCTAGGATTAGTTTGTTACCTAGAATAGTTACACTAGATAGTGGAGATTCATATAGTTTTTCAGTATTTTCTTTTGATTTTTGGACAGCAAAAGAAAATGATAGTATTAGAACTACTATGAATACTATCACTGAGAAGATTTTTTCAATATTTTTGTTGTTCATTTTTAACACCCCACTATATAGTTAAATTATACAATAAAAAAACTAGTTTTTAAACTAGTTTATTTTAAATCTGGTGATCCGTATGGGATTCGGACCCATGTATGTAACCTTGAGAGGGTTATGTGTTAAACCACTTCACCAACGGACCAAGTACAAATAGATTATAACATAATTTTTTGTTAGTACAATAAAAAAGAGTTCTTGTGAACTCTTTTATATTGTTTTTCTTTCTTGTCTTTTAATTATTATGAACAAGATTATTGTTATTAGTAATAAAGAACCCAATAAAGTTTTTACTACTATTCTATGAGAATCTCCTGTTTTAGGATTTGGTATTATTTCATGATATCCATGTTCAGTGTCTTCTTCATAGAATGCGTAGAATTGCCATTCTATTTTAGCTAATGTATCATTATTAATGTTTGTATAATCATCTGCTAATTTAGTTGTAACTCTTATAACATTGGAATCGTTTTTGTAGAAGTCACCTATTTTAATAACGTTTTGAAGATTGATTTCTGCTCCGTAATCTAATCCTCTTGCTTTTCCTTCATAAATAAGTTCTCCACCTAGATATACTTTCATTTCAATGTTATCTATAAGTTCATTGGCTAAATCATCTTGATCTAATTCTTTGATTTTAAAGTATAGTGTATACTTTGTTTCAGTTCCATTTTCGATAAGGAGAATATCTTCATATTCTTTGCCAGGTACCATATCTAAATGGTTGATAAATTTGTCTTCATCAAATAGATCAGTATCATAGTATAAACGATCATTTTTTTCTGTAAAATAAAGTTTATTTTCTGCAGCTTTTACAGTCGAAATAGTTAGTATTAATAGTAATACTAATATTATCTTTTTAATATGAATCTCTCCTTTCTAATTTGAATTATTAATTCTAGTGATTACTTATATATTCTTCAAATTTGTCGTATTGAACTGTCGTTACAGTAAGATTTAACGTGAATGTTGCTCCACCTAAATTACCAGCTGTACAAGTTTTAACTGTTTGATTAGCACTTGGATGTGTTTCTACACAAGTAGCTTCACCATTACCAGCTGTACCTGCATCGTCAGATAGTTTTACTGATGCGATTGGTGTTTGTGCAGTTGCTCCTGCTGCTAAAGATGTATTGTATTTATAACATCCTGTAATTTGGCTATCACCAGAAGTACTACTGATTTGAGTCCATTTATCAGTGTTAGCTCTATTAACTGTTACTAAACTTGCTTTTAATGTTGAACCACTTGACCAACTTCCTACGTAACATACACGAACACCTACAGGTATAGAACCTTCATTATAAACTGTTAATGTTTTGTCTGTAGTTGTTCCTGGTGCCCAATCTGTTGGACTTACGAATGTTTCAGTTGAAACAGTTTTATAAGTTGCTGTTTGAAATATGTTTTGGAATGTCGCAGTTGATGTAAAGTAAGCGAATGTTCCACCTACTATGCCGATAATCGCTAAAACAGCAATTGCAATTAACGGTTTTTTGTTTGTTTTCTTTTCCATTTTCTTTCCTCTTTCTTTAACTTTCGTTCTCTATTACTTTTTTGTTTTTCTTGAAGAATGATAGATTTGATATAACAAACTCTATCACAAGCAATACTATTACTATTGGAACTAGAAATAGATTGCGATTTATGAAACCTATGTAGTAACCTACATAAGGTATCATATATTTTATGTCTCTCCCTTTTATTTGTTCGTAGGTTAATTCGATACTGTCGGGAGTATTGTTAGCATCTCCTTTAGTTATGAATTTATCATCAACTATTTGATAAATTCTATGAGATACTAAATCATCTTTTTCCAGTTCGAATGTTATGATATCTCCTACTTTTAATTCTTCTTTTGGTACTTGTTTATAGTATATTACAGTACCAACTTTGTAAGTTGGTTCCATAGAACCAGATAATACAATTAATGGTTTATATCCTATGAAACTTGGGAAGTCAACAACTAGATATATAAAAATTAATATATATGAGATGTTGGCTAAGATATGAATTATTTTTTTTAGTATTTTCATATTCTATTTATCGGATGGAAGTGTGACTGTGCCGTTAACGATAGCAAAGTCTGGTCTCCATACCCTTCTAGCTAATGTTTGATCATAAGCTATTGTTTCATAGTTAACTGTTAAGCTGTAATTACTTGCAAGATATTCTTCTAAGTCAGGAGATCTTCTTAAAAGTTCTTCGTTTAAATGAATTGCTGATAGAACTTCAACTTCATCTCCACCCTTGAATTCTCTTGTGTAATAACACCAACCATCGTCATGACAATCAAAGTCGTTTTGAAATGTATTTGGATAGGTTTTATTAACTATGTCCTCATCTAAGAATATATTACTTAGGATTTTTCCATTGTGTTCCCATTTTTCATTAAATGAGATTCTTAGAAGAACTGATATGTTATCATCTTCTCGATTAATGATACGAACTCTTTTTGTTCCCCAAGTACCATTGAATTCTTCTTCTAAATCTACATTGTATTTTAATCCTTTAAAGCTATTGTTGAACTCTGCTTTACTAGCAAAGTAAGCAACAGTTCCACCGATGACGGTAAGAAGTAAAATGACAATGATTGAAATTATAGCTTTTTTGTTTTTGATTTTATTTACTTTTTGAACTTTTTTTACTTTAAGTCTTGTTAATTTCTTTTTCATTTTACCTCCTTACGTACACCATGGACATGTCGATCTTCCTGGAGCATATGCGTTGAATTTCAAATAATTTGGATCAACATAATCACTAGATCTAATCGCAAATCTCATTAAGTCGGCTTCGATGTCATAGTTGTTTTCATCGTATTGTGATACACCAAATTTTTGCATTTCAGTATAGTATTCTTCTCCTGGTCCGATTGGCCAGCGATAAATATATCTATCTGAGCCTTCGCCAACCCAATGAGGATCGAGAGGTGGTGTTCCTTCGTGTCCAAAGTAGAACCAGAATCTTGCATAATCAATTGGTTCTTCTAAACACCCTGGTACTTCTCTTATTGGAGTATGATATTCTCCTTGGATAACATTATAAGTTTGGTCTGTTTCATCATTACAGTAACCATATATTACTTTATTTGAATGCATGTCTGGACTTAGTAAACTTTTATCTGTGAAATCGTCAAAATTGAAATGATAAATTGGATATTGATTATAATAATCAACGTCATAGTATGTAACTTCAGCCATTGTACATTCTTTGCCAGGCGGATGATAATAATCATATATTGCATATAGAGTTACTACATCTCCTTCTGGAATATCCATGTTCGTTGGAACTCCATTACTGAATGTTATCTTTCCTTCAGCTTCAGTGAAGTTATATCCTCTTAAGTGTAATTGATCTTGTGGAACTGTACTCCAGCCCAAGAAACGATATTCGTTATTAATGTAATAAGATGAATTTGTTGAAACATTTTTAGGAATTGGACAATTGTAGTAACTACAATCGCCAGGTTCTTTATATGATCCATCTATTACTTCATTTTGATCGTATTCAACTACGTTGTATGTAGTACGTGGATTATTAAACTTAATAGCTGGCATGTATTGAGTACCAGGACTAGTTTGATATGAAGATACGAATACGATAGAAGATGTTCTAGCTGGTAATAATTCTGGCATTTCTGAACTAGGTATTGTATTTTCAACACTACCATAACTATGTAGGAAACCAGTTTCTGCTAAGACATTATAGTAGTGAACTGTTTTGTTATCACCAGGGTTTAAAAGTATTGTTCCTCTATTATTACCTGTATCTGTGTATGTTGGATCATTAACGAAATTATCAAATCCCGTTGTATGGTCAAGGCTATATTCTTGTGGAACTATTTCTTGTAAATCGAAATAACCCGTACCTATATCCATTGTTTTACACTCACCATCTTTTAGATTTATCCATGTTTGGAATTCATTATCTAATGTTTGGCTATCGATTCTAAATTGGAATACTTTTTCATTTAATGGATGATCAACATGATTACATACTGTTAATGTAGCACCTCTATTAACTGTGACAGATGCTTCAGCATTTTTATCAGATAGATACATTCCTTCTGGAATATCAGCTGATAGTCTTCGAATAGTATTAGTAATTGTTGCTTCATTACCACTAGGCATTTCCATCTCAGCATGAATTGTTACTACATGTGATGGATCTATATGTGGAATACGAATTAAATTAGGTGTTTCAATAACATATCCATTTCCAGGTTGGATTGTTACTCCACTTAAGCTTTCTTCTAGGAATATATCATCAGCAGCTGCGATACCATTTTTAACTTTTATTTCATATTCAATTTTTTCACCTGTATGATATCCACTCTTTTGATTTGGAACAGTTTTAAACACTTCAATATCCGTTATATTACTTTTTGGTGCCCAAATTCCTTTTATTGTGTAAGATCTACAAGGGTCACTTAATGAGCCAGTTATTTCTGAAACTCCTCTTGCAACATTATGGCCACCACTTCTCGACACTTCCCAACCACTGAACGCAAGTCTACCCATTGGATCATTTGGCATTGTTGGATATACTGGTTCTTCACCACAAGCATAAGTTATTTCTGTAGGCAAGATATTTGCCAATGATGGAGGTAATGTTGGTTCGTAATCAATACCAACATAGACCATTCTTTTAGCGAATGTACTTTTTAAAACAACATCTTTATTTGGCATTATAAATCTGCCATCATTTATTGTTACATCTTCACTTGTCCAATGGGTTTGGGCATAATGACCTGTAAATTCTACATCGTCTCCATAATTATCAATGAAAAATAATTCGCCAACAGCTACATTTTTTTCTTTTGGAACTATATATTCATCAGGTTTATAACCTTCTATGACATATGTAACTTTATGTGTTGGTTTAGCAGTAAATGTACCTCTAAATGTTACGCTACCACTAGGCATTGTAAAGTTTCCATTAGCATCTGGTGTTACTTCTCTACTTCTCCAGCCAGAGAATGTATAACCGCTTATTTCTGGTGCTTCAAATACTTTAACACTAGCACCTGTTGTAAATAATTGCCCAGTAGGTATTTCTGGTGCGTCAGCAGGAACTGTACCAGTATATTCATAATTTACAGTGTTTCTCATTCCGTTTCCAACATATAAACGAGTGTAATTAGAATAATAATTTTTTCCATTTGATGTTACTTTAAAATAGTTATAATAGTCAGCTAACGTTGCAGCGCTATCAGTTTGTGTACGATATTGTACTCTTATGCTACAACCTGCTTCTAATCTTGCAATAGTAAAGTTGATTGAATGAGTACTAGGAACATATCTTAATCCCTTATATGTATATGCGCCATCGCCTGTATCATTTACTACGTAACCCGTACAACTTGTATTTGACCCATTAGTTCTAACAGCTCTTATTGTATTTCCTGATGCGTTTCTTATAAAATTGACGAACTCTATTCCTTCTGGTAAGACATCTACTACTGGAATTTCTTCATTTCTAACATTAACATTATCACTGTTTGAAGATTCATTTCCATAATAGTCTTTTCCATCATAAGATATTTCTAACGTGAATGTATTGAAATCATATTGTTCAGTTTCAGTTTCTGGAATCGTTGTTAAACAATGAGTAAAGCCGATGACTGTACCAATTGTTATTAACACAAACAAAACACATAAGAAAATGATTTCTTTTATTGATCTTTTTGGCATGGCTTTACTCCTTTCTTTTTTTTATATTATTAACTCTAGTTATTAATTTACTGGTTCTACTTGTTCAACGTATTTATTTATAGTAACTTTTCCCCAAGTAGCAACAAATCCCACTTTGTCATTTATTGTAGTAAACGTTTCATCGTTTACCCATATTGGTGAATTATAATCATAATTATTTTTCCACCCCAAGAATTCATATCCTTCGCAGTATAATGGCCCTACAAAATATACTGGGGTTCCTTTTTTATAAGTTGCTGTTTGTGGAACTTCTATATTACATCCAGTTGGTAAGTTAGCATTATACTCAACGGTAAAGTGTTGACTAACTACTAATAAATCCTGATATTCAAGATGTTTTCTTTGATTATCAGTATCTGTATAATCAAAACTAATGTTTTCAAACAATGGAACATATTCTGGTGCTCCACTCTTAATCTTAAGTTTTAATACGAACTGATCTTTCCACGATGTATATCTAATTTTTGGAATAGTAAGACGAACTACTTGATGACCATGACTTTGATATGTCTCAACAGTTTCATTATTAGCTACCGAATCAAATTCAACGTAATCGGTTAGCACAAAAGATACTTCAACATTACGATATAAATTAAAGTAGCCTAGATCAAAAATTGGATCAAATAATCCATATGTTGGTTCGTTTGTTGTATAGTACTCATCAGATATCTTGTTGAATTCTTCCTTACTATTGAAGTATCCATGTTCATTTGCTTCATCAATAATAATATTTACATTATTATATTTGCTTTTTATTAATTTATAGTAACCATCAAACTTCGCGGAAGGGATAGTTTTATCTGTTACATAAATCATAATTGTGTCACGATTAGAAGCTGGATTATTATTTTGTAAGAAGGTGTACGCTTCTTTATAAGCATTTGTTCTTGTGCTGGATTCTCTAGCGTTTTCAATAGTTTCATCGATAACATCAATATTGCTTTGATAACTAGTAAAGTCAGAATCGCTATTAGCATATAATACAGCCATACGATTATTATTACCGGCTCCTATTATATAATCTGATAGCGTGTGAGAATAAAGCATAAGATCACCAAACGGAGTTTCTTTTGAATCTAATACTATTAAAAAATCTTTGTTTTTAAAATCTGAAGATGGAATTGAAACTGTAGCTTGCAAAGATACTCCAACGATATCATTTGTAAAATCTGAATCTTCACTTGATACAAACGCATAAATATAATCGTTTCTATCATTAGTACTATTTAGTTCTAGGTGCATATATGTTATTTCTTCATTATAAGTACCTGCTCCAAATAATTTAGTAAAGATTTTGGTAAATGTTCCTTGTTTAATTAAGAAACCAAAAGCAGCAATAGTAATTATAAGCATTAAAAAGACAGGTAAAAATTTCGGAATCTTCTTGTTCCCGATTTTACCTGTTTTAAATTTATTTAAAAATCTACCTATTTTAGTCATACACTCACCATATTATACTACTATAAATAGTATACAACATGTGTTGCATTTCGGCAAGAAAAAAGAGACTATTTTAGTCTCTTGTTTTCCCAAATAATCTTAGTAAATCAATGAATAAATTAATAAAGTCTAAGAATAGTTGAAAGGCACAGTAAACGCCTTTGTTTTCAACATCTACCATAAATGATTTATCTAAGGCTTTTTTAACATCATATGCTGTGTATGCACAGAATAATAGAACACCAGCAATACACAAAATCATATTAAGTGTATGATTCATTACAAAGATATTTATTAATTCTAGAATTATTATTGCTATAAGAGCAAAGAATAAGTATATTCCCCAACTAGATAAATCTACTTTAGAGTATTTACCAATAAGAGCAAAGGCTCCAAAGCAAATAGATGTAGCTAAGAATACATAAATAATTGATGATATTGTATAAACTACAAAGATGCCTGCTAAGGTAAGTCCTGTTAAGGCACAATATAATAAATATAATATTTTTGCCGTTGTTGGAGACATCTTAGTTATTCTTACTTGGAAGAATATTGCTAATCCTAATTCTAAAGCAATAAAGATAAAGTATGAATATCCTCCTAAGGAACCAAATACTAATTTCATCATATCAGTATTTAGGGTTGTTACAAATGCTGTTATGAATGCTAATAATAAACCAGCACTTAACCAACCAAACGCAACAGATAAGGTACTTTTTTTAGTCATTATTTTCCCTCCTTAATTTCGTATGCTTTTCTAATTAATTCTTTGTTTTCGTCAAAGATATTATAGTTATCTAATTCAGATACTTTGATTTTTTGTATCTCGTAATAGTTTTCATCACTATTACGTTCTTTTTCTTCACCACTAAGTTTTAATTCACCGCCAGTTGTTTCACAATAGTAAATGTAACCTAGGGCTTTATCATCACCTACTGAACCTAGATATTCTTTTATTCTTACATCTAAGTTATATTCTTCTTTTATTTCTCTTACTACACATTCAGTGATGGTTTCTCCTTCTTCTTGGCCACCTCCGGGAATAGCATAGTATTCAGTATAACCGTTTTCTGTTTTACGGCGTCTAAATAATAAGATTACTTGATCACCATCAAAGATTATTGCTCTACCTGATATTCTAGTCATCTGTTTCACCTAATCCATATGCTGTTGCTAAAGAATCTAGTGTAGATGTATTCATCTTACCAATGAATGCATATACTATTTTTTTGTTCTTTATTATTATTGTTGTTGGTGTATAACCATGTTTAACAAATTCTATTAATGGTAGGTTTTGTTTTTGATATTGATAATTAGTATTAAATAATTCACCAAGTTTATTGTATTTTTCTTCATTTTCTTCTGGTTTATACTTAGTTAATGACAAGAAATATACTTTGTAGTTATAAGTTGTCATTGAATATTTTAAAGCATCAGCATATGCTGCTGTTGCTTGGCAAGTATCAGTACTAATCACCAATATTTTTGCATCATTATCATCAAATAATCTAATTGCTTTATCTAAACTTACAACATCAAACATTGATGTATCAACTGGTTTTAGTTCTTTTGGTGAATTAACAAATAAAGCAATTATAATAACTACTAGGCAAGCTAGTAGTATTAAATAAATTGCGGCATTATTTTTTAAATGTTTTAGGACTTTCTTCACTCTTATCTCTTCTTTCTGATGTCAATTTCGATAGCTTTAATAGCAGTAGCTATTGCACTACCTGTATTGTGTGTTTCTTCTTGTGATAGTCCCCTTTTTTCTCTTTCTTGATTCCATACAACGTGTAAGACAGCTCCTGCTTTTATGCCTAGGATTTGTGATACTGTGTATAGTGCTGCTGTTTCCATTTCCGATGCTAAGCACCCTGCTTTAATCCAAGCATTCCATTTATCTTTTAGTTCATGGTAAACTGGCATTCTTTCTGGTGCATGTTGACCATAGAAGGAATCCTTACATTGAACAACACCAACATGATTATTATATCCTAGTTCATCTGCTGCTTGTTTTAAATCATTTGTTAAATCTAAATTTGCAACTGCTGGGAATTCAATTGGAACATATTCTTTTGATGTTCCTTCTTGTCTAATTGCAGCATGAGCAATTACGACATCACCAGCGTGAATATTAAGTTGCATTCCACCGCATGTACCAACTCTTATTAGATTTTCTATTCCTATTTGAGCTAGTTCTTCAACAGCTATTGCTGTAGATGGACCTCCCATACCAGTAGACATAACAAGTACTTTTTCTCCTGCTATTTCTCCTAAGTATGAAGTATATTCTCTATTTACTTTAAGTGGTTTAGGATTAGCTAACATTTCTGCTATCTTTGGTACTCTTCCTGGATCTCCAGGTAGAATAGCATATTTAGCTTTTTCAATATCTTTTTTACTTAATCCAATATGGTACATTACTTCTTTGTTTTCCATATTTAATTCCCCTTTCTAAAATTCAAAACTTTCAGGCAATAAATCCTTTAGTTTATAAGTATATAGTTTATCTTCTTTATCATCATATGTGTAGATGGTAAAGTCTGGTGTAGCATATTCAGTCATGAATTGGCGACAATAACCACATGGTAATGTTTTGATAAAGTCTTTTTCATTTACTTTTTTACCAACAACTGCTATACAAGCAAATTTGTTATTACCTTCTGATAAAGCTTTAACAAAAGCTACTCTTTCAGCACAAATAGATTGAATACCATGGTTTTCTACATTAAATCCTTTGTAGATTTTACCATCAGCAGTTAGTAAGGCTGCTCCAGTAGCAAAGTTTGAATAGCCACAGCAGAAGTTTGTTGAGGCAATATCTTTAGCTTCTGTTATTAATTTCATAATCAATTCTTTGTTCATACTATCACCTATTGTAATTATAGCATAAAAAAAGAAAGATTTTTATCTTTCTTAGTCTAATTCATAAATATAAGTATGTCTCTTGTTGTTTTTTAGTTTTGGTAAGATGATAACTTGTTTATCATCTAATAGATTTTTATAATACATTAATAGATCTTTTTCTTCTTCGAATTCAGGTAATTCAATACTATTATAGATTGAACATACTTGTAAACATTTGATATCTTCTTTAATAACTGGTTTAGGTTCTTCTACTTCGAATAAGTCTAATTGGATTGGAACACTTAATTGTTTTTTGTTTGTATTATTGTATTTGAAGATATTTTTACTATAAATATCTTCTACTGGAATGTTATTTTTGTTTAAGGCAACTAAGTATTCGTTACCAAAGTAGATATCCCAGAATAATCTATTGATACTATTTAATTGATCTCTTAATTTTTCATATGTTTTTATAACTAATAATGGTGAATATTGGTCTTTATATTGTTTGAAATCTTCTAGGTAACCAATAAACTCTTTATAGTCATTTTTTTCTAATTCAATAGCTGAGATAAATTTTAAACTACATAAGTAGTCAGCTACATCGTTATTTTCAAATACTTTTTCTAAGTATTTGTTATTTCTATTTAAGAATAATCTAGTTAATCTAACTTCACTAGTATCATGTATATAATCATCTAAATCATATTTAGGTGAATTTTTGTAATATATATCATGTAAGTCTTTAGTAACTTTTATTATATCTTTTAGGTCATATTCATTAACATAACCTAATGATTTAGATAATAATTCTAAATATAGAGATATATTTAAGTTATCTTTTCTTAAATAAGCAATGTTATTAATTAAGATTTCAATTGTTTCTTTAGAAACATTAATCTTAGTTAAATACTCATAAATAGTAATAATTATATGTTTATCATTACCTATTTGACTTCTATTATATGAATTAGTATTGAAGTGACTCAAGAACTCATTGATTTCTTGATAAGTCATCATAAACAAAACCCCTCTTCATGTATAAAATTTTACTATGAAAAGGGGTTTTCAGTCAAATTTTGCCCTATTTTACTTAAGGTGATTTTTTACACCTTTTGTTGATTCTTCGATACCAAATTTATCTAAGAATTCCTCTAATGTTTGTTTTCCATCAAATATTTGTTGGATATTAGCAAGTATTTCTTTTTTTACTTCATCCGTTGATTCTTTATATAAATCATATAAATTATAAGCTTTTAGAATAGATATTACATACATATCATGTTCTACTTTTTCTGGATATGATATATGTCCTTTAGAAGCATAATATAGTTTCCCTAATTCTAATTCTTCTTTTAAATGTCTTAGGCGCATTAGATCAGAAGTTCTTGCTAATTCTGGTGATATCTCATCGGCTGCTATTCTTTCAAAGAAAATTGGTAATACTTCTTTATTATGATAGTCTCTTACAGCTCCTTTTAGGCTTTCTAATTGTGAATGTGTTAATTCATGAACATAAGTAGCTGAAGATATTTTAGTTAAATTAGAACCTAGTTTTATATGACACATTGGTACTGGCATTCTTTTTAATTCATCATTTGTTGCTAGTGGTATTACTAGTCCTTTTACTAGTTCTCCTACCATAGAATGTCCATTGGTGATAATAATTGGTATTTCAAATGGATCTTCTTTATTAGATACACTTTGAATTATTTGAATTACTTCTTCAGTACTACTAGCATTAGCTAGTTGTTCCATTAATACTTTAGTATCTGAGACATAGACATCATGTAAGTTTAATCCTAAAGCACCTAGGAAGTTTTTGGCTTTTTTTACTACTTTGGCTTGAGTTAATGAACCTGGTAGATTCTTATTAGCAGGTAAATATCTTAATAAATCAGATAGTTCTCTACTATATTCTCTTAAGTCTCTTTCTTGTAATGGATCATAACCAAAAACGATTAATTTCTTAGCCATCATATCTTTAATACTCATAAAAACACCCCTAAATATTAGGGGTATTGTATAGTTATCATTGTTTTTTGTCAAATTTAGGTCTTTATGCCATTGTTTTTCCTTGTGTTTCTGACATTTCTCGATGTGATAATTCATTAATTATAGAATTATAACTTTCTAAATGTTCAAACATATTGAATGCTTGTTCGTTAAAATCTGGTATCATACGCATTGTTAGTTCTATAGCGTCATATTCAGGTAGTTTTTTACCAGCTTTTATTAGCATTTTTTCTTTTAATTGATTTAAGCTTCCTATTAGGTGTCCACTAAATGGATAATCAATCTTTTCTAGAAAGAATGTTAAGATGACAATATCTTTTATGGAGATAGGTCCATTAGATAAACTAGTTAGAAGATGGTTGTAGTGAAAACTACTACCATCTAGTTGATCTACTAGATCGATTTGTAATGACATTATACCGTCTTCTGGTAGTTTAGTTACTACAATATCGAAGTATGATGTTGTACTATTATGTTCATCTACGGTATTTCCTCTAAATTGAATAGTTGGATACTCTGCTTGTTCAGCATAGTATAGTAAGTCTTTGTGATTGGTTGTGCGACCATAGATTCTACGTTTTGGAGTGTCTAGACAAGCTGCTGTTTCTAAGAATCTGTTTGGTTCATCTATACAAGTTAGATTGTAGTAGTAATAATTATCTACTAAATCTATTTCTTTTGTTCTTTCAGTATCTTGATTTGAGAATTCTGTGTATTTGCATTTTTCATCTATTAAAGCATTTCCTATAGATGCATATTCTCTTTCGAAGTATGGCTCTAATAGTTCTCTATCATCTTTAGTAGTTTTTAAGATACGCATAGAATCTAATTGTTCAGCACAGAATGAATCTAATGCTAGGATTTCATCATCTTTATCATCAAACATAACTGTTTTACGGAATAGATTTTTGTTATCGTCATAATAATTAATAGTTTTATAATTACTGTAGATTCTTGTTATAGTGTAATATTCATCTTCAAAAGTTATTATAATTGGATTTTTAGTTCTAAAGATTATTTGGTTGTTAATAAAGTCTAATTTATTAACTTTTTCATTGCCTAAATCAATACCATATATTTTAGTAAGTCTTCTTACGGTTTCGTTAAGTCCATGTTCTTTATAGGTGGCTTCTAATATTTTAACTTGATTTTGCATAATATCTCCCCCAAAATGTATTGTTTATTATATATCAAGAGTCTTAATTATGCTATAATTTTATTGGTGGTTTTATGAGAAAGTTAAAGGTTAAAGGGATTTATAAACATTTTAAGGGCGATAGTTACTTGGTAGAAGATATTGCATTGTCTTCAGATGATGGTGTTACTCCATATGTAATATATAGAAAACTATATGGTGATGGTGGTTTATATATCAGACAATTAGATGATTTTATGGCAGAAGTTGATCATAAGAAATATCCTGATGTAAAACAGAAGTATCGTTTTACTGAGGTGAAGATTGAGAGTGTTAAAAAGTAGATAATTAATCTACTTTTTATATGGTATAATTATTATGATATGGAGGTGTTAATAGTGTTATATATAGAACCTAATGAATATGGTACTAATGAAGAATTTTTATTTAGTGCTACTCCATATAATAAAGATATTAATATAAGTGATATAGCGGCTTTAGAGGGCTTTTTTAAGAAAAATGGATATATTCCACAACAATATATCAATTTACTTTTAAATTACGTTATTTATTATGCTAGAAAAAAGGTTGTAAGACCTCCTGATTCCCCTATTAATTCATCTTTTAAAACTAAATGTAGTCCAGCAGCTGAGATAATAGATGAATTGATGAGTAGAATGGGATTTAAAGTCGATCAATTTAATATAGGTACGGTAATGAATACTGAAGGTATTCATCAATTAAGTATGGTTCATATTCCAACGATGATTGATGATGAGATAGTTGTTAAAGATTATATTATGGATCCTACTTTTAGACAGTTTTGTATTAAGGAAGAAAATAGATTTGAAAGATATTTTGAAGAACCAAGATATGGGGTTAGAATGTCTAGTCCGCATCCAGGTTATTTCTTTAATTTAACTAAGGAAGGAAAATTATTTGCTAATAATTTGATTACTTATGGTTATTTTAAAGTTGATGAAGATAGTTTAAAACAGTATTTTGATCCTTTTAAGTTATATCTTACTCCTAAGGAAGAATATGTTGATAATACTTTAGGTTTAATTAGTAGTACTAATTATACTGGTAATTATTATTGGGATCGAATTAATAAATCAATTGATAAAAAAAGAAGGTCTCAATATAATGTATCGACTCCTTCGGAAGTTATAATTAATCAAAAAAGAAAGATGTTATATCGAATTAAGAATTTATTTGGTTTAGCTGAACTTTATGAAAGTGATTTGGATTTAGAAAAAGAGTTTACTAGGTAAACTCTTATTTTTTGTGACTTTTTATGACATCACGATGATATTTTCTTTGTTTTAAGTAATATTTAATGTTGTTTAGAAGAATACCTAGGTAACGATGATTATCTTTTAGATAGTTATATTCTTCGGTATATTCTTCTTCATATTTTTCACTAACACTTTGGTAACCCATTTCATTTAGTTTATCTGCAAGTAGTTGTAGGAATTCTAGTTCTTGTTTACTATAGTACTCTTGCTGATAAACGTGAATAGCAAATTTATCAGATTTTTTTAAGATTAGTTTTAATAGATCATCAAAGTTATGTGCTTGTTGTCTTGTACGATTGTTAGGATTTTTAGTTCCACCAAAGATGTAATGTAGTTCTCCTTCGTAGACAACATCTATAGCATGGTAGATTGATTCGTATGCTACACCACCTACAACATAGTATTCGTTATTAAATGTACGATCTTTTATTCTTTTAGGAATTACAACATCGTTGTATTTACGATCTACTTCTTTACAAAATTTATATATTTTAACTGTTTTGAAATCATTTCTTGAATAGTTAAAATCAGGATTGTAGTTTATTTTTAAGGTTTCTTTTTTGATAGCTTCTAGTAATCCTTTGATGTAATCATATTCTTCATCACTATATTCGTCTTTATACTTTGAAGGTATTTTAAATGTATCAGGGAATTTTAGTAAGTTATCCAAAACATCACTTAAGTTATTAACTTCAATTTCTTTTTCTTTGACTTCAAAATGATATGTTAGATAAGAACCTATGAAAGCTTTAAATACTTTAGCTACATCATGATATTCTTTATCTTTGTATATCCAATAAGAATAGTTTCTTTTTTTATCGAAATATTTGTATGGTACTGTTATACCACTATATTTGGCCTTCATATACATCCTCCCATCTATTTAATGATTACGATTATCTCTGCTACTAAGAAGATAATTGAACTTATGAATTCTACTATAGCAATTGGTTTGTTGTATTTCCAATATTCAAGGCCTTGAATAATTAAAAATAAACAAATAAATGAATAGTATAAATAGTATAAATTATGTTTTGTTATTAAAGAGATTATTATAGAGATTGCAATTAAGCAAGCAAAAACAATACTGATTATATGTAGTATTTTTTCAGTTTTTGTTTTGTCTTTCCAATCGGGCGGAAAATAGTTTCCTTCCATAATATCACCTCTTTTATTGTTGCCACCATTGATTTGTTATTTGTTGATTATCAATTTGTTGATTGATATCACCTGTTGCTTCAGGATAATTGTTTTGATATTGTTCTGGTTCGACAACTTGGTTTTCTTCATTTATTTGATTGTAATATTGTTGTTCTGGTTCATTGTTTATTGGTTCTTCACCTGGTAAATCTACTGGTGAAGTTATTTGTCTTTCTTTAAAGATACGATCTAAGAAAGATTCAATGAAATCTTTTTTAGTCATTTCTTTCATATCTTGTTCGTTAACATTGATAGTAATAATTTCATATGGATCTCTTATTAGAATAATAAAAGGAACGAATAGTAGTAATGCAATAATTACTTTTATTATATTATCAGCTTTTAAGACGAATGTTAAGACTATTAAGAAGAATATTATTAATGTAACTATATAAACAATAGTAGATTCATAACGATCTTTTTCTTTGATGTAGATACTATGATTAAATCTTCTTATTTTAGAATTAATATCATCATCTAAATAGTTGTAATTGTCTACTTTGTATTTTAAAACATTAAAGCGACATAATACTTGTTGGATTCCTCTTATTAGGAAACGATTTATAAAATATAAGAAATAAGTATAAATAATTAGGAATGGAACATTTAGATTAGTAGTATTTCTTATTAGAAATAGATAGAATACTACTTCTAGAACAGCTATAGCAGCTGAGATAATACTTAGCATTAGCAATGGTGTTCCTTCTTTACTAAATAGTCTTTCAAAGAAGTATTTGGTATCATTGATTAGTTTTGAAACCATAGTATCACTATCTTTCTGTTGTTATTATAACAAATTTTAAGCCACAAAAAAAGTAGAGTTCTACTCTACTATTTTATTCTATCCTACTACGTTGTTAACAGCTTGTGCATTTTGAGCATCTGCAGATTCGTAATTAGATAATGATTTACTTACGTTTTCTGAGAACTCAGCTGATGCTGCTTGTAGTTGAACAATGTCAGCTTTAATTTTTTGTAGTACTGGAACTACTGATTCAGCAGCAGTACCACCCCATGCTGAAGCACCGTCTTCACCAATTGTACTTGCTTCACTTAAGAATTGATCAATTGGGTCGTCTAGTTGTTGTGCATATTTATTTAAAGCATCTACTGCTTCTTTTAATGAATTATATGTTACTCTTCCGTCCATATTTAATACCTCCTAATGAATTTGTGATACGTTTTCTGCTTCAGCTTGTTCGTATCCTGAAGCTACGTTTTTAATTGTTGGTCCTAACTCTTCTAAACTAGCTAGGTCTCTTTCGAATTCTGGTCTGATACCTTCAAATTTCTCTAAGAATGTAGTTGATGCTTCGCCTCTCCAAGAATCGTTTGCAGTAACAGCATTGATTGTGTTAGTTAAGTTTGTATAAATACTTCTAACTGATGCAGCAACATCACCAATTCTGCCACCAACGCCAGATAAATTACTAGTGTCAACGTTTAATGTTCCGTTCATATTAAATCCTCCTTATGTTCACTATAATTAAATTATATTATGATATTGTCTAATATTCAAGTAAAGTGACAATTACTTGTCAATTTTTTTTACTTTTTTATTCTATTTAAGTTAATTTATTGACATTATGAAATGGATGCCAAGAATTTTTCTGTAGGTCCAAGAGCTTGGAATTTCCCACCTTGGGCATATAGTCTTCTTTCATGTCCGCCCTCTGACCTGGCTTTTCCTAATGTCTGTACTTTGCCATCGTAACAATCTAAAACCAAGATATTGTTAGGATTTAGGTCTTCCCATCTCTTAACATCTTTGGTGTAACCTACCATGGTTACTAAATGACGGGCTCCTCTATCGGATTTCTTTTGGGATACTTGTAATACTACTGGGTAACCAGCATTTATTTCATCAAATACATATCTTAAGACATCGTCAGAGTTAGATGATTTACATCTTTGGTTCATCTTAACTGCTGGTGATCCGCCATGATCATACATGGTTTGTTTTTTAGTATATTGTCCTCTTATCATATCTGAAGCATAGTATTGTGATAAGAGCATACAGTTACCACCTAAGAAACCTGAATCTTGATACATTTTATATTTTCTAATGTAAGCTTCATATTCTTCTAGAGGTATTCTGGTATTAGTTACGTAGAATTCTTGACCATCAACTGTTATAGTTCTTAAGGCGTCTGTTGATGCTGGGCCAGCAATAATAGTGCCTTCTTGTTTTTTTGTTTGAGCCCCAGTTTTTAAGATAGGCATTGTAGTTTTACCAAATAAATCTAGGAATTCGCCTTTGAATTCGGTTGGTTTGGTTAGAACATTGAATTCAGCTATTTTTGCTTCTAATTCTTGTAATTCTTTTACGTATTTTTTATACCAGTTACTAGAATTAGTTATTCCTTTTTTAGCTCTTTCAATTGGACTTTTTATGATTGTTTTAAGGGAACTTAGTTCTCCATTTAGTCCATTTAAATAACAACTGTTGAATTCATTATAAGTGTCTTCAGCAGTTGTTTTTAATGTTTCTAATTCAGTTTGTTTTGAAGCTAAGGTATTTAAGTTAATATCATATTCCATATTTTCACTCCCTAGCAATTATTTATTATTATACGATAGATCCGTGATTATTCATGCTTGCAACATCACTACTACTATCCCATTCTAGTCCCCATGTTGAAGTTTTAGGATTACCTTTAGAATTGTAATCGTTACGATTTACTTCAAATTCTAGGACGTTAATTGATGAGCCATGAGCATGGCCATATTTGGTATAGTTTGAATCGTTTGAACTTTTTTGGTCAGCTATTACACATTTTATTTGTTGACCATTTCTTAGATTGACAGTTACACTATCACCAACTCTACCAAAGGTAGATGCTGTTGCAATTAGGTAATGATCTTCACCATTAACATTGATAACTGCGATACCATTTTTATATCTTCCACCATTGGCTTTCCAAGCTTCGTGAACAGCTTTTTGATTGGTTCCACTAGCTACTGCTGTTGGTGTTGCACCACCACCTAGATACCAACCACCAGGTCCATAACAAGTTACAGTATAACCAGCTTGATCAATGCTTGATGGAATCTCAACTGTAAATTTAGATGGTTCTTCTTTGATAGCATTAGCATGTATATCTCCACCTGTTTTAATTATTGGCATGGTAATTTTACCAAATAGATCAATGAATTCACCTTTGAATTCAGTTGGTGTTTTTAGGTTAGTAGCAGTAAATGATGCTAAACTGTCTTCTAGTTTAGTTAATTCTGATACATATTTTTTATACCAATTACTAGAATTAGTCATTCCTTTTTTAGCTCTTTCAAGCGGACCTTTTAAGGTGGTTTTAAGTGTACTTAGTTCACCATTTAGTCCATTTAAATAACAACTGTTGAATTCATTGTACGTGTCTTCAGCAGTTGTTTTTAATGTTTCTAATTCAGATTGCTTTGAAGCTAAGGTATCTAATTTGATTTCGTAATCCATTGTTTCACTCCCTAGCAATTATTTTTATAATAAGTTGTTAATACTTGATACATATTGTCTCATTAAGTCTTCTTGGTCAGTAAGATTACTTCTCCAAGTGTCAATACTTGATTGAGGTGTATCTTTTGTTGAATTGTTTAAGTTGTCTAGGTATCCTTCGGCTTTAGATTTGGCATTGTTATATTTAGTGATATAACCTGCTACTTCTTCTGCTTTACCTAGTTTATTTAAGATATCTTCGTAAACTTCACTATCTAAAGTTTCGAAAGCTTTGAATAATGTTTCTTTAGCACTAGCTTTCCAAACAGAATCCGATAATGAAGTTTTGAAAGAATTTAGTTTACTACGAGAACTTTCTACTTTTTTCTTTAGGGATTCTGCAGCGCTTGTTATACTGTCGGGGTCTACTCCCTTGTAATGATTATATAAATCTGCCATTTTATCCCTCCTATACCGTTACAGGTTGTTCTTGTTTAACCATTTTTGAGTAATCTGGTGTTCCATAACCGAAGATATTAGAATCACCAACTGTATGAGTAAGTTTTTTAACTTTGTCTCCTACATTACCTTCAATTGTATGTATTGTTTTACCATCAACACCAACTACTAAAGCAGTATGGGTTGCTTCATTTCCACCTGTGAATAGAATATCACCAACATTTGGTGTGTAATCACGTCCTTGGAATTGGTTATTCTTTTTAAACCATGCTGCTCCTTCATCTGCTCCAGCAAATTTAGGAACTATTCCAGCATCTACGTAACCGCTCTTCTTAGCGCACCATGAAACGAATTCACTACACCAAGCAGTTCCTTCTGATTCACCAAACATTGATACATATTCTGCTTCATCTGTATTGTTTAATTGTGTTTCGGCAACTTTAGCAATAACATTTCTTGCATCTTCTGTATTAGCAATGTTATTTACTAAGTTGGTAACAACTGTTTTATTTGTAACTTTAGCACCGATAATGCTTCCTAAGTTCTTAATACTCTTAACAGGTTTTGAACTATCCCAAGGAAGATTCCATTTTTCGGTAGTTGGATTTCCTGATTGTAAGTATGTAGATCTTTGTACTTCGAATTCTAAAACATTGATTGATCCATCATCAAGTACATGGCCCCATTCAGAACCAGCATCTGATCCTTTAGAATCGGCGATGATACAGTGAATTACTGTTCCATCTTCTAATGTAACATCGATACAATCACCAGGTTGACCAAATTTAGGTGATACAGCTACTAAGTATCTATCCACTCCATCAACGTTGATAACAGCGATACCATTTTTAAATACTGAGCCTTGTTCTTTCCAAATCTCAGATACTTTTCTTTGATTTGTTCCTTCAGCCCAAGTCATTTCTTTACCACTATCTATCCAGTAATCATAACCTGTTACGGTGTATGCTCCTTGTTTAATACTTGATGGTATTTCAATTGTTTTACCTGTCATATCAGTTTTAACTAAATCAGTTAAGGAACTAGTTGTAGCTCCAGCACTTAATAATGCTGTTGATGTAACTCCCATTGCTGAAGTTCTTCCATCACCAACGCTATAAGTATATCTACCACCTGGGCTACCACAGCCACCACAACCGCCACCACTTCTACGAGTAGTACCTGCAGTATTAGTGTCTGCTGTTTTGGTATCTTCTTCTTTTTTTGATTCTTGACCGTAACGTGAATTTAAGTCTACGTCTGGTGCTTTAGATACATCATATTTATCAATATATTCTTGACCACCAATTAGGTCTTTTAATTTCTTAACGGCATCTTTAGATAATTGATCATAAGCATCTGCACAACTAGCTAAGAAGAATACAGATAGTGCTAATTGTTTTCTTGCTTCTGGTAAATTATTTTCTACTAACGCCTTTATTTTATCTCTAAATGCTTCGGATGCTTTACCTTCCCATGCTGGGTTTTGTATTTTTGATATTGCTGCTGTTAGGTTATCAATAGTTCCATCTACATTTCCGGCTAAGGTTGTTAAACTAGAACAAGAATCTTTAATTTTTCCAAAATCTAATGCTTGTGCCATAGTTACACCTCGATACTTTCTGCAGCGAATTTTTCATCTAGTTTTTGATATTCTGCAAAGACACCTGAAAGATAGTCTATGTATGTTTGTAGACTGTCGTTTAGTTCTTTTAGTAATACTTTGTAATCCGCTTTCATTTTTTCAGTATATTTAGTTGCATCGGAACCTTTCCATGCATCATTAATCTCTCCTAGTTCACTATCTAGTTTAGAGATGTATGAAGTAATTTTTTCTTGTTCACCTTGTAGTTCGTTGACAATGTTATCAACACTAGCTTTGGTAATACCTATTTTTTCAGCCATACCTATCCATCCTATCATAAAGAAATTATATCATATTATTAAAGAATAAAAAATAAAAAAGACGTATTTGTCTTTTTTATTGTGTTAAGTATTTAACTTTGGTGTCCTAGTTTTCCAAATGTTATTTTACGTAGTATTTTATTATATAATTCTGCTCCTAAAACATGTTTAATTGTTCCGTTCTTTAGGAGTATTGATAAGTAAGCAATAGCACCTACTAATGTTACACATGCTATTTCTACTAGACACATGAATTTATTATCATAATCAATATGTATTACTTTAGTAAATACTAGTTCTACAAGGATTACGGATAAGATCATGGTAATTGTAGGAACTATTAGTTTTCTTACTACTCTTCTAGTATCACGATATGTTAAGGCGTGTTCTTTCTTTAGATGATACAAAGTATATAATGAACTTACACCATAACCAATGATACTTGCTGTTGGTGCTCCCATATAAGCAGGTATACCTATTTTAGAGTATAAGAACATTAATGGAACATCTAAGATCATGTTGGTTAATAAACCAAAGATTGAACTTTTATATACTAGTTTAAATTTATTTAATGATTGTAATGTTGATGATGTGATCATGAATAGATTACACATTAAGGCCGTGAATACACCTATTGATAAGATATGATAACCAAATGGGTTTTCAATACTATAGAAGATTGACCACATTGGTTTGCATAGTAAGGATAATCCTACTGACATCGGTAATGATATCATGATAATCATTTGTAATGCTTGATTTAGTTTGTTATTAACTTCTTCAAAGTTCTTTAAAGTAAAGGCACTTACGATTGTAGGTATTAAACTTGTTGTCATACCCATTGCTAATGAAGAAATAATAATACTAATTTTTGTTGATTGTGTAGATATATATGTTGAGATTGTTTGGGCTTGACTACCCGTAAATCCTAGGAAGCCCATAGTTCTTAGAACTAAGAACATATCAACAAAGGCATACATACTAAACATTGTATCAATAATGATAAATGGTATTGCATAACTGAATATTTTTTTAACTATTTCTTTGTTTGTTATGTCAGTATCTTTTTCTTTTATTTTAGCTTGTTGTTCTTTTTTGTGTTTTCTTAGTTTTACAACGATATATGCTAGAGCAGCTACAGCACCAAAGAAAGCACCTGTTACTGCTACACATACTGCTATAGTATGTGATAAGTGTAAAACATGAATTACAAAGTATGATCCGGTTAGAATTATTAAGATTCTAACTATTTGTTCTATTACTTGTGAAGCACTAGATACACCAATAATGTTATGTCCTTGTAAGTATCCTTTTGTAACGCTTAGGAATGGTACTACTAGTAAACTAAATGATACGCAACGAATAGCCATAGCTATTGTTGCATAAGAGTTACCAGAAGTATTATTACCTACAAGTACATGTGCTATTTGCGGAGCAAATAAGAAAAGAATCGTGAATACTACTAAAGCAATAGACATTATAATGGTTCTACCAATGTTATATGCTCTTTCTTTTGCTTCTATTTTACCTAAGGTATCATATTCTTTTATTATCTTACTCATAGCGATTGGTAAACCAGCACTAGAAATATCTAAAAATATAGAATAAATTGAATATGCTATACCATATAATGATTTGGCATCGGTATTAATCATTCCATAGAATGGAATAACATATAGCATACCCATAATTTTAACCATAACTATAGATAATGTTGCTATTAATGTTCCTTCAACGAAGGAATTCTTTCTTAATGTTTTATCTTTTGCCATGAATGCACCTTTTTTCTTCAATAATCATTATACCATATTTAAAAATTTCTTAAAATAATGTATACTTAATACAAGGTGATTTTATGGCATTTTATTCATATATATTTAGTGCAAATGTAAAGAGATTTAAAAAGAATTTAAAGGAAATAGCTAAGAAGGAGAATAAAAGTTATTGTAAATTATTAATGGATACTTATTATAGTATTTTAAGATATGGTATTGGTTTAACTGATTATTTGAATTATGAATTCTATAAGAAGAGTCATAAGGAAAGATTAGAATATGCTGGTATTAAAATACAAGATAAGTTCTATGAAACAGTTAGTCCTTCTCAATATAAGAAGAGATATACTATTAAACCAGATTTCTTAGCAGATTTTAAGAAATATACTAAAAGAGATTTTATAGTTCCTGAAAGAGCAACTTTAGAAGAAGTAGAAAAGTTTATCAAAAAACATGAATACTTTATGAGTAAACCATATGATGGTTTAGGTGGTGCTGATGTTTTAAAGGTTCATAATAAAGATATTAAAGATGTTAAAAAGTATTATGAAGATTGTAAGAATGATAGAATTTTCTTAGAAGAATGTGTTAAACAATGTAAGGAATTAAATAAGTTATGTGATAAATCTTGTAATACTATTCGTATTATGACATTTAATAATAATGGTAAACCTGAAGTTTTATGTGCTGTTTTAAGAGTTGGAAATGGTGTTAATTCAATAGATAATTTCCATGCTGGTGGTATGGCTACAGAAATAGATTTAGAGACTGGTAAGTTAATGAGACCAGCTTTAGATAAGAGTTTAAATGAATTTACTCATCATCCTAAGTCTGGTATTAAGTTCGAAGGATTCCAGGTTCCATATTTTGATGAAGTATTAAAAATGGTTAAAGAAGCATCACTTGAAAGTGATAAGATCTTAGTAGTTGGATGGGATGTTGCTTTAACTGATGATGGTCCATTAATTATTGAAGGTAATAGACGTCCTGGTTTAGATGTTATTCAAGTAGCAGATAGACGTGGAAGAATGGATATTATTAGACACGTAATGGAAGAATATGAGAAAAATAAAAAAGAACAATAATTGTTCTTTTTTTATGCTCCATTCCAGTAGTTATTAGCTGCTGATGAACCTCTTCTTTGAGCAGCTCCATATTTATCAGCTGGTATTTCAAAGTCAGTAGTCCATTTATAAGCAGCATCATAAGCTCCTTGTTTAGTATTAGGAACACTTTTTAAAGTGTTATAAACACCTTTGTAGTTGTTTTCTAGTTCCCATACTAAATACTCTAATTGGCCTTCTAATGATTTCCAATTAAGGCCATTATTATTACAATAACTCTTTAGGCGTTCCCAACGACTGTTATGCCATTGGCAGATACCATATGATGTACCACCATCACCTAAAGCATCAGTTCTAAATCCTGATTCGTGTTCAACGTTAGCTAAGATACCACATATAGCAGCATCATTAAATCCTTTGGATTTAAGATAGTTATAGATTTTTTCTTTATTACTATTGCCTTCTAAATTAACGGTAGCACGACCAAATTGTTCAGCTAGTTTGTGTGGATCGCCACCAGTTTTAATAGCTGGCATGGTAACTTTACCAAATAGATCAATGAATTCACCTTTGAACTCTGTTGGTGCTTTTAAGTTAGCAGCACTAAATGATGCTAAACTGTCTTCTAGTTTAGTTAATTCTGTTACGTATTTTTTGAACCATGTACTAGAGTTTTTATAGCCTTTTTTTAGACGATTCATTAGTTCTTTTAAAGTGGTTTTAATTTTACTTATTTCGGCATCGTAGATTTGGTTTATATAGCAACTATTGAATTCATTACAAATATCATCAGCGTTTGCTTTTAAACCATCAAACTCTGATTGTTTGGAATTCAAGGTACTTAATTCAATTTCATAGTCAGCCATTTTATCACCACTTTTCTCTACTATCATGTTTATTATAACATATAAAGTAATTTGGATGTTATATTTCTATTAATTACTTGTCTTGGTTTACTTGTCTTGGTTTACTTGTTATTTTTTTCTAAATATTTTTATAATAGTATTCTACTTCTATTTTGGTTCCATCAGGGTATTCTTCGATAGATGTTTTTATGTAATTAGTGAATCCCCATTTTTGATAGATAGCTTTGTTTTTTAGTTCGGTTGGTTCAACACCTACTGTTACTTTGGTATATCCTCTACTCTTTAAATCTTTTATTAGATATTTAAATAGTTTTGAGAAATATCCTTGTCCTTGATATTCTTCGATGGTTCTAAACGCTGTTAGGTATGCTGTATGATCATCTACTAAGTCTTTTCCGTTTTGAACAATATCGGGACTTAGAGAGGCAGTTGCTTCGCAGATTATTTTGTCATCTAAAAGGCCGTAGTATGGTATTTGGGCTCCATACTTAAAACATTTAAGGGCTTTTTCTTTCCAAATAATCCAATTAGATTTATCTTCGGCGTGTTCTATTTCATAGTCCCACTTGATATTCATTTCTTTTTCGTTTGCTATTTTACATTTGTACATATAGATCCTTCTCTCGAATTTATTGTAGCATAAAAAAAGACTAGTTTAACTAGTCTATTCAAATTCTACAATATATCTTCCTCTATTATCAAAAGTACAAGTAAATAGGATCATAGAATACTTATTGTTAGTTAGTTTTTCTATTTCGTTTTCTTTTATTTTTTCACTATTTACCATTTTAAATTCTCTTTTTATAGAATTAGTATTGTAATAGTAGGCTTTATCCCCTGGTTCTAGTTTATAGATTTTGTTAAAAAAGTTTCTTGAATTATGTCCACCAATTATTATAGTATCAGCTTGTTGATATAAACAGATTCCTTTATTTAGATTTTCTTTTGTACAGCTATCTAAAACAGGTAGTTTTAAGTTTATAGAAGGAATTTCTAAAACTCCTACATATTTTAGATCATCAACTATAATTGGTTTTATTTCCTCTTGGTTTTCCACCTTTGACATTTCTTCCAAAACTACTTCTAGTTTTTCTTGATTGTCCTCTAATAATTTTTTATCTTCAACTCTAGTATTTATTAACATAGAAGTAGATATAGCTATTATTATCAGACCGATGAATAATAGTATATTACTCTTTTTCATATCTCTTATAAATGAATCCTCCTATAAGGATTAAGATACCTATAGTATAGAGTATTATTATTTTGAATTCTTTATTTGATGTTAAAGGTGGTTTTATTATGTGTTCATTGGATATCTGACTATAAATTTTAGGGGTTGCTATTAAATTATAAATATAATTATCTAAATTCTTTTGGGGAACTTTAATCAAAAAAGGATTAGTTGATTGTATTTCATCTTGATCATCTATAATTACTAAGTATTCTCCTAGTTCTAAATTGTCAAATACTACTTTTCCATCTTTACTTATTAAATGAACTCCAGTTATGTTATTATTATCGGCATATAAACTTAATTGTTCAGCCAGTTCATTTTCATCAACGGTATCGATATTTGCTTCAATAAAGTCCTCAGTAAAGTTGAATTCATATTCTTCGTTGACATCTTTAATTTTAATTAATTCAACACCTATTCCTGATAACTCTTTTTCTGTTTTTAAATCGATTGTCTTAATTGTTATTTTTCCTTTTTGTTCTAGGTCAAATTCGCGAGCTTTAATTGTACTACAAAAAGATAATAGAAGTAATAAAAATAATGATACTTTTAATGTATAAAGTGTATTCTTTGTCATCTTTTTTCCTTCTCTCTTTTTTTATTTTTTTATTAACTCTTTTTAGAATTATTAATAATAATACAAGTATTGCCGCAATTATAAAAGTAAAGATTACAAACTTGTTAGTGCTTCTGGCATGTTTTTCTTGATAAATAATTTCTTTAGTTGGTTCTTTTACTCTTTCACCAGTTATTAATAATCTGTGTGAATTTACTCCATATGGTGTACATGTTACTAATGTAACTAGGTCTTTCCCTTCTTCTATTTTCACTTCTTTCATGAGATCTCTTGGTAATATTGTCTTGGTATTAATTATTTTATAATATAATTTTTCATTTAAGACATTTATTGTGAAAATATCATTTGTTTTTAATCTAGTAATTCTAGTAAATAATTCTGAATTAGGGAGACCTCTGTGTCCAAATAATACAGATCGAGTATTAATTCCACCAATTGGCATTGATGAGGACATTAGATGTCCAACTCCAATTTGCAAGACTTCTTTTGATGTTCCATGGTATATTGGTAGTTTTTCGCCAATTTTAGGAATGTTTATATATGCCATGATGTTGTTATTATTAATACTTAATTGGTCTTTATAAGAGTCAATCTCTTGAATGTTATTACCTTTTTGCATAACATATATTTTTTCGTTATACTCTTCTGCAGCTGTCATTAATTCTTTATATTTTTTATCACTTATTATATTAATTGTTTCAGTATAGTTATCGATTATTTTTTTTTGTTTATGTCTAGATATATTACTACTTATTATTGGAAAAAGGATTAAGGAAAGACCTATTATCATTAACCATGAACTTAAAATTATTTTTTTCTTTTTCATAGACCTCTCCTCAAATCTATTTAATTATTTATTATTTCTTCTTTAGAATAAATACGGCTAGTCCAATTAATAATAGACCACCTACAACAAAGATTATTACTCCCATTCCACCAGTTAAAGGTAGAGCAAATCCTTCTTCATTTGTGATATTAGCTGTCATTGTTCCTTCAGCTAAGTTTGCTGTAAATGATAAACCTGAACCATTTAAGCCAGCAAGACCATTATTATCAAATGTTGCTGATATTGTAAATTCAATTGGATCGATTGTATTAAATCCATCTGGTGTTGTAATCTCAGTTAGTTTATAAGTACCTAAACCTAATTTTTCATAGATGAATTTTGTTGCTGTTGATGAACTTGATTTTGTTATTTCACTCCAAGTATTACCATTTTTCTTTTCTAGTTTAAAATTTGCACCTTCTAATGGTTGTCCATCTTCATCAACTTTATTAAATACTAAGTTATAAGTATATACAGTTACTGTTGATGGTTCTGATTTTCCAACACCTGTTCCATTTGGATTATTAGAATAAGTAAGTTGGAATGTATTGGTATTCCCTGATGTACCAATAACAGCATTGTTATTTATTGTTGCATTATATACAACCTTAACTACGCTACCATTTTGGATTTGATTTATTCCTTTAGTATTTGCAAATGTTACTGTAAGTACTCTAGTTGTTTCATTATATGCTACATTAAATCCTGTAGTTATTTCTGTGTTTCCTACATAAACTTTTACACTACTTTGATTAATTGTTAATCCACTAGAAAGTGTATCAGTAAATACTAAATTATAACTTTGATATGTGTCATAATTTGTTGGCATTACTGCAGATAAATTATATGTAATAGTTTCGTTTAAACCAAATACTCCATATTTAGTATTTGAATTAGTAATTGTTTTAGTTGCAACTGGGATGTCTGACTTAGGTGTAATATTAACATTTCCAACTATTTGAACAATATAATTAGTATATGCATCATTGTTATTATTTAAAGTATTGTCTCTATCTTTTATTAAGTAATAACCTGGTTGTAAATTACTAATTGTATATTTTTGGGTAGTTGAGTTATAAGTACTTGTTGCTGGAGTTCCTGTAAGATTAGCAGCAAAGATACTTGTCATTTCTTCAATATTACTATCATTTAAACTACCAGCAATTGTAGAAGCTACCTTACCGTTAGTATATGAAGATGATATGTTATCACCCCAAGTAATATTTGATAATCTCTCATTATCAGTTGATACAACTCCTTTAAAGATTTGGTAAGCCTCATATGTATGATTTGCTTTGGAGTTATTGATAGTTATAGTATAAGTACTTTCAGCATGTATTATCGTAGTTGCCATTAATGCTATTACAATAGCAAATATTATTTTTTTAATTTTATTCATTTTTTAACCTCTTTCCTTTTATTAATATAGTAATGGATATAATAATCAATAAGATTCCTATAATATTATTTATTATAGTACCATGTCCTCCAGTTACTGGAAGTGCTATATCTAAGTAGTTATTCTGGATATTTATTACTGTTGGTTCATCATGTGTACTTGTTGATGTCAGATCTACTTGTACTACTTCATCATTTAGTAATACCGCTCCAGCATTAGTTGAAGCAATTTCTCTAATAAAGTATGTTCCTAATGATAGTACTAATAAATCACTTGTTTTCGGCTCACCATTTATTACTTCGATAGGTACTGTTAAATCTTCGCCATTTATTTGAACTGGCATTAAACAATCCTCATCTTCACAAACAGCAAAAGTATATGTTCCATCAAGTATTGTTTTATCATCTAAATCTGTAGGATTTTCTCCATTATATAATACTGTTTTTTGAATTTTTAAGAAACCCATTCTTTCATTAGTAGCAGTGAACACGTAATGACCAGCGCTGCTTTCTAATGGTTTTATTGTATGATTGCCATTTGTGATAACGACATCTGTTAAATCTTTTTTCTGTGCTATTCCGGCATGGGTTGATCCGTCTAGCATTGGATGTATCGATGATGTAGTAAACTGATATTCGGCCGATGAAATATCCTCTATAATCGAGTAAGTATGACCGCTTGTTTTTAATTCATTTTTTGAATCTAATACTCCTGGCGATATCGATATTTCTTCTGACCAATTACTGCTTTCGTTTAAAGTGATTTTTAAATAATATGTCGATTCATCTTCCTTATTAAAGGTTGTTTTATCAGTATCTTCTAATATGTAGAAGTCAATGGATTCAATTCCATCTTGAGCTAGTTGTTCATTATTAGGAATGTCCCAAATTTTTTCTAACTCAATTGTTGTGTTGTCGAGTACCATTCCTTCTACTGAAGGATAATCTTTCAGATTTGGACCTATAATGTTCTTTACTGGTATTCCTTCGTAGATAACTGTGGAAAACTTGTTATATGTCAAATGTGCATCTCTATTGGTTTCTAAAATATATGAATCTCCATTGTAACTTATTTCATTTGAGTAAAGATTTCCAGGTACGCCTTTATAATTTTCTCCCCAAGTTAATATACCATTGTTAAATGCTGCTATTATGTCGTATGCTTCTTGGCTCGGCCACAGTTTAAATTTAACTTTGTAATACCAATCGTTTTCTAGTTTATATTCGCCTACATTGCTTTTTTCTAAATTCCATACAACTCTTTTTGTATCTTCTTTGATAAAAGTTGCACCTTTTAGCGTTACTTCTTGAGTAGTAACATTTCTCCATCTTCCATTAATAAGTGTTCCGTAGGTAATAGAAGGAATTGTTACATCGCCATTTTCGGCAACTGTAATCTTTAAATTCGGATTTGTTGCATTACTACTTAGGGTGACAGTTTCTTTTTGACTGAGATCATTTTGATTGGTGTAATTATCAAATGTAATTGTGTATTCAAATGGTTCAACATCATTTACTGTATCTTCAAAAGTAGTAAAGGATAAATCTGTTATTTCATCGTATATTTCAACATTTTCATAACCATATTCTCCAGTTATTGGTGAAAGAATTTCATGAATTTTTTCTGTTAGTTTATTTCCTTCTTTAGTATAGAAACGCCTTGAAATATTAGCATCAGGATTATTGTATGCATAATTAATTAATGATCCAAGATAATCTTTTTGGATATCATATTCTGTTCCATATGCGAAGAATCCATATAGATTCATATTATCTAATACTATATTTCTTGCTTCATCTCTAGAGGCAAGATAAGAAGCTTCTCCACTTAAGTAATAAATACCATCAGGTGTTTGGGTAACCGCAGTTTCTGGCCAGCTTTGTGAAGGCCCGCCATCGGTTATGAACATTACGTAAGTTAAGTCATCATCACGCTCTGTTTCAGATGCTAGTTTTAACGCTTGTGCCCAGTTGGTTCCATTTGCCAATTGTACACTATTTATCGCCGTAGCAATCTCGGGAAAACTAGTTGTCCAAGTTTGCTCTAATTGAGCTTTACTATTGAAAGTTATTAACTCTACTTCAACAAGATCGTCATTTTCTGGTGTATTCAAACTTAAGATTTCGTTGGTAATATTTAATAATGATTCTTTTGTTTGGAATATTCTACTATCTGGATCATGTTCGTCTAGGAAGGTTGTACTATTTGTTACGCTTCTTCTCATACTACTAGAAGTATCTAAGACAATGATTACATTCAGTTTTTCTTGATACTTCATTTCTTCTTGTTTTCCTTTAACTCCCAATTCTATATTATATGTTCCATCATAGTTATCTGTTAATTCTTTATTGTATTCTGGTTCATCAATAATATGATTTTCCATTTCCATATATTCAGGCGAGTGTTCTTGCACGATTATTGCGTCGCTACTATATACAAGATAATAATCTAGACTATTAATATCATTATCAAAAACAGGAGTATATACTGATGGATCAGTATAATCTTCTTCTGAACTGGATTCTATCCATCCGCCAGTTGAATCATAAGAGCCATACCTCCAATAATAGTCTTGTCTTATTGGTTCTTTTCCTACTTCAAACCAATGCCATCCAGCTTTATCAGAGTTTGTATAATAAAGTTTATATTGAAGGATTTGATCTTCTCCATTCCAATTTAATTCATTTCCTATAATAGTGTGTGGAAATGTTTCTGGATCTGAATTAGAAACATCATCTATTGTTCCTTTATGAGTATTACTAAGAGTATAGCCATTTACAGCAAAGTTTTCAAAAGATAATTCGCCATTAAAACTACCAACTTCTATATTCCCGCTCATTATTTTGTTGTTTTTTATAACAACTGTACTTTCTAATGGTTGGTCATTATAACTTACTCCAGTTAATGGATTATTATCCTCGTCAACAAAATGTAATCTTACTTTGTTTTTGATGTCTTCTTTCCATAGTTTGATACGTGTTGGGCCTGAACCAATCGATGAAAGAATAAATTGTTTAGTTGTTCCATCAAATCCGATACAATTATTACCGCTTCGAAAACTGAATCCAACATCTCCTGTCTCGCCATTGTATCTTGATATTATTATTTGACTACTTTCATTTCCAGTTAATGGGCTCTCAGTACCAGGCATATAAATGTATATATCTGGATGGGATACACTCCTTATTTCCCAAAGTGTCGTATAATAACTTCCAGTTACTCTAGTAAATTCCCATAAGTAGTCTGTTTCGAATTCGGCTTCTTCTGGATTAAACAAACTAGTAGTTCCGTCATATTTTAAAGCATAGTTTTGAGATTCGGATGTATGATAAATATAGTATGTACCATCTTCTAAATTATCTAAATTAAAAACAGGTTCTTTTTTAGAATCATACACAATGCTAGGTGTTTTTTCATTATTTGATTTATTAATAAAAGCAGGCACAATAAAAAAAATAGCTATTAAAGTAATAGTTGGTACTAATAGTAGTAATCCATAAGATTTTTTATTAAATAACTTGAATCTATGCAAAATGAGCACCTACTTACCGTTTATTTTTAACGTATAAGTTTCAACGATGTTTTGTTATTGTTGTTATTTTATACTACTTATAGTATATCATACTCATACATTGTTTTCTATATGTTATATACTTTTTTCCTCGATATATATGGTGTATAAAAAAAGACTAGATATAGATATACTAGTCTTTTTCGATAAGCTCATAATCTGTTGTTCCTAAGCCAAGTGATTCAGCATATTCAGTAATATGTCTACCTTCTCGTGAATCGATTCTTTCTTGGATATCAGGAGTTCCCGCTTCATGTGTAGCCCATATAGCATCTAAGAATGCTTGATCATTTGCTACTGGATCTAATGATCCAAAAATACCGATATCAGCTATTACTGGATCTCCTTGATGAGCATCACAGTCACAATCTAAACTAATAGCATTGGCAACAGTTATATATACTATTGGTTTTTCTTCTTCTTTTAGATAGTTAGCAACTGCTGTTGCAGCTTCAGCCATTGATTCGATAAAGTCTTTTTGTTCAATTGGAACATTCCAGCATTCATCAGGATCTTCTGTTTGTCCACAACTATGAATATAGGCTTTTCCATTACGGGAAGCAATACCAATTGATTGATTTTTAAGATTAGCACCAAAGCCACCCATCATGTGACCTTTACCATGTGCTAAATTTAGAATACTGTCATATTTTTTAAATCCTTCACCAATAAGGTCGTATTTTAAGTGTTTAGATCCTTCTGGAACAGGTATTTTAAATTCTCCAATACCATCCATGATTTCAACACCTTGACCCATTTTAGTGAAACCATGTTCTTCTGCAACTTCTAAGTGTTCTTCTGCAGTATTTCTAGCTCCAGGATAAGCTGTATTACATTCTATAATAGTTCCGTTTAGTTTATCTACTAGTGGTTTTATTAGGTCTGCTTTTAAGTATCCTTTAGCTCCTCTTTCGCCAGTAGATAGTTTAACACCTACATTTCCTGGTAATTCTACTCCTAATGCATTATATATTTTTTCTAATCCTTCTGGTGTAATTTCTTTTGTAAAATAAACTTTAGCTTTTTCCATAACCGTTCCTCCTAATAACTACTTATATTATATCATGAAAAAAAGAGTTATATCTAACTCTATTTTTATTTTTTTATATGATTTATTTGTAAATCAAGTTTTTCTAAACTTGATTGCAACATTTCTATTTTGTCTTCCACTTCTTCTTTTTGTTCTAAAAGAATATGTAATCTTTCATTTTCTGTATTTGGTTTACCATGTAATTCCATATATTTTTTTAATCTTTCGATACTCATACCAGCAGAACGCATACAAGTTGCGAATTCGATTACTCTTACATTTTCGTCTGTATATTCTCTTATTCCATTTTTTCTAGGAACGTTTGTTACAATTCCTTCTTGTTCATAGTATCTTAATGTTGCTTCAGTAAGATTAAATTTTTCTGCAACTTCTTTAATTTTCATGGACCATCACCCAACTTAAATATACCATTTAAAGTTAACTTGAAGTCAAGTGTTTAAAAAAAGACATTTGTATAATATCTTTTTTTATATTCTAATTCTATCGTCCACAATATATAGAACAACTATAAATACCCCTGCTATAGATACAGTTAATGCTTTAACAATGTTATCAGCAGTTGTTTCGGGATTTTTTGGTTCTTCTTTTGTTTCTCCTTCAGTATGAGGATCTGGTTTTTCAGGTTCTGGATCAGGATCTTGTGGTTCTGGATCTGGTTCTGGTTGTGGTTGCCAGAAGTTAGTATTGATTCTTAAGTTAGAGAATACTCCGCCTCTTTCTAGGTAGAAAATATCCATTGTATGTTCAGAATTTTTTGCCCAGTTAAATTGTTTCCCTGCAGATCTAAAGATTTCATCTATAGTCACAGTCAATTCATGACCATCTTCGGTTCCATCGTATACTTTTTCGGTATAAGCTGTTCCTGTTGTTAGATTAATTGAACCGGTAGCAGGATGGTGAAGTCCACCTAAGTCTAGAACTAAAACACCATCGATAAAGATCCAAATATCATCATCACCAGTGAAATCGAATTTCATGTCTTGACCTTCGATTTTCAAATCTTCTGGTAGGTATATTTTTGATTTTATATGCATACCAAAATGATGATTATATCCTAAGGAAGGATTTGGTAAACTTTCCTTTGGATTAACGTCAGTTTTGGTTGGATTATAATGATCAAATGGAAAGAATCCAGTATATAAAAGATCTGCATCAGGTGATTGTAAAGAATTTTTTAATTCAAATGTTGGAGTTAGTAATTTCATTGTATTATTAGAATAATCATATTCAGCATAATAATCATTGCTATCAAAGTAATAGAAACCAGCACTTCTTTTTACAAAGAAGTTTTCTACATTTTGATAAATATGTTTATATGGTTTGGCATTATAATCAAATAAAACATTTAAAGCTTCATGAGTGTTTGCAAGTACAGGGAAACCTTCAGGGTTTAATAATTGTTCAACCATTCCTTGTCTAACAGCATCACTTTTTGTATAACGATCTGGATTAGGAACATAAGGTGGATCTGGTATTTCACTTTCATTTTCACCAAGGCCATAGAATTTCAAAGGTGTATAATAATTAAATTGAGTATTAACTACATGGTCTGGATGATTAGCTGTTGAATCTTCAATATCATAATCAAATAAATCCATTACAACACTAATGTCTTCGTTTTTTATTGTTTCTACTTCTTCTGGGTCAGCTGCTTTAGCTATTGGAGCAAACAAAAGAAATAATACTATGAGTAATATTGTTTTTTTCATAATGTCACTCCCTATCTAAACCCTACTTTAACTATATTATAAACAAAAAAATACAATCATATAAGGTATTGACTGTATTTTTCGTGTATTTTACGTTTGATTTACTTGGTTAATTCATAACTTGTATTGATTAATTCTTTAATAATATTTATGTCTACTGAACCATCTAAAAGGATGGAAATCCAGTATTTTTTATTCATGTGATATGCAGGTACAATACCTGGAATTTTTAATAAATCAGGTATTTCTTCGGTTGGTGTTTTAACATTTAAAACATATACTATTTCTTTAGAATCAATACCAACTTTGGTGTAAGGGATATCCATTACGATACCAAACCATTTAGCTTCTTTATGTTTTAAGACAAAAGTGTTGGGTGAATCACTAAATAGATATTCTGGTTTTAGATTATAAGTATCTTTTACAAAGTTTATTACTTGGTGAACTGTATCGTTTTTATAATCTTTTTCATAGCATGTTGATAAGATTGATTTTATTAACAGTTCAAATTCATCTCTTATGGAACCAACATATTCACCATTAATGGTTTCGATATAAAATGGCATGTATTCTTCATTTGTAGAGTTATCTATTACAGTTGATAATACTTTTTTGTCATTTACTTCTAAGTGAAAGGTAAATTCTTTATTAGTTGATAGTTGATTTAAGATATATTTATTTTTTTCTTTTTTAAAACCGAATTTAATTAGTTTATCTTCTTTGTATTTGAATCTATTAAATGTTTTAGATATGTCATGCATAGATATCACCTGATTGTTATTATAACAAAAAAATGCTAATTAATTAGCATTTTATAGTGTTCTTTCTTTAGGAATTTGTTGTGATTGTTCTCTTAATCTTTTTGCACGATCATAAATTGCTGTTAAACATTCAGTTCCATAATCTCTAGTTTCAGCAAATGTGACTTTTATATAATATGGAATTAATAATTTATTTAGTAAATGTTCATCATATTCTTCTGGTAATCTATTAGATTTATCCATACCATAGTATAAACGAATAGTTATTCCATCATGATTGATATTTATGTTAGATTTTTCACCTTTACTAATATTATAATCACCCAATACGCTTTCTTTGAATGTTATTTCTTTTGATCCGTATTCTGAAAAATCATTCATAGATAGTGACATTAATTCAATTATAGCATCTGCAATTGATTCATTTACTTCTCTTTTTTTTCTAGCTTTTTCATCCATTTCTTGTTGAATTGATTCAAATTTCTTTTCAACCATATTATCAAAGTCTTCAACTGATTTCATTTTGGTTTCCTTCCCTCTCGGTTTGTTATTATAGCATAAGATAAAAAAAGATAAAGAAAAATCTTTATCTTATATTAACTATATACTTCTTTTGTTAATTCTATTATACGATTACGTTCTGTATATATTTCTTGTGTTAGTTGTTCGTTTCTTTCTTTTTCAATTCGTAATTGTTCATCTAATTCTTGGTTTAAACGATCAACAACCATACGTGCTTTAACAGGAGAGAAATCATTGAAGTCTATTCTTAATTTTTCTTTAAAGAATTCGTTTACTTCTTTTTTTCTTTGATCATAGTCCACGGGCTTCACCTGCCTGTTTTTGTTTTTCTTCAAGGGCCATTCTTTGTTGCTTTAGTGCTTCTAGTTCTTTTTCAGCTGATTTGTTTTTCATTATTAAATTTTCATATTCTATTACTCTTTCTTTTAGAGCTTCTAGTTCTTCAGCACTTACTTCTTTAACATCTTCCATGAGTTTTCCCCCTCCTCTATATTATTTATTATTGTAACTTAATCTTTTTGTGATTATTTCGTTATTTTTATTTAGTTTTGCTTGAATTTCATCTATTTGTTTAGATAGACTTTCTAGTTCAGCTACTAATCTAACGTTTTCAGCCATTATAGCTTGGACTTCTTCATATTTTGCTCTAGTAGCTTCTAGTTCTTCTACTGATACTCCCTTTATTTCTTTTGGTTGTCCTTCTCCACTAGGAACTAGTGGTGTTGCAACTAGTGGTTGTTCTGGTTTGTTTTTGTCTATTCCACCTTCAAATGGCTTTTTAACTGGATCACTAGGAACTAATGGTGTTGCTACACGAGGTTCTTCACCTCTTTGCATTGCAGCTTGGGCTTCTGCTTGAGCCATTCTATTTTCTCTTGTTTCTGTTCTATCTAATGTGTCTTTTAATATTGCATATATATAATCTGTAATTCTGTTAATTGTATCATCTAATAGTTTTGGATGTCTTTCTCTATTAGTTTCTGCTCTATTTCCATAACCTTCGCTATCGAATGGTCCATATACATCTTTTGAAGCAAATTCTAAGTTAGTAATCATCTTACTTACTTTTTCAAAGATTTCACTTGAATACAATGAGTACATTCCATTTTCTGGTTTAATACCAAAGTGAAGTAGAATATCTCTTGCTAAGATGTATTCGTCAAAACTAACTAATCCATCTTCCCAAGTATTTGTTAATACAGATCTTACATATTCTTCAACATTTTTTCTAGACATACGTGGTCTTAGTTCTTCAGATGTACCTAATCTTTGATTAAAGGTAGCATTATCTCCTGATAATAAGAATTTTGTGTCTGTTAATAAATTAATTAATCTATTTTTGGCATCGCTTAAACAGTTTTGAATATAATAATTTCTTTGATCAAAACCTTCGCCGCTACCTCCAACATAATTTGTTTTTCTACCAAAAACGTTTTTAAAGCAATCTACTATTATGCCTCTTACATTAGATTCTTGTTCACCTGTAAAGTAAAAACCAGATTCTTCCATTGCTTGTCTAATACGATTTACTAGTTCATGTTCTGTTTGTTTTGTATAATCTTCTTCTTCTTTAGGTGGTAATACTTTGTCTACTAAGTCTACTACATCAAAGTAGTTTGCTATTTTCCTTTCTGCCATATTAAAAGCCTCCTATCATATTTATTATATCATTGGAGGCTTTTTATTGACATTTATTTAGTAAGTCGCTTTACACTCTTGTGTTCTTTATACCATTTTAAGAATTCTTTGGTTCCTGAGGTATGTAATTCATTTCTGTTTTGTCTTTGTTCATCACTCATTTCTGATAAGGTTATGTCATAACCATCAGGGATAAAGACGTGCCATAAGTTAGACCATTGGGCTTCTTTGTCTAGACCGTGTTGTTCTTTAGTTATTGTTCCAGGGCTTTTACCATAGAAAGTATGAAATTCTTCACCATCATAGTAGGTAGTACAATCCATAAAGTAAGCATGCCTATTTTCGACATCTTTCATTTCTTCTAGTAATTTAGCTATGTCGTTTGCAATACCACTACGCTTAACAAATGCTCCTGGATAACCAGGTTCATTAGGATAGTTTTCAATATAGAAACCCGCATCTGTTACAAAGACTTCGGTATGTAACATATTATAAGCATTTAAAGCTTTAGCTCGAGAAATGAATGTTATATCATTTACTTCTGGTTCTTCAAAATCATAATCAAAGAAATCAACATCAATTCCTTCTTGTTCAAATCGTTCTTTTACGGATAGGTATTTACCATGATTACCTGTTACATATGTTAACATTATAATTCCCCCTTATAACGATAAGCTTTTTTTACAACACTAGGGTCATATTCTACTTGTGATAAACCAAGTCCTTTTATTTTGGATATATAGTTACATAGAATATATGCTTTTAATGCTAAGATATATTCTCCTACTATTCGATCATTGGTATTAGATCTTAATACGATAACATTTTTATAGTTATGAACAATGATATCTAATAAGAATCGATCTAATTCGGTTTCTTGATTAATTAAATAGATTAAGATATGTTCATCTCTATTAGTACTGGATGTTACTGATCTACCGTGACAGTATTCATATTTTTCATGAAGTAATGGTACTCCTATGCCAGATTCTGACATAGCAGATTCTAGAATATGTGATGAAGTGTTAGTATCATCACCACTCATTATTTCATATACTTTAGTATCGACATCATAGTTCATTATAGTATTTTTAAATGTATCTTTAATAATACTATTTAAGTATTCTTCTTCATTGATGCCTTTATTGTGTAGATAGTATTTTAATAACTCTCCCATTGGTATTAAAGTAGTAGCCTCAGAGATGAATGAATGTTCTTTATCCATACCATCATAATGTAATCTTACTTCTTTTTCATGTAATACTTTTTCATTACCATGAACAACAATAGATTTAGGATAATGATCCATGGCTTTTATAATACCATAAGAAGAACCACTCCAGGAATAACAAATTAAGTTATTAACTCCTTTTAAGTTATAAAGTGCATCTCTAGGAGTCATGTTTATAGATATTATCCCTTTGTCTGTTAATATTTTGGAACCAAAGATAGCTGCTGGATAGGATCCACCACTACCAATTGATACATTAGGTTCATTAATTGTATCTAAAACAGTATAATTTCTTTTACTATCAATTCTATTATTAGCATCTAGTAATCTCTGTTCTAATCGACCATAAGTTATATTATCTGTATCTGATGAATGTGCCATAATATCACCTCTTCAAGTTCATAATATCACTTATGTAGGTAATATATGGTCAATATAAAAAGAACACTAAAAGTGTTCTTCTAATAGTTCTATTTCTTTAATATCTTTTAAACCAAATTGACGCATATCTTCACGTAGTTCACAATATGCTACACAATACCATCCATCTTGAAATAGAAACATTTCTGCTGGATGAATTACTCTTTCTTTTAAACCTGATGATTTAGATATGTATTTAACTCTTATTTTTCTTTTTTCTTTGATTCCTCTTGTTAGGATATTATATTTATTTAAATCATCATTAGATAGTTTGATTTTATATTTTTCAGTATTTATTTTTATTTCTTGATTTAGTACATATCCACCATAAGGACCCATTATGGTATCAATATAGATACCTGCTTTTTCTAAGTCTTCTTTATATACTCTAATCATTCTTGGAGTAACTTCTAAAATTTTAGATAATTCTTGGATACTATATTTTCTACCAGTAGATAATAATTGTAACATTGTAAGTGTGTTAGATAGTTTAGACATAGTATCACTTCCTTAGAGTGTATTATAACAAATTTTGACCAATAAGAAACAATATGTTAGTATACTACTCGGTTTAGGGGGTGAAACTATGAGTAAGTATTATTTGCATTCTGTAGGTGTTACTGGAGATATTAAGGATATTGATCGTTCAGTAGAGGATTTAGAAGATATTTTAGATACCGGTGCTATTTTAACTAGACGTCGTAGACATTTAATTGGTTTTGGTTTTAATGGTACTAAGTATATTTCTTTATCTGATTATGATAAAAGATTTAATAATGTATATAAAGATGATCCTAAGTTTTTTGATTATACTGCTTATGCAATGTATTCAACTAAAGCTTTATCTATTTTAATTGATAAAAGAAAAGTAAAAGCAATTAAACCTACTCTAGTTGAACCTTTGGATAATTCTTTTTTGTCTTTTTTAAAAATGTATGGAGCAGCACATGATCTTATTGGTAGAAGAATGAGTGATTTACCAGATGAAGTTCAAGTATTTGGGGATATATATTATGATACTTTTGGAGGAGTTACAATTCCTATTAGAGAAATTAATGAAGGATATAGTATAGAAAAAGTTAAACAAGTTTATCGTAAGGTAAGAGAACTTTTAAAACGTTATGAATATCAAATGGGAATTTATGATGTTGATGATTTACAACATGAAATATTATCAACAAAACAAATTGATAACATAGTAAAAAGAAGTCATTAGACTTCTTTTTTGTTGTTCTTTAATGGACATAATGGATCAACTTCATCTAGATTTCCATATAAGTCTAGTGAACGGGCACGACATCCTCCTCGACAGACAGGATATAGTTTGCAATTTTCACAGATTGGATTTCCTTTGATACAAGAGCATTTTAAGGATTTTTCCCATAGGTCCATATAACTATCTTTTTTGATATTACCTATATTGTATTTTTCACCCCAGAAAATACAAGGTGAGATTGTACCTACTTCATCTAACCAAATAGCTTCTTTACCGCAATGGCAACCAAAGCCATTAGTTCCTATCCATAGTTTATTATTTGGTTGATTTGGATAAACGATTGTAACTTTTTTAGATTTAAGATTTTTCATTATATTTAAAAATTCAATATATTGATCTTGATTAATTACTAAGTCTTTATCTTTAGCACGACCAAATGATAATAATGGTGTGAATCTAATTAAATCAATATGATATTTTTCTGCTATTTTTAATAGATCTGCACATTCTTTAATATTGTATTTGTTAATAGACATTCTTAATGCTGTACGACCTTTGTAGTATTTTTTAATCATTTCTAGAGCTTTGATTGTTCTATCGAATGTTCCAGGTCCTCTTAGTTTTTCGTGGTTTTCTTTTAATCCTTCGAAACTAACCCATAGGTAATCAACATCTAAAGTATTAAGTTTTTTTAGTACCTTTTCATTTAGAAGTAAACCATTAGTTACTATTGATACTGCAAGTTGTTTCTTCTTGCCATATTTTAAGATATCGAATAAGTCTTCTCTAGTAAATGGTTCACCACCACCTAAGCAAATATAGAATGTTCCATTTTTTTGCATGTCATCAAATAGTTTGTAGATATCTTCGGTTGTTAGTTCTGGTGCTTGTAGTTCACCAGATGATGAGAAACATTGGATACATCTCAAATTACATTTTTTAGTTAAGTTCATTGATATTTTTAATGGAGCACTGATTTGATTTTCTCTTGGTTGATCTATTAGTTTGTATTCACCATCAAGCATTTTTTTAATTTGTTCTGATGCTTGTTTATCATAGTAGTATTCTTTTTTATTTTTGGAATCGTATACCCTACTACCGAAGTATTCGTTTACGATGAAATATCTTTTCATTTATTACCTCCTGAGTATTTTATTTTTGTCGTGTGTCCACTAGCATGGACATCTAAGTTTTTACCACATGCTCTTGTGCATGATTTTGGTTTACCTAATGCTATACTCGGACAACCAAAGCTTTTGAATAAATCTTTAAAGAACTTCCCTTCTACTATTTCCTTTATTGATTTATCAAAAGCACTTAGGTTGTCTTCAACATATAGTTTGTATTCATTTAATTCTGATTCATCTTTTACACCGTGGATTACTTTGTACATTACTTGTTGATAAACTGTACAACACGGGAAGACTTCTCCTTTAGCACTTAGGAAGATACCACCACTTTTGATTGCTCCACAATCGATTGGTACGGCATCGAAGTATTTATCAATTGTTTCATATTTTTCAATTAGTTTTAGTAGTGTATCTTCACTACTATTGCGATATTCTTTGTTTTCTGGTAATTCGATATGATAGATTTTTTTACCATTGCTATCATATACTGGGTGTTTGCCATAACCTAGTATTGTACTATCTAACATCTCATCTTTTTCATATAGGTTCTTTAAGAATCTACTAGTTTTCTTTACTTGGAACGCTTGGAATCCTAGTTCTTCACTCATTTTTCTAGCTGCTTCAACTTGATGTTCATTATGTTTGAAAACTATAAAATCCCATCCTGCTTTTCCACCAGCATTTATATATGCTTTGGCATTTCTAATGACAGTATTAAAATCAGTATTTCTTCTATGCAAAGAATGTGTTTCATCAACACCATCAATACCAAAGATTACTGTACCATTATGTTTTTTCATAATGTTTGCTAGATCTTGCCACCATTCTTCATCATAAAGTCCGCCATTGGTATAAATATCAATGTCGATATCTGGGTTAGATTTATAGATATACCTTAAGACCTTTTTTAAATCTTTATCACAAATAGGTTCTCCATAAACTCCACATACACTGATGAGTTTAAGTTGTTTTAAAAATTCCGGTTTAAGTAAAGTTTTGATGTCTTTGATAGTTAGTTCTGAGATGGGCAAATCTCCCCTAGGTTTACCTTTGAAATTCCTATTACACATAGGACACATTGCATTACATTTAGTGGTAAGTTCTAAATGTAAGCCACTAACGTTGTCATAACTAAACATCTTTTTCATATTTCCATTATAACCCATTATAGCCAATAAGTATTATTTCTTTTTTTTAATGTTCTTATAAGTTCTCTTTATATCCAAAAAAATTCATAATAAATTCTTATAACTTTTATTTACTTTTTGTTGATATAATGTAATTGGATAATAGCGAGGTGTGTATGGTTGAGTTTGATATCGTCTTATGGGACATTAGATTACGAGTAATTTGTGAAAATTATAAGAAAGATTTAATAGCAGAATTAATGAAAGGACATGCTTTTATTGATGATCCACAAGGAGTTCCTACTTATAATTTGTTGTTAACAGACGGAGGAATAACTTGGAAAAATGGTGAATACTTCAATGTTGTTGATGAATGGTATGATAATGCTTCTTGTGATGTATGGATCGATAATCCTAACAAGATAGTATATATGACTAATATTAATGCTTCTTCAATTAAGTATCGTAATTCTTTAATTCAATATTTTGCTTGTAATCTATTTAATCGTTTATTGGAAGAAAGAGGCTATATTGCTTTTCATTCTTCTGCTGTTGATAAAGATGGGGATGGTATCGCCTTTATTGGAGCTAGAAACGCTGGTAAAACTAACTGTATGCTAAATATGATGTCTGCAGGTTTTAATAGTGTTACTAATGATAAGTTAGCTGTTCAATATGATGGTACCGATTTAAACGGTTATGGTGTTGCCCAAGATGTCTCAATCAGAATGGATTTAGGTTTTAGATCGCAAGAACAAAATAAAAAATACCTTCCTTATGCCGAACGTGAAGGTTTAGTATTAAGTGATGAGAATAAATTAGAAGGAAATAATATACATTTGGAATCTGTTGAACTAGCTCATTTAAATGGTGTAGAACAGGTTCCACAAACAAGAATTAGACATATTATCTTTCCTAGATATGATAGTGGTATTACTGATGTTATTGTTACACCAGCCAGTCCTAGTAGATCTAAAGAGATTATAGATGCTCAAAGATTGTCTTTAGTTCATCCTACAAAGAGTTTCTTTAGACTTGTAAATACTGGTAGAATGCCTTATTATAGTGAGCAAGAAACCTTGGAGCAAATGTATAATTTGGATAACTATGAAATTGTTCAAGGCGAAAATAGTACTGAGAGTTTTGTTAAAACTTTAAAGAAAATATATAGGAGGAATTGATTATGGATTATAGAGATGTTGATTTCTTTCCTGGAGTTAATTTGATTATATGTAACGCATGTCGAATGAAGTGTAGCTTTTGTTGTGCATCTCATATTGATAAGCAAGAGAAAATAGATAAGGATAAGCTGTTTAAGTTAATCGATATATTACATGATAATGGTACAAGAAGAATTTGTTTTACTGGTGGTGAACCTCTACTCTCTCCTTATTTTGAAGAATTAATTAAGTATTCATATGATTTAGGAATTATTAATACTGTTATGAGTTCAGATGGTAAGTTAGTTAGTAAGTTAGATATAGACGGTAAATATTTTGATACATTCTGGTTAAGTATTCATGGTATTGATGGTGATCATGATAAAATTACAAATGTTAAAGATTCATTTAATGATTTAAAGAAAGCATTAAATGAAAATCATGATATTTATCCTTTAGGTGTCTGGTCAGTTATTACTACTAAAAGTAAAGATAAGTTAGATGATTTTATTAAATGGTGTATTGATAATAAAGCACATAAAATTTATTTATCTAATTTAAATGAAACTGGTGATGGTGAAGTTTATTCTAATAGTAATGGACGTATTAGTGATAAAGATTTTGCTAGTTTAGTAGATTATTATGCAGATAAGTATAAAAAAGATATTCCAATCTTTGGTCAAAAGTTTGATAGAGATTGTCAATGTGCATTAGTTTATCCGAATGGTGATGTTTATTTAACTCCATTTAAGGGAGAAGAAAATAGTCAAAAGCTATTTGGGAATTTATTAGAAGAAGATCCTAAGGAAATATTTAATAGAATAAAGAGTGATGAAAATGTGTGGGAAGACTATATAAGTCGTTATGAACATTCTTCTTTATTTAAAAAAGAGTAACAATTGTTACTCTTTTTTATTCGAATCCCATAAATTCTTTTACTTTTTCAAAGTATACTTTGTTAGATTCTGGGAATGTTAGGTTGTCAGGTAATTCATCTGATAACATTATTTCTGACATTTCATATTCTTCTGGTAGTTTTTCAAGTTCTAGAATTTCACAGAAACACAATAAGCCGAAAGTAGATATTTTATAAACACATACTGGAGTTAATTCAACTTTAGTAGCACCAGTTTCTTCATGCATTTCTCTTTTAGCTGCTTCTTCCCAAGTTTCTCCTTCTTCAATGTGGCCACCAGGGATTTCCCATCCTTCTCTTTTTTTGTTGTAAGAGAATAGATATTTGCCTTGATATCTACATACACATACTACTCTAGTATATTCAGATTCATCACAATAACCCAAATCAAATGTTTTAATTTCGAACATAATGCATTACCTTTCTATATTTTTATTATAACAATAATTTTCTAATATAAAAAGGAAATACCTATAATTAATTTTTATATAGTTATAATTTTTTTAATCTTTTCTAGTTTATCCATTTTTATTTCTGTTTCTTCTCTTGTTAGCATATTTTTAAGTTTAAATACTTTATTTGTTATTTCGTTTTCACCAAGAATTATTACATATGGTATTTGTTCTTTATTACAATAATCTAGTGATTTTTTTAGTTTTTTATCTTCCATTTCAATATCTATTTTGTATCCTAAATCTCTTAATTCATTAGCAAGTTTTAAACTTTCTTTTTGAGTGTTCATAGGAATGATATAGATATCAAGATTAGATTCTTTGTTTAAGTCTTCACGATCTTTTAATAAAGCAAAGATTGATGTTAAACCAAATGAGATACCAACAGCTGGATAGATGTTACCATCGTCAATAAATTCGGTAACCATTTTGTCATAACGACCTCCACCACCGATAGCGCCGGTTAGTTTACCAGTTGTTTCGTATACTTCAAAGACATTACCTGTATAGTAATCTTGTCCTCTAGCTAGAGATGGTGTGAATGTTGTATATTTAGTTAGTTTTAATGCTTTTAAGTATTTAGTTAAGTTGTTTAGTTCTTGGATACCTTCTCTTAATTCTGCGATATTAGAATTTTTAAATTTCTTTGTTAATTCTTTTAGATCTAGTTTGAAGTATTCTAATAGTTTTTTTATTTGGTCATTATTTAAACCGATATTTAAGAATTCATTTGATAGTTCAAATTCTGTTAGTTTATCAATTTTATCAACAACAGTAATTGTTTGAGAAATTAGTTCTTCATTTATACCCGCTTCTAGGATTAAACCAGACATTAGTTTACGTGAGTTATATTTGATGTTGATAGGTATTTGAAGTTTTTCGAATGCATCAACATATAGTGATACTAATTCTGCATCGATCATTTCGCCACCTAAACCTACTACATCAACGTCACACTGAGTGAATTCTCTATCTCTTCCTACTTTAACTGGTCCATCTCTAAATACTTTATTGATTTCATATCTTTTGAATGGGAGTTTAATTTCGTTTTTATTTAAAGCGATGAATTTAGCAAATGGAACAGTTAAGTCATAACGAAGACCTAGTTGTCTATTTCCTTGATCTCTTAGTTTATAGATTTCATTTAAGATATCATTTGTTTCATCATATTTTCCTGCTAACATGTCAAAGTAACATAGGATTGGTGTTTCGATTGGTTGATAACCAAATCTTTCAAAAGTTTCTTTTAAGATACCATTAATATAGTTTCTTATTCTTTGTTCTTTAGGGAGGAAGTCATACCCTCCTTTTACGTTTTGTATTATCATTTTTTATTCCTTCTTTCTATTTTTCTTATATAAAAAAGCTATACAAGTGATACCTGTATAGCTTTATAATTTATATTATTTAACTAAATACAAGCACCACAAATAGCACTTGTATTTCGATTCTTAATGTCGA
>JAEEGL014345149.1_pt1 | contig 63545 bp, 62 predicted proteins | sample 9134231 | NCBI WGS metagenome assembly JAEEGL01 (sample SAMN16246548, study PRJNA631951) | gut metagenome | biome: gut microbiome; feature: rumen; material: fiber-attached | host: Bos | place: Iran: Karaj | collected 2018-10
GGCTCCCTCGTCCTGCGACGGCTCCCTCGTCCTGCGACGGCTCCCTCGTCCTGCGACGGCAGAAAGCCACTCCGCCTTCGCTTCGCTTCGGCTTCGTGCTTTCTGGAATCGCAGGACTCGTTACTTAGGCAAAGTATCTCTTCAGCAGGCCCTCGAATGCCTTGCCATGTCTCGCCTCGTCACGTGCCATCTCATGAACGGTGTCATGGATTGCGTCGAGGTTTGCAGCCTTAGCGCGCTTAGCAAGATCGGTCTTGCCCGCGGTTGCGCCGTTCTCAGCGTCAACGCGAAGCTGAAGGTTCTTCTTGGTGCTGTTGGTAACCACTTCGCCAAGAAGCTCAGCAAACTTTGCAGCATGCTCTGCCTCTTCAAAAGCTGCCTTCTCGTAATACATGCCAACCTCAGGATATCCCTCGCGATAAGCAACTCTTGCCATGGCAAGATACATGCCAACCTCGGTGCACTCGCCTTCGAAATTCGCGCGAAGGTCAGCCTTAATGTCATCACTTACGTCGGAAGCGATGCCTACAACGTGCTCAGATGCCCATACTCTCTCCTCAGACTGAACGGTGAACTTCTCTCCGGGAACTCCACATACGGGACACTTCTCAGGGGGCTGATCCCCCTCATGAACGTAACCACAAACAGGACATACGTACTTCATTTGAAACCCTCCTTATTCTGTCGCTTTAATAGTTGCCTTTGCAAAACTCGGTCCGTTTTGCAACCATTTTCATCATAACACAAAAAACCTTTAGGAGCAATCACTTTCTCCATTACTTAAATTTCTTCCAGGGCTCGTAATCCACTTCCTCTGGCTTTTTCTCCGGCGGTTCAGCAAAACCCGTATATTGTTTACCGCACTCCCCGCAAAATCCCGGCACGTGTCCCCTATCAAAGCGTCCGCGTTTGCCAAGCATGCTGCCGCAGTAAGGACATCTAAAGTACATGATCTCGTATATCGCCCCACCGATGATCATGAGACCGCCGAGCACTGCCAACGGAATGATCCTCAATCCCCCACACACAACCGCAACGATAAATCCTATCACCTTCAAAATCGCGCCAACCACAAGTGCCTTTATCGGCGATACGTTTTTCATATTTCTCTTCCTCCTTCCGCTCATTCGTCAATGGATGCCTGAAAATCATCCAAGCCTTGATAACCATAGAGCTTTGCCGTGTTCTCCATGGTCATTCTTGCAATGTTCTTCCCTTCCCTAACGCAGCCAATCACATACCCCGCATAGAGTTGAAGCATCTTGTCCGAGTATGTGCTGATTTCGCCTCGGAGATAGGTCTCATAAGAGGTGTCAAAGCCATCATCCTCATAGGTGTGAAGGTTTCTCGCATTGGCAACGACCTTGGGATACTCCTTGGAAAGCTCCTCCACCATGTTCATCTGCAGCGCAACGATCTGCTCGATCACCGCCTTTTTCTCCGGCGGGATCTCCGGGAAATGCTGCTCTAACTCGGCATATTTCTCCGGCGCCGTGCTCTCCATCATGCGGCCGTACTTTTCCGTGATCAGATTATGTCCAAGCGCAGTCTCACGTTCAAAATCATACAAGTATTGCAACAGCATCATGCGGTTCCAGGTCAGGTACTGGCTCTTTCTCATGACGGAGAAGGTAGGCCAGTCATTCTGGCAATACGCCCTGCCGCCTTCGTTCTTCACCTTGTCGAAAGCCGCAAATTCCGTTTTCGCGATCTGGCGGACCAGTTCCGCATCCGTGAGCTTCGCGTAGGATGCCTTCATCAAAAGCTCTTCCACCTGATGGTCCAGATAGGGATCAACGTCGCTGATAATGCTGGCGTCATACAGCGTTCTCGCAATGCCGTCGCAAAGCCCCTCTAAGAGCTCTTTCACCGTCACCCCGGCGCGCTCGTCATCCATCCGAAGCGTCGCGTGGATCTGCTCCAGCAGCGCCGTGACCTCCGCGCCGCCCGGAAGTCTCTCCGTGCTCTTTTTCAGCCATTTGTCATGCGGCGGGAATGCATTGCAATAATGGTGCCACAGCCGCATCACGTGCCTCAGGCACTCCGTCAGCATGGCATCCGCCGTCATGCGATCCCCCCGTTCCAACATTCTAAAATAATTATATTGACCCGTCTGGGAAATCTTCGCACAGTCCTCCGCAAGCTTTAAGAATAGGATCTCCTCCGGATAGCCCGCCTGGAGCTTTTGTCTGATCTCACTAAACTTTCCGGAAGGGTCAGAAAACACCTCGCCGTCCGTCGCCGCCAGCAGGGAAAAATCCTCCGTCCCGCGCCAGTCGAAGCTGCCACTTTCCGCATTGTATCCGGCATATTTCTTGTAAAAGCCTTCCATCGTCATCACGCCCAGTCTTCCGGAACCCTGCGCTGTCTTTACCCGGCGGTAACCCATGAATTCCTCCGGCAGCGCCTCATACGCCTCCCTAAGCCTGTCGCCGATTACCCCCTCTAATTCCTCCGGAATCCAAATACAGAATCCCGGGCCCCAGTCATGATCCCTGGAGGACTCGTCATCAAAGCCCATGCAGTCTGAGCCCTCGCCCACAAGTCCCGTCGCCATCCTGGATACGTACTCCGGAAATTCCTTTTCCAGCATTGGCTTTCCATAGGTTTCATAATACTTTCTGCTAAGCTCCAGCCCTGAAATAAAGCTTTTTCCTGTCTTTTCGCCGGCACCTGTTTTTCCCTGCGCCGCTCCTTGTTTCCCCAGTTCTTCCTGAAGCATGCTTCCCAGCTCCTGCCAAGTCGAACCGCCGCCAGACTTCTTTGGATTTGCAGCAGGCGCTTTCCCTGCTTGCCCGCCGTTCTTCTCGCCATCAGTCTGCTGCGTCGTTTCCGGCACAGTCCTTTCCTGCACCGCTTCCTCCAGCGGCCACTTCCCGTGGATCTCCTCCAGCTTCTTCACGCAAGAATCGCGATTGTCTTTTAACCTTTCATACTGCGTGTTCTTGCCCAGCGTGCTCTCCACGATGGTCATTCCCTCTTCAAAAAGACGAAGCGCTTCCTCGTATTCTTCTGCGTAATAATGGCATAGTCCAAGCGCAGACAGAGCTGCGCAATAATGTGCGTCATACAGGTTCCGCTTTTGGAAGCATTGAATGGCGCGCTTCGCATATTCCTTTGCCTTCTCGTAATTCTTCCCGAGAACGGCGGTATTTGCAAGATTCGCATAGGTCACGGCGATCTCGAACCCAGACTGATTCGCGTCCACGATCTCCAGGGCCTTCAGAAGATACTCCTCCGCCTTCTCAAAATTGCCCTCTTCCTGCTCCAAAAGACTCCGGTTGTTATAGAGTCCGGCAAAGAGCATGTCATTTGTCGAAAGATCCCTGTCATATAGCTCTTCCGCCTCTTCGTAATACTTCCTCGACAGCCCGAGTTCGCCCATGGAACGGTATCCGTTTGCGGCATTGAGCGCAGTCGTCCCGTACCAGATCGTATCCCTAAGCCCCATGTCCTCCGTCATCCGGAGGGACTCCTCGATCACTTCGCGAAGCCGCTCCTTCTCCGACGTCTGACGATAGTACCCGATCAATTCATTTAATACTTGCAAACAGACGCCCTTTTCCTCCTGTGCCTTTGCTTCCTCCAAAACCCCAAGAAGAAACGTTTCTGCCTCTGCGGCCTTATTCTCATCAAACAGGCGGTCCACTTCCCGCAAAACAAATTCCATGTTCATAGCTTTCCATGCCCCTTTTCTTACGCTTATACGTTAAATACTTCCTTCAAGTATGCAGCCCAGCCGCCCAGGATCATAAGACACGCTGCGGCAAGCGCAACAAACAATGCGATCGTCAGGATCAGGAATGGCTTACTCTTTTTCGCCAATTTCTGAAAAACATAAACGTTGGATGGCAACGCCAACACGCACCATATCATCAGCTCCGCGCAACCGATCATCATGGAAATCTGGGCCTCCGGCCCCAGATCATAATCATACCCCTTCGCATGGCCCGTCACGTTCAGATAGATCAACCCAAAACAGACCGGAAACGTAAATGCAATGATGCTCGCCCACAGATAATTTACTACAAACAGGATTTTATTCTTCATGTCCTTACTCCGTTTCTTGCTTCTGAAACCATTCATAGGTTTCCCGCAGACCTTGCGCTAACGGCGTTTCTTCCACGCCTAGCTTCTCCATTTCCTCGCCGTCATAGGTCTCGCTCTCAGCCTTTGTGAGCGGGAATGGCAGCGGAATTCCCCGGGCAAGGACGTCCGCCACGGGGATCATCACCTTCTCTATCCTCTGACCCACCGCCTCCTCCAAGGCTTCCGCAAACAGCTGATAATCTATTTTCTCGCCGCACGCGTTGACCGCATGGTCATAGAATTTCTCATTTCCAAGGTACGCATAAATGCATCTTGCGAGATCCTTTACGTAAATCATCTGGAAGGTTCCGTCCGCATCCTCCGGGAACAAGATCTGCCCCGTCTTCGATACCCATTCAAAAAAGATGCCTTCCCTCGGCGCATAATTCCCAGGGCCATAGATAAAGGCCGGCCGCACGGACGTATAATGCATCCTCATCTCTGCATCATTTCCGGTTGCTTCGGCGCATTGCCTCAGTTCCTTTTCCAGCGCGACCTTTCCACAGATATAAGCCCCTTCCGCGCCGCCAAAATCCCGCTCCTCCAGCGGCGCGTTTTCATCCAACAAAGTCCCCGTGCCTCGCCGGTATACGTCGCAGGTACTGATGAACACATACTGACGGACAGTACTCTTCCCCATGGCCAGCGCTTCCAGAACCTTTCTAACGTCCCCGGCTTCATACGCGCAAAAATCGACCACGCAGTCATATCCTGCCGGATCAAATTGTGCCGATGCCCGGGCGAGGGATTCCTTATTCTGCCTGTCCGCATGGATTACGCGAATATGCCCGTCTTCATTTCCCGGAACGTCACGGTTTCCGCGATTTAAAACCGTGATCTCATTGCCATATCCGTCGCAGACCTCCAGAAACGCCTTTCCCAAAAAGTAGGTCCCACCTATGATCAAAATCTTCATTTTCCGCTACGAATTCCTTTCAGCTAAAGGCTTCTTAATGCGCCTAACATCTTAACAACGGAAGCTGCCATCCAAACGACAAGCCCCACGTTGATCAAGATCGCAACGCCGCAACAAATCATCTCTGCGATCCAATACGATTTATATTCTTCAAACCGTCTTCCACCAAAAGCAATGACAAAACCAACCAGCGCCAGCACAAAGGACAGGCATGAAGCCCCAATAATGCTTTTGATCGGAAGTCTCAGCAGGAATAATCCTATGACGGGCAACAAAACTGCGGCGATTCCAAAGATTAGCGGAAGAATGACCCTGACCATACTCGCGTCTTCATCCATGACCGGGACTCTCTCCTCGCGAACGGCAAGTCCCTCTCCGTTCACCGCATGCTTTTTTGCAGACACCTCACTTGAAATGCATAGAATCAGCGCTATGACGAAACTGATCAGCGACAAAATAATCAGCAGGATTCCGATCAGCATCATTATTGCAAACCCGCCCCCCGTAAAGATTGCCGTAAAAAAGGGCACGGCATGTCCAACTGTTTCCGCGGCCTGTTGATATGCCTCCGCGTCTGCTTTTCCCCCCATCGAGGCAAGAAACGGGACTGCACGGAACGCCACAACAAAGGAAAGCACGCCCAAGAGCAGAAAAACACCGGGTATGATTGTTAAGGCCCAAATGGAATGAACTGATGATTTTCCGTTTTTATTCTTCTTCATTTTCCCCTCCGCCTTACGGTATCTCTGAAATCCGACAGATAAAATTCATCAAAAACCTTCTGAACTCTTGGGTCCTGTTGAAACCGTTCCAGTTCCCAGTCTCCGTCCGCCAACAATATCCCGTTATTGGTTTCATTTAAGTGCGTGATCATTAAAGACACCTTCACGCCGGTTTGATCCGGTCTCATTCCGGTCTCCGCCAACTCCCTTAGGTCAATCTTCACCGGCTCCAAAAATTCATCCACGCTCCCGTGTCTGGCATACCGGAGGCTTCCCTGCCAAGGATTCTCCACGTTCGTTTCATCGCGCTCCGTAATATTCAATGCTTCCTTGGAGCATTCCTGCGGTAACGGGCCCGCGCCATGCCGCGTCACGTAGGTTCTCGTTACGTAAACCACTTCCGAGAGGGCCAGTCCGTATTTTCCAAGAAGCCTTACGGGATTGTGAAGGCCCGTCCGGGAAGCTGAAACGTGGGGTGCAAAGATTTGATTCTCCGCATCCAGCAAAAGTCCTTGCCCCGTCTCAAATACAATGCTTTCGTGACTTTTCAAAAAACTACCCACGTCCTCACAAAGTCTTACGTATTCAAAAGCGCTCCTTTGCATTTCTTCGATGGCGTTCTCCACGACCGTTTTCGATTGAAGTAGCTCCAGATATTCTTCCGCCTGCGCCGGCAAGGCATCCCTTGAACCATTCATCCCAGGTTTTTCCATACGTCCGCAAGCCTCCAGCACTCTTTGCTTCCCATATTGTTCACGCATCTCCAGAACCCATTTGGTCAATTCCGCCGCACTCTTTGACAGGACGTCCAATGCGGTCATTCCAAAACCTGCCTTTGTCCTAAGGTCACACTCATTGATCCCCATGCCACAGCTTCCGTGCCGATTTTCTCCCCTCACGGTTTCAAAAAGCATGTTGGTCAAAACGTCATCCACCAACGTCACGTTTGTTTTCAAGTCGCACCATATGTTTGGTACGTATCCGCTGATTTGCCGGAACTGCCCTGCTTCTTCCCGCAGCTTAAAAAGGTCAGGATAATAAGTGTCAGCCCAAAACGTATCTGAATGACGAAAGGAGCCCGCTGACAGCTGATGAAATACGAATCTTTTCCCGTCCGTTTCCACCGTATGCCCTGCCTGAGCTCCTCCGTTATGTTTAATGACTAGGGTATCAGGCACCTGGCTGCTGAAATAGTCCACTGCCAAACCCTTTCCCTCGTCTCCAAATCCTTTACCTATCACTGCGCGAATGGACTGCGCGCTCAAAATGAAATTCCTTTCTTGGGATTCACCAGCGTCAGGTCACCGATCGCTTTCTTTACTATCATCTGTTTCCCTAAAGGCCATTGCTTCAGCACGTCTTCCATGCTCATGCCCTGCACCATCTGCATCGTGCTGATCAAGATTTCCGGAATGGCATCAATCTCATCCGGTCTGATCGCCATAGTGTGCCCGGGCAGTAAATGCACGATGGTATTTGCCTTTTCATGCTTATTGTCCAGGAAGAGATGGAATACTTCAAATTTCTCCCGTGCCGCCTTTAGAATGGACGGGATTTCCATGTTTACTTCCTCGCCAAAAACCCTTTGATACGTACTCTTAAGGTTCCTTTCCTGATCCGTCCGGCATTCCGCCCTATCGCCGATCGTAAAGAGGAATCCCTTTTTCTTTCTCTTCTCATAATTATCGAGTGAAGTGTGCTTTGCGGCAAAATACCATAAAAGATTCGGCACCACGTCACCGTTACCGTGATCCTCAAGCCAAAGCTCCAAGAGCTGCTCCGCAATGCGGATGTCGGATTCAAACTGAGTCACCTGGAGCGGCGACTGGTCATACATGTCGCCATAAGCGGCAAACATTAATGCCGGATCCTTGACTGCATTTGTGGAATACAGTTTCATCATGGTCTCGTTCAAAGCTTCCTTTGCGACCTTCTCCGCAAGATATCCCATGGAGCCCGTCACGTCAAGTCCGATGATGATCGGTAAGGATTCCGGATGATCCTCCGAATCCCTTGCCTCCCTGACTTGAATATATTTCGGATCGAATTTGGGATCACAGGCCTGATTCCTAAAGATCTCACGTTCGTTACTTGCACTCGCAAGATTCCTGCTGTTCTTTAATTTGCTCCAATCCGATGCCGTATAACTGCCTCTGCCCATGACAAGTCTCCTCCTTAGAAATCAACGTTCATCTTTGCAAAACGCCTGCCGCCAAAACCGACTTCTATCACGCGGTCCCATGCTTCAAAATCCGCGTAGGCATCGATTCCCGGTCTTGACCGAAGGAACTCCGTCAGCTTCTGCGGTGCTTCCTCCCTGTGGATGCCAAGGATCCGGTCTGCCGTCTTACGGACGTCCTTCAGATCCTGATCCCGGGCCGTACCAAGGCCCGCCTGTTCCACTCGCTTCGTGCTCCACCAATGTCCCATGAGCACGCCATGATGATTGAACGGATTGATCCACACGGACTCCTCGTTAATTCCGCCATGGATCAGGCCGCCATAATTTAATACGCAACAGATATTTTCCAATCTGGAGATGATCCACGCCACGTGTTCCGGCGTAAGGCTTCCGAACATGGACAGCGGGAAAAGGTTTTCCGTTCTCGTAAACGTGAGCATAATGCCGTCGTCCTTGAGTTCATAGGTTCCCCTAAGTTTCGGGAAGCAGTCCTCCAACCCTTTTACGTCGGCAGGCGGGAAGGATAATGCCTGAATGCCCCGAAGCATTCTCTCCGCCTCCTTGCGCTTGTTCTTTGAAAACACAAACAAGGCGTGATGCCTGGTCAGATAGGTGGTTGCCACGCCGTCATCATAAGTATACAAATAACGGACGTTCACGTCATCGCCGTCCTTTGTCTCATAGCATACGTTTTCCGCATGATCCCACAGGGAATCTTCCTGGCTTTCGCCTTCCATCTGCTCATCATGAAGCCCCCGCAGATAGTTTAGCATCTGCAACCGGAAAGTACGATACTCCAAAAGCTCCTTATCCTGAAAGTTAAACTTGCTTCCGCAATACTCACAGTAAAGGCTTCCGCTGGAATCCACCGACGTCTCGCCGCCACAGTTTTTACACTTAAAACTCAGCATGTCACGTAACCCCTCCTTCCCCAAAAACGCCCCACAAATACGATTATATTATATAACGTTTTTTTGATTTCGTAAAGGAATTCCATCACAAGTTTCCGTGATTCCCATGTTTTCCCTTAATCATAAATTCTTGCCGGCAAAGTTCTTCCACTTGGTCAAAATTTGCGAAGTCTTTTCCGTTTCACGTCATTGCGGCCGCAAACGTTTGACATTCTGCCAATTCTATAATACTATAGTACTTGCGTGTTTTTAGATCACTAAGACAGAAAGAAGGTAATATTGTGAAAAAGAAAGTATTGTTACTGATAACTGGAGCCCTGCTCCTGTCCCTGATCGGCTGTAATGGCAACGTTTCCACCCAGGAGACCGGTGCGTCCAGCTCCCAGACCTTGCAGAGCACGGAAAGCTCCTCCTCGGAAGAAGCAACGACGGAAGAATCCACGGAAGTTGCTGCCGCAACGGCCACTCCCGAGCCCACGCCCGAACCCACGGCAGATCCCGCCGAAGGAAAGTACTTAAAGGATCTCTTTGCCGAGCATGGCATGAAGGTAGGCACCTGCCTTACCGGCTCCATGATCAGCCGCGCGGATTCCAACAACCTGATCCTTTCGCATTTTAACAGCGTAACCTGCGAAAACGCCATGAAGCCCGACGCTACCTTAAGCCAGAAGAAAAGCCAGGAAGAAGGAAAGCTCGTCGTTGAATTCAACGCAGAATCCGTCAAGATGATGGAGTGGGCAAAGAAGAACGGCATTTCCATGCGCGGCCACACTCTCGTATGGTACAGCCAGACCCCTGAATGGATCTTCCACAAGGATTTCGATCCTAAGGCAGACTTCGTTGACCGCAAGGAAATGCTCTCCCGCATGGAAAGCATGATCAAGCAGACCTTTGAAAAGCTCGATGAGCTTGGCTACATTGACCTCTTCTACGCTTATGACGTGGTAAACGAAGCATGGATGGAAAACGGCTCCATGCGTGACAACAACTGGAAAAAGATCATCGGAGATGACTATCTCTGGTACGCATTCTACTATGCAGACAAGTACGCACCCGAGACCATTGACCTTTATTACAACGACTACAACGAGCAATTCAAGACCAAGACCTTGGTTGACTTCGTCAACACCCTCGTGGACAAGAAGGGCAACTACCTGATCGACGGCGTTGGCTTCCAGGCGCACCTCTACACCACCGACAACCTGGACCAGTACTTCAAGACCATGGATGCCATCGCAGAGACCGGTCTGAAGATCCAGCTCACCGAGCTTGACGTATGCCTCGGTAAATACCAGGCTCCTCAGAAAGCTACCGATGAAAACTTAGAGAGACAAAGAAAGTTCTACTATGACTTGATCAACGGCATTTTCGAGCGCGTTGACTCCGGTGCGGTAAAGATGGACGCCCTGACCTTCTGGGGCTTCGCGGACAACATGTCCTGGCGTAAGGAATACAGCCCGCTCCTGTTCAACTCCCTCCTCAAGGCAAAACCCGCGCTCTACGGCGCATTACAAATTCAATAAGCAAATAAATAAGGTCAAGGCGACATGTCTTAATGGCACGTCCCTTGACCCAATTTTATGTTCCATCCCAGTTATTTTATTCGGTTTTCACCCGTTTCGTAATCGATCTCAATCCCTGGCTGAACGTTATATACAAATACGTGAAAGCAGATCTCTTTTCCGGCATCTTCCACGGAGTACGCCTCCATCTCCACGCCTCTCGCCACAAGCTCGTCTCCGGCGAAATACGGCGTCACGCGGTATAACACGTGATGATCGCTTTTCTCCAAATACGCCATCACCTTTCGTTCCCAATACAGCATCGAGTCCGCATTGAAATGACGCGTCCCAGTGATCAGGTTCTTTTCGTTTGCATTCTGTCCCGTCATCGCAAATGCGATCAAATGACACCTGTTATATAGATAGGGCGGATCCGAATCCACGATTCCCTCATATTTTCTCTGCACCCATCCGGATGGCCTGATCTCTCCGATGGGCTCCCGGTCCTCCTTGGGCATCATGGATCGATGAAGCATCGCCATCGCCGCCTGGCATCTTCCCAGCGCATCCAATTCCTGATAACGTTCGCCCTGCAGGTTCTGCAGGTCATAAAGATTAAACTCCGGAATCCCGTCATTTAGGATCACGTAATCCGCCCCGCCATATGTGGGAATGCTCTCCGGCGAGCGCACGCACAAACTCACGGAAAATCCGCTTCCCTCCGGCACTTTCGCCAGCCGCGCTTTTGTCTCTGCCGCCTCTTTTTGATCCGAATGGCTCCTCCAAAGCACCGCGCCCCCAAGCGCCAAAACGCCCAGTACGATCAATCCCCAGATGGCAAAGGTATTCTTATACTTATCCCAAAACAGTTTTCGCTTAATCCTGCGTCTGTATTTCTGTTTCTTGTCCAACTGCCTTTTCCTACTCCTTCTCACGAAAACAGACTCATCTGCTCATATTCCGCCTTACGGGCAAGATCCTTTGGCACTTTGCGAAGGAGCGACTGCGTCCACTCCTCCTGCCAAAGCCATGGCTCAATCTCACTCTCTTCCAGGATCAGCGGCATCCTGTCATGAACGGGCTCCATGGAGGCATTCGCTGCAGTCGTCAAGATCGCAAAACGCTCATCCTCCCCATTGCCCCTGCAAAAGCCCGCCATGTATAGAATTTTCCCGTCCTTTCGTTCAAAGACATTCTTCTCCTTCCGCTGATTCCACTCATAAAAGCGAGTTGCCGGAATGACGATCCGACTCTGCCTTACGCCATCGCGAAACATAGGACGCTCCAGCGCCGTCTCGCACCTTGCGTTAAAAATGACCTGCCCCTTTTGAAATCCTGGAAGCCCCCAGCGCACCGTCCGAAACACCATTCCCTCCGCATTGCCCGAAAGTATCGGTGCCTCATCCGTCGGACGCACGTCCCGCTCCCGGATTTCCGGAATTTTCTGCGCCATGCTGCCCGCGCGCCGTTCCCGGTTTACCATCCGCATGAGACTCTCGATTCCATATTCCAATTCACGACTCACGTGATAAATACCGCACATACAGCACCACCTTCCCCCTCTTTTCAAATTACACTACTCATTTTTCTTGATGGCCAAGGAATAACCCATCGAATTTAAATATCGAATGATCGACTGGATGGTTCCGCTGGCGCTTTTCTCCATGCGGCTTACCGCCTGTTGGGATAACCCCGATCTAAGACTAATATCCTTTTGAGTAAGTGCATTCGCTCTCCGCGCATTAATCAGTTCTTGTTTAAATGCCATCTCGGCTTTAAACAATTCATGTTGTCTGCGAAGATTCTCATCCTTGGATATCATTTCTTCAACAATCTTTTTTTCTCTCAACCCATCGCTTTTTACCAACATAATTTTCACCCCACTTATAATAATCCGGAACACCTTGCTCTTTGAAGCGCCAACTCAATTTCCTGTTTCTCCGTTTTCCCTTTTTGCTTTTTACATATATGCAAAAAAGCCCGGCCTTCGGTAATCCATCGATATAACCTATAATTATATTTTTCCCGCCAGCCGTTACGTAATCGTATATTTCCACGTTTCCTCCTTTCTACAATACATCAATATTGATGTATTGTCAAGTCATCTGTCACGTCATCAACTCAGAAGTAAAATAAAACAGCAACAAAAAAAGAACACGAAACCATTGACTTGCATCATAACAAATACCAGGAAAATTTGGTTGATAAACCAATGATGAGAACTCCATTGATAGTCAGTTCCCCAGATAGGCTAATTATATGATTTGTTCCAGAAATCGTCAAGACGAACTATACGGCATAAATAAAAGAGACATCCGTTATTCAACAGATGCCCCTGCTTCTTATTTTCCAAATCTAATACCCTTTTTACGGAGCACCTCTTTCTGCCCGTCCTCATCATCTATATTTATACTGAGAAACTCTTTAAGTTCTTCTTCCGCAAACTGCTGACCAGTATAAGTTTCCTCACATGCACCAGATGGACTCCACGTGGGATTCTCCATCTCGCCCTCCGAATAGATCCTTCCGTCTGAATCAACGTAAACGTAATCACTGCCCATAGCCCAATAATAAGTGCGACTCCATACTATGTTTATGTCTTTATCCGTAGATATGTCATCAACGTTTGCATTCAATTCCGCTACTTCCTCCGAAGGTTCTTGTATTTCTGAAACGTCCCGTTTCTCGGTCATGTTCCTTTCAACAATCCGTTCCAATTCGTTTCCTCCTGATGAGACAGCGCCATCAGTGTTATCAATGCCACATGCCGCAAACGCCACAACCACAGTACAAGCCATTATTGCAAATACAGATTTTTTCATGATTATAAATTCTCCTTTGTCGGTGTTCTGTCTATACAGACGAAAAACAACTAAAAAAGTTTCAATCAATCCATTATGCATAGCCAAAATGAGTTGAATAATGATTTTTATCATTTTGCATGACAAACTTGTCCGAAAAAAACAGTCCACGCTGGAAAATCGCGTGGACTGTTTTTCATTTATTCTCACCTGTACTTAGTAATAATATTCATAAAATTTCATGGCGTATCCGCCTTCAAACGTCTCCCCGGCCTCAAGGACGTTGGTATACTCCCTTTGGCTTAGGTCACCTTCAAAATCCACCGCGTCGCATCTCCCGTACCACGGCTCAATACACAGAAACGGTGCATTTTTCTTTTCCGGCGACCAGATGGCGAAGAGCGGCGCGTCAAAGCACACGTCAACAATATGCTTCCCTTCTTCGTCCGCGATCCCCACGCATCCCGTCTGCTTCCCCTCGATCATGTAAGTGCAACGATCGAAGAAATCGCTCGTGATCGTAACGTACCCATTCTCCAACGGCATTTCCAGATCCTCGCGCAGCGCAAGTCCCGTCGCAACGTCATTGCCATGATGATGAATCACATCAACGCCCTCGAAATAAAGCTGATAACCCTCCTTGCATCCCGCCGCGTCCTTACGGAATCCGTGAACGGGACACAAAAATGCCGGATGCGCTCCTATGGAAAAATACATGGTTTCCTCCGCCGGATTGCAAACCTTCCACGTGACCATTACGTCATCCGTTTCCTTTCCCGCTTCGATCCTGTATCCAATCTTCAAAACAAAATCAAAGGGATACTTTTCCAGCGTATTCTGATTTGCCTTCAATTGAAACCATATCTCGTCATCCGCCTGGCTCACAAGTTCAAACTCCATGTCCCTTGCAAACCCGTGCTGCCCCATGGCATACTCCCTGCCCTTCCACTGATACTTCTTCCCCTTCAAGCTTCCCACAAAGGGAAACAATACCGGCGACGTCCGCCCCCAATACTTGGGATTCCCGTACCACATATACTCCCGCATGTTTTTCTTGTTAATCACCGATTTAATCTCGGCTCCAAACGAATCGATTTCAACTTTGATCCTGTTATTTTCCAAAAAGTATCTCATGATCACCTAATTCCTTTCAGGTTTTTACCTTTTCATTCTCTTGGCAGTTTTAACGGATAGACTTAGTCCAAGTTGATTAAAAATCTTAATCAACGTCGAAAGATTTGGCGTTGTTTTTCCTGATTCAATCCTTGCTACAGATGAATGTGGAATACCGCAAAGCTCTGCCAAATCTCTCTGCGATAGTTTTAGATTTTGCCGTTGCTTAATCATCTCACCCACAATGGCAGAAATCTTTTCAGCCTCATCAATGTCTTTCCCTATCTCTGGATTTGTCTCTCTAACGCGGTTCTTATATTCCTTCCAATCACTCATTCTTTTCGCCCCTTTCTTGATTTCCAATCATCACGCTCTGCTTTAGCCCTCATGATTTCTTTGCGCGGAGTTTTTTGTGTCTTCTTACGAAAATGATGCAACAAAACAAAGGTATTATTCTCAAAAAAGAAGAACAAAACTCTGTTATTTCCAGGCCGAAGTTCCCAAATATCTTCATCCAGACGTTTAGTAACATTTTCACCCAGCCTCGTCCCATAATCTTCCAGGAACTGAATATATTGAACTAATTGCTTATGCTGAATTCGCGCATCCTTATTTGTCAACGCCTTTTTTTGTAACATGTCAAGCCAAAAAGCAATATCACTAAATCCATTTTTGTCGTGATAAAACTCGATTTCAAACATCAAAATTCCTCTTCTTTAATTATATTTATGATAGCAATAATGCGTTCATTCGTCAATAAAAAACAATACGAAAAACAATATCGTCAATGCTAACATATATTTATAAGGTGGTGAAAAACTGGCGAATTGCCAATATGAAATGAAAAACATTCAATGTAAGAATGACATATGTCCTAGAGAATTATAACCAATAAAAACCAAATCGTCAACTTATTCCGCTTTTTGCGGGCAGTTGAAAAACTGCCCGCTTACCCTCTCATCTCTATCACTTATTACAGAAATTGTTCTGCCCACGCCTTCAATTCCTTCTCCGATGCGCGAGGCGAGAAACGCTTCCCGTCCACCACCGTCGCACCCGGCGCCAGCTCCTTTAGATTCTTCGCCATGTCTCCCAATCCGCTTCCTCCGGAAGTACAGAACGGGATCACCTTCTTCCCCGTGAAATCATACGCCTCCATGAATGTGTCAATGATCGAAGGCTCCCGATACCACCACACCGGAAATCCCACAAACACCACGTCATACTGCCCCATGTTCTGAACCCTCGTCGCAATCTCCGGCCGCGATGACCGATCGCTCGTCTCCACACTGCTCCTACTCTTCTTATTCATCCAGTTGAGGTCGTCCTTCGTATAAGGCTCTGCCGGCACGATCTCGAAAAGATCCGCGGAAATGGCTGTGGCAAGGGGTTGGGATAGCTTTGCGGTCTGGCCGCTGGCACTAAAATATGCTACTAGAGATTTGGTCATGATTGGGATCCTCCATTCTTCATAAGATGCATTACAATTATGAATACTCTTCCATATCTCCAATTATTATTTTCAATCATTCTGCCCTAATTGAAATACCAGCTATTTGGGCATAACATAAAATGCAGACGATCTCGAACAAAAGATCCTGACCGTCAGCCGTGGTGAAGAGGTTCGCGCACGATGTAATTACAGGGTTCAGGTTTGCTTTCCACGGTGCAACAAGCTTGGGATTATCCATGTCATACACCGCGTTTTCAGGTGGGAACACGGAAAGCCCGTCCCGCATCAAGTTTATTTGTCTTGCGACTTTATACCCGTCATTCCCATCACATTTTCCCGTTTCAAGGAATCTAAATGCCAACTCATAATTCTTTCTTTTTCCCCCAAGGCATGATACTGCAGTTGAATATAGGGATTTCCAAATGTCCGAACCACCAATGTTTACTACTCTTTTACCGTCTTCGCTAATCAGTCTCATAATCCTAACCCCACTATGTCTATCGGAATATTGGAACCATATATACCAAAAAGCTTCGTTTGAATTGTTTCAACTACCGTCGATATGGTTTCATTTGAAAAGCTTCGTCCCGTCATGTCAAGCACTACTCTTTGCGTTGCATTGGCTGGTAAATTGGCCACTCTTGATGTCACTTCGCGTTCCAATTCACTGTATAAGGTATTAAGGCTTGCCTGACTTTCAAGGTTGTATGCTTTTACCTCAATGGCCTCCAAATGATCTCCTACCATTCTTACAACATCCGGTCTTGTTGCACCGCTAGTTCCAAAAGGGACCTCCTGACCTGCCAAGTATGATACCTGTTCTTTACCACCATAATCATTCAACGCGCGTAATTCTGCTTGCCGCCACCATGGCAGATCTTCTCCGATAATAATATCTTTGTCAGCTGTTTCTGCAACTTTTGCAACTTTGGCTGCTCTCCTTAATGTGCTTGCTTCCGTTACTCCTCCTGAGATGGCGCCCAGTATCGCACTCCATTTGAAGCTCTCACTGCCCTGAAGCACGGCCGCCTTCCGGATTTGATCCTTATCTTTTGTTTGGAATCCAGTAATAATTGCTCCCGCAGCTGCCCCAATACCTCCGGAGGACATTGCCATTATTGTTCCACTCTTTGCTGATGCCGCAAAAATGATGCTTACAGGCACGGCTCCAACTCCGGCACTAATCACCGATACAGTAACGCAAACAAGTATAACTCCCGTTCCAATTGCCACATTCTTAATTACTTTGTCATAAGTATCATCATAGTCTTCAAACGCAGTAACAATCGTTTTTCCGTCATCGCTTAGGGTAAATACAAACCGTTCACCTTGGAATTGCTCGTTAAGCCCTTCGAGATCATACCCAAACCAAATATTGGCTTTTGAATTATAAGCCACTTCCTGCAAGTATTCTTTTGAATAATAAATGGCCTGAACATTTTCGACGACACAATCTTCACTTGACAATTCATCTATCAAGCCCATATATACGGCTTCTTCAATGTATTGTATTAACCCTGGGTCATTCAGGCTTTTGTATTCTGGAATCGACTCGTTGTCCGCTATGGTTTTCTTTTCGTTATTATCCGCTGGCTGAGACATTTCAACTGCAATTTGCTCTTCAAGATTTGCATCTTCTCGATTTTGCGATTCTTTTGTTTGTTCGGTACTTTGAACGATTGCCTTGTTCTCTGCAACGCTTGCATTCTCATTACCGTTCGCCAGATTACAACCAGAGAGTACAAGCGCCAAAGAAAGAACCATTGACATTATGCCCCTAAATCTCTTCATTGCCTGTTCCTCCCTTCTCTTTTCGTATCTTTAGAAAATATGCACACCCAAGACCGATTCCCGAAAATATGATGCTTCCGACAACCACAAACCACAAGATTCCAGAACTTCCCTCTTTTACCATTTCTGTCTCGGGTTCGGTTATGCCTCCTTCTTCGTTCTTTTCGTATGTATCTTCTTCGTTTTCCATTATGACTTCAGATGAGAATTCCTCCGTTATTACTTGAATGGTCTCATTAACAGCGGTCTCCTCTTCAGTTTCTTCCGGTTCCGGCGGCGGAATAAGCGTTCCGTTTTCTGCGATTGTATAGCCTTCTTCGATGCGGTCTTCTATCTCATTAAGACTTAGTCCTGTAACTGCCAGCGCTTTTATATATGGATCCGTCCCCACATAGTATTTCTTTGTAGTTTTCTCATTCGTAGCTCTGTTAGTAATAGTAAAGACATATACTCCCTCATCCGTATATTCGGCGCCATCACGATCTGGTCTATTTAATCTCACATCTTGCGTTTTTCTAACATTGCTTGAATCAATTACAGTTTTTGTAACATCAATGTCTAAGTATTTGGATTTTGCCAAATCAATTCGGATTCCCTTCTCAGCTAAAGCATTTTCCGGTAACTCATTTCCAGTTCCTTTGTCAAATATGTAAAACATGCAGTTACCATTACGAATTTTAAAGGAAAATGATAATCTGTAATAAGTGTACGAATCAATACCTGAACTATCTTTTATACAATAATCCAAGGAGACATAATAATCACCTTCCTCGAATAGTTCTACCTTTGTATCCGTGCCAGTCTTGGTATTTGCTTCAAGATAGTTGAAATATCTAGTTGTAGTCGTATTATTCCATCTGTCCGTATACCTAATAAACAGTGCTCCCCTCTTGAAATCTGTTTTAGGAGTATCCGGAAATGCTTGATCGTATCCCTTGCCATCACCCGCAATGGATAAATTCTTTTTTTCGTTTAGACAATCAATATCTTTTTGTTCAAGTCTATACCACAAAGTTACCGTATCTCCAAGATTTTTGAGAAATACATGCGTACCGTCTTCCTCCTTATCTCGTGTGAATCCATTAATATAAAACGTCCCCAAATTCCAGCCATAATGCGGATCTTTGGCTGTCATGGTCTCTTCCTCTGCATACCCAGTGTCTTTCTTAACCTTTTTTGTGTTATTTAGGTCACCAACGATAATCCTTGGCTCATCTGTCGCCTTAACTACTTTTTCAGATCTCTCACGACTATCAATCATGTAGAACTCATAAACCTCAACATACTTTTTGTAATCAAAGTGTTTTTCAGTAATGCCAAAAAGGCCTTTCGTGTCTGGCAATCTCTTCTCGGTTTTATAAGCTACAATAATTCTGTAATAACAACCATTTACTTGCTGCACGCTACTGGAGCTATAGAATTGTGGCATAAAATCGCTCCCACTGATATTGTAACATACATATTCGTTTATCCATTTGTTATTATCTAATGACGCTTGAACCACTATAGCGCCACCCATGATTTTTTCATCCAACTTTAATGCATCAATTTTTGAAGATTTATCATCAACCACATGCCACTCAGTTTCATCAGAATTCAATAGATCAGACTTAATATAATACCTGAAATCCACGGTTCCATTTTTAACTTCATAGGCTTCAAATCCATTATAATTTGGTATTATTTTAATTTCACCGTTTAGAGAAAATGTCCCCAACAGACTCCCTTCGTATATAGTACTTTTTGCATTAGCATTCGAATATGTATATTCGTTTTTTTCATCAAACTCATATAACCTGCCCTTTACTTTACCAGTCGCACTAGCCGCACAGACTATATCCCCTTGAAGCAAAATCCAAGAGGCAATAAATACCAGAAGTACAACAAGCCTAGTTTTTCCAATTTCAATAGGTTTTCTCATCAATGCTCTCCTATAATCTTTAGTTTTTAAAGTTACTTTCCAGCCCAAAACAAATACAACTATATCTTTTCATACCTTTTTCCTTTGTGCAACGCAAATTAGGCATTATTCAAAACTCCAACTGATAAACAATCCTAGTCTTACTTTCTTTTATTGACTTTTCTTCCATCGAATAACTCTGGGACCATTTTGCATCAGCTAATGCCGCATCTATGGAGTACGCAGCCTTTCTTCCTATAGTTGCTGAAGCCGAGCCATTCAAAATGAGCGTTTTGGACATGATCTCATTTCCATTCGTACATCGGTACTCGATTAAATTCAAAACATTGTTATCATGTGCAAACCATTTCAATAGTGGTTTAGTTACGATGTCATTTCCTTTAAAACAAGTTTCACTTTTGCTGTATCGACGCTCCGCATTGTCACTCACCGCCTCTGCTTGATAATTCTCGTTCACGGTAACGCCACTCTTTCCTTCCTTGCCTTTATATTCTTTCCGGTTTTTCTCATACTCCGTTTTCACCTCTTCAAATTCTATGGAGCATTTCTTAGCCCCAAGAGAATATGCTATATGCTCTAATTCTGCCATTTTCTCATCATGTGCCTGCTGGAAAATGCAATCCAACTTGATAAAACGCTTCCTGTCATGCGGATCTACGTAGTACACTTCATCGCAGGTAATCGTCGGAACAAATGTCAATCCGCTATCCCTTACAAATTCGTCATACATATACAGGATTTCCGTATCGCGCCTTTTATCTCGCCACCCAATCGCCCCCTTACAGACATCGATGTCTCGACGCACGGCATCATCCACAATGCATATGATATTCGGCAAAAAGAAATCTTCCCTGACATAGTCTTCTGGAAATAACGGATTATACTTCTTAAGTTTCCGCATATAACCATCTGTCTTCATTTTATCCGTCAATTCCCTTGCGCCTTTTGAAACACCTTTCGCTACTATTTTCCCACCGCTAGCGGCATTTACCATAACAGCACCAGCCATCTTTGCTCCTTTTGATCCAGCCAAGGCAAGCTTGCCCATAACTTCAGATGTTTGTTTTCCTTGTGTCTTTTCTCCCTTTTCCAGTTCCATGTCACGATTCTCAGTATCAGCATTCTTTCTCATGTGTTTCCCCTCCATTAAAAATATGGTATTTTATCCGTCAATTTTACGCATCCAACATACCAGCGATACAATAATACCTGCTGATAACACCACCGCTACAATTTATATACTCAAGAAACATTTCACTCACCCTAGAAATTATGTTCCTCATCAAGTCATACAGAACTTTTTACCCTTCTATACCTCGCTCTCCAATCTTTATATTTCCCCGTTGTCACTCTTCCATCCTCCGGTTTCTCCGCCTCCTCCGGTATCACCCATGCGCTTCCAAACTTCTGAACGCCTTCTATCTTTCCGTCCGAGCACATCTTTTGTATCCGTCGTTCCGTCAATCTCCATCTCTCCGCGGTCTCTTTCACCGTCATAAAACCATCCATACTTTTCCTCCAATAAAAAAGCATCTGAAATGTCCCTGTACGGTAATTTCCGATGCTTTAAGCTCTAAATACAATGCAACTGGCTACCATTTGACAGGTCCTCTAGTTTTGCGTCACAGCCTTTCGACTGTTTTGCCGAATCGTAATTTATTCTGTTGCTTTAATTGTATTCAGAAATCCGAACTTTGTCAAGAAAAATATTATATTGAACATTACAAATTTTATTGCATATTACTTGGATGATTTCAATTCTATTTTCTCAACCCAGGCACAGGGTATGGTGATGACACCCGCTCCCGTTGATTGATAGGAATACAGCCCTCTAAATTCCCCATAGACGGTTATTTGATCGTCCTGAAGTATCCTAAAATCTAAGATCTTTGGATCATATCCGCAATACAAAACAGTATCGTAACTTCCATTTACGGCCAGTCGAATTTGTGTTTCATCATCACCATCCATAACTTGGGCAACCTTACCAGAAAATTTTATCTTTTTACCAATAAAATCATCTGGTGTTCTAGCCAATTGCTTATATGTAATCCCTGTATTATATCCCCTTTTCTCTTCCTCTTCTTTCTTTTTGGCTTCCGCTTCTTTTTCTTTGCGAATCCTCTCTTCTTCCTCCGCAAGCACCTTTGCCGCAGCAATCTTTCTTGCTTCTATCTCATCCGCATTCAGTTTTTCAAATTCCTGCATTTTTTCTTTGTATTCTGCATAATCCGTACGAAGCTTCTCATAACTGTTCTTTAAGTCCTGATAATCTGTTTCCTTATCTTGATAATCCTTTTCAAGATCATCATAATTCATCTTTAATTTTTCATACTTCTTTTCCGTATCGCTTAATTTGTCAGCAATGTCTTCTTTTTCTTTCGCAACCGATTCATATTCCGCTTCATACTTCTTTGCATTAACATCTTCTTTATCCTCTTTAATTCCACCGCATGAAGAAAAAGCAAGCATAATGATCGATAACCCACACAATAATCTCGCTTTCATTTTATCCCCTCCTTTGTACCAAACCAAACTACAATGGTGCTTTTAGTAATAAGCTTCCAGCATCTTCTTTTGAATTCTGTTAAGCGAATCCAAATAATATGCCAAATCCTCTGCAGACATTTTACTGGAATCATACAGATCCGCTTTCCGCTCGAAATCTTCCAGTTGCGCTAAAAGATTCATGTAATCCTGATACATCGCCATGTAACTCCCCAGATCCCCAGAGCCAGCTGAATCAACATATTTTTTTGTGAAAGCAACATATTTATCCATAAAGGCTTCATAGCTGTCGAGGAATGCCTTCATTTCAGGATTAACGCCACTACTGGCAGCCCTCTTTTCTTCCGTCTTTTTCTCTGTTTTATTTGTTGTTTTTGTTTCCGTCTTCTTTAATTCTTTGTCATTCGTTTTTGTCTCTGTCTTTTTCTCGTCTTTTGCATTATTCTCTTTGTCTTCTTTTACTATTTGCTGTTCCTCGTCTTCTATGCCCGTGATCGAGTTTAGTATTTTTTCGGTGTCATTGTTATATGAGTATTCGGAATCCTCCCTAACAACTATAATCGCCCAGTACACTCTGTTGACGTTATCACAAATGAATGGCACGTATTCCCTGTTTATATTGTAATTTATACTTTCATATTCAACCGATTCACGTTCCGTAACAATTCTATACCCCTTTATAGCTGCATAATTAAATACCTTTTTAGTATATTTTTTACTTTGTCCATCCAATTCTTTTACTAAATTATCTTTCACGTAATTTAATCCATTATTCTTATAAGTTGACTCAATCGGATCGGTTGAATAGATAATTATCACCAGGTCCGGCAACTCATTATTCTCCTGAATTATGGTCCCTACTAACTCGTTGTCTTTTAGCTCATACATTAAATAACTAGGGAATTCCATTCGGATACCCTGCCACTCTACCACATTATTAAATTCATCAAACCCATCCCTCTCAGGTTTTTGAGGCACTTCTACCTTCAATTCCGTCTTTTCCAGCGTGTTATTGTCAGTCGTCTGGAATTTATCCTCGTCATTAGTCGCCATGGTTTTCTCTGGTTGCGACTTGGCAACTTCCACGGTTTCATTTTTCCGCTCATCACTATTTTTATCCGAAGAGGATCCGGAAGAAACTACACTTACGAAAAGAATAAACAGAATGGTGCACGCTATGATTAAACCCAGCTTCCCATTATTCTTCCCTTTTTCTATGTTTGCATTATGAACGGTCAACATGTTGCCGCAGCAGTCACAATAATGCACCCTTTGCGCATCATCTAAATAAAGTTCCGTATTACATTTTGGACATATAACTCTTCTCAACATAAGGCACGCCCCCTTTCCCGTACGGCATTTAATTCAAAATATTGCTTACTTTAGATCCCGCATCACTTTTATAATTTCTTTTCCCACCTTGAGCACGGCGCCTGCCGTCACAACAGTTCCAAGGATGTCTGCTCCTTGCTGTATCTGAGCCGCTCTTGTTTGTGCTTCCATTTGCTGCCTGTGGAATTCCTGTTGCTGTTGTTGCATTCTCATAAAGGTAAGCCGCTGTTGTTCAACATCGTATTGATTCATGGCCTCCGCAAGCGTACGTGCTCTTCTTACCCTTAACGATTCATACATATATTTCAATGCATTCTCGTTTCTGTATTTAACGGGAACGAAATCAAAATCAGCTTTAGTTTTCATCTCTTGATTTGCCGTATTCAATTCATTTATTTCGCTTTCTAATTGTTCCCGCTCACTTGCCCGCTTAACAACTGCATGATTAAAATAAATGCGAAGAAGTCTCATGACACCATACAATGCAGCAGAAATAACCAAGCCCGTAAACAGACCTTTTATGCCGCTTGAATTCTCTATCATGTCTCGGATCGTCAAATACAAAACCAAGCCAATCCCAGCGATTACTAAGATTTCTCCTTTGATGGGTCCTGTCAGCCAATGGAATACCTTTGCCCAAAACAAACTTGTTTTATTCTCCTGAAACTTAGTTTGTAAATCCATTAGTCTCCCATTATTTTCACGTAGTTTAAGCAAACCGCTGTATACTGCATATACCTTCTGGGTAGTTTTTACGGCTATGTTCTCTTCATTCTCCATGCGTGCTCTTTCTGCCGCTTTTCCTATCCTCTCCGTGTCTTCCTCCGTCATGCGAGAATAATTGATTTCATTATCGATCATGAATTGGTACCCACAATAATTGCAAGTAGCCATTGTCAGTTCCTGATTCACCTCTAAAGGCGCTTTACAATGCGGACATGCCAAGGATACAAGTTTCATAAAATCCCACCCTTCCGATAATTCCATTCTCAGTATGCAAAAAGCACCCGAAATCCCTGTTCAGGCATTTCCGATGCTTCCAAATCATTTGCAACTGGCTACCATTTCACAGGCCCTCTTAGTTTTGCGTCGCAGCCTTTCGACTGTTTTGCCAAAGTATTAACTTATCATTTTGTTGAAGTAAGTTATGGGGTATGGTCTGACTCCCCAGGGCGGATGACTTTGTATCCGTAGGCCTCCAGGGCGGCGATGATCTCCGGCGTGATGTTGATCTCGAAATCGATCGACTTTGCGTTTGCCAGTTCGATGATGCGATGGAGCTCATCGACGGAAATGCCTAGGGTCTTCGAGAGTCTCTTTAGGTTGTCGCGGTCCGGGAGGCCGCCGTCCGTTTCCCATTTGGCGATTGCTGACTTTGAAACGCCGATCTCTTCTGCTAGCTCCTCTTGGGTAAAGCCTAAACTCTTTCTCCTGGTTGAAATGTATTTACCCAGCGTTGTTCTGTCCCCCATCACGTCATCCCCCTGACAATATGATAAGTCTTAGCACCGCAAATATCAAATTACTAATTGATTACTCTGCGTAACCGTCCTTGATTTACCCATAGAATAACAGTTTTTAAAACAAAGGATCCCCACCAAAATGGTGGGGAATTAATGATAAAATATTTATTTTTCCAGCAGCCATTTCCACGCTGGAACAACCTTCACGTGAATTCCATTGTGATCTATATCTGTTTCTTCACTGTTAGTGATAAGCAGGCATTCCGTATCTGGCATATAATTTCGAAGTTTTTCAAAAGCATTCAGTTCCCTTTCTTTCGTGGCAATATCATCCATAATACTAAAGCTTACCTGTATCGCCATTTTTGCTTCAGGTACAAAGAAATCAATCTCTACATTCTTTTCAAAGAAAAAAACGTTTTCGATTCCGTATCGTCGAATCAATTCTATTGCGATCAAATTTTCAAGTTGCGCCGTTTCGGAATCGATCACCAGAAGCCCCAGCAGACCCGTGTCCATAAAATAATACTTTGGAGCTGTTTCTTTATCAACAAGCTTTGAAGCATAATTTTGAATGGAAAACAAAAGATAAGCATCCAACATGTATCCAACGTAATTGATAACGGTTTGCTTTCCAATTCCTGCTCCGGCACTATTCAAAATATTCGCCAGTCTGTTAAACGAAATAGGCTTCATTACCGTCTCAGCCATCTTTTTAAGAATTAATCTGACGGCAAAATCATTGGTAATATTGTTTCTTGTAAGAATGTCTCCAATATAGATAGTCTGATATATACCTTTGAGATATTCTCTTTTGTTTCGAATGTCTACTAATTCCGGAAACGCCCCATACTTTACGTATTTTTCATAGGTTCTATTAATCTCTGCCCTATCAGACGTCGAAAGAATCCTAAGATAATCTTTTTCTTTACCTATTGCATGCAGATATTCTGAAAAAGCATACGGAAATACCTGTATGATCATAAATCGTCCGCCTAGCGTGGATGCAATTTCACGACTCAACATCTTGCTATTACTTCCCGTAATGTTTATCCTATACTTCATGTCAGCGAGACGGCGGACAAATTTCTCCCATCCAGGCACGTTCTGAATTTCATCCAGAAAGACATAGGGCTTCTTGTTATCACCAGCCATCTCAATCCCAATTTCCAAAATGACGTTAAGCTCCTCAGCCGTCACTTCAAGAAGACGTTCATCTTCAAAGCTTACGTATAAGATCTCGTTAATTGGAATGCCTTTCCCAATCAGATTTTTAATCTGTTGGAACATCATATAAGATTTACCTGTTCTTCTTATTCCCACAAAGCAGTAATTGACGTGATCTTCCAGTCCAAAATCACGCATGACGATCGAATTGTTCAGATAAATTTCCTTTTGATCTAATATCACCTGTTTTATATAATCTCTGTTCATTGATCCTCCCATTCCGTTTACAATACAATTTCCGTTTTGTTGTCTTTTATATAGTATATTATTTATGTCATTTTCGTTTTTTATACAAGACAATAATAGCACAATATCGTCTTGTGTGCAAGACAATATTGTGCTATAGTTTCAACAATCTATTTAATCACTCGTTTTCCTCTGCCGAGATCTTCTGAAACCCTCTTTTTTCAAGGATGTCATCAATCTGCAACAGATCATAAATCCGATGATGGATTGCCACGATCAGGCAGGCATCCCTCGGATCCTTTGCATAGAGTTCGCTCATGCCATAAAGTTTAAGGGCCCGGTTGGTTTCCTCCAGGGAAAATTTCCCCGCCAGGCAAATGCGAAGGATCAAATTCCGGTCCTTTGTGTGTTTCTCCATGCTGAGAATCTTGCTCCCGTAGGATTCCGAGACGCCGGCAAGCAGATAGAGGTCCTTCAGCTTCACTCGTTTCTCATTGAGCAGGTCCTTTACGTAAAAGGAGAACTCCCTGGGATCATTCATCATGTATTTTTTGCTGGATTTCAGGTAGGCATCCAGTTGATCGGGATCCACCTTTTCGAGAAGGGCATTCAACTCATCCGTCGGTATCTTTTGCATGTTTATTCCTCGATTTTCTCCAATGCTTCCCTCAGTTCCCTTGCAGAGAATCTTCGCTCCGCTTCCAGACTGATGCATCTTTCGATCAGGGGCCATAGTTTCCCGGGCGCTTTTTCTTCCTTGGGGAATTTACCCGTGAGCATAACGTTCATGAGGATTCCCACGGCGTAAACGTCAGACTTTGGCGAAGAGGCCTCAAAGCCATAGCCCACCTGCTCCGGCGCCGCATAATACTGCGTTCCCAGGTATCTTGTGTCATCATTTTGCACAGGATCATGCCATTTTGCCACGTTGACGTCCAAGAGCCAAACCCCTCCGGCTTCGTCCAGCATCACGTTTGACGGTTTCACGTCCCGATGGATCATGGCCTTCGGGAGGGAATGCAATTCCTCAAGGATCGTACACAATTCCTTGATGACGCGGATGGTTTCTTTCTCCGTAAACATGCAACCTTCCAGGAGTTTTTCCAGCGTATGACCCGCAACGTATTCCTCCAATACCACCAGACCATTGGTTCCTTCATACACGCCAAGAATTCTCGGCATGCGTTCAATCGGATGACGCGTCAAAAACTCGTACACGCTTTTATTATACGTAGTAAGGAGCTTTTTCACGCAGAGCTTTCCCGTATCACAATGCCTTGTGAGGATCACGTCTTCCCTGCCGTCAACGTTCTCGAGTTCCTGATATCGCAATAATTCCATCAGGTCTTCATCCGTCAATCCCTGATATGGATCCCTTAGGAATGCTTCATATTCATCCTCGCTTCGAAAAATCTCTGAATCCGAAATCGGATTGACCGTCCCGCATTCCGTACAGATCCACTCGCCGCAATCCTCATGGAATCCTTCTTGCAGATTAAGTACGTCTCCACACTTATCACAAATCCAGACAACATTTGATTCCGTTTCGTTATTTGGATTGATGAGCATTTCGCCGCAGCCCCGGCACTTCCAAAAAGGCAAGTCGCTGCGGTACCCCTTTTGCAGCGTAAGGTTCGCATCACATCGCGGGCAATATTCATATTCGTCCATGAAGTTCATCGAATCCTTTTCGCCCATTATTCCCTCTCTCTCATCGCCATCATGCTGTTCCTTGAAGTCATGTGAAACGTAACGTCATGGTCAGGCATGATAAACGTAAAGACAAAGCCCTTGGAATCGAAGTTCTGCTGGAAGTTGACGTCCTTTTCGTCTACGAAAAAGCGATAGTCCGTATCCGTGGCGAATAGGCGGAAACGAATGGTCACGGTCTCCCCGGCGCCGTACTCCTTGCGTAATGACTCTAATCCAAAATCGTCTAAATGCAGTTTATGCAGTTGCCTACCCATGCTCATTCTCCGTCGCTCCTCCCTTCCAAGCCATCACTGTTTCAGTGTTATCGTCCAGCCAAAACTTCCTCCACGTACCTTTCCAGATAGGGATCCATCCCCTCTGTCAGGCTATTCTCCCTCAGCATCTCACAAATCATAGAAGCAATCTCTTCCGCGGCAGCCACCATCGGGTCTCCCAAAATAGGTTGGACCGACTGGTAGGGTATGCCTTGCCAGCTGAGCTCCCAAACATCCTTATCGCATCTGATCCTGGCAAAGTACTCCACAATTTTCGAAAACCTGCCATTTTGATCCAGCTGGGCCATTCTTTGGTAGGTCCATTTATAATACGGCGGATATTCCCTCTTCATGAGGAAGAACAGTTCCATCGCCGCCTCAATTCCCTTCGCCTGGCAAAGGCGAGCCGCCACAAAATCTCTTCTTTTCATGGAACGCGCATAGTTGACTTGCATGGACGACGCATACTGGTGCAGCGCGTTGGCGATCCGGATCCTCCAGACGTGATCCGGATAATAATCCAAAAGCTTGTTACGAAAGGCGCTAAAGATGCCGAGGTCATCCTGGAACACCTCGCCGTTGACTGCCGTTGCCAAGCAGGAATGATCCAGCAGTTGCCATTCCCTGTCACCAAAAAATGCTTCTGCCTTTCGCTCACCCTCTGGTTCTCTCCCGGCTAGTACAAATCCCTCCGCGTCAATCCTCGTACCCAGCACGTTGGAATAAAAGTCATTGATGGTCATGACGCCGCGTCTTTCGCGAAGGCGCTCCGAGAGGTTATTTCCAGGTATGCCGTCAATAAGTTCGTTGTACGCGATGGAGAGTCTGCGGCCAAAGAGGTTCAAGTCTTCCTCCGTGATCCAAAGGCAGACGCCTGTCCCGAAATCATGATCCCTTGACATGAAATCGTCATATCCAAAGCAATCCGACCCTTCGCCTGCAATGCCAACGGCGATGCGATCCTCGTACTGTCCAAACTGCTCGTGGATCAGATTTTTCACTTGTTCTTCGTAAAACCGCCTGCTAGCCTCAATCGAATTCATGCGTCAGTCGCTCCCTATGCCATCTTAACTGGCATCATCTTATTTCTGCCCAAAGAACCACTCCGGCGTTTTGCCAAAGCTCTTTTCTATTTCCGCGCCAAATTCCTCTTTTGCGTAAACGCAGAATTTGGCGAATTGATTCAGTATTTCCTGGGATTTTCCTTCCTGATCCACGGCATAATCCGGCTGTTCAAACTTTATGCGGAAATTCGAACCCGTGATATCAATCCAGCACCGGAAGATGTTTCCGATCGATATCTTTTGGACGAAGGCCTCATATTTGTAGCCCCTTTCCCAATCCATGGAACAATATAAATGCAGCCAGTTCGGTTGACCCTTGACCCGTTCAAATCCCGTACCCTTAAACGCCGCGTCCGTTTCTTTTTTGTCGGCAACGCGCCCCAAATCCTTATCGAACTGAATTGCTCCCATGTTCCCAGGCTGCGGCAGATACGAAAGCGCCTTTTGGGCCAATGCTTTTAGTGCTTCCTTTTCCTGCTTCCGGTTCTTATCGTTCTCTTCCTTCGTGAACGTGCACGAACGGACCATTTTTTGCGGCTCTCCAAAATAAGGCTTCAATTTCTCGATCACGGGCTTACTGTCCCTGATCGCATCTCCGTCCGTAACCTCAATGCTGACTGCTACGTTATTATGCTTGATGCCGTCATCATAACATCTCAGCTGCAGGATCCGGTTAGAAATAAACGGTGCAAAATGTGTATTCGGAATCTCGTTCTTCCACATATCCCATTGGATCACCGCAGGCCTGGGATCAGAATCCTGAAACCAATTGATTCCGCTCAAACTATAATACCCGAAGGGTAAGTTATATGGGCGTGGGATCTTTGAAAACACCGTCTCCACGTCACCCCAATCCTCTTTGTTTGCATGAACGTTTCCGGCCTGCCAATCCTTCGTGACGCTGGAAATTCCATAATTGTTATCTGTTTTGTCATAAAAATAATACTTCTTCAGATTTGGCATCTTTTTGCAGATTTCCGGTATTTTATTCTGCACCACTTCGTATAGCATAAAATCCACGTCCGTGTAGGAAAGGCCAAGATCTTTTAACATTTTGTCAACATATGGTTTCGTATCCTTGAAACGGACCTTGTCGATAATATTAAAATAATAAGTATCAAACACTCTCATGCCGCATCCCCCCGTACATTCTAAAACCAGATCTTAAACTCCACCTGGATCCCAGGATCCACGCATGCCTTGAAGGTCTCGCCATCCTTCACGTCTCCCACAAGTTTGCCGTAATGCACGGGGATCGCAACCTCCGGATGGATTTCGTTGATGAGCTCAGCCGCCTTCTTTGCATCCATCGTGTAGGTTCCGCCGATCGGCACAAGCACCACGTCGCACTTCACGGCCTTTGCTTCCTTCGTCGCATCCGTATCGCCTGCCACGTAAACCCTTTTCCCGTTTGCCGTGATAATATATCCAACCCATCCTGCACTCTTTGGATGGAATGGCTTTAGGATGTTGTAAGCCGGAACCGTTTCCACCTTCAGTCCGTCCAGGTCAATGCTCTCGCCGGGCGTCACCGTAACCATTTTCATTGCCATTTTTTCGGCATCACGCGCCTTTTCCTTCATGCGTTCCGGCACCACCAGCGTGCACCTGTAACCGATGACCTTCTCAATGTCCTCGATTGAGAAATGATCGTAATGATCATGGGTGATCAGAACGTAATCCGCGTCGTGAAGTTCCTCCTTCACCTGAAACGGATCCACGTAGATCACCTTGTCCCCATCCATGATCCTGCTACTGTTCTGCCCGTAAACCTTAATGTTTTCCGTCATCCTTTTGTCCCCCTTGTTTCCACACAACGTTACTCCGTCCGGAATCTCCGCTCCTCTTCATCCACCGGAATGGTTTTCACTTCCAAATTTGTGATCTCCACGTATCTGCCTGCTTCGATGGCAAGGATCACTTGATCGATCGCACTTTCTTCCCCCTGGATCTCCATGGTCACGGACCCATTCCATTCATTTCTGCACCAGCCCGTACAGCGATACCGGTTCGCCGCATTCTTTGCGCGCCAGCGAAATCCGACGCCCTGCACCGAGCCATAAAATACAATGTGTTTCCGTACCATTTTGCCCTCTCCGCCCATCCTTTTGCACTACATTTTTGACCTAAAAAAGAGATACCGCGGAAGGAAATTTCCGCGGTTATGAATGATTGCTTTTATAAATAAAAAGTACCATAAACCAGTCGTAATTGCAAGTTGAAATTACCCTGCAACGTACAGCTTGGCCTGCGTTTGGAACAGATCTGCGTAGATGCCGTTCCTGGCCATGAGTTCTTCATGGTTGCCGACTTCCTGAACGGTATGATCGCCGATGACAACGATCTTGTCGCAGAACTTACAGGAGGATAATCTGTGGGAAATATAGATGGCCGTCTTGTTCTTGATCAGATCGTGGAAGCGTTCGTAAATCTCATATTCTGCCACGGGATCCAGGGCAGCCGTGGGCTCGTCGAGTATCACCACGGGGGCGTTGCGGTAGATGGCTCTTGCGATGGCAAGCTTTTGTGCCTGCCCGCCGGAGGGCTCCACGCCTTCCACGTCAAACTCCTTCCCGATGATCGTCTGGCCCTTCTTTTCAAGACTTGAGATCCACTCCGCCACGCCGCTGAGTTCATAGACGTCCTCAAGCTTCCGGGCCTCTTCTCCCTGGATTCCGCCCATCCTCACGTTCTCTTCAATGCTGTACCCAAAGAGCTTGAAATCCTGGAATACTACGGACAGAAGCTTTATGTATTCCTCGTAGGAGTATTCCTTGATATTCTTTCCGCCGATTTTGATCGCGCCTTCCGTCACGTCATATAGCCGGCAGATCAGCTTCACCAGCGTGGATTTTCCGCTGCCGTTCAGCCCCACGAGGGAGATGCTCTCACCCTTCTTAATCTCAAAGCTTACGTCCCGCAGAACCCACTGCTCCGTCCCGGGATACCTGAAGGAAACGTGCTCTAACGTGATCCCGTCAAAGCCTTCCGCGCCAAGCTTTTCCGTGCCTTGGTCCTTCTCTTCTTCAAAGGCCTCGTATGCAATAAACGCACTCATGAAATTACATTTCATCATCAGTTGCTGCGCATTGGTGATGAAGGGGATGAGGCACCCGTTGGTCAGCGTCTCCATGGCAGTAATGCAGGTTACAAACTCCGCCACGGTGATGGTTCCCTTCAGCGCCAGGATCCCCAGCCATCCATAGGAGATGCCGTATCCCACTGCCGACATGGTGCTCCCAAGGATTCCCCAGGAAAACTGCTTTCGCGCGCACTCATTATCCATTTGATTTAGCGATTTCGCATTCTCCACTGCCTTCTTTTCCACCAGCGGACTGGCGTGATACAGCCGCAATTCCTTCGCATATTCGCGGCCGTTGATCTTCGTGTAGATATAAGAATAAAACTTGTTGATGGCAGGCGTTTTTTCAAAGACCTCCTGGGCCGCAAGATTTATCTTTGAGGTGCAGATCGCGTTGACCAAAACGGCCGTCACCGAAAGAAGCAAAAGAACCGGCGAGATCACAACGACGATCCAGATCACGCCAAAGATGACGCAAAAACTGGTCCCCAGCTTCACAATGCATTCCGACATTCCCTTGATGCCGCCGGAATACCATGACATACCCGTCTCTGCCTTTTGTCTTGCCGAAAGGGCGCTCTCGGATTCCGTGTGTTCGAACTTGATCCTCATGGCCTTCTTTGACATTTCCAGGTCGATCCTTCGCGAAAGCGCGTCCTCCCAAGTCTCCCGGATCTCCTGCAAGATACTGATCAAAGTCTTTAGCAAAAATGTGCCACCCACGAGAATCCCCACCAGCAGGCACAGCCTGGGAATGCTTTGTTCCCCCATGAGTTCCTCGATCATGCCCTTCGGAATGAGGATGCCAAGGAAGGGCAAAACCGAAAGCAATATGACGTTCATGGTAAGCAGCGCAAGGTACTTGGGTTTCTCCTTCGTCGCGAACCGATAAAAGTATGCACATACCATTCCGCTTCCCTTAAGGCTAGCAAGCAACGTTTTCATGGTTTTCCTCCTCCTGATAATACTGTGCCTGAAGTTCAAACAAATGCGCGTATTTTCCGCGGCGTTCCATCAGTTCCTCGTGGGAACCGTATTCCACAAGCTCGCCGCCTTCAAACATGGCAATGCAGTCACAGAATCTCGTGCTGGCAAGGCGATGCGATATGTAGACAGCAGTCTTTCCATGCACGAAAGAATCAAAACGCTCATAGGTCTCGCTCTCTGCCCGCGCATCCAGTGCCGCCGTCGGTTCATCAAGCACAACGATCGGCGCATCCTTATACAGCGCCCTTGCCAGCGCCATCTTCTGCTTTTCCCCTCCGGAGAGCAAAATCCCGTCATTATGCAGGATCCTGAGCATGGGCGTCTCGATCCCCTTGGGCCATTCCTTGAGCTTTTCTCCTAATCCCGCACGCTTAAGGCTCTCCATGACGCGCTCCGGATCCGTTTCCTCTGCCGTCTTCATGGAAACGTTTTCCTCCAGCGTAAAGGCATATAATTCCAAATCCTGAAAGACCGGTGCAAACAGGGCATAATACTCTTCCGTCCGTATGTCCCTAAGATCCACGCCATTTAGTAGGATCCTGCCCTCCGTTGGCTGGTAAAGCTTTAGGAGGAGCTTAATAAACGTCGTCTTTCCTGCGCCGTTGAGTCCAACCACCGCTAGCTTTTCCTTGAAGGGAAGGGTTAGATTCAAATTCTTAAGGGCATATTCCTCTCTTCCGGGATAGCGGAAGGAAACATTCTCAAACGTAAAGTGATACTCCGCATCCTTAGGAACGTCCTTTTCCCCTGCAGGCTGCGCGTCACAGAATTCATTATACGCCCTGTAGTCATTCACCTCCGCGCTGCATTTCCTAAGCTTCGCAAAGGTTTTCATCAGGATCTGAAAGGCCTCCGCCAGGTTTCGGACGCATCCTGCGTAGAGCAAAAAGTCACCGATGCCCAGCTGGTTTTGGAGGATCAAATAGACGAGAAGCCCATATAGACACCCTTCCCGCAGGAGTTCCATAAAGTTGCCAAATAAGTCGCTCTTTAACCACTGGAGCCTTGCCTTGCAGACCTTTTTGTTTAAGATTTTTTGAAGGCCTTCCTGCGTTCCAAGAAGCTTTTCCGTCAGCCGGAACAGACGCACGTCCTTCCCATAGGTAAAGTCCGTGCTGACCTTCTTAAAGTATTCCAGCTCCCGCTTTTCCCGGACCACTTCATCGTTGGTAAGCTTCTTCTCCTTCCTCGTCGCCTGATCGATGGAAAGGTAAGTCAAAACGCCAAACAAAAGAACCCCGCCAGCAAGCAGAATGCTGATCCTGCAAAGGAGGACCACTGCCAAAATACAGGTAAACACGTGGGTGCAAAACTCAATCGTAAAGCGGATGATTCCCTCGATTCCGACGTCGACGTTTCTCGTCGCCTCCTTGGATTTCTCCAGCATGTCCAGAACCTTTTGGTTCTCCATGTTCTCATAGAACAAGGCAATGCTCTTTTTGTTCCGCTCCAGCATGAACATGGGCCTTACGTAGAACGCCGCCGGCTCCTTACCAAAGTTCACCGCGTTTTGCCCGATCATGCACAGCACGTTACATCCCGTCAGGATCATCACCAACCGGATCAGCTCCTCTAGCGGAATCCCCTTTCCCACGTATTCCACCAGATATTTTCCCAGAAACAACCAGATAAACTTACTTCCCGCGCTACAAAAAATGGCAAGCACAAGTAACCCGATCAAATAGGGTTTGTGCTTTGCCACTCCTTGATATACGTATGTTACGTTCTGAAGCAACCGATACTTCCTTGCGTTCTTCTTTTCCATCCGAAACACTCTCCTTTCCTGCTAAGAAGAGTGTATCGCATCTTACGCCGCCTTCCAATAACGGCATTCCCGAGTAAAACTCGCCCTATGCGCGAATTACGTCAAGACCGTGTCACGGGAACATGTCTTGACATGTTAGGAAACTTAATCTGCAAAATACTCGAGGGGATGGCTTGAATAGTATCCCTCAGGCATGTGTGCCAAGCGTCGGTACTTAGGAGGCGTATAGGAACGGGGGACATCATTTATAATGTCCCCGTTCCTGACTCCTTAGTACCGATACGCTGCACTCATAGCGCGAGCGTGCCTGAGGAATACTATCAAGCCTCGGCCCCGAGTTATTCCGTTTTGAAAACATGTCAGTAGACATGTTCCCGTGATACGTAACTGAGTTTAGAGTCCCGACCAGATGATGCTGGCCATGCCCTTCACTGCGCGGTAATCCCAGTCGAATTCCTTGCGAAAGCTGGTCTGGAACATGGCGGCAAAATCTTCCTTCCTATCTACCAGAAATACGCACGTTCCGGCGCCCTCATGATAGATGGTGCCTTCCGAAAGGATCTGCTCCCTGTCATATTCCGCCGAATAGATCGGCATGCCGGCGCCGTAGCGGATCCCCGCATTTCTTCCGAAGCTTACGTCCCTCACGTGCTCCGGGATCAGGTTTGTCCAAAGAAGCTCCAGCGCAGTCTTTCCAAGGACTCTCTGCCCGCGATAAGTGCCTCCGCGAAGGATCATTTCCGCAAGATGCATCATTTCCCTGCAAGTCGACGTTTGGCCGCCTGCCATGTCCGGAATCCCCGGCCACGTGGGATAAGTCGGCGCCGCCATCCTATGGATTCCAAACTGCTCCGCTGCCTTAACCATGGCAAGATCCGTCTCGTTTGCCACGTTATATCTCTGAAGCTGCGCCTCCGTCGCGTCCTTTCTCCAGTGCGTATCTATCATCTGGCATGGTTGGAAAATGAATTTCTTTACGTACTCCTCCGCCTCCATGCCTGACGCACGCTTTATGATCTCGCCAAGGATCACGTATCCCACGATGGAATAAATCCACTTTTCTCCCGGTTTCGCGTGAATTCCCGTCTTTACGACGGCCCCCAGCCAGGTATGCTCAGGATCTGCCTCGTCCATCTGCTCCCACCAGCGCCGCTCATCCTGCGGGTAACCTCCTTCCAGCGCGCAAATGCCGGAAGTATGGGTCAGCAAATGTAATACCTTGATCTCACGGAAGTCACCTTCGTCAAACTCCGGGATCCAGTCCCTTACCGGCTGATCCAGATACAGCCTGCCATCCTCCATGAGCTTTAGGATTGACAGGGCCGTGAAAACCTTGCCGACTGACTGGATCTCGAATAAAGTATCCGGCTCGAACGTCGTGCGTCCCATCCAAGGGCATGCCAGTCCTCCGATGGCCGCGTCAGCAAAAACCTTGCCGTCCTTCCATAGGCAGTAACTGCCGGACCAGATTCTCTTTTCGTCGATCAAAGCCTGAATATGTTGATTTAAGAAGCTAAGCCGCGACCCGTCATATCCCACCTCTTCCGGCGATGCGTCGCATTCCGCGCTCCTAACTATGATTTTATTCTCACAGATTTGCATAGACAAAATATACCCCCGCCGTCTTTACTGCAATGGAATCCTCCCTGTCAAAGTAATCACTGGTCCTTTGATAGAAGTCGATCACTTCGTTTGCCCGCTGCAGACTGTAGCCATGATTCAAGAAATATCCCACGCCGCCCTGCCGGGAATCCTGCCGGGAATAAATGTATCGGAAATCCTCGTTCCGCTCCTTCTTAGCGGGATCGGAGGGCTCATAGATCATGACCTGATCACTGATGCGCGCCTGGATGTTTTGAAAACCCGCCTGCTTTAGAAGGTACGGGATCTTGGTTCCCATGCGATAATCCCGCTGGCCGCGAGCCAGCTCATCCTCCCACAGCGGAACGAAATCCGGCTGACGCACGCCGCTCTCCTGCCTTTCCAGCCCTGAATAGTATCCTGCCTGTTCCACCTCTTCGTTGGCATCCATGATCAGGATCATCCCGCCCGGTTTCAATGCACTCTTCATCTTTTCAAGTACCGTCTGAGGATTTGGCATGTTGGACAAGAGAAACAACGCCACGACGAAATCATATTTTTTCTTAGGTTTGAACTCATAAAAGTTCTCTTGGAAAAACTCGCACTCGTAATCCGTCTTGGCAAAATACGCTTTCGCTTCCTCGATCTGTCCCCCGTCCAGCTCAATGCCGGAATAGGTGCTTCCCTTGGGCAACAGCGGCAACAGAAGGCTCCCAAGATACCCGTATCCGCAGCCAAAATCCAGCACGTCCATGGGTTTGGAAAACTTCCATACGTCCCTGACCAAAAACCGGAAATAATCCTCGTTCCAGTAAAACTTTTTCCAAACCTTGATCACGTCACGCTTTTGCTTCCAGTATTCCACTTCGTCATATTTGACCGCAGTTTCCTCCGCATGCAGCGGTTTCATGCCTAGCAGCACGTCCGCGCTGACGCCAAAAACGTCCGCCAGCTTAGGAATCTGCGTAATGTCAGGATAGTTTACGTCATTTTCCCACTTGCTGACGGTCTGAAAGGAAACCTGCATCAGATCCGCCAATTCCTTCTGCGTATATCCTTTTGCTTCCCGTAGCTCCCTGATCAATAGTTTCATGCCCTTACTCCCATCCACCATAAAACTTGGCATCTTTCCCGTATTTTATCACGTTTGCGCGGAAACTTCAATGAAACCAATCACAGCTTAGTTCTTTCCCCCTGCCTTGTAATTATAGACGGGACGAATGATCTTATCGACCTTTACCGTCTCCCCGATCACGCTTTGTAAGTCTTCCAGACTCCGATATGCAAAGGGGGCCTCGTCCAGCGTATCCTTTCCGATGCAGGAAGAATAAATGCCCTGCATGGTCTTTTTGAAATCGGATACCGTATAGTGGGATGCAGCCTCCGTTCTTCGGTAAACGCGTCCTGATCCGTGAGGCGCGGACTGGTTCCACTCAGGATTGCCAAGACCCGTTCCCAGGATCACGCCGTCGCGCATGTTGATGGGAATGATCACCTGCTCCCCGCATTTCGCGCTGATCGCTCCCTTTCGAAGGACCGGTTCCTTTGGATCGCTGAAATCCACGTAATTGTGAATGCAGTCATAACTCTCCTCAATTTTCCATTTCATGCCCTTTGTAATGGTTTCTGCCATTGCCTCTCGGTTAATCTGAGCAAACTCCTGCATGATCTCCAGATCGTGTAGATAATCCTCCATCAGCGCTCCGGAAAGGCAGGTCATCTCATATGAGGCATGCCCCTGCTTTGCCATCTGGGCCTCCTTCTGCCCCGTCCGGAGATAATGATCCGCCACCTCCATGCCAAGGTGTCTGCTCCCGGAATGAATGATCAAATAGGCATTTCCTTCCTCGTCCTTGTCCACCTCAATAAAATGATTTCCCCCGCCGAGGGTTCCGATGCTGCGGATCGCCTTGCGCGCGTTGATACTCTTGTAACACTTTAGTCTCGACAGATCGATCCTGTCTGAGAACTTATGCTCCGTCTCCCGGATTCTTGGTCCCACGGGAACTCCTTCGCGGATCACCTTATCCAACTGCTGGAATTCCATGCCCTTCGCCTTGATCTTCGCTAAGGTCATTCCGCAGCCAATGTCCACTCCCACAAGGCTGGGTAAAATGGAACTTTTTACCGTCATGGTAAGTCCCACCGTGCCAACCTTCCCGGGATGCACGTCCGGCATAACGCGGATCTTGCTTCCCTCACTGCTCGGATGGTTGCAGATCATCTGGATCTGCGCCCTGGCATAGTCCTCGATCGCATACTCCTCGTTCTCTACGGTATAAACGATCGCATTTGCATATTTTCCATAAATCGTTAACATAGATTACTCTTTCCTCCAATTATCATGCCTGTCCCTGTCCTTTTGCTTTCTCACCTTCACGGATTCCTCTCTTTTTGAGCTTTTCCTAGGCTCGTACTTGGGACAATTCTTACATTTCTTCAAATCTACTTTCACAAATCCCTTCTTGCAGTCTGCATCCTTGCAGACGTAATAAATACATGGGTTCATTCTGTCTTTCATGACATTATCCTCCTAAATTTGGGCATACAAAAAACACCTCTGCGCTGACTATTGCAGCGGAAACAGAGGTGTTTGTCATCCCAAAGCTTTTATTTTCTAATTAACGTATGCTTAATAGCGCGCCAGGAACAACTGCCGCCTCTGTACCGATATGAAATTAAAGTTTCTTCCTAACAGCATGTTGTCCTCCTTTCAGTGCCATTGTTAACAGTTACAAAGAGACCCGTGCCCGTCTCCGTTTTCAACAGTATATCCGCAAACCCAGCATACGTCAAGCCCTAACCGGTCATTCCTCCCAAGCGATCAATTCACAATGGTAATGACGTCTTCGAGTATGTAATGAAACAGCGGATATGACGTTTTCTCATTCTCCACGTAGCCATTTCGCAGATCACACGTATCGGAAGGGTCATTAGGATTTACGCCGCGATACTCCCCCTTAAAGACGAAATCGCCGTTTCCGCGCTTGAACTTCTCGATTGCAGCGTCCATGGCCTCCTGCGTGCCCATTGCCGCAACCTGCCGGTTCAAGTCAAGCATCTCAATCCAGCCTTCTTCAAATCCGGCAAACGCATCTGTCCCCCGGACGTTTCCTGAAACGCAGGATTCAATGCTCTTGTTTGCCATGATCGCTTCCACTGCCGACAGCACGTACTGTTCCCAACAGATTCTCGCAGTAACCAAAGAAGATCTGGGCGCCACCTCTGACATGCTCTGATTAAATCCTACAAAATATACGCTTTGCTTTTGCAAAGCCTCCTCACAGGCAATGGCCGGCCCAATGGTGTCGGTATACTGGGAAATGATCACGCATCCGTCATTGATCAATTGCTGCGCCGCATTTTTCTCCTGTGCATAACTGCTCCAAGTTTCCGTATAGCTAACGCGCATCACTGCCGTTGGAACGATGGAGCGAACGCCCATAAGGAATGCCGTATATCCGGAGATAACTTCTGACGTGGGAAATGCAGCGACAAAACCAACAATGGCTTCATCCTCAGTGATAATATTCTCCTGGATCATCTGTCTGATCTTCATGCCTGCCGCGATCCCGCTCACGTACCTGCCCTGATAAGCCTCGCCCTTAAACGTATGATAATTGTCAGGAACCGTTTTGTCGCTCATGTCCTCGTAGGAAGTCTGGCAAAACTGGATGTCCGGATATTCCGGCGCAAGCTTCTTTACCAGTTCACTGTAACCATTGAAAAAGATCACGTCGCAGCCTGCTCCGGCAAGCTCTCTCAACGGCTCTTCCATCTCATCGTCCAGCACGTTGCTGCAAGTCAGGATCTCCACGCGCTCTCCGTATTTCTTTTCCAATTCATCCTTTGCCAGGGAGAAATTATAAGTATAGGGAGTGCTCTCATCATTGTCATAGATAAAACCAACCTTTAGGCTCTCCCTGCCGCCGGAAAGATTCAGCATGCGGAAACAGACAATGAGCGCTGCCAGTATTACCAAACACGTTAGCACGGTTGTTATATATACTCGCTTCATGCCTTATCTCCTTTCCCGCTTTCTTCATTTTTTCCTTTGGCTTCCATCTCCGATGCCTGGATCTTTTTGTCTTCTTCCACGCGTCGTTTTAATTCAGCCTGCGCCTCTTCATCCGCATGTTGGATCTCCTCGCGTCTTTGGGCATAGATCTTATCCGGATTGATTACGCCCTTTTCAACCAATCGAAGGAATGCATCCAAAGCGTCTGGATCAAACTGCGTGCCCCGTCCGCGCTTCATTTCGTTCATCACGTATTCCGTATCCATTGAGCTCCGGTACACGCGGTTGCTGGTCATGGCATCAAAGGTATCAGCCACGCTGATGATCCTTGCATACAGCGGAATTTCCTTGCCCTTCAGGCCCTCCGGATATCCCTTGCCATCGTAACGCTCATGATGATAATGCGTTCCCTCCTCAACGTTATCCACCAACGTGAAATCCTTCAGGATTTCCGCACCGGTGATGGTGTGGGATTTCATCTTTGCATATTCTTCATCCGTTAAACGTCCAACCTTATTCAGCACGCTGTCAGGCACGCCGATCTTTCCGATGTCATGCAACTGGGCTGCTTTCTTCAGATTCGAAAGAGCTTTTCCTCTCTGCCACCATTTGAAGCAATTCATTTCCCTTGCGATCAGCTCCGAATATTCCGCCACGCGCGTGGAATGCTGATGCGTGCGCACGTCCTTGGCATCGACGGCGTTTGCGATTGCCATGACCGTTTCCTTTGCCATGTTCAGCTTGATCTGCTGTTGATTTAACTGTCTTTGCACTACCAGCCAGGTAAACCAAATGATGAACAGGGAAAGAACAAGCAGCATGTACAGGCCAAAGCCTGGCCGCTCATAGAATTCGCCTTCCTTGACCAGATCAAACTTACGCTCCTCCAGAACGCGCTCCCCGGCGCTGTCAAAAATGGCCAGATGGAAGACATACTTGCCTGCCGGAAGATTTGCGTAAATAATGTTGCCAAGACTTCCCTGCGGCAGGATCGTCCACTGCGAGTCATAACCCTCAAGGAAATAACCGGCATTGGGCTCCTGAATGGTATAGTTTAGGATCTCCGGGCTGAGTTCCACGCGATTTACGCCCTGTCCCATCGTAATGGCACCCATTCTCGCAATGGGTTGTACCACGCCATCCAGTTTTACCGAAGCCAGTTGCATCCTGTAAGAACGGACGTCGCTGTTATACTTGTCAACGTCGATCACGTAAACGCCCGTGTCACAGGGAAGAAATAGCTCACCGCTTCCGTCATAACAGTTCCAGGAGTTGGCAGTCAGTGACGTACCAAGTCCCCTTCTGGCATCCAACAGCTCCCACGCAATCTCACCGCCCGTGACCAGTTCATCCCGCTCCACAACGTAGATTCCAGCACTGGACATGACAAACAGCGTATCCTCATCTTTTACGAAAATGTCATAGTTATTGAAGTATGGGAATTCATCCAAAATGCGGACGGAGTTATCTGGTTCCAGATAACACAGGCTGTTGCTGGTAACCACAAACACACCCTCGGATTTGGGGTCCTTGATCGTGCGCAGGATGATGTCACTGCTAAGCCCGTCCTCGCGCGTGAGCATTTTTGTAGCCTTACCGTCCTTGATCACGGCGATGCCGTCTCCGTCCGTGCCCGCCAGGACCGTTCCGTCACTGCGCTCGGTCACGGTCAGGATCATGGAATTGATCCACCCTTCCTGATTGTGGATGGTCTGCGTGATCTTGTGATCCCGGATGTAACTGATCCCGGTATCGCCTGCCGCCAGGATTGTCCCGTCCGAAAGCCCCGTCACGATGCGGGCACGGTTACCAAAGCTGCCGTTATCCTTGTTATATGCCCAGAATTCCCCGCTTGGCGCGTATTCCATCAGACCACTGCCGTAAGTACAAACCCACAGGTGATCCTTCCCATCCACGTACATGCAACGGATGCGCTTCCCTGCCAGAGACTTAGTCAATTCATTCTCAATCTGCCGGCTGCAGGTCTTATCCACCACGTCAAGACCCTTATCCGTTCCGATATAATAGTTGCCTTGCCAGGAAACGATCGTGTTAACCACCTTGCGCTCCATGCCTATGGAACCGTATACGTCCTTAAACGGGGATTTCGCAAGGCGAAGAAGTCCTAGTCTTGAGGACGTGAACCAAAGATTCCCCTGATAGTCATACAGCATGTTGTCAATGGAGTTATTAAATCCATTTGTATTCAGCTTGTGGTAGCCCTCCCCGTCGACGTAGGATATTCCGCTGTCTGTTGAAATGAACATCGTTCCGTCGCTTAGGAAGTTCAGATTATTGATACAGTTGACATCCGGACAAGTCATGATCTTGATCCGTCTGAGATCATCCTTCTCTACGTCATAATAAAAAATATGGTTGGATGACGTCCCCACCATCAGCGTGCCGTCCGGTGAAAATGCACAGCAGTTGAATATCTCCTGCTCGTCCGGCAAGCGCAGGGAACACAGAATATTTCCCTTTTTCATCAGGAATAATTCACCGTCAGAGGCAACGACTGCCACGTGCCCAAGCTCGTCCGCAGCCACGCTGTCCGTGTAATTTATCTCAGGGAGGGTGTTGGTTGCCTTAAGGCCGTTGTTCATCACAAGGATCTGCATGCTGGACGTGGTGCCGACGTAATAATATCCGTCCGTTGCGCGAATAATGCATCGTACGGAATTAGAGGGAAGTCCGTCCGCCTGATCCAGAACGTTGACGATCTTTTCCCGGATCATGATGGAGAGTCCGTTGTCATTGGTTCCGATCCACAATCGTCCCTCTTCGTCCACGTAAAGACAGTTCACGTTCTTTACGGATTCATAATCATCCACCCAGCGGAATTCGCGGCCGTTAAAGCGGTACAGACCTGCATACGTACCGATCCACAATACGCCGTCATTGGTTTGCGCGATGTCATTGGCCTCGCCGCAGGGCAAGCCGTTATTATTACTGTAAATATTCTGAACGTAATCATTGTAATCCACCGAATCCCGTGAGGAAGACGCGTCTGCCTTCAACGGGGCAAGTAAGGAAGCGCCAAGCGCCAGGACGAAGAAAAGGATCGCGCCTGCAGAGGTTTTCTGCCCCATGAACCGGTTTTCTTTTTGATTCTTCTGCCAACGTCTAAGGATGAAGATCAAATACACTGCCGCGATCGTAAGTAACTTGTCCACAAATTCCAAAGCCAGCTGACCAATAACGCAGCAAAGTTCGGCTGGCCAGCCCTTTTCCAAGAAATAATCTACGATCCCGTTTCCCCAAACGTTGCCCGTATGACAATTGTCAAAAATCACGTCTGTCGGCACGGATACCACCAGCGCCGTGAACATTGCCAGGGAAGCCGCCTTCATAAATCCATAAAACTCATCAAACCATTTCTTTTGAACCGCAATGCCTATGATAATGCCCAAGGCAACGTTGGTAATGGAATATGCCGCCGAAAGCCGGTTGACAACGCAGTAGGCCATGTTACTCGTAAAGCCCACGATCGCTCCGCAAACGGGGCCTCCCACGCACGCACACAACGCCGTTCCAAAGGAATCCCCCCATAGCGGTAATTCCAGCCAAACCGCCAATAGCTTTCCCCCTACGTTCATGCATACGCACGCCGCAACAAATAGAACGATTTTTAACGTATTCCATTTCCTCATATGTTTATCCCCTCCCGATCAGTACCTTCGGCAGAAATAAATTAAAAACCTTTTCTTTCTTTCGCCTTTTCGATCAGCTCCGTAGCTTCCGAAAATGCTCCCGGCAGATAATCCGCATGCCATTCCTTGCCGGCCTTTTCCTGTTTCTTTATGGCATCCCAGGCCGCATGGCGCTCCTCGTCCGACGCGAAATTTACGCCGCTAAATACGTGCGGATGACGGCGAACCATCTTTTCATTGATCGTTTTCGCCACGTCCTCAAAAGTAAAGAGTCCTTCCTCTTCGGCAAGTACCGCGTGAAACATCACCTGCAAAAGAAGATCACCGAGCTCCTCCTTTAGGTTCTCCGCATCCCCCGTAGCTTTAAGAATGTTGATGCCGCAGATCACCTCCGCCGCTTCCTCAATGCATTCCGGCTTCAGACTCTCATGCGTCTGGACGCGGTCCCACGGACACCCGTCTTCTGCTCTTAGTTTCTCTACAATTTCTTTTAATCTTTCTACTTCCGTCATTCGCTTTCCCTTCTGTCGTTTCTCCCCGTTAACTAACAAAATTATACCAAAAGTTCGAGTTTTCGTCAAAATTCTTTTTGTGCATTTCACCCCCGCCGGGATGCAACTCACCCACAGTGGCCTTGTAATCCGCCGGGAATCTGTTATGGTAAGTTCATACAGGCAAAAAACATTGCAAAGAAAGGATCACGAAAGCCATGAATGCCATCCAAGTTGATCATTTAAGAAAAACCTATCAAACGCACGTAGCCGTAGACGACGTTTCCTTTGCCGTTCCGGAGGGCGAACTCTTTGCCTATCTCGGCGAGAACGGTGCCGGGAAATCTACCACCATCAACATGCTAAGCACCGTCCTTCAAAAAACTTCCGGCCAGGCTTCCATATTCGGTCACGAACTGGGAAAGGAAGATGCAAAGATCAGGGACTTGATCGGTATTGTGTTCCAAAAATCCGTGCTGGATCCCAAGCTGACGATCGCGGAAAATCTCCTCACCAGAGGCTCCTATTATGGCTTTTCCAAGAAGGAAACCATGAAAAAGCTGGAACCGTTTTGGGATGCGTTTCTCCTGGATGAAATCTGGAAGCAGCCCTATCAAAAATTGTCCGGCGGTCAGCGCCGCCGCGTGGACGTGATCCGCGCCCTGATCCATCACCCGAAGCTCTTGTTCCTAGATGAACCGACAACCGGCTTGGATCCGGCCACGAGAAAGCTTTTGTGGGATTATTTGAGCGACCTTCGGAAAAATGAGACCCTCACCATCTTTCTGACTACCCACTACATGGAGGAGGCTGCCCAGGCAGATCACGTTGTGATCCTTGATCACGGAAAGGTGATCGCCGACGGAACGCCTGCAAGTCTGAAAACGACTTATGCCAAATCCAAGCTTCTCTGGTATCACGAACCGTCGGAAAGCGCGGATGCCATGTTGCAAAACTTTGAGCATGACTATCAAACGGATCATTACGTGGCATATTTCGACGGTGCCATCACGGATTTTCTTTGTGATCACAAGGCTGAGATCAAAGACTACGAAATACTAAAAGGCACAATGGACGACGTTTTCTTAACGCTTACCGGAAAGGAGCTCGCAAATGCGTAAATTTATAGGACTGACCCAAAGAAATCTTCTGGTTTTTTTCAAGGACAAGACCATGATCTTTTTTTCCATGCTGACGCCACTGATCATCTTTGTCCTCTATCTTCTTTTTCTGAAGGGTAACTACGTAAATGCCCTTGAGGAATCTGCCGGCGTTCTCCTGCCCCTTATTAACGGGAGTGACGTGGACGCATTTGTAAACGGGCTGCTCCTGTCCGGCATCATGGGATCCGCCCTGATCACGATCCCCTATAACTGTTTGGTAACGTTGATCAGTGACCGCGAAGCCGGCATTGACGTGGATCTCACCGTAACCCCGGCAAGCCGCCTGCAGATCATTCTTGCGTACTTTACCGCCGCCGCGCTCTCGGCCTTTCTGATGACCTCGGTGATTATGGGGATCGGCCTGCTTGTTTTAAGACTGACCGCATCGACCTACCTGACGGTCACGGCAATCCTAAAGCTTATGTTTCTTTTATTGATCGGCTCGGTTTCCGCAACGGCAATTTTCATGCTCATTGTTTTGTTTATCAAGACAACCTCCGCCAGCGGCGCATTACTTGGCATTCTCTCCGCCGTATCCGGTTTTGTCATCGGGGCCTATATTCCCCTTGCGGATTTCGCTTCCGCCATCCGGAACTTCTGCCAGCTCATTCCGGCAACCGGAATCACCGTACTCCTTAGGGAGACGCTGCTTTCCGGAATCCTGGATCACGTAAACGACTCCATTGGCGGCATCGATCAAGGCTTGTTTGCCAGCGGCATCAAGGATTACTTCTCGTTTCAGATCGAGCTCTTTGGAAATGCATTTTCTTGGCAGCAAACCTGTTTTTACGTTATAATGATCACGATGGTTGCCATCCTTGCCATCAGTCTGATCTATCCCAAGGTTTATCAGAAGAAATAGGGGGATAACACATTGAAAGTTACGATCCAAAAGGTACCGGCAAAGGAAATGGAAGAAGCCACCATCCGCGTTGCAAACATGACGGATGACGTACAAATGGCCATCTCTCTTTTGGAGAATGGCGAGCACACGCTCATCGGCATTCGCGACGGAGAACGGGTACCTTGTCCTTTTTCCAAGATATATTATGTTGAATCCGTAGACGATAAGACCTTTGTATATACGAAATCAGACTGTCTGGAAGTGAAATACAAGCTTTATGAACTGGAAGCCCTTCTGGATCAAAGATTTTTCCGTTGTTCCAAATCCATGATCTGTAACATGCGGAAAATCAAAAGCGTGAAGGCAGGGGATAATGCCCGTCTTCACGCCACGCTCCTGAACGGAGAAAACCTTATCATCACCAGAAGCTACGTACAGGAGTTCAAAAAGCGCCTGGGATTAAATGTCTAATACGTCTTGGATCACTGGAGGAAAATTTCATGAAAAAACTAAAACTCATTGCTGAACAAACCTTTTTGCTCACCTTTCTGATCATCCTCGTCATGGGATTGGAAGGACTTGTCTCCTATTTACGTCACGATCCCATCCAATTTGACTGGTATATCCCCTTTTCTGCCATTATCGGAAGCTTTTTTTGCTGTCTTCCGTCGCTCCTCTTTTTTACGGAAAATCCGTTGAGCAAAAACCAATATCGCCTGTTGCGATTGTTCCATTTCTTACTGATTTACGGCATCGGCATCGGCTTTGGCTGGCTGTTTCACTGGTATACGAATTTTAAGTATTTCCTGATCATTTCCATTGCTTACGTCATCAATTATTTTTTGATCTGGAACTTTTCCCTTTTGATCTATAAGCACGACGAAAAACTGATCAATGAAGCCTTAAGCTCCATTCAAGACGAAGATTAACGCACAATGCTTTCTGACGCGTGCTACGCTTTGCAAAACTGACCTGGCGATACCTGCTTTGCCAATCCGGATAACGTAAGCTCCATGAGCCGTATGGTGCAATCCTGGATGGCAAGGGGCTCCGCCAGGTTTTTTTGCAGTTCTTCCACGCTTTTGGGCGTGTGATCCAACAAGGCCCACAAACCCTGAAGTTCCTTAGGCACTTCCGGCGCTTTGGTCTTAGCCTTGCTTTTCTTAGGACCAACGCATTGCAAAAAATAGGTCTCCTGAAGTTCCTCCACAAAGCTCTTGGGATCCGTAAAGACGGATGCTCCCTGCTTGATCAGGCGGTTGCAGCCGTCGCTAAGCCTGTCCGTCACGCGCCCCGGAACGACGTACACGTCCCGCCCTTGATCCAGCGCCATGGAGACCGTAATGCTCGTGCCGCTTTTCACGGCGGCTTCCACCACGACTACGGCCTGGGACAATCCGCTCACGATCCTGTTTCTTGGCGGAAAGTTGAAGGGCGCAGGCGGCGTTCCCGGCGGATATTCGGACAGAATGCCTCCATGCGCCGTCAACTTCTGATACAATCGTTCGTTTGATTTTGGATAACAGACGTCCACGCCGCATCCCAAGACGCCGTAGGACAGTCCTCCCGCCTCCAGGGCGGCTTGCTGACTGATGCCGTCAATGCCTCTTGCCATGCCACTGATGACGGGGATGCCCCTTTCTCCAAGATACTTTCCCAACCCACTCGCCACGTAGCTTCCATACCCGGAACAATCCCTGGATCCAATGATGGATACGGAGATCTCATCCTCAGGCAGTTTTCCCTTGTAGTAGATCCCAAGCGGGGGATCAGGGATTTCCCGCAATCTCTTTGGATATTCCTCCTGCTCCATCGTCACAAAGGAAATCCCTTGCCTGCCAAGGTTATCATATTGTTCTTTGAGATATGCCCTCAAGAAACTTCCCGCCAAATTTCCCCGTCTCGCCCTCACTTCAGCCAACGCTTCCTCCTGTCTTCGCAGGATGATCTCCACTTGTTTTGGTGCCAAGAGCTCCTCCCACGCGTCCTTCGTCACGCGGAACAGCTCCTCCGGATTGGGAAACCTGCTTAGCAGCATCTGCTTTGTTTTCCCCGGAAATTCCCACAAGCTGGCAATCCATTGTAAATACCATAAACGATCCTCTGTCAAATTCCTTTTCCTCCTTATCGCGATCTTACGTGATCACGCGTCTGCCGCATAATCCTTTTCTGCTCAGACTATGCCTTCCAGATTTCCTGCACGGGCCGGTACATGGCCGCTTCCAGCAGATGTTCCGTGCGTATCCGCTCTTCCCCTGCAAGATCGGCGATCGTCCTCGCGACCTTTCGGATCCGGTGATACGATCTGGCGCTAAGCCCCATCTCACCGTAGAGCTTTTCCATGCATTTTTTTTCCGCTTCGCCCAAAGTGCAGTATTTGTCGACGTCTGCCGCCTGTACGTCACCGTTAAACCGGTAATTTGTTCCGCGAAACCGTTCCTCCTGGGCCCGTCTGGCGCGCTCTACCTGTTTTTGCAGGACCGCGCTGGACTCACCGGAGGACGCTTCATGAAGACTTGTGATTTCCACAGACCGCAGTTCAACGCACAGGTCTATCCGGTCCAATATGGGCCCGGAAACGCGCCCCGCGTAGTGTTTGATCTGCGGCTCCGTGCAACGGCATCTGTTGCGGTCTGGAAAATACCCGCACGGACATGGATTCATGGCACAGACAAGCATAAAATCAGCAGGATACACAATGTTTCCGCCCACTCTCGTGATCTGCACTTTTTTATCCTCTAATGGCTGACGCATGCCGTCTAAACTATTTCTTTGAAATTCAGGAAGTTCGTCCAGAAAAAGGACGCCTCGATGTGATAATGAGATAATGCCGGGCCTAGGGATGGTTCCTCCTCCCATCAGGGCCGGCGGAGATATGGTGTGATGCGGACTTTGAAAGGGCCTTCGCGTAATAAGGGACCGTTCTCCAAGAAGTCCTGCCACGCTGTAGATCGCCGTTACTTCAAGACTTTCCTCCAACGAGAGTGGAGGCAATATTCCCGGAATCCGTTTTGCGATCATGGATTTTCCCGCGCCTGGGGGACCCAGCATCAAGAGATTGTGGAATCCGGCGGCAGCAATTTTCGCCGCCCGCTTGGCGACCTCCTGCCCCTTTACTTCCGCAAAATCATCTGCCTGCCGGAGCGATTCGTCTGTCGTGAGCTCTTCTGCCTTGAGGGTTACGTACGGAAGGATGGAATCCCGCTCTCCCTCTCCTGCCAAAAGGAATACCATGACCTGCTCCAGATCCTTTGCTCCCCTAACGTGGATTCCCGGGATCACGGCGCCTTCCCGCACGTTGGCATACGGGACAATGCATTCCCGGATGCCCTGCATTGCCGCTTCCCGCACAATGGGAAGAACGCCGCGCGCCGAGCGGATCTCCCCGTTCAGACCCAGTTCTCCCAAAAACAGGATTCCCTTAGCCTTCCCTTCCGGAAAGAATCCCAATGCCTCCAGCATCCCGATCGCGATCGGCAAATCATATGCCGTGCCTTCTTTCCGAAGATCCGCCGGTGAAAGATTAACCGTGACGTGTTTGGGTGGGACGTCGATTCCCGCGTTTTTTAAAGCAGCAAGCACGCGTTCCCTCGACTCCCTGACCTCAGCGCCCAGGGATCCAACCATGCACATGGCCGGAAGACCGGATGACGCATCCACTTCCACTTGGACCATGCACGCCCGGATCCCCAAAAGCGCCCCTGATAAAATTGTACTGTACATAAAACCTCCTTTTCATTTATTTTGTAAAGCGTTTAGTACTGCTTAGCGTAGGCCTCGGCGCTGTTTCCATACCGCATCATTGCGTCAAGCAGTTTTTCCAGTTTTTCGCCCTTTCCCTTCATGGAAGCCGCATAGGATTCAATGCTGTAGCGGTACGTGTTGCTGACTCTTTTGTCGCCCTTCATCACCGTGGCATAGATCGTTTTTTTCATTTGGCCTGCATTTAAGACGTCCACGTTGACGTAATATAGTCCATCGTCCATTTGCCCTGCGCTTGCCGGATACTCGGCAATTACGTTCGTGCATGCCGCATTATCCGTGATCACTACGCGAAGGTCATAAGGACCGTTCGCCCTAAACTTAAACTGAACGTTCACTGCTGCCTCAAGGAACAGCGCCGCCCTTTCGATCGTTGCCCATGCCTCGGATGAATTTATCGTCTTGTAATTCTGGTTTTTCACGCTGTTATACTTCATGTCCACGCTTACGTCCGTTCCCATGGCGCTTTGCGCGTTTGTCAGGTTGCGGCTTGCCAATTCTGCCGGCTTATAGTCCACGTAGAGCTGTGCGGCATCGCCATAGCGCAGGATGTCAACGAGCAGCCTTCTAAACGTCGCATATTGCGAACCTGCGTATGCGTCCATGGAAAGCATGTTGTAGCAATATTGCGCAACGGAATATTCCATTTTCACGCCCATAACGTCCTTTCCGTCCGCAGTGAACGCGTGTGGCATGGCAATGGCAACGTCGCCAATCTTGTGCGGCGCCACTCGGTAATTAAACACAAGATCGTCTCCGTTTTCAACGTACTCCGTCAATTTCGTCATCATGCCGCCCTGCGTCACCACAAGGTAAGGATCGTGATATTTACCGTTCAACGCCGTTTTGGACAACTTAAAATTGATGGCAATGGTATCCTGCAACAGTAACCCTCTTTTGGCAATCTTTAGGTCGGTAACCGTTTCACCAATCCTCACGCTGCTGCCGGTTTTTCCTTTTTTGCCTGCCGTTGAAACGTGAATGGTGGCATCTTTCTCAACGTGATCCAAGAATTCCCTTAAGCCCTTCTCCACTTCAGCAGTGGTCAGTCTTCCATGCGGATAAATATAATTATTCTTTGTCTCCAGGATCTCCCACTGGATTGCATAGGTAACTGCACCCCATGCATAATAATCCACGTCAAAGAAGTCTGCCTTTTCATCCGTGCGGCCGTAGTCAAACGCACTCAGCCACACCAGATCTTCCGCATAATGGTGAACCATCAGCGCAAAATCCTGCCTTGCGATCACCACGTCACCGCAAAACGTATCGGAGCTGAGATTCGGATACCCGTAACATATGTTATGCTGTTCGCCCCAGATCACCGCCTTCTCATAGAAGGTTCCCGCCACGTCCTTAAAGCGGGAGGTTCCATAGACGTTCGGGCTTCCCGCCAGCTCATACATGGTCTGTATCGCCTCACCACGGGTCACAAAATCTTCATCTCCCGTAAAACCGTCGTTGGTGTTGATATATACGTCGTAAACGTCCGCTGCTTCATTCGGCTGATCCGCCATAAACTTCAGATCGGTCGGTATGCTGATGAAATAACGCAATTCGTCCATGTACTCACGGTCTCCGCCAAAATCGACCAGATAATCGTAGGACATCGAATTGGGGTCATATATCATGGAACCGTTTCCTTTTTCCACCTGCTCAAGAATGAAGCGGATACGGCTGTTATTATTGATGTTTACCGAACTGATCCTGTTTCCAAAAATCTGCAAATAGTACAGCTGGGGATTGTGGGAAATATCCAGCTTCGTGAGAAGGTTACATCCGCAACGCAGGTCACAAAGCCTGGGATTATGGGAAAGGTCCAACTCAGGAATCTCGTTCCAGTCACAGATCAGCACCATCAGCTGGGGGTTATGAGTTAAGTCAAGACGCGTAAGCCCACAATGGGCGCAGTTAAAGAACTCCAATCCCGAAAGACCACTGACGTCCACTTCCAACCCGGGATTTTCCCACACGTCAAGCCTTTTCATAAAGGGATTATTACCGAGGTCAAGTTCCTTCAAACCAGTCCTTAACGCATCCAAATGGGTAAGTTTCGGGTTATAACTAACGTCCAGATATTCCAACTGACATGAGTTAATGATCAAATGCTCCAGGTCCGGGCAATGGCTCAAATCGATCCTCGTCAGCGGATTATCACTGCACTCAAGATATCCCAGCTTGGGATTATGCGTTACGTCCACGGTGTCTAACTCACATTTAAAGCAATACAGCCACTCAAGCTTCGGATTCCCGGAAAGATCCAAATGCGTCAATGGATTTTCGGAGCACCATACGCCCGTCACCTCCGGATTCTTGCGAAGATCCAGGGACGTAATGTTGCAATCTTCACACCAGACGCCGCGCACGTCTGGAAAATATTCAATTCCCTCCAGTGATTTTACGTTCGGATAATGCTTACAATAGACGTTATAAACGCCTCTTTCCTGATCATCCAGAAAACCGTCCTGATCCCAATCATACTCTCTGGAAGCAATAACCGCCCTAAACCCCGGATCCGGAAAATGATCTTTGTCAATTGGTATTTTCCCTGCAGCCGAAACCGGGATAACGTTCCCTAAAACAACCGCACTAACCATAATGAACGCAGCCCCAAGGAATCCCCAAACATTCTTGCGTTTCATAAGTTTTTCTCCTTTGTATAATGATACAAATTCCTTTTTTTATGTTATTGTATCCGCTTACGTTTGTCAAGGAACGCCATACTTTCTGTCAAATTCGTTAACTTTGAAAAAAGAACTGAATCGTTCTCGGAACGGCCACCCGCTTAGTACGGCGCCGCGTTTGAAATGAATAAGACGGGATACCCGTCACGGATTAGAATTAACCCGTGACAGATACGGCAGACTTATTATAACTTGTGATGCTGAAAATTTCAAGTCTCTTGTTGAAATCCCCTGCGAAGCTTTCCCAGTGCCCGTTTTTCAATCCTGGAAACATAACTTCTCGAGATCCCCATGCGTTTTCCGATCTGGCTTTGCGTCTTCTCCTCGCCATCCGCCAGACCATACCTAAGTATAATGATCTCTCGCTCTCTTTCTGTCAGAAGCGTCTGGAGCATTTCCCTTAGTTTCTTTACGTTCTCACTCAGCTCATAACGGTCGCAGGCATCCATTTGGCTTTGCTCGATCACGTCCATGAGCTGGATCTCATTGCCTTCCTTGTCTTGGCCAATGGTCTCATACAACGAAACGTCACGAGCTGTTTTCTTCTTGCCTCGAAGCAGCATCAGGATTTCGTTTTCGATACATCTGCACGCGTAGGTTGCCAATTTCCCCTTGCTTTCGTCAAAACTGCCTATCGCCTTGATCAGCCCAATCGTGCCTATGGAAAGCAAGTCGTCCGGTTCCTCGTCAGATATCTGATACTTCTTGATGATATGGGCCACCAGTCGTAAATTATGCTCGATGAGCATCTCCTTTGCGGCATTTGCCTCCTCTGGGGTTCCCTCTTTCAGCAGACTGAGCTGTCTTGCTTCTTCCTTCGGAGTCAATGGATGCAAAAAGGTTTGCAACGAAGCCTCCACGTCACCTATTGGCCTTAGTTAAGATAGTATACGCGCGGACAAATTATGAGTTGCAAGTCCCTCTGACTTCTTGGGCACCGTGAGTTTATTCTTCCAGCAAAAACTGAGCTGACACGTAATTACTAAGATCCATTCCCCTTGCGGTCAGGCGGATTCCTTCCCCGTCATCCAGAAGCAGCCCGTCCGCCACGTTCTTCTCGATCACCGCCTGCCAATATTGGTCCAAAGGCTCACCAAAGCACTCCTGAAACTCTTTCCGCTTAACGCCCCGGCAAGTGCGCAGCCCCAGGAACAAAAACTCCTCCATCCGTTCCTTCCTGCCAAGGGGTTGCGCCGTTCTTCCCGCCAGGGGATCCTTCAAATATTTTCTCAGATCCGTTTCATTGGAATATCTTGTCTCATCCAGAAGGGACGCCGCACCCAGCCCTAAGCCTAAATACTCTTTTCTGATCCAGTAGCCGTAATTGTGCCGGCATTCATGGCCTTCCCTGGCATAATTCGAAATCTCATACTGTTCAAAGCCCGTTTCCCGCAATCTCCTCCCCGTATGGGCATACATTTCGCGGTCAAGCTCTTCCGACGGAATCTGCAGTTTCCCGGTAAATTTTCCTTCCCCGTCCCAAGTAAAAAAGCGGGTACCCTCCTCAAGGATCAGGCTGTAGACGGAAAGATGCTCCGGCATGGGCTTAAGCGCCAAAACCTTTTCCAGCGTCTCCTTCCAGGAATCCAAAGTCTGACCGGGAAGCGCGTTCATCAAGTCGACGCTTACGTTGGAAAAACCTGCTGCCCTTGCTGCCTGATACGTCCGAAGAAACGCTTCGTAATCATGAATGCGCCCAAGAAGCTTTAGTTCCTCGTCATTTGCAGACTGAAGGCCGATGCTGAGGCGGTTGATGCCTGCCTTGAGGTATCCCGCAAGCCGTTCTTCTTCTGCGGTATCTCCCTGCAGTCTTTCACCGTCTGAGTTTTCACGTGTTTTTTCACCATCTGTATTTTCAGGCGATTTGACCGTTCCGGGATTACACTCCATCGTGATTTCCGCATCAGGTGACACCGGAAACGTTTCCCTTATCCCGTCCATGATCCTGGAAATCTGCGCAGGCAAAAGCAGGGAGGGCGTTCCCCCGCCAAAAAAGATGCTGGTAACGGTCCTCCCTGAATATTCCTTTCCTCTCGCACGGATTTCCGCGCAGAGAGCCTCTACGTAGCGCTCCCTCGTCTCCTCCGGATGAACGGCGGAGAGGAAATCACAATAATTACATTTTCGCACGCAAAATGGCACGTGCAGGTAAAGCATAAGCTCTTTCATTCTTTAGTCCCTGTCGTCAAGCTTTAAGACGCTCATGAAAGCCTTCTGGGGAATCTCTACGTTGCCGACCTGGCGCATGCGCTTCTTTCCTTCCTTCTGCTTCTCCAAGAGCTTCTTCTTACGGGTAATGTCGCCGCCATAGCACTTTGCAAGTACGTCTTTGCGCATTGCCCTGACGGTCTCTCTGGCAATGACCTTTCCGCCAACGGCTGCCTGAATGGGAATCTCAAAAAGATGTCTCGGGATCTCATCCTTCAGCTTTTCACACATCTTCCGGCCGCGCTCATAGGCGGAATCCGCATGAACAATAAAACTCAGCGCGTCGACTTCTTCCTTGTTGATCAATATGTCAAGCTTCACAAGCTTAGACTGCTCATAGCCCTTAATGTCATAATCAAAAGAGGCATAGCCCCTGGATCTGGATTTCAATGCGTCAAAGAAATCATAGATGATCTCGTTTAGCGGCAATTCATACTTGAGCAACGCCCTGGTACCTTCAATGTATTCCGTTCCAAGATACCGCCCGCGGCGCTCCTGGCAAAGCGTCATGATGGAACCAATAAATTCGCTGGTCACCATGATCTCGGCGCTGACAATGGGTTCTTCCATGTAATCGATTTCAGACGGGTCCGGAAGATTCGACGGATTGGTAAGTTCAATACACTCGCCGTTCGTCTTATGTACCTTATAGACAACGCCGGGTGCCGTCGTCACGAGATCCAGGTTGTATTCTCTCTCCAGGCGCTCCTGAATGATCTCCAGGTGCAAAAGCCCAAGGAATCCGCACCGGAATCCAAAGCCCAGCGCGATAGAGGTTTCCGGCTCATAGAACAGGGACGCGTCATTTAACTGCAGTTTTTCAAGCGCGTCGCGAAGGTCCGGATACTTCGCCCCATCCGCGGGATAGATGCCGCAATATACCATGGAAAGTACTTTTTTGTAACCAGGCAGTGGCTCCGCGCAAGGATTCTTTGCATCCGTTACGGTATCGCCCACTGCGGTATCTTTTACGTTCTTAATGGATGCCGTGATATAGCCAACCATGCCGGCTGAGAGTTCCTCGCAGGGGATAAACTGGCCCGCGCCAAAGTATCCAACCTCAACGACCTCTTCCTTCGCTCCCGTCGCCATCATCAGGACTTCCGTACCCTTTTTCACGGTTCCTTCCATGATGCGGCAAAAAACGATAACGCCCTTATAAGAATCATATACGCAGTCAAAGATCAATGCCTTAAGCGGTGCCGAAGCACTGCCCTTGGGTGCCGGGATCTTATGCACGATCTGCTCCAGCACTTCTTCAATGCCAATGCCGTTCTTGGCGGAAATAAGCGGCGCATCCTGTGCCTCAATGCCGATCACGTCCTCGATCTCTTCGATCACGCGCTGCGGCTCTGCACTGGGAAGGTCGATCTTGTTGATGACGGGAAATACGTCCAAATCATGATCAAGCGCCAGATAAACGTTGGCCAGCGTCTGTGCTTCAATTCCCTGTGCCGCGTCCACGACCAAGATTGCTCCGTCGCATGCCGCAAGGGATCTGCTCACCTCATAATTAAAGTCTACGTGGCCCGGCGTGTCGATCAAATTGAAGATATATTCCTCGCCATCCTTTGCCTTATATACGGTGCGAACGGCCTGCGCCTTGATGGTAATGCCGCGTTCGCGCTCAAGCTCCATGTTGTCAAGCACCTGCGCCTGCATCTCACGGCTGGTAAGCAGACCCGTCTGCTCAATGATGCGGTCCGCCAAGGTAGATTTACCGTGGTCAATGTGAGCCACGATGCAAAAATTCCGAATTTTCGACTGGTCGATCTGGGACATCTTAAAACCCTCATTTTCTTTTCGTAATCTTGATTTTTTATTCTATCAGAAAAATGATGGCTTGTCCATAGTTTCTCAAGGGATCGCGGTTTCCGTCCATTCCCCTCCCGACAACACGTAATCCAAAAGACTTGCCAGCGGCCCGCAGGCGGCCAATGCCTCTTCATAGGTATTGTTTTGCGCCCCCAGCTCGATCAGGAGTGTTTTAGGGCATACGTGCATGTTATAACGGTATCCCTTGAGATAGATTTTCCTAGTAAGGCCCGGATAATACTCCTGCGCCGCTTTTTCCATCTGAAACGAAAAGGCCAGATTCTCATCCAGCCATTGGTTTTTTAGATAATCCAACTCCCCCGTCTTTCTGGTGCGGCTGATGCCGTTAAAGAACATGAACCGCGCCGTCTTTTTCCCATCCACTTCCGTGACCAGCCTTACCTTTTCCGGCATTTCATCCCGGTGCAGATCGATCACGACCTGAATGCTTGGATTCTCTTCCAGGATCCTTTCCACTTCCGGCAGCGCCCTGGAATAAGCGCCGTTGCGGGAAGGTTTGTCATAAACGCCTTCATGATGCAACACCCTGTATCCGTAGTCCTCCTCCAAAATCCTGGTCAGTTCCCTGCCCGCGCCGACGACGGTTGCCTCTGGATTTCCCTTATCCGCGTAGCCTTCCTGCGAATGGGTATGATAGATCAGAATTTGAGGACCTTCCCCAATCTGACTGATCCGGAGATCCTTTGCCAGAAAGCGTTCTGCGTTAAGGAGCGCCCCATCCGCCATCGTCGTGGAATCAACCACGTAAAAATTTTTGACGAGGGATTCATAGGTATTCATGGTCACCGCGTCAAGAATCTGCTTTTTATCTGCCAGGCGACTTTCCGGCGCGATCCCACTCTCCATCCAGTCTCCCGCGTCTTCCATGTCAGAAGTACTGCCATTCATGCGTTCCTCACAAGTCTGATGCAATGCTTCATCCGCAATTTCCCCATTTTCTTGCGTTTTCCTTTCATTCGCAAGATTTACGTCATCCCTTAGCGTCTTATCATCCGTGAGATTCCCTCCTTCTCGTGCCAACTTTGTATCTGCCGGATTCTCATCTTCTCTTGATTCCCCGTCATCCCCAATTCTTTTATCTCCCCATGGTTCCTCCTCATCTGCGATTCTCTCATCTCCCCATGCCATCTGGTCATTCGTATTGTCATTCACTTCCAACGCCTTCTCGCTACCCGCATGGTTGTCCCCGCCTCGTCTTGCCGCATTCTCCACAAGGTTCCATGCTCCCCGCTCCTCCATATAAGGAATAACCGGCGCGGCAACGTGCAAAAATGCCCTCTCCAAATAACCTTCTTCCGCGGACATCCCCATAGACACGACCGGCGCCACGGTTTTCTCCGCTTGCATCAACAAAATCTGATGAATGCCGGACGCCCAACCATTCTTATTTCTGAAATCTGGATGCTTTCTCATCACACGGAAAAGCAACGCAGCGCACAGAACGCACGAGATCAAAAACAAAGCTTGCTTGAGTCGCCTTTCTCTCATAGGATTCCCGCCATTTCAGATTCACTCTATCCTATGCCATCCATAGTCCTTCTATTCCCCTTCCGCGCGAAATGCCGCGTTGATTCCTTCCGAGATCGTAAAACTAATGCGTTTTACGACCTCGTCAATGTCCTTCCCCGTCACGTACATATTGTTAAGATCCGCGAAGGAGCTTCTTCGAAAGATCTTTTCCGTTCCCAAAAGTCTTTCCATGGCATCTCCGACGATTGTCGCCGCGTCTACCACAGTCGGCACGCCGATGGCGATCACTGGAACGCCCAGACTTTCCTGCGTCAGCGCATTTCTGTGATTGCCAACGCCTGAGCCTGGCTGGATTCCCGCGTCCGTTATTTGTATCGTTCTGTTCAGTCTCTTTGTACTCCTTGCAGCCAATGCGTCCGCCACGATCAAAAGATCCGGCTTTGTCTCCTTGATCACGCCACTGACGATTTCCGCCGTCTCCATTCCCGTTTTGGCCATGACGCCTGGTTCAAGGGCGCTGATCAGATGAACCTTTTCCTCTCCGACGGCCGCCGCTCCGTAAAGCTTCACCATATGCCTTGTGACAAAAAGGTTATCTAGGATTCGCGGTCCAAGGGAATCTGCCGTCACGTCCCTGTTTCCAAGCCCGATCACCAAAATGGCCATTTCTTCCTTTTTCTTCTTTTCCTCAACGAGTTGGCATAGCTCCTTCCGAAAACATTCTGATATCTCACGGTGATACCCCTCATCCGGTTCTCCAAGCGCGTCGGCTTCCATAGTCACGTAACAACCGATCGGTTTTCCCAACTGGTTTGCTGCATTTTTCGTCTCAACAAACACTTTTGTCACGCGAACGCCTGCTTTCTCATATTCATACTCCTGCGACCGTACGCCATGCAGTTTCTCCCCCGCGCGCACCATTCCCTCGCGTGCCTCCAAGGCCAAATCCGTTCTGATTCCAAAAGAATTCATCTCTTACCTCTTAATAATGTCTGTTTCCATAAATTTATCCCTATTTTTTGCATTTTTTTCTGATTTATGTATTGACAAAAACAAAATAATTACCTAAACTACAAGAGTATGTTTGCATTAGTCCTCCGTGTCTGGCTGTGCAAACGAGTCCGAAACATACGTTTAATTATCAAATGGAGGTAAACTACATTGGCTAATATTAAGTCCGCAAAGAAGAGAATTTCCGTAGCGCGCGTAAATGCTGAGAGAAACAAGGCAATCAGATCTGGCGTTAAGACCGCGATCAAGAAGGTATTCGCTGCCATCGAGGCTGGCGACAAGGAGGCTGCAAAGGCTGAGCTCGCTTCCGCTACCAAGGTGATCGAGATGGCTGGAAGCAAGGGTGTTTATCACAAGAACAACGTTGCCAGAAAAGTTGCTCGCATCAGCAAGGCCGTTAACGAGATGGCTTAATCCCATCCACTACGGATCCTTTTATAAATTAATTACGAACAATAAAAAGCATCCATGCCGTCACCATGGATGCTTTTCTTTTATCTTCCTTTTGATCCTTTTATCTTCTGCGTCCGCCGCCGCCATGGCTAAAGCCACCGCTGCTTCTGTGCGAACCGCCGCCCCTGCTTCCGGAGCTTGAAGAAGTCTCGATCTTCACCTTCGTTACGTTCTTGCGGATGAAATCATCCCTTTGCGCTCTCATCTCCGGATGGCCGCCAGGTACGTAGGTGGTCGCTGACGTCGTGTCAACGCCTGCTTTTTGCTTCATGTTTGTCATGCAATAGATAATAGCCACGATCACGGGAATTGCCAAGACAACGATCCATGGAAGCTGTTTGGATCCACCCTGTTCTTCATTTGCATATTGTGCGATCTTCTTGATTGCCCTCGCATAGCCATCCTTCGTGCTATATTCAAATCCGGCATCTTCGGCATCCAATACTCTCTCCCGCTCATAATCAGACAACCCAGAGATCATGTTGCCGGAAGTGGAGATCCACGTTCCTGCCTGTGAATCCGATTGACCCATGTGATACCAGTTATCAAGGATCAACACGCCGTCACCGTGTGGCTGATCGTAGCCATAAGCCCGCTCGTCGTAGAAATCATCCGCGAGATCCATCATGTTCTGTTCCCAATCATAATCAGAATAGCCAACCTCCTGATTGATGGTCACGAGAATGATGTCGCATTTTCCGTAATCTTCCTGCTTTTCGATCAGTTCCGCAAGATCTCTTTCCTCTGCATCCGTAAGAACGTCAGCATAGTCAAACACTCTCTCGCTCGGTGCCTCGGAGTTATTTCTAGTCGCGTCTTTGTCATTCCAGTGGATCACCTTCATGACGCCAAAACCGCATACGGCAATTGCCGCTATGATCATCCAAACGCGAAAATAATGAAAATATTTTTTGCGTTCTTCTAACTTTACGTTATACTCTTCCATTTGATGCTCCCCCTCCTATATCAATCCCAAAATTCCATTGATGGATGCCAAAATCGCCGTCAGAAGGGCCCATAACGTAAACGTGTAGCCCACCACCTTGCTCTTGGAAAGCGGTGCGGTGCCTATGATCTTTCCGGTTTCACCGTTTACGTAGAAGGGATATTCTTGTTCCTTATATTGATAGACGTATTTCCAAACGGGCATTAATCCGTAATTTACGTTCCTGTCAAGCACGCTAATTCTCTGATTGTTCTTGATCACGGAGGAATATCCGGAAATACTGCTCCTTAAGATTGCGGACGCATCGTCCTCCATCTTCTTCTTTGCCCTGCTTTCAATCTCTTCCGCAGGCATGTTGTAAATCTCTGCATTAAAACCGGAAAGATATTCAGGTTCGAAATCCCGGAGTTTCGAATAGGTATAGGGCTCCATCAGGTCCATTACGTTATCCGGCATCTTAATGGATGCATCAGCCGGCAATTTTTCGAAAGGAATATTCATGTCGCGGACCACGTTGTAGTAAGAAGTCTCCGTGTAGCGATAACTTCCGCTCGTCCAGGAACGGACCTTGGTTCCCTGTCCTTCAAAGACTGCATTCGTCTTGTAATCATAAAACCAGAAAGGAACGTAATCGCCCTGCATGGTATTCAGGCAAACCTCCGACAGAAAGTCAGCGGGGGCAAACGTCAATTTCTTAAACTTCTCACGGATCAGCGCCTTACAGTTGTCCTTTCCCAATTCAAAGGGAATGATAAACTTCGGAAGATACTCTCCCTGTACGCGCTCATCAAAAATAATGGAGTTGCCGCAGTAAGGACAGTGCATGGCGCTGTCAAACTGCTGCACGGGGATCGTACCGCCGCAATCCGGACAGTTCTCAATGTTGGCCACGATGTCATTCGCGTTTGTCTTACGTTCATAACTATTTTCGCTGTCACAATAAGGACAGATCATCCTTCGCTTATCAGGACTGTAAACAGCATTACCACCACAATTCTTACACTTAAAAATCATGTTCCGTCTCTCCAATCCATTTAGTTTTGTCTTCATCGCAATGCCTTTCGGCAAGCAAGCATTACTGATTTATTATAACAAAAAAAGGAGTTTCTTGCAATATGCAGGAAACTCCTTCTTAAAATTCACAAATGACGATTCGTCGATTACTTATTGTAATTTACGATCTGACCAAAGTCGGGCTTCAGGGAAGCACCGCCTACCAGGCCGCCGTCGATGTCTGCCTGTGCAAAAAGCTCAGGAGCGCTGGATGCGGAAACGGAACCGCCGTACTGAATGCGGATACTTGCAGCCGTTGCATCATCATAAATCTCAGCGATGCAGTCACGAATGGCCTTGCAAACCTCCTGTGCCTGCTCGGTGGTAGCAACCTTGCCGGTGCCGATGGCCCAAATGGGTTCATAAGCGATAACGGCGGTAGCTGCCTGAGCTGCGGTCACGTTCAGGAATGCAATCTTGATCTGCTGACGGATCCAGTCAATGGTGATTCCCTGCTCTCTCTGCTTCAGGGACTCGCCGCAGCAGATGATGGGGGTGATTCCATGCTCAAATGCCTTCAGGATCTTCTTGTTTACGGTCTCGTCGGTCTCAGCGAAGTACTCTCTTCTCTCGGAATGTCCGATGATCACGTACTTCACGCCAGCGTCAACCAGCATTGCGGGAGAAATCTCGCCGGTGAAGGCACCCTTCTCCTCAAAATACATATTCTCCGCGCCAATGTTGATATTGGTTCCCTTTGCAGCTTCCATTGCAGGAATAATGTCAATTGCGGGTACGCAGAACACTACGTCAACGTCATCATTGACTACCAAGGGCTTTAAGGTATTTACCAGAGCAACTGCCTCGCTGGGAGTCATGTTCATCTTCCAGTTGCCTGCGATGATCTTCTTTCTTGCCATTCTATTTATCCTCCTAATTAAAGTCCGCTTCGCGGACGGATGCTTCATTCCGCTCGTCCCACTTAGGCGATGAAAAACTCTGCCGAAAATCATCGTCAGAGTTTTCATCGGGGACGTCACTTCATTCAGCTTATTTGTCGTCAGCTGCAGCTACGCCGGGAAGCACCTTGCCCTCAAGGAACTCAAGGGAAGCACCGCCACCGGTGGAGATGTGGCTCATCTTGTCGCCAAAGCCAAGGTTGTTAACTGCGGATGCGGAATCACCGCCGCCGATGATCGTGGTTGCATCGGTCTCAGCAAGAGCCTTTGCCACTGCGATGGTACCAGCTGCAAGGATGGGATTCTCGAATACGCCCATGGGTCCGTTCCAAACAACGGTCTTAGCGCTCTTAACTGCCTCAGCGTACAGCTCAGCGGTCTTAGGTCCGATGTCACAGCCCTCTCTGTCAGCAGGCATCTTGTCTACGTCGCACACAACGGTGTCAACGGGAGCATCGATGGGATTAGGGAACTCAGCGATGGTAACGGAGTCA
>JAEEGL014599862.1_pt1 | contig 63534 bp, 57 predicted proteins | sample 9134231 | NCBI WGS metagenome assembly JAEEGL01 (sample SAMN16246548, study PRJNA631951) | gut metagenome | biome: gut microbiome; feature: rumen; material: fiber-attached | host: Bos | place: Iran: Karaj | collected 2018-10
TGGCTCTACAGGTACAAAAACTTATAGTTGTACTGTTAATCCATATAAAGTAAACTTTAATCCTAATAATAATCCATGTCGAAGTGGTTTAGTATATAATCAAAAATTCCAACCATTAACTCCTCAAGCAGGAAGTAGTAATCTTGATTCTAACAAAGCATCGACAACGATATCAGGAACATTTGATGGAACAAGTTATAATGAATATACTGTAGCAAATGGATATCGAAAAGATGCAGGATCACAAAATGTTAGTTATACATTATCAAGTACCAACTTTGCTTGGAGTGATGGAACAAGAGCTAATAAGAGTTATAGTTGTAAAATCGACAAGTATACAATGAGTGTTGGACCAGGTTCATTTAAATGTGCTGCTGGAACATTTAATGCTTGGTATCAACCGCTAACTAATGCAGCTGCTACTTCATCATCAATTCCTATTGGTTCGGGTGTATCTGGTGGAGTTCCAAACTTAGTTCCTGTATTTGAAACAGGTATAACTGGAAACGTTTATACGATTGCTAATCCATATGCCATGAATGCTGGATCATATACAACAACCTTCCATATTGCAGATTCTTCTAACTTTAAATGGAAAGATGGAAGTACAGCAGATATTACTGTTAGTTGTTCTATTGGTAAAATGTCTATTCCAGTAACGTGGGGTACAACAACAACATTTACTTATAATGGATCTCCACAAGCACCAGATGTAAGTGATTATAATTCAGGTAATTTTAAAGTTTATCTTGAAAGAACTGCTGAGACAGATGCAGGTTCATATACATCTACTGCTACATGTAAGAGTGCTGTTTATAATACTTACGGTTTAAATTGCTCTAACTTTAATTTAACTGGAAATACGAAAGCTTATACTATTAATCCAGCTGTAATAACCGCACCATCAGCTTCATCATATTGTAATAATTTAACTTATAATGGTAGTGAACAAACATTAACTAAATCAGCACCTGATCACGTAACATTTACAAATACTAAACGTACCATTGCAGGTAGTCAAACTATTACTTCAACGCTTGAATCAACTAAAAACTATAAATGGTCGGATAATACAACAGCTGCCAAGAAATTTGATTGTTCAATTGCTAAGAAATCAATTGCAGTATCATGGAGTGGTAATACAACATACACATATGATGGTTCTTCACATGGACCATCGGCATCAATAAGTGGTACAGGTGTAAGTGGAGAAACAATGACTCTTAATGTAAGCGATACACCAAAAACTGATGCTGGTAGTTACACTGGATCAGTAAGTTGTAAGAGTGTATCAGGTGGTAAGGCATCATGTGATAACTATGCACTTACAAATACAACAAAAGGATATACGATAAATCCTAAACCTGTAACGGCACCTGGTACTGGATATTGCGTTAGTCGTACATTTAATGCTCAATACCAACAAATAACAAGTAATCCTCCTGCCGGTGTAACATTTAAATATAATAGTCAAATAATTGCTGGAAAATATACTATTGAAGCCACTATTAATTCAAATAACTATAAATGGAGTGATGGTAGCACTGGCAAAAAAACATTTGACTGTACATTATCGAAAGCAAGTGTAGCTGTATCATGGACTTCTGTTACTTCATGGGATTACGATGGAAGTGCCCATTCTCCAGTTCCTACAGCCTCTGGCGTTGGTGGCGAACAAATAAGATTAAGTTATGATCAAAAAACTGATGCTGGTAGTTATACTGTTACCGCTTCATGTTCAAATGTAGTAGGTACTGTAGGTCAATGTGCAAACTATACTTTAACAAATACATCGAAAGCATATACAATTAATAGATCTAAAACAGCAACTGTCGGTAGTTGTAATTCAGGTGCAACACCAAATGGTTCATCTGCTCTTGTAACAGGTGGTGCTCATGTAACATATACTAATAACACAGCATCATCAACTGGTGCTAAGACAATTACAGTTACTGCTAATAAAAACTACGCATTTAGTGATGGTACAACATCAAAAACTAAGACATGTACATTAACAGCTCATCTTCAAAAGAGAACATCTACATGTTCTGCTGGTAAAAGTTGTTCTGCTGCTGGATGTCAAACATATAATTCATGTGAACATTCATCTTGTGGTACAAAATCATGTGCAACAGCAGCCTGCGGTGTAAATTTATACAAAAGATGTTCTTCCGCTGGTTGTGAAGAATATAACTCATGTGCAAACTCTAATTGTACTTGTAAAACATATAATACATGTGCTAATTCAGAATGTGGTGTATCATGGTATAAACGATGTTCTGCTGCTGGATGTCAAACATATAATACATGTGCAACAAGTGGCTGCGGATGTAGTACATGGACTGGAAAATGGACTTGTAAAACAAGCAGGGGTACGTCATCTGGTAATACTGGCTCATGGGATAATAGTACATACGCTGGAAATAGTTGTGGTCAATATCAATCAGGATGCTGTAGTACAAGTTCCGGTGGATGTATTTCGTTCTCATGTTCACCATCTTGTACAGCATATGCTTCATGTGCTAATTCAGCCTGTGGCTGTAAAACATATAATGCTGGTGCAGCCTGTGGTGTAGGAGCATATAAGTCCTGTGCAACAAGTGGATGTGGATGTGCCGAATATAATTCTTGTGTAAACGCTGGATGTACATGCAAAACATACAAAAGAGGTTCTGCATGTGGTGTAGAATCATATAAAACTTGTGAAAATGCAGCCTGCGGTTATAAATCATGTGAAAACTCTTCATGTACTTGTAAAACATATAAAACAAGCATCTCTTCATGCGGATGTAATACATGGGGTGGTTGGAGTTCATGGACAGAAATAACTAGTTGTTCAGCTGGTGAAGCAAGTGATCATGGAACTAAGACTGAATGTCGAACAGTATATACTAACTCATAATATTTGACAAATTATGTAACAAAAACACCTTTTAGTAAGATATAATGTTATCTTATTAATAAGGTGTTTTATGTTTACAATAGATGATTTACGAGAAAACTTAGTAAATAATAGTGATATCTATTTTATAAATATAGTAATAGATTTCTTAAACAACTTTTATAATACCTATAAAGTATTATCAAAAGAAGAGATTCTAGAACGTATTAATAAATTAGAATATATTGGCTATAATAAAGATCAATATACATTAGATGAAGATGAATATGCTACTTTTGGATCTGGCATATATTATTATGTTGCCTTAAATAGTAAATATAAAGATGATTCATATGCTAAACATAAATCATATTTATATCATGAATTGACGCACGCTTTATCTAATCATATGGAAGATAAAAATGAAGTTAATGGCTTAAATACATCATTTAATGATGGATTATTATTAGATGAAATTATGACTGAATATTATAGTCAAATCTTATTAATGAATGAAAATATTAATAATTTTCATATAAAAGTCTTTAATGAAAGCAAGAATTACTTATTATATTCATCATATTATGGTAATGGATACCATTTATATATGCCACTCGCTAAAATATATGATTATATCTTTCAAAATGATTTATTAAAGGCTAAATTCATTGATACAAGAGAATTTAATAATAAATTAAATGATATTATTAATAAAGCTAATATTAATTTCTCATATAAAGATTTAGTTGATGAAAGGAACTATAAAAAACGTTATTATCAAATAACGGAGTTCTTTATAAAATATTTAGTTTATCATTATAAAAGTAATAATCTAGATATTAATTTATTGCCTAACGATAGAGATATTGAAATATACTTAAGTTTAATAAATCAAGAGGTTATTAATAATATCACAATACCTAATAGAGAATTATATTTTTATCTATATAACGAAGTATATAATAGTCTTTACAAAGATAAGAAATTAATTCATTCTTAAAGTTGTTTTTTATCTTAAAAAGATATAAAATAATAATAGAGTAGAGAGGTTATATGAAGAAAAAAGATTTAGTTTTTCCAATTGTAATTATTATAGTTGGAATATTATGTTTTATAGGTTCACAATTCTTTAATGAACCAAAGAAAGATCCTAGTACTAAACCAACAGAACCGGAAACACCTGTTGTTAGTAATACAGATAATTTTAATAGTAAATTAATTATTGCTGCTTTTAATGAAGCTCATGATAGTAATTATTTAATTAGTCCTTATTCCATTGAAATTGGACTAGATTTATTAAGAGAAGGTACAAATGGTACAACAAAAGCAGAACTTGATAATGTTGTTCCTCATCGTACAATTAAAGACTTAAATAGTGCGAATGTAAAAGTTAGTAATGCTGCTTTTATCAAAGAAGATTATAAAGATTATTTTGAAAAGACTTTTACTAATAAATTACAAAATGATTATCATGCTGATATTCTATATGATAAGTTTACTAAACCTGATAAGATTAATAATTGGGTTAAAGAGAAAACAAATGGTATGATTAATAAACTTCTTGATAATATGAGTCCTGATTTTGTATATGGTGTTGCTAATGCGGTAGCTCTAGATATGAAATGGGTATCAGAATTTGAATGTACTAATACAAGAAGTGCTGAATTCACTAAAACCGATGGTACAAAGATTAATGCTCAAATGATGGTTCAAGGATATCATGCTAATGCTAAATATCTTATTAATGATGATTATAAAGCAGTATCTCTTCCATATAAGAGTGAAGGTGATACAAACTATGAATTTGTAGCAATTCTTCCAAATGATCTTAATAGTTTTATTAAAGGATTAGATGATAATAAAATTAAAGATATCATGAAAGGCTATAAAGAGCCTAATTCTAATACGGAATTAGTTCTACATCTACCAAGATTCACTTATGAATTTAAACTTGAAGATAAGAGCTTTGTTGATGTTTTAGCAAATATTGGTATTAAAGAAATATTTAATCCAGATAAGGCTGATTTTACAAACGCTATATCAAGTGAAAATCTAAAGAAGATGGATGCTACTAATTTATATGTAAATAAAGCTATTCATAAAACATATATTGAACTTTCTGAAACAGGTACAAAAGCAGCTGCTGTAACATACTTTGGTATGGATAAGAACTCAGCAGTAATGAGACAACAAATTGTTGAAGTTAAGTTTGATAAACCATTCGTCTATATGATTCGTGAAACTGGTACTAATGAAATATTATTCTTTGGTGTTGTTAATGCGCCTAATGAATGGGAAGGTACTACTTGTAAATAGGAGGTTTAAATGAAAGACGGACAAAATTTAGTTAGATCTTATGTAGAAAAACGTAAGATTAGTAACAACTATTTAAGTTGGTATATTGATTTTATTAATGAATATGGAGAACTAGGTAGAAGTCTATTAAAAGGTAATAACTACTTTAATAAAGATTTCCAAGTAACAGATAAAATCAAAGAACAATTAGGTGATGTACTATTTAATTTATTAGCCTTTACTAATGAGTTAAATGTTGATGCTGAAGAGTGTTTAGCAATGGCATTATCTAAATACGAACAAAAGTTTAATGAAAGTAATAATTAAGGCCTAACGGTCTTTTTTATTGACTTTAAAGCAGATTTTTGATATAATATACAAGTTCAAAAAGGGGGAGTATAGGATGAGAAATGGTATTGAACCTATGACTAATATTGATTGGACAAGAGTTTTAAATGATCCGAGAGAATCTACAAGGGATTATGACGATCTTGAAACACGTATTAAGAAGATTATTGCAAGAGCAGTAGCTAATAATACTAAATTAGCGCCTGCTAAAGTATATGAACACATTATTATTAGTTTCATTAAACAAAATATTAATGAAGAAGAATTAGTTAATAACGTTACTTTATCTTCTATAATTTATGCGTACTATGAAATATTAGTAAATCGTGAAGTTGGTCTTGATAAATATTTATTTTTACAAGATAAAATGAATAATCCATATAATAATGAAATCTTAAGAGAAATTGAAAGAAGATATTTAGATGCTAAAAATGTATTATTATCTTCAGCAAAATTATTTGAAATTAAAGTAGAAGATTTTGAAAATGAAGATGATATTATTAATGCTATGATTATTAAGTATGAAGATACTAAGAGTCGTGAACGTATTTATAGTAGTGTTTATATGGAAAGTAAAGATAAAAAAGCTGAAGAGCAAATTGAAATTACTAAAATGATTATTGCATTAAATAAATCATTTGAAACAGTAAGATTAATAAGATCATGTAATAAACCTATTATTGAGAAATATCGTATCAATACAGGAAATATTCAAACTTTATAATTAAGACTTGAAATAACCCATAATATGGGTTATTTTATTTTATGGAGGAGTTATGACTAAATATATTGATGGTAAAAGAATCGTTGCACGAGCAATAACATTTATTGATAATAAAGTATTATTAATTGAAAGATATCGTAAAGATGGTGATAAGATGCTTCATTATTTTACAATACCAGGTGGTGGAGTAGAGGATAATGAAGAGTATGATGAAACCGCTATTCGTGAGACAAAAGAAGAAACATGCTGTGATATTGAGATAATAAAATCGCTTGGAGAAGAAGACTATATTGAAGGTATATGTCACTGGTTCTATGCAAAATATATATCTGGAACTCCAATATTGGGAGGAGAAGAAAAAGATCGTAATAATCCAAATAACAGCTTTAAAGTAGTATTAATACCTTTTAATGAGATAGATAATATTAATATCTTGGGAAAAGGTAAAGAATTAGTAAAAAAATGTATAAAAGAAAAAGACTTATAAAAGTCTTTTTTATTTTTTACTAGAAGCCGCTTCTGTTTCTAATAAGGATATCATTAAATCGCTTACAAGAGATAGATTATGTAAATCAAATTCACTTGTTACTTTTCTTAACCCAGTATCATCAAGAACTAATCCATCGACTATTTTATCTAAAATTAATTCAAATTTACGCCAATTATTCTTATCAAATCGATTTTTAGTACGCTTATTATAAATTTTATCAATTTTTATAGATATTTGATTCAAGAATCCTTTAATTGGACTCAAATCTACATTTGTTCTTTTTAATTCAAGCGACTTAAATAATTCTTTTAGTTTAGATTTGAATGATTCATATCTCTGATAATCATTATCAAGACCACATACTTTTATATCTAAATCGATTAAATCATAATATAGGACCATATTTAATGATGTTTTAAAATCACTTATTGGCAATTTATCAAGTTGCTTCTTTCTATTAATAACCTCAGTAATAATTTTTTTATCTTCTTCTGATAAGTCATTGTTGCTCAAACTATATTTTAAATTTTTTAGTATTTTTACAATTTGAGCATCAATAAATTGTTCACCAGATTGGTTATTGTCTATAACAACAGAAACAACATGTTTAGCTTTTTTTTCGTAACCACGATACATATCACGATGTTCTGGATAAGTGTCAACTATAGGAGCGTTTTCTTTTGAACCAATAGTACAAATATTATCTAACATTCTATCTTCTAAAAATGGTTTCATATTACTATCGTCGTAATCCATATCTTGTACATTTTTCCAATAATGGATACCTGATACTAAAGCAAATTCAGATATTAAAAGCTTGTTTTTTGTATCAACGTACCAATGAACTGGTTCAACTTTAACCCAATATACTTTATTTAATTGAGTTTTTCTTCCATCACTTAATATTTGATCAGAACTTTTACATTTAATAGGAACGTATTTATTACCTTCAAATTCATATTCTTCAGTCAAATTTTCATTGTCAAAACAATACGTTTTACCAGTTAAATGATTTTTACTATTATTATTTTTAAACTTATTAAGTTGTTCTATGATTCTCGGATTATATTCAGCAGTTTGAGGATATTCTCCGAATAGTATTGTTTTTTTATTTGGAACTTTATCAAACTCTAATACCGGTCTGATTCCGGGTGATTTAGCTGTCTTCGATGCAAAATAATGCAAATCTAATGTGTATTCTGTCGATGTAATACAAGCTTGAGAGTTCCAACCTGTTGTTCGTGTCCAATATGGAGTAAGTCCAAATTTATCTTTTACTCCTCCAGTTAGTAGTGCAAAATCAGTAGGACGTGCCTCTATTCGAATGTCTTGAAAAGGTGGGAGTTTCTCAAAAATCCCTACCTCATTAATATTATCTAACAGTCTTATTCCTTTAATATTTCTTCTTTCCATATTAACTCCTTTTAAAACAATATATTACTTTCTAAAATCATTTTCATCGAGTGGTATATCTGACATAAATTTCCAAATAGCATTATTTGAATTATTCATATCAAATGCAATTAGTGCATCAAATAATTTATTATCATCAAGAACTAGAGCATCAACCATTTTATCAATAAATAGCTCAACAGCACGCCAGCTTTGAAGTGAAAGATCAGCATATCTACCTTTATCAACACATAAAGTCTTTACTTTTTGATTAATAACATTTATATACGTTTTCAATAATTCCAAATTTAGTGTTTTACTTCTAAGTTCAATCGCTTCTAGTAAAGAATCTATTTTATTTTTAAATGATTCATATTTTAACTTACGACTTTCTAATCCTATGGAAGTAAAATGAATATCACTTAAATCTAAATATAGTACTCTATTTAATTTTTCCTTAAATGGGCCATCTGGCAACTTATCTATTTGTTTTTTTCTGTTAATTGCTTCTAAAATGATTTTTCTATCTATTGGATTTAATTGTTGAGTAGAGAGAATCTCTATAATTCTCCTTAATAAACGTACCATTTTTTGATCAATACTATTTGAATCAATATATTCAAATGGTTGCTGCAAATTACGAACATCTGTTTTTAAATCTTTACCGTCTTTACTAGTTGGCACGCTTATTGTCTTTGCCTTACTGATAGTAGTAATATCTTGCAACATATCATTATCCATAAATGTTTTTATCGTACTAATACAATAACGATATGCTTGACGGGAATCATAAGGAATACTACTCATGGTTTCTCTTTCAGGTATTTCATTATCTTCATCAAAGTATGGAACGCCTGATAATAGTGCATATTCTGAAATCAATGTACAGCTATTTTGATCTACATACCAATTTATTGGTTGAACTTTAACCCAATATATTTGATCTTTTTTAGTTATATTACCATTACTTAATTTTTTTCCATCAGCTACAGCTGTAACAGGAACATATTTCATTCCGTTAAATTCATATTCATCAGTTTTAACTCCAGGTTGTAATGTGTATTTCTTACCAGTTAAACCAGATTTAATATTATTATCTTTTAGATTGTTAAGAGCGCTTATAATGTTTGGATTGTTCTCAACAAACATTGGATATTCCCCATATTCAACAATATCAGTCTTTGGAGGCTTATATATTTTTAACGCTGGTCTTATTGCCATTTCATTAGTTTCATCATATCTTACTGAATCATGATTATTTCTATCTACACTAAGAGGAACAATAACCGCTACATATTCTTCTCCTGTTGTTTTAGTTAAATAATTGGTGTATCCAAATTTATCAATAACAGCACCTGTTAATAATGCTAAATCTGTTGCCATTGCTTCAATAGGTATTTCCTTTTTCTCAAAAACTTCAAATTTACTAAATAAACCAACTTCCTCTATATTATCTAGTAATTCAATACTTCTTATATTATCTTTTTTCATATCTTCTCCTATTATAAGTATATCATAATATATTAAGTATCAATGTTATACATTTAATACATTTACAATAGAATGTAAAATATATAATTATTAATTCATATAATGTCTTTTATTAGTCAATAATAGGTATTTATGTTATAATTATGTTAAGTAAATAATTGGTGATTAAAATGAATGAATATATTAATGATTTTATTGATTATTTAGTATTAGAAAAAGGACTTAGTGTTAATACACAAGAAAGTTATCGTTTTGATTTAATTGAATTTACTAATTATTTAAATGAAAAAAAGATTAATAATCTTAAAAGTATTAAAGAAAATGATCTAATAGATTATTTAGAATATTTAAAAGAAGAGAAGAAATTAGCTTCAAGGAGTATTGAAAGACATCTAACAACACTTAGAACACTATATAAATACCTTATAAAGAACGAAATCGTTGATAATGATATAACACTCAATATTGATAATTTGAAGCTAGGAAGGCATTTACCTGATGTATTAAGTGTTCCTGAAGTAGACAACCTTTTAGATATTAAAATCAATAGTATTTATGATATTAGAACTAAAGCAATGTTAGAAATCATGTATTCATCAGGATTACGTGTATCAGAATTAGTTAATTTAGAACTAGAAGATATTGATATGTATAATGATACTATTCTTATTAATGGTAAAGGTTCTAAAGAAAGAATTGTTCCTATAGGTGATTATGCTAAAAAATATTTAAAAGATTATTTAGATGTACGTAATCAATTAATAAAAAAGAAAAATGGTAACCCCAATAAATTATTTCTTAATAATCATGGATTACCAATTACAAGAAATGGATTTAACTTCTTATTAAATAATATCTTAAAAGATAAAGGTATTAATAAGAAAGTAACTCCCCATACATTACGTCATTCATTTGCAACACATATGTTAGATAATGGAGCTGATTTACGTAGTATTCAAGAACTATTAGGTCACTCTGATATTGTAACTACAAGAATATATACGCATATATCTAAAAAGCAAATCCATGACAATTATTTAGAATATCAAACTAGAGGTGATGATAAATGAAATTCAAAAGAATCTTTTTATTAGTGCTTGATTCTTTAGGGGTAGGAGAAGCAATAGATGCCGAAAAATATGAAAGTAAAGGCGCTAATACATTAGGACACTTAGTAGACAATGATCTATTTGTACCTAATCTATCTAAATTAGGCTTAATTAATACCCTTACAATGAATAATAAAGAAGCAGATGCTTATTATACAATTGCAAGACCCAAAAATGTTGGTTGTGATAGTTTATCTGGTCATTATGAATTAATGGGTGTTGAAAATAAACAAGAGCCATTATTTACTAATTCGGTATTCCCAAGAGAATTACTTGAAAGAATTGCTCAAGATACACAAGTACCTATTATTGGTAATGTAATTAGTAACTGTGAAACTGTAATTAATAGATTAGGGGAAAGAGAAGAGGAGACCGGTTCATTAATTATCTATACGACTGGTGACTCTAATATGGAAATAGCAGCTAATGAAGATGTAATCCCATTAAATCAATTAGAAGAATACTGTGAATTAATAAGAAATCTAACAAATAAAGAAGATTGGCGTGTTAATTCAGTAATCGCAAGACCTTATAAGAAAGTAGAGGATAAGTATGTTTTAACTAGTGATACTAAAAGATATACTTTTGACCCACCTACCACGTCTGTTTTAGATAACATAAAGAATAGTAATCTCCAAACAATTTCTATTGGTAAAATAAGTAACTTATTTAATAATCAAGGTATTACAAAGATTGTTAAATCAGCAACTAATAATGATGCTATTAATAAATTACTTGATATTATGGATAAAGACTTTGAAGGATTATGTTTTGTTAATCTACCAGACTTTGATACATTATATGGTCATGCTAGAGACGTTAATGGTTATAAAGAAGCTCTAGAAGAATTTGATGTTGAAATACCACTAATCATTAATAAATTAAATTTAGATGACTTATTAATCATCACTGCTGATCATGGAAATGATCCAACAATGGAAGGAGTATCACATACACGTGAAAACGTACCTGTATTATTATATTCAAGATCATTCTCAGGAAATGGTCAAATAGATATATTAGATACATTTGCTGATATTGGAGCTACGATAACAGAATCACTAAATATTGAACAAAAACCATGGATTGGTAGTAGTTTCTTAGGTAAGTTAAAATAATAGAGGAGAATAGGGGAATAACTAGTATTTCCCCTATTTTAATATACTTTAAAGTATAATAAAACTTTATAACTATATTAACTATTACATAATAATAATTATTTTTATATATTATATACAGTATATTTAATTATATGATTATATAAACTATGTAAGAATATATAATGACCTATTTTTTAAATATCATCCCCCTACTTGCATTTTGATAGCGATAGGGGTAGTAACTATAGAGATAGATCTATATATCTAAATTAATAGAATTCCTAATTTAAATCGAGATATCAAAAGATGGATGATTGTCCGTCTCGATTTAAATTTCAGATTTCGTATTTTAAATCGAGAACTTAAAAGATGATATATTATTCATCTCGATTTGAAAGTGGTATATGTAGTTTGCATCGAGAGGGGAAAAGATGGACAATTATACATCTCGATTTAAATCTAGAATAGCTAATTTGAATCGAGATACCTATAGACGTACAAATATACAGCTCGAATTAAATATTAAAATGAATTTAAAAATGAAAATTTAAATTTTTATATTATATATAATTAGAATTAAATTTATCTACAATTTAGACATTAATTAATAGAATATAAGTATTAAATAAGATACTAAAACTAAAAGGAATCATACGATAGAGGTATATTCTATTAATATTTATTCACAAACACCATATTTCCTATAATATATATTATGTTAAGTTCTTATTACAATATAAATATTAATACCACTACTCTTCTTATTAAATATATCTATATAAAAGAAAAACTATTAAATTAATAATAGTTTTATTTTTTCTTTATAATACTTGATTCATCATCTAATACATTCTCATCATGCATTATCTTCTCTTGAATCTTATTTATCTTTCTATCTCTTCCAAAGATCTTAATACATGTTATTACTGCTCCAATAACTACTGCACTAATGAAGATGATTAGAAAGAGCTTATTAAAGTTTTCTTGTGCTAGAATCATACATTATCCCTTTTATACTTTTCTTGATTGAATTTCAGCAATCTTTTCAAATACTTCTTTAGCATTATCTGCTGTAATAGTTGTATATCCTAGTTCTTTTAAAGCTTGCATTTTAACTGCATTTAATTCTTGTGTACGACTTAATTTTTCTTCGTGTTTTTGTTCTATTTCACGTACAAATCTTTCGTGAGTATCACCTATCTTAGTACGTGATGCACCACCATTATTATATAGAGTGAAACCACTATACATGATACTTTCAAATAAGATTTGTTGTTCTTGATTATATAAAAATTCTCTTGGTTTAGTAAAACCAGTTAGTTTTGATACAAAGCATAATAAATATTTTAATTCTTTATTAGTTTCCATACTTTGTAAGTAATGATATAAATATACAAAAGTATTATAGGTATCTTTTGTTTTATCATCTTTAAGACGATCTTTAAGCAAAGTTGTAATATCTGTTAGGACTTCTACTTCTTTACGATTAAATCCTTTCAAATCAACCAAACTACTACTTGATAAAGCAATTTTAACCCCTTCATTTAACTTAGTATCGATCTTAATAATATAATCACCATCAACAGTTAAATCATCTAAATCACTTTCACTTTTTATCTCAAGTAATTGCATTAATCTTGTAGCCTTTTCGCTAGGCCAATCTTCTAAAGACTCACATGCTAAATAGTTATATAGCATTTGTCTTGATACCCCCAAATATTTTGCTAAACGAACTTTAGAAACTCCAAGTTCGGAAAGAACATTACTAATTTTGTTCATAAAGACCTCCTACAATTTATTTTAACATCAAACTTTTTTTTGTCAATCAAAACGACAAATTTTGTAAAGATTTTTTATAATAAATACCAAAGTTTTTCCTTGTTATACCTTACTTCCTTAATAATACCCCCTCCTATGCATTTTTCATCAATATAGAAGACACATGCTTGTCCAGGTGTAACTGACTTTACATCATCATACATTACTTCAATTTCACCATTATCTAAGTAATTTAACTTAACTGGATAGTCCTTTTGACGATATCTAAATTTAGCTGTACATTCAACTGGCCTTAAATCACAATTAAAGTTAACTGTATCGATAATACAACTATTAGATTTTAAGTACTTAGTATCTTCTCCAAATGAAATATATAATACATTTTTATTTAAATCTTTTCCTACAACAAACATCTTATCTTTAAAGCCACCAATATCAAGACCTTTTCTTTGACCAATAGTGTAGTACATTAATCCTATGTGCTCCCCTACTTTCTTCATGGTATCGATATCAATAACATCACCAGGTTGATTTGGCAAATAATTTTCTAAGAATTTTTTAAAGTTACGTTCACCAATAAAGCAGATACCTGTAGAATCTTTCTTTTTAGCAGTTATTAAATCATACTCTTCTGCTATCTTACGTACTTCACTCTTAACTAAATCCCCTACCGGGAATAAGACGTTTTCTAACTGTTCATGAGATAGTTGTGATAAAAAGTATGTTTGATCTTTATTATCATCTACTCCACGAAGTAAGTATCCATCTTTCATTCTTGCATAATGACCAGTTGCAATATAGTCTGCACCTAGTTCTTTAGCTTTTTTGATGAAATAATCAAATTTAATATATTTATTACACATAATATCAGGATTTGGTGTTCTACCCTTCTTAAGTTCATCTAAGAAATAAGTAAAGACGTAATCCCAATATTCTTTTACAAAGTCAACACGATGTAGTGGTATTCCAATCTTTTCACAAACAGCTAAGGCATCATTATAATCTTCTTCCTGTGGACATATATTATTCTTAAGATTTGGATTACCCAAAAAATCATTATTAATAGTACTATCCCAGTTACGCATAAATAAGCCTATAACATCATATCCTTGCTTTTTAAGGATAATAGCTGCCACTGATGAATCAACACCACCGCTCATTCCAATTACCACTTTTTTCATACATCACCAACCAATGCTTATTATACTACAAAAAATGTAAAATTCTAGATATTTTATAATAAAAAAGATGCTTACGCATCTTTATTTTTATCACCTTCAGTAATCTTAATGAAATCCATAATTTTATGTCTTGCATTAGTAGTTACTACTTTATTTACCCAATCATCTTTAGGTACGAATACTTTTGGATCTGTTACAATTCTAACACGGTCATTATTCTTTAATTTAAAATCAAAAGCAACTGCTTCATCATTAACAATAGCTGCAATCATAGTATTACCAAGTTCAGTGTGAATCTTATATGCAAAGTCAATTGGGGTAGCACCTTGTGGAAGTTCAATAATCTCACCTTGCGTAGTTCTAACATAAATATTCTTAGAGAATAATTCTTGTTTAGCTTGTTTAACAAACTCAATATTATCTTTAATACTACTATCAAGTTCCGCAATTGATTTGAAGAATTGGAAATTAGTTTCCAAATCTTTTTGCATATTAACAGAAGCCATATTCTTATTCTTAAACCAATAAGATGTAAGACCATATTGGGCAATTCTTTCCATCTCTTTTGTTCTTATTTGAAATTGAACTAATAATTGTCCTTCTGAGAAAACTGTTGTATGAATTGCTTGATACATATTAGTCTTCGGTTTAACAATATAATCTTTAAACTTATAAGTAAATGGTGGATATAATGAATGAATTACCATTAAAGCTAAATAACATTCTCTAACTGATTGCACAATTACTTTAATACATAATAAATCATGAATGTTTTCAATTGTCGATTTAGTTATTAACTTCTTATGAACACTATATACATCTTTATATTGTAATTCAATACGTGATTTAATACCTTCTTGTTTAAGTCTATTTTTAACTTCATACATCATGCGATTAAGAAGTTTGTGTGATCCTTTATGGATATTATCCAACTTCTTCTCTAAGTCTTTATATGCATCTGGTTTTAAATAATAGAAACTTAAGTTTTCAAGTTCATTCTTTATATGATATGAACCTATATAATATGCAAGAGGTACATATATTTCTAATGTTTCAAGCGCAATACTATTTTGTCTTTCACTTTCTTTATAACTTAGAGTACGCATATTATGTAATCTATCAGCTAACTTAATAATAACAATTCGAGCATCTTTTTTGATACCAACAATTATTCTTCTTAAGTTTTGTGCTGTTAATTCTGAATTAGATATAAGGTTCATTTTGGAAATTTTTGTTACACCATCAACAAGATAGGCAACGGTAGGATTAAATTCACGCATTATTTCATCATAAGTTGTTTTAGTGTCTTCTAAGACATCGTGCAATAATGCTGCACATAAAGTATCTGTATCTGCATGCATTCCTGCTAGAATATTACATACAGCGACAGGATGAGTTATATAAGCATCCCCACTATCTCTTTTTTGATTCTTATGAGCTTTCTTTGCAAATAGATATGCTTTATATATAGTATCCCAATCTTTTCTATTATACGATTTAACTTTCTTTTCTAACGAACCTATATCAATTTCCATAATATACCTCTATATAAATATTATTATATTTTATAAATGATTAATTAGCAACCACTCGTTTTGTAACCTTCACAAACTAAACATACTTTATATTCAAATTTCTTATTATTATCAACTTTTCCATCAGTAGTAGTTTTCTTAGTACCTAATCTTACTTCAACATAACTACCATTTAGACATCTATCTCCTTTTGAATTAGGATTATCTAAGTACTCAATGTATGGTTTCTTTACTTTTTTACCATTAACAGTTTCACCTGCAAGATATCTTAAATCAAGACGAATTGGGGTTGACGATGTTGGCATCTCACCGGTATCAATCACGTATTCAACAGCTGCATCTTTCATAGATTGTTCATAATTTTCAAAAACACGAACTTTTGCTTTTTCATAATACTGATAATAAGCACCAACAGCAATACCACCGATAACAGTAAGGATTACGATAACAGCAAGTAATTCAACAATCGTAAAAGCTTTTCTATTTTTCTTCTTCCTTGACTTCATTATCTTCTTCCTCCTCTTCTTTGCCTAAGATCTTATTAATAATCTTTTCAACAGTAAAACCATATTTATTTAATAAATCATCTTTTTTAGCACTACATCCAAAGGTATCAAGACCAATTACCTTATCAGTAAATTTATAATAGTAATCTGATACACCATATGTAATGGCATACATTTCTTTATTCTTTGGATTTAATTCGAATGGATTATCTAAATATAACTTTTTACAAGGCATACTTATTACTCTTGTATCAATACCAATTTCTTTTAATCCATCACTAACTCTAAGTGCTAAACCTAACTCTTCTCCATTAGCTAGTAAGATTTTATAATCTTTAGTTTCTTCTTTTTTAACGATGTAAGCACCATTATTAACACTACCACCCTTAGTTAATTCACTAATCTCTTTATTATCACGTGGAAGTACCAATACAGAAGGACGTTTATTCTCTAAAATGTCTTTATATGTTGCAATTAACTCATTAACATCATATGGACGATATACATATAGATTTGGAATTAAATCAAGTGATGCTAATTGTTCAATTGGTTGATGTGTTTTACCATCTTCACCAACCGTAATTGAATCATGTGTAAAAATATATAATACTGGTAAGTTCATCATCGCACTCATTCTAATTGCTGGACGTAAATAATCAGAGAATACCAAGAACGTACTAGCGAATGGTCTTAAACCCATTAATGCCATACCATTAATGATTGCACCCATGGCATGTTCCCTAATACCAAAAGCAATATTTCTTCCAACATAGTTATTACTAGTAAAATCAGTTTCACCTACTAAATTAGTTTTACATGAACTAGATAAATCTGCACTACCACCAATTAATAGTGGAAATTTAGAAGCTACTTCAGATAGGATATTACCAGATAAATCTCTTAATGATTTCTTTTCATAATCAAGAACAATATTCTCAAGATCATATGTAATTTCATTGTTACTTAATCTTTCAAGTTCCCTAATTTTATATTCTTTTAAATTACTATATCTTCTTTGCCAATCTTTATATTCAAGATTCATTCTTGCATCTACTTGATCTTTAAAGTAACTAGATGCTTCCATACTAACCGTAAATGGACTATCAAAGACATCTAATTTTTCTTTAACACTTGAGATATCTTCTTCCGTTAATGGTTTACCATGAACAGTATTTGTTCCTTCATTAATTGAGTATTTGCCAATTACTGTTTTACAAATAATAATTGATGGACGATTACTCTTTTTAGCTTTATTAATACAATCATTAACTTCTTTAACAGAATCACCATCACATTTATAAACACTAAAATGTAATGATTTAAATCTTGTTACAATATCTTCATCACTACTTTTAGATAATGGGCCATCAAGGGTTACATCATTACTATCATATAAAATAATTAATTTATTTAAATTAAATTTACTAGCAATTGCAAGAGATTCGTAACTAATACCTTCTTCAAGATCTCCATCACCACATAGAACATACGTATAATGATCTAACATGTTTTTATTAAATTTATTACTTAGGTAAGCCTCACCTATTGCCATACCAACACTAGTTGCTACTCCTTGACCGAGTGGCCCTGTTGTCATTTCAACAAAAGGAATATCTACTTCTGGATGACCGGGTGTATTACTATCTAATTGTCTTAAGTTTTTAATATCTTCTAAAGTTAATAGGTCTAACATATACATTGCTGCATATAATAGTGGTGCTCCATGACCTGCTGATAAAATAAAACGATCTCTATTAAGCCAGTTAATGTCTTTTCGATTAAATGATAAATGCCTACTAAATAATGTATATAGAATCGTAGCTGCTCCTAAGCATATTCCTGGATGACCTGATTTAGCATTATTTATCATATCAATAGATAAACTTCTTAGATTATTAATTACTTTATAATCCATTTCATAATTTTCTTTTCTTGGTATTAAAAACATACACTCACCTACTATAATATATATTATATACTATAATATATAAATTAACAATTAGAAAAAAACAAATGTTATTTACATTTGTTTTGAACATACTTATAGAATGAAGTTGCGAAGTTATCAGCACGTCTATTACAAGCTTTAGCTCCTCCTGCAGGGCGTTCAAAGACCTGACAGAATTTAGTTACCATTTGATATGCTGTATTCTTACCTTGTAATACTTTAAAACTATTCTTTTCACCATTTCTAAGTTCATATAATAAATAGTCTAACTGACATTCAAGGGTTTTATATCTGTTACCACAGTATTTCTTTAAATTAGAAAATCTTCCTAAATGCCACTGACATATACCATAACTAGTACCATTATCTCCATAGATAGTGGTTTTAAAATTACTTTCAGCTTGAATATTTGCAAGTAAGCCCGTAACAGCTTCTTTAGAAAATCCAGTTGCAAGTAAACTTAGGCATACAGTTTGTTTATTATTACTTCCAGAAACATAAGTTAAATACTTTGTATTCTTTGGTCTTGGATTAGCTTCTGATACATATAATAATGGGTCTACTAATTGATTATTTTTATATAATTGGAATATTAATTTACCATCACTAGATAGGACACTATCATCATTTTGTAAGTAACCAATTAGTTGTCCTTGTTCAACTTTATCATTCATCTTCAAATTATTTACAACATTAGGATTTAAGTTAGCATATATAGCTATATATTCGCCATGATTAACTTTAACAAACCATCCAAGATCATTAGTACGCATAACACTTAAAACTGTACCACTACTAATAGCAATAATCTTAGTACCATATTTAGCTTCAATCTCAATACCTTTATTTTCATTCCCGTCATAGAAAGTAATGATTGATGAATTAACTGGTGTTCCAGCATAAAACTTATCTTTAGTTGCTTCATTACTACCAATTGGCCAATAGAAAGATGTCTTGATATTAGAATTTGTTTTATAGGCGTTAGCATGATCTTCCATATTATATATTTTATGATTACTACTAAAATATGAATTAATTATTTTATCATAATTAGTGTTGTTGGCACTCTTACTAATAATACTTGCAATAACTTCATCAGTAACATCAAATTTAATCTCATCAGTATATGATACAAAAGCATTATTAGTATCAAAATTCTTTGGAACTAATATTTCATGTTTAGTATCTAGATAAGCATCATACAAAAGTGGATATTTATCATTAGGTAAGTCGCACGATACACTATTACAACAATTAAAATCTTTCTCATTTAAATAAATTGTTTTAGTATTACTATTATATCCTTTAGATAGAATAATAGATTTCATAATAACATAATATGTCTTATAAACATTTTTCTTTTGACTATCGCCTAATCTATTGAAAGATGCAATACTATCTATTTTATGATGAGCCATACATTCTACAAACTCATCTAATTTCATTATCTTATTACTATTATCTTTTTTAACAACAATTAAAGTATTATTAAAGTCATATCGACCATCAACATAATCACCACTAATAATAATATCTTCTTCCATATGTGCTAAATTATATACAAACATAACACCAAAGACTAAGATTAATGCCGTTAAGGTTGTTAAAATAACATTAAATTTATTACTAAAGAATCTTTTTAATGATTTTAAGATGCCATTAAAGAATTCCCTAAAATCAAAGTTATCGTCATCGTCTTCATCAACCATTAAACGATCATCAATATAATCATCATTCTTCGCTTTTTTCTTCTTTTTAAAATCTAACTTTGGTTCATCATCGTCATCATAATAATTAGTATAAAAAGTATCTAGATGGTGTTTATTATTACTATGTTTTTCTTCTTTTAATTCTTCATCTTGATCATCTTCAGTATGCATAACAAACACCTCCTCTATTCTATATAGATAATACCATAAACATCGTTTTATTTCAATTAAACCTTATAAAAAGTTCACCTAAAATACACAAAGTAGGAACAGGCTTGGGCCTATCAATCGTAAAACATATCTTTGACTTACATAATTATAAATATGGTGTTATCTCTAAAGAAGATATTGGTACAACATTCTACTTTATAATTGATAAAAAAATCGTAAGAAATAATCTTACGATTTTTTATTATTTACTAAACTTTTTCTTTAAGTATAATGAAGCAGCTAGTAAGTTAGTACTGAATACTAACATCATAATACTATTATTAATAGTATCTCCAGTTTTTGGATTATCATCTGGAACTTCTTCGCCACCAGTACCAATAGCTGAATAAATATAAGTTACTTCAATATCATCTTTAGTAAATGTTCCATTTTCATCACCTTCAACAGTAACAAGAATGAAATCTTCAATAGCTACTTGTTCAGTTTGATATTCAGTACCTACTTTACCAGTTAATGTAACATCTTCTAGTAATGTATTATCTTCAATATCAACATAATGAACAATAACTTTACCTTCTAATTTTTTATAATACATATTGATTTCTTTATCTTCGTTAGCTTCACCAGTAAATTCACCTTCAGCTTTTACGAATTCATAATCAGTATATATTCTAAACCACTTACCGTCTTTATTAAGATCAGTAACATCATATTGTTTGCTACCTAAAGCATTTGTAGAACCTTCAAATTCTTTTACTTCATAACTATTATGAGTACGTTCATTACTGTCGTTAGGATAACTAAATTTATTTGTTTTATCCATAACTTCATTTGTTTCCATATCAATATAGTTAACAGTAACTTTATATCTTGGAATATCAATTAAGTAATCTACAATAATATGAATGTCTGTATTAGGCATAACAAATGTAGAACCAATTGATAAATCAATATCATGAACTGATCCTGTTGTACCACTTGCTCCACCTTCAGCGAATTGACCACTATAATGATAAGTATCACCATTATATTTGAAATGTGTATCATCAACTTTAGTAAATTCACCATTTACTGCAGCAATGATATCATCATAACTAACTTCTTCTCCAGCTTTAACAACAATTGTTTTACCTTGAATTAGAGTAGTATCATCTTTATCTGAATAACCATTATTAACATTAATTTGTTGTAAGTTAAATTGATGTTCAACAGTAATTGTATACTCTTCTTCTTCAATATTTTGGAAATATAGACTTACTTCTACTTCATCACCATCTTTAAGATCAGTGTATCCATCAAAAGTAAAGATTCTATTTCCTGAATATGTTAATGTCTTTTCATTAGAACCATTTAATTTAATAGAACCACTAACAAATTCAATGTTAGAATTTTCATTCCAACTATATTTAATCTTACCTTCTTTAATAGCATCCATATCACTATTTTCAGTTAAGATATCTTTTTCATCAGTTTTACCGTTGTTAACATAAACAAGGATTTTACCAGTAATACCTTCTTCAGGTTGCTCTTCTTCTACTTTAACTGTGAAGTAATATTCACAATAATTGTCTTCATCAAACTTTAGATAAAAACTATTTCCATTTATCTTAAAATGCCATGTAAATGAAGTATCTAATTGATTTCCATCTATAATTATTTGTCCTTCTTCATTACTTGTACCAGTTATAGTTTTAGTAACTGGTTGACTTGTGAAGGATACTTCGTAGCCTTCAACTGGATTACCATCTTCATCTTGAATATTAATTACAGCAGTACCATATACTTTTGGTTCTTCTTTTCCTCTAAATACTAAATTCCATACAACTTCATCACCAGCAGATGGAGTGTAATACATTCCATCGACTACTAAAAATAATAATTGATATGGAGGTGTGTTTGGATAAGCTCCCATTCTTGCTCTTACGCCATTAACAGAAACATTACCACCAACAAAGTCACCATATATACTTACAAGCCATTCTTTTAAATTAAGTTGTCCACCATTAATTTCTGGATAATTTTTATTTCCAAATTGAAGTGACTCTAAATATTCAGCTTGTCCTGAAGTTGTATTGTATAAGTATACATTTACTTTAAATACAAGAGTATCTTCAGCAGCTCTTGATTTTGATGTAGCTTTTAAAGTTTTCTTTGGAGTATTATCAAAAGTTTTACCTTCTAATGCTTCCTCTTTCTTAGGTTCGTCTTCCTTAACCTTTTCTTTAACTTCTTCTTTAGTTGTTTCAGTAACTACTTCTTCTTTTTGCTCTTCCTTAACTTCTTCAATAGTAGTTTCTTCTTCCTCTTCTACTACTTCTTCTTTAACTTCAGTTTCAGTCTTAACCTCATCTTCTTTTGTAGTATCTTCTTCTACTACTTCTTCTTTCTTTTCTTCTTGTTGTTCTTGTTTTACTGTGTATACTTTTTCTTCAGTAGATTCTTCCTCTACTTCTTTTGCTTCTTCTTGTTGCGTTTCTTGCGGTTTATTTAATTCTTCTTCGAATGCTTCTTCAGCTAATACTGAAATATTACTAAAGATCATTACGAACGCTAAAAAAGCCGCTAAAATCTTCTTCATAACCTTTCCCCCTTCAACGAAGCTAGTACCCCGTTAATACAGCCGTATATTATACCAAAAAATCGCAAAAAATGCAAGAAAAAAAGCAATTTACATTGCTTTTTCTTTTAATTCATCGTTTTCATTTTCTCTTTTAATGATACTTGATCCAACCATATAAATAGTTGCATCTAGTGTTCCTAAAAGTATAAGTAGTGTTGCATCTGATGCAAGTTCATCATGTAATGTTTCTTTAACAACATAATAATGATCTTCATCTTTAGTATATGTAATTGTTTGAATATAGGCTTTTGTTGGTTCATCTTTACCTACAGGAACTACCTTAGATTCAGATATAGGTCCTTTTAAATCGTGATAATATGTATCTACTTCACGATACCATTTACCATCTTGCATAAAAGCTTCTTTATAATAAATTACCCTATTTCTTGCTTCTATTTCATTTTCATAATAATTTGCTACTTCGATTTCATGACTATCACCATAATCGATATAACTATCTTCAACTACCATATTTACTTTTTTATCATCTCGATAAATAGGTGTATGGCCACCAGCAAATGATACTAAACCAATAAGTAATGAATCAACTAAAACAATTGTTCCGATTAAACCTACTATTTTTCTTGTGACTTTTACGTTTTTAACTTTATCTTTTTTCATATAAGCCCCCTACGAGCACTATATTATATCACAAGTGATATTTGTAGTAAACTTAATTTACTATAATAAAAAAGGCTTAAAGCCTTTCTTATTTAAATAATGTTTTTCTAATAATAAATAAGCCAATAGATAAACTACTAAAGATACCTAACATCATATATTTAATAGTATATTTATCTTGATTATCAAATCTAAGTCTTAATTTAAAGTTACTTAGTCTATTATTAATATCTTCTAAGATTGTATTATCTTCATGTACATCAGCAGTATTTGCTGCTTTTGTTTCTTGTTTTTTAGTTACAATCTTTGTTTCTGTTTTCTTTTTTGTTACTACTTTTTTAACTTCATTATTTTTTGAATAAATGAATTTAACTTCAATACTACCTTCTTTGAATGTACCTTTATTAACTCCCTCTACTCTTTCTAGTGTATAACCATCAAGAGTTGGAGGTTTAATTTCATAACTAGTTCCAATTGTCCCACTACGACCATCAGTACATTTATAGATCTTATTACCTTTTGTATCATAACATGATACCTTAACAGATCCTTCAGTCTTATTACCGTTTGTTTGATATACGAAAGCGATGATATTCTCACCTTCCGAATCACAATAAGTACTAGATTCTGATACTGATGGGATATATGTATATCCATTAATCTTTGGAGCAGATTTAGTATATGTAGTACCTACCTTACAAGTAGTTCTTTCAACCTTGTTACCAATAGGATGGTTATTAATATCGTTATAATATATAACTACCGTACCAGTACCTTCGGCTTTAACATTAACGATATTTAGTATAAGAATAATACTAAATAATAAAACCCCTTTTATAAACTTCATGTTAACCCCACTTCATTTTTACGGTCTATATTATACCACAAAATGGCTAAAAAAGCAAATTATACCGTGAAATTCTTAGCTTTCTCAAGTGTTAATGTCTTATCAGTTTCTTCATTATTTTTTAAATATTGTCTTAAGAAATAGATCTTATCAATATTCTTATCAAATACTAAATCAGCGAATTCTACAGCCATTTTAATATCTAAATCTTTATAATATACATATTCAAATTTCGGAAACTTTAATTCTTTTTCACGTTTAACGACTAAATCATAATCAAAATCACTACTTTTAGCATATAAAATTAAATGAATATAGGCATTTATTAAGTTTTGCCAAATAATATGATTTATTGTACCGTTTGCTAATCTAAATTCTATGGTATTAAACATTTTAAATTTAGATAAATCAGTTACATTAAAGAAACTAACGGCATGATATTCTGAACATTGAATATGATTTATGAAATCATCCATATCAAATGGTGAGATCTTATCACAATCAAATTTATCTCCATATTCCGATTTAACAGCTTTATAATAATTTTCTATTTCTCTTCTTAATGGTTTTGCCATTCTTTTAATAGAATCTCTTCCATTTAAGTATTCACCATATGCAAAACGAAAAATAATATTTTCGTATGTGCTCCATAATCTTAAGAAGTTATTTAAGTTACGAGGATTTTCTCCTATTATATGAGCTCCTATATGAACATGACTTCCACAAGTATCAATAACATCAACACGATTATGTAAGTCCGAAAGAATACATTTAAGTAATCGCCAATTATCAATATGATTATTTAAAATAGGACTTACTAATTCTCCTCCGTTTTTAACTGTACCTTCTTTTCTTAAGATCCATCCATGTCGATAATCTTCATCTTTATCAGGATTAGGATATAATCTTTCATTTTGGGGGTTAGAATATTCTACTTCAACACCAAATGATATATTACCTGGTATAAATAAACCATTACGATATTCTAGATTATAACCATTAATTAAACTAATTAATTTCTCTAAATCATAATAATTTAAATCTGATATTTTAGTATTCTCTTCTGGTTTTAAATACTTAAATACATCATAATTGTTTTCCATAAAATAACCCCCTTTCTTTATAAATTAACAATTTCAAGTTATTTATTATACTACATTTTTAAATAATTTGATAAAATATTATTGTGATGATATGAAAAAGTTAATAATAATCCTGTTAATTTTAACATTTCCAATCTTTGTAAAAGCTGAATTAACTAAAGAACAACAAGATGATATAGCAGCTTTTGCAAAGAATATGATTATAAAAGGAAATGGTAGTGAACATAAAAATGGTAAGTTTGGAATCCTTGCTTATGATCAAGGTAAACGAACTGATGGCTTTTATGGTAGATTAGCTTATCTATATAAAGACTATAATAGCGTTAACCCTATTCAAGCTAATAAATGGGTTTTTGACTGTTCTAGCTTTGCTGCTTATGTTTATTACCATTGTTTTGGCGTTAATACAACTTATTCATCAAATAAGTATCCTTATGTTGTATCTACATTTGTTGATAATGCCTCTAAGAAAAAAGATTTCTATTTTATAATGAATGGTGTTAGTGTAGCTAATCTTGATTATAGTAAATTACAAAAAGGTGATTTAATTATTCAAGTTGGTGTTCATATCATGGTTTATATTGGTGATGGTAAAATAGCTCACTTCTCAAGTTCAGCGATTGTTAGAGATAAAAACTTGGGTTGTGAGGTAGTATCTCTTCAATCAAAATATCCAAATATGAAAGTATCGGTTATTCGTCTTAAAGATGGCGTTATCTCAAAGACAAAGAAAGCTAATATGACCATTACATGGCCTGATACAGGTAAAACTGAAGATTTATCAGATCGTGATGATCTTCCTAAGATTAATGTTAGTTATAATGATACTATTACTCAAGAAGTTGAAGTTACTATTAATATTTCTGATGATAAAGGATTAACAGGTTACCAAATAACTACTGGTTCTCCTACTAGTTATCAAAGTATAAGTAATAAAAAGAGTTTCTCAACTAAATATAAAGTAACAAAGAATGGTACTTATTATGTATATGCAAAAGATACTAAAGGGCAAACAACTAATTATCAATTTAAAGTAACAAAAATCGATAATACGAAACCAGAGATTACTAGTGTTGGCTATAAATATAATCGAGTTCAAAATAATTTTGATATTGAAGTTACAGCAACAGATACTAATACTATTACTTATGCACTTGATAGTGATAATTATCAAGATAGTAATAAATTTAGTGGTGTATCAATAGGTAGTCATACAATTAAAGTAAAAGATGTTGCTAATAACATTATTGAATATACATTAAATTTATCTAATGATTTAATTCCTACTATAAATCTTAATTATGATACAAATTATACTAAAAGTCTTAAAGTAAGTATTGTTGCAGTTGATACCAATGGTATTAGTGGTTATAATGTTACAACTAGTGATATAGAACCTAGTAGTTTTATTCCATATAGTAATGGTCAAACATATAATATAAGTACTAATGGAACATATTATTTCTGGGTACGTAATACTAAAGGTGTTGTAGTTAATAAAAGTATTGTTGTTAATAATATCGATGCTGTTGGGCCAACTGTTAATAATGTTAAGATTAAGAAAACATTTAATGGCTTTGATATTGATATTGATGCTGTTGATAATCAATGTGGTATGGGAACATATTCAATAGATGGTATTAACTATCAGAATGAAAATCATTTTGAAAAAATAGATACCATTTATGAAAATATTTATATAAAAGATAAATGTGATAATGTTACTACTTATAAAGTAGATTTTGATAGTATTGAAGATGATAATATAGGAACGATTATTCTTATTTCTGTAATTGCTTTTGTAGTTATCATTACAGCATACAATTTATTAAGTATAAAGAAAAAGAGGCATTAGCCTCTTTTAATTTTTTTAAGAAGAAATTTTATGTTAGGTTCTTCATCTGGAATGAGAATACCTGTTCCACCATACCTACGCCAGTCAGTGATATTGTCTATACCATCATCAACTAGAATACGATATGGTGCAGGTTTAATAATAGTACTTTTGGGAACTCTACCCATACATGCTATAAAGTTAATATAAATACCTTTTGATTTTAAGTATTCAATTTTAGCAAGTTTTTCATTTTCCGAAAATACCCTTGAAAGAATTGATACATTAGCACCACTCTTTACAAGTTCTCTTAAGACTTCAAATGAACCATCAAGTTCATTACTAATAGATAGAAGTCTTGTCCAATATATTCTCATTAATGCTTCGTTCCAAAAAGGATCAGTTGAATCCTCTCCAAATAGCCAGAATAGTTCATTAATCTTGTTTTGTGAATCTACTATAACTCCATCGAAATCTATATAATATTCTTCTTGTTCCATATTAATTTTCACACTCACAATACTTTATAAGTTTTTCAGTGTACAATTTTTTGATCATTGCTCGTGAACCAATTAAAGTAACAATTTTAGAACTATTACTACTCGCTTCACGAAACCACTTTTTAAAGTATGTGCTTGTAAATTTAAAATTATTATTTGCCCAATTTTTAATGATTGTTGCAAAGAACATATCTCCTGCTCCACTATCATCTACTTCATTACTAATTTTATCAAGTGGATAATTATATATCTTATTACGATATACAAAATCACAACCTTTACTACCTCTTGTAATAATTAATAGTTTAGCTTTAAAAATATTCTTTAACTCAAGATCATCTTTTAATTCTAATTTTTCTAATAAATACTTCTCTACTCTTTGATTTAAGTTTACGATTATAAACTTATTTTTTATTTTATTAATTATTTGTTTCTTTGATAGGTTTTCAAATTCTTCAAATAAGCCCAGGTCACATAATTTGATATTCTTAGTATTATCGATAATATATTGATTCTTAATATTTAGATTATCAAAGATTAAGATTTCATTATCTTTAATCTTTTTTATGATATCAAGAGAATCAAGATAACTATCAAAGTACCATGAACTCATATTACAGAAAGGACAAAATTTCGAAGAACGAAAACTATTTTCTTTTTCTCTTTTAATTATGTAATATGCTCTTGTATTAATATTATCTAGTACCTTTATATCTGGTTTAACGTTACAATCAACTAAACTTTTAGTAGCGAGTTTTCCAAAATAATCATTACCACAAACACCATAACACTTTGTTTTAAAATTAAACATACTAAGGTTACATACAATGTTTGCTGATGTTATTCCGCCATCACAACCAATATATTTAAGATTCTCATCATAATATATATCAAGAACAAGATCTCCTATTGCTGAAAATATCATAATTTACCTCCTATCTCGATTGCTAGTCTTACGGCTTCTTCACTTGAATCTGCACTAAGACATTTTAATCGTTTACGATCATCAAAATATTTATTAGATAGTTTTTTTGCCCATCCATCAAATTTATTAATAGTTATTATAGGAATTCCTGCTTGATAAGCGATAACCATTTCAGTTAATGTTCCACTACCACCACCTATAGCAATTATAATATCACATGATAGAACAAGTGTGAACTCTCTACCACCACCTATCTCAAGTCCACATGGAATTAAGATATCTGGTCTAAAGTCTCCATATATATCTTTTTTCTTACCACCAGTTATTCCTACTGTTAAACCATTATATTTTTTGGCTTCCATAGCGGCATTAGTAGATAGAGATGAATATTCTTTTTCAGCTCCATATACTAGGATATTTCCTGATTGAGCAATTAACTTTCCTAAATTTTTAGCACATTTTAGGGCTTCTTTACTATATTTTAAGTCTTCGGCTGAACCCATTATTCCGATTTGTAATTTTTTCATTTTAACACCTTTTTTAACGTCTTTACGACACCTTCATTATAATCAGTATTATTTATTCTTTCCGGTAATTCATAATTCATTATTTCTCTATTTGATAATCTTTCAGTTTCCATCCAAAATTTAAGAGCTAGTCTTATACAATCTTTAGAGAATTGTTCTTGATTTTCTTCTGGGATAGAAGCTCTTTTAACAGGATCACCAAACGGCAAGATATATGGTGTTTTATATATTTCACCATCTACTTCCATTGCCATTCCTGATTGCGCTATTCCATAGAAGTAATCTCTTTCACATACTTCATCAATAACATTTTTACTCATCAAGTAACCACAACTTACTTTTTCAGGTAGATTACTAAACATTTCATATCCTTCTTCACTCGATATAGCTGCACAAGCACCTACGACTTTAATTCCGTAAGCATTAAATAAGTCACTAATATACTTAATAACGCTTCCTGAGAAGATAACATCATCCAATAGGATTATTTCTTTTGTTCCTCTACTTCTAAAGATATATGCTAGTCTCATTACTTGTTTTCTTACACCATCAGGATCTCTAGGATTTAGTCTTGAGACCATTTCCTTACTTCCAGCTAAACGTGTACAATCTAGTGAATAAATATTTTCATTATCACATTTAATATAAATTTCATCCATCGATACTATTGGATATCTTCCTTTATACTTATCAATTAATTCATTCATACTATTTGTCATATCTTCTTCACTAATAAATGTTACTTTAGTTTGATATGCTTTCTCACATATCTCTTTAAACTCCTCTCTTAAATTATCTATAAATTCTTTGCTTGGAACTATTATTGCTTTATCAATATATTTGAATTTTAATGCATTGCATCCAGTTATAATTAAATAAATATCATTACTGATTATGATTCCATCTTCTAATCTTTTCATATATCCTCCTTTTAATATATGAAAATTAATATGGTTCGTTATATAGATTAACAAAAAAGACTATATAGAACGCGTCTATATAGTCTTTGGATTTATATAGACAACAAGCATCACGAAAAGCACTTGTTGTCTTATTTTTTTTAAATTAATTTTGACAAGACAAGTGCAAGATATTATGATGATGTAGTCTATAAATACTATTACTATTCATAAAATCTCTCCTTGCCTAAAATATAAACCATTATTTTTTATTTGTCAACAAAAAAAGAGATTAGATCTCTTTTTTCTCATTTGCATATAATCTTTGATATACTTTTGATTTATCTAAAAGTTCTTTATGAGTACCACTAGATTCTAGCATACCTTCATTAACAACATGGATAACATCTGCATCGACTATTGTTGATAAACGGTGGGCTACAATGATTATTGTATGATCATAAATTAAGTTATCAATTGTCATCTTAATATATTCTTGTGACTCATTATCAAGAGCACTTGTAGCTTCATCAAATAAAATTATTTTTGTATTAAGAATCAAAGTTCTCGCAATTGCAATTCTTTGTTTTTGACCACCAGATAAGTTAACACCACCTTCACCAATTATGGTGTCATATCCTTTTGGTAGACTCATAATATATTCATCAATATAACTTTTCTTACAAGCATCTCTAACTTCATCTAATGTGATATCATCCTTAACTAGTTTGAAGTTATCAAAAATACTCATATTAAATAAGAATGGTGTTTGACGAATAATTGATATATTCTTACGTAATGATTCTTCAGATAAACTATTAATATTTATACCATCAATTGTTATTTTACCTTTTGTAACATCAAAATAACGAAGTAATAGATTAAATAATGTTGATTTACCATTACCACTACGTCCTACAATTGCAATCTTCTTATTAGTTTCAATCGTTAAATTGAAGTTCTTTAATGTATAATCTTCATCTTTTTTGTATTTGAAAAATACATTCTTAAATTCAATTTTACCTTTTGGATTAATAAGTTCTTTTGTACCATATTTTTCATCTTTATAAAGTTTATTATTTAGAATCTCATCAATTCTCTTTAGAGATACAGTTACTTTATTGTAATCAACTCCAAAGGTTGCAAGGGATTCTACTACTTCATCAATTCTCCAAATATAAGAATCTAACATTGAGAATAGTGCATAAACAATTTTACCTTGTACAAAGAAGTAAGCAGCCGTTGCTAGAATACTAAATTGTAATACAAAGTAAGCTAAATTATTAAGTGAATAATACCAAACTTCAAAGTTTCTTATTTTCTTTTCATTCTTAAATAAATTATCTAGTCGCTTACCTATATTCTTTTCAACGTTCTTCTTAATACCTAAAGATTTAATTTCACGAATACCAGTGATATTCTCGGTAATTGTTTTTACATAGTTATCAGATTCTTTTTTAATATTTTCTTGCGTTTCTTTAATCTTAGGGAAATACTTCCATGAGATTAATGCCATTGAAGCAGCAAATATTAATATTTCTAAACCTAATATCCATGAAATATAAAATGATAATCCTAATACAATAATAACAACAAAAGATTTGCAAACTAGTTTAATGAGACTGTTTAATAATGACATTATACGATCTGTATCATTATATAATCTATTAACGAATTCACCTACGCCAATATCTTCAAAAGCAATACTTGGTAAATTATTAATTTTGTGATACAAATCATTGGAAACATTTCTCATGAATTTTATTTCAAAATAGTTATACAATTTGTCACGTGGTATTTGTAATACCGAGTAACAAAGAATAAATATTAATACCCATCCACCGAAATATAGGAAGAAACCCCAATAATTCTTTATAAGCATTAACTCAACAGCATGTCCCCATAAAAAGGCTGCTAGTAGTGCTGGAAGATAGGTCATTAATACTAAGAAGATATATATAAATATTTTAAATTTATCTTCACGTAGATAATATAATAATATTTTAAAATTCTTTATCTTTTTCATATAATCACCTCCATATAATTAAAAAAGAACCGGTAAATGGTCCTTCTAACATCAGCAATTATACAAGTTGTTAAGTATGTTAAAAATTTGCGAGAATAATCTCACATAAACCATTTACTTTGTAATATTTTAAATTAAAAATTCTGTTCATTATTCTCACTCCTTTCATTAAACATAAATTTAACTTATCAAAGAAAATGTTGTTTGTCAACAAAAAAAAGACAAAATAATTGATTTGTCTTTTAATATATTATTTTATTACCTCTTCTTAGGATCTTTCCATTTTCTACCATTAATGGGTTATTAGCATGATAAATTAGGGCTGCTTCTACTTTTTGTCTTTCAAGATCACTTAAGCATCCAGCATGAGCAATAACACCTTCGAAAAGGTTTTTCTTACCTAATTTAGAAGAATCATAACCAGGTAAGAAAGGTATTATTTTAGCACCACGGATAACGGCATCTTTAAGAACTGATTGACTATCATCAATTAGGTAGATGTGACCAATTAAATCAGGACATACTTGTAAGATACCTGGATAAAAACTTGGAACATCTAAAACATTTAATAGATAAGCAATCTTACTTGTTGTAGCTCTATTTAGAATACCATATTGTTGTTCATGATACTTCGGTAAGAAGATACCATCAACTTCAGGAAATTCTTGTAAGCAGATATCTATCTTACGATAATATTCACGGTCGACATTTTGATGTGAAAGTAAAATAACAAAGTCATTTTCTTGTTTAGTTCTTATTAGTTCATTAACGTACTCAATAGAATGAGGAAAGAAATTTTCACGACAATATAAGTCATCATAATCAATTTTACCAATGAATTCAGGATCAACTTCTTCTAAGATGCGATCCATTAAATCAAAGTAAGCATCTTGAGCACTACGATAATCATCCATGTTAGAACTAAGTTTGCATTCATCAATACGCTTTTGTACTTCTTCAATATGCTTTTTAGCAAAGCTCATTATTTGTCGATCTTTATTGGGTTTTTCGTTAACTAATGTATTATCAATATCGATAGCTATAATTCTAAACGGTTCACCATTAAGAGCTGCCATATAAACACGTTGAATAAATTTAGCTTGTTTTATAGCATTAACTTGTAAACAATTCATACATTATCACCCCATGAATATAGATATTCTTATACCATAATATAAGTTATGTGTCAATGATTTATTGAAAAAGTACTATTAATTAGTACTTCGATCAATAATCATATCTTTTAATCCTGTTTTTCTATCTAGTGAAGTATTTGTATGGATTGCCATATTAATAGCTTCCATTTCACCTAAAATAAAGAGATTAGATTTAGCTCTTGTTACTCCTGTATAAAGAAGTTTTCTATATAACATTCTTCTAAATGTATTTAATAAAATCATTATTACTACTTTAAATTCACTACCTTGAGATTTATGAATACTAATAACATAACCCAAAGTAAAGTTCATATAATTATTTTTATTATATTTAACAATATTACCATCATAATCAATGGTTATCTCTTTAGTTTCAGAATCTATTTCACGAATGATACCTAAATCACCATTAAAAACATTAGAGTCTGGCATATTAACTAGTTCTAGAACTTTATCATTCTCCCGATATAAATTCTCACCAATCATTATTTCATTTTTAGATTTATCTTTAGGATTAAAGATATCTCTTGCAATACTATTCAAGTTATCAATCCCAAACTTTGTTTTATACATTGGTGCCATAATAATAAAATCACTATAATTATAATCTTTATATGTTTCACACAATTCAATGAAATGATTTAATAATTTATCATTATTACATTCAATAAATGTTAAATCATCACTTTGATTATAAATATTTTCATTAATACCATTATTAATATTATAAGCAAGGGTAATAATGTTACTATTCTCTTCTTGTCGATATAATTTATTTAAATAAATAACATTAAAGACATCACTATTAATTAAATCTTTTAATACTTGACCACTTGATACACTAGGTAATTGATTAACATCACCAACCATAATTATTTTAGTATCAAATTTAAGGCCTTTTAATAAACTATCAAATAAATATGTATCAACCATACTTGCTTCATCAATAATAACTAAATCAGTATCAACTTTATTCCTTTCATTAACACCAAATGAATTATTGTCTTTATTCCATTTTAAAAATCTATGAATAGTAGATGCTTTCATATGAACAGTTTCCATAATTCTTTTAGAAGCTCTTCCAGTTGGTGCAAGTAGTGTTACTTTCTCACATAGTTCTTCATAAGATAATTTATATAGTTTTTGATAAATATTAACGATTGATTTAATGATTGTTGTTTTACCAGTACCTGGTCCTCCTGTAATAATAAGGAAGTTTTTAATAAAACTGTTTTTAATAGCTTCTTCTTGTTCACTATTATAGTCAATATTATTTTCTTCTTCATTACTCTTTAATAATTCATCTAATTTTTTATATTTACTATCTTCTAAGTTATTAAGGTATACTAATCGTCTTGCAATATTATTCTCGGCATCAAACATTTTCTTTAAATAATATCTACCTTCGCTAATAACTAATTTAGTATTAAACACTAAGTTATTAATAGCTTCATCATATAATTCTTTATCAATAGAGAATCCAAAAGCTCTTGTTAAGTAATTATATACTTCATCATTAGTTAAATAAGTATTTCCAATGGTATTAACTACTTCATTAATAACATATATAATCCCTGCTTCTACTCTTCTTATATCATCACGAGAGTAATCAAGTGCTAAGGCAATCGAATCAATTCTTTTAAAAGGAAAATTATCATCTATTAAGTCATAGACATTATTATCAATAACATCGATTACTTTCTTTTTATATTTATTATATAAATTGTTACTATCTTTGTTATTAAAACCATATTCATTTAATTTAACGATAATATCAATACTATCTTGATATTCTAAAAGTGTTTCATAAATATCTTCACGATTCTTTTTAGAAATACCTTTAATACCTACTAATGAATTTATATCTTTTGTGATGATATTAATAGCATCATCACCTAAGGCTTCATAAATCTTAGTAGCTTTACTCTCACCTATTCCTTTAAAGATACCACTAGATAAAAAGGAAATAATACTATTTTCTGTTGTTGGCATAATTACTTCATAACTAGTAGCATTAAATTGATCTCCATACTTATAGTGATTAACAAATTCACCAGTAAGTCTTAAGTTATCTTCAGGATTAATATCGTGAAAGTAACCCGTAAAAATAATTGCTTTACCTGCTAAACCAGTATACTCACTATCAGTTACTTTAAGAAGCCCTACGAGATACCCATTATCACCATTAAAGATAGCTTTCTTATATACGCCTTCTATCATTTCTTTAACCTCTGACATTTTGGACAATAATATGTACCTCTCCCACCAACAACAGTTTTAATAATCTTACTTTTACAAATTGGACACTCTTCCCCTTCTCTTTGATGAACTGATAAATAATTTTGATAATTACCAGTAACACCTAATGATGAAGTATAACTACGTATTGTAGTTCCACCTTCAACAATTGCTTTATCAAGTATTTTCTTACTATTAATAATGATATTTTCGATATCTTCTTTTTTTAATTTATTACCATGTGTTTCAGGATGAATCTTACTTGCAAAAAGGATTTCATCAGCATATATATTACCAATACCAGCTATGATATCTTGATCAAGAAGTAACGTCTTAATTGGTTTATTCTTATTTAGTTTATCTTTTAAATACTCTATAGTTAAATCACTACTATTAGCATCTATTCCTAAATGAGATAAAGAAGTATCTGTATATAACTTATCTTTATCTACTAAGTCCATCCTTCCAAACTTTCTTGTATCATGATAACGTAGTGTGAAATCATCAAAATAGAAGATTACATGTTCATGTTTTTCAATCTTGTCATTAAGAGGCTTTATAAAGTACTTACCTTCCATTCTCAAATGACTTACTAAATAATAATGATCTAATTCAAATATTAAGTATTTACCTTGTCTTTTAATATCAATAAAAGATTCATTAATAATATTTTTTATAAAGTCATTATAATCAGTTTCAATAATGTTTTTATATAACACTTCTACTCTATTAATACGTTTTCCAATTAATTTCTTTTTAAGTACATTTCTTACTGTTTCTACTTCTGGTAATTCTGGCATATATACTCCTTAATAATTATTAGTTTATAATAATAAAACTTACTTGTAAAGATAACTATTTACAATATTATATTAAATATATAATTTAATATAATTGACGATAAATTCTATAAATGATATATTTATAATTGGTGATAGTATGTACGATAAAGATGAAAATAAAGAAGTAAATCTTGAAACCGAAAATGTATATTATAACTATGAAGAACCAGTTAAAGAAAAGAAAAAAGGGTTTTTAAAGAGAATATTTAGAGGTAAAAAGAAAGTAACTAGATCAGAAGACATAGGTGTTGATGAAGCAAACTTCTATGGTGATGATTATGCTAAAGATATAAAAAAAGAAGAAAAAGAACGAGCAAAACAAGAAGTTAGACAAGAAGTACAACCAGAAGTTACTCATGATACTTTCATTGAGAAACCTCAAGAAGTAAAAGATGAAACATCACAAGTTCGAAATGAAGTACCTGAAGAACGTATTGAATTTAGTCGTGAAGCTAAAAAAGAAGTACCGGCGGTTCCTCTTAAAGCTCCTGAATTACCTCGTGATTATGGAGCTATAGGTAAAAAACCACAAAAAGTAATTCCTGATAACCCACCAAAAGAAGTTAATAGTCCAAGCTATCAATTCGGAAATAGTAATCCTAATAAAGCATATAATAATGATAGTGAAGCTATAAATTATTATTATCCTGAACCGAAGAAAGAAGTTATTGTTGAAGAAGAACCATTAATTCCTAAGAAGACAGGATATACTGTTTTAGGTGTTCTAGTAATGGTTGCAATTGTTATCTTAGTATTTAACTTAATATCAAATGCTACAAAAAAATATACAATAACTGTTGGCTATTCATCAATTACTTTAAAAGTTGGTGAAGGATATCAAATACCATTTATGACAAACGATAGAAAGAATACAACATTTAAAATTGCAGATGAAACTGTAGCTACTATTAATAGTAATGGTTATGTTCAACCCAAGAGCATTAGTTCCAATATTGATTATGCTGAAACAACAATAAAGATTGGTAGTGATAAAGCCAAAACTTATGAAGAGATTACCTTATATGTCGTACCTAATAAAACGTATATTCCTCTTGAAGACTTCACTGTACCAAGTCAATTAACTGTTAAAAAAGGAGAAAGAGTATTAATCAATATATCAAATATTACTCCTGAAAATAATACACAATCACTTAAATATTCATTTACATCAAAAGATACTGGTATTGCAACTGTAGATGGTAGTGGTTTTATTCAAGGTAATAAAAAAGGTATAACAACAATTATTGTTAAGAATAATTCAAACTCTGAACTTAATAAAGAAATAAAAGTTACAGTAAAATAAAAAGAGATTTAAAAATCTCTTTTTTTATTTAGATAAAATATATTTATTAATACATTTTGGACTTTCTTTATCAAATATTATTCTTTTTAAATAATTAATTACAGGAAGATCAAAATGTTTAAAATCCATCATATCAATTAATGTCTTTAGGGTATTATATCCTTCAACTGTATGGGTTTCTAAGAACTTACGAGCTTCTATTCTACTTTTAGCAAGTAAGTTACCATAACGGTAATTACGACTATTAATACTATTACATGTTAAGACTAAGTCACCAATAGCTCCTGGAGTAATTAGTGTTTCTTTATCACCGCCCATAGAGATAATGATACTATCTAAGTCACGAATAGCTCTAACCATAAATAAAGCAATTGTTGAATCAGAATAATTAAGTCCATGTAATAAACCAGCTGCTATTGCCATAACATTCTTAATAGCTCCTGATATTTCAAGACCAACTAAGTCATTTGTTTCTTCTAATTTAAAGAAAGGGTTAACTAAAGCTTTCTTAATCGCTTTAAAACACTTTTTCGTATTAGCATAAATTGACAAACATATTGGTGTATTATTCGCAATATCGACAGCAAAACTAGGGCCTGAAATAACTGAATAATTAGGATTATCAATATATAAATGATATATTTGATAAACCATCAAATATTCTCTTTCTAGAATACCTTTACTAGCTAGACAAAAAGATTTATCAGATAAGTCATATTTACTTAATTCACTAAAACATTCTTTAAGAAAAGGTACCGGTATTGCTACAATGATAACATCACAGTTATCAGTAAATTCTTCTAAGTCACTTGTAATCTTAATATCTTTTGGTATTTTAACACCAGGTAAGACTTTATTCTCATGATTAGCTAAAATGTAATCACGTTCATCAGGAAACTTCGTCCACATAATGACATCATTTCCATTTCGATGACTAACAAGGGCAAGCGAAATACCATAAGCACCTGTTCCAAAGATACCTACTCTACTCATTTAATAATTCCATCATAACTTCATTCGCAAGTGATGGTGATAAACTTCCATGTGTTTCTTTCATAATCATACCCATTATTGCTTTAGAAGCTCTTTCATTACCATTTTTATATTGATTAACTAAATCACTATATTTATCAAGTATTTCAGATACTTGTTTTTTAATTTCTTCTCTATCACTTACAAGATTTAATCCTTTAGTTGATAGGATTTCATCAATTGATTTATCATTTTCCATTAATTCATCTAAGATCTCTTTAAAGATACGATTACTAATTTCACCACTATCTAGTCTCTTAACTAAATCTTTGAATTTATCATCAGATAAATGAGTCTCACTTAATTTAACATCATGTTTATTTAAGTAACTAGCAATATCACCTAATAATAGATTTGATGCAATTACAAGATTAATATCTAAGAATCTTTCTAGGTAATCAGAGATATCTTTGTTAGCAATAATCTTTTCAATATTAATTGGATTAATACCAGCTTCTTTATAACTATTACGTCTTTCATCTGGCATTCTTGATAAATCTTTAGTATTATCTTCAATAAACTTATCATCAAGAACTAAATATGGAATATCAGGTTCTGGAAAGTAACGATAATCATTACCTACTTCTTTAACACGCATTGTGATTGTTGATAAAGTCTTATCATCAAATCTTCTAGTTTCAGGAACAATTACTCCTCCACTTTCAAGAACTTCTTCTTGACGTTTAGCTTCATATTCAATAGCAACACCAACATTAGTTATTGAACCAATGTTTTTAGTTTCTACTTTAGTTCCCCAAACATCTGTTTTAGATATTGATACATTAGTATCACATCGCATAGAACCTTCTTCAATCTTACAATCGGATACATCAGCATATAAAAGTAGTTCACGTAATTTTGTTAAATATAGAACTGCTTCTTCACTTGATTCCATACAAGGCTCTGTAACTATTTCAATTAAAGGTACGCCAGCACGGTTAAAATCAAGTAAGCTACTCTTCTCTCCATGAACACTCTTACATGTATCTTCTTCGATATGCATCTCTTGAATTAAGATTCTCTTTTTAGTTCCATCTTTCTTTTCAATTTCTACATAACCATGTGTACCAATTGGCGTATTAGCTTGTGTTATTTGGAAATTCTTTGGATTATCAGGATAAAAATAATTCTTACGATCAAAATGCATTCTTTTTGATATATTTAAATTTAATACTTTACAAGCTTTAAGTGCTAGTTTAACAACATCAATATTAACTACTGGAAGTACTCCAGGATATCCTAAGTCAATAACATTAACATTGGTATTTGCCATGCTACCATAATTAGATAAAGCTGGTGAAAAAATCTTTTCTTTGGTTTTTAGTTCGCAGTGAACTTCAATACCAATTGTTTTCTTATAATCACTCACAAACTTTTCCCCCTTCCAAATCTAAATCTAGTTTTTCTTCAAGGAAACTAGCTAATTGATAAATAGTAGCTTCATCAAAGTTATTACCTAAGATCTGTAAGCCTATAGGAAGATTTTCACTATTAAAGCCAATAGGAATTGATAAACAAGGGAAGCCTCCCATATTAGCATGCATAACTAAAATATCATCCATAAAGCAATGTAATGGGTCATCTTTACCACTATTTAGTGGATATGCACATCTTGCTGCTGTAGGACCAATAATTAAGTTATATTCACTAAAGATCTTTTTAAAACTCTTTTGTAAGTCATCTCTCATTTGGGTTGCTTTACTATAATAGATTTTAGCGTTCTCACCACTTAAGATATAACTACCTACCATAATTCTTCTTTTAACTTCATCACCGAAACCATCTTGTCTTGTTTTTAAATACAAGTCATCAAGATTCTCTGGATTAGGATAACTATAACCATATCTAATGCCATCAAATCTAGCTAGGTTACTACTTGCTTCACCCATCGCAATAATTTGATATAGAATTACAGCCATATCAATATGGTTAATATCTATCATATCAACTTGAACATTATTATCTTCTAGTAACTTCTTTATTTCTAATACTTTATTTCTTACTTCATCTTCGACAATATCAGATACAAAGTAATTAGGAATTGCTACTTTAAAGTTTTCAAGTGGCTTACCAATTAATCTTGTAAAATCTTCATTTGTTTCAACACTTGTCATATCACGATCATCTTTATGACAAATAGCATTTAATAATAAAGCATTTTCTTTAACGTTTCTTGTCATTGGACCAATTTGATCTAAGCTACTTGCAAAAGCTACAAGACCATATCTTGATACTCTTCCATAACTTGGTTTCATACCAACAATACCATTAAAACTAGATGGCTGTCTTATTGATCCACCAGTATCAGATCCTAGTGCAAAGTTAACTAAACGTCCTGCTATTGCAACTGCAGATCCACCTGAACTACCACCTGGTACTCGATCTTTGTTCCATGGATTAATTGGTGTTCCAAAGAAAGATGTTTCAGATGTTGATCCCATCGCAAATTCATCCATATTAGTTTTACCAATGATTAACATATGATGTTTCTTAATTAAATCAACTACACCCGCATCATAAATAGCATTAAAATTACTTAATATTTTAGATGCACAAGTACATAACATACCATTAACCATGATATTATCTTTAATCGCAATAGGAATACCAAAGAATAAATCATCTTCTGGTACAGGAATATTTTCTAGTTCTTTTGCTTCTTCAATTACTTTATCATTCATTGTAATAAAAGCATTTAAATTATTTTTATTAATTCTTTCTAATGATTCATTAACTAAGTCAACGGGCTTAATCTCACCTTTTACTAGAGCTTCATGAATCTCTTTTAAACTCTTATCGATATATTTACTCATTTACAACCACCGGTACTTCCACAAAATTACCTTTTTTCTTAGGAACATTTAGTAAGATGTTATCACTTGCGATATTACTTACTTCACTCTTCTCTAAAGGTACTGTATTTTGACATGGTGAAATCATAAACTCTTCATCAAAGTCTGACATTGTTTTAATCTTATCAATTTCATCAATCATTCTTTTTAATTCTTTTTGGTACTTAGGGATTTCTTCTTCACTTAACCCTATTCTTGCTAAATGAGCAACATGTAATACTTCTTCTTTTGTTAACATATCCATAATATCACCACATTTCATTACTTAATTATATACTAAAAGTTATTTTTTTTAAACATAAATATAATAAAAAAGTGGTTAAACCACTTTATTTATTATACTCTTTTAATTTATTAAGAAGTTCTTTCATTTCAAGATCATATCTAATGCCTTCAAGTCCACCAACTTCTTTAAGAATATCTTCTTCTTTCATCTTGTATTTATTAGCTAAATCTTTAACTTCTGCTTTGCAAGCTTTATCATCAATAGTAATCTTTTCAAGATCTAATAATTCTTCAAGAACTAAACGATAAATAACGTTCTTCTTAGCTTCACCTTCAAGTTGTTTATGCATATCTTCATGTGTTGTTTTAGTGAATTGATAATATAAATCCATTGAGATACCTTGAGCAGCTAATTGATGTTCCATCTTATGCATTAGGTGATGTACTTCATCATCAACCATTTCTTCAGGAATATCTACTTCTGTATTATCAGCAATTTTAGCCATAATATCATCAACAAACTTATTCTCAGCTTCTTGTTCTTTCTTTTCTTTTATTTCGCCTTCTAAGTATGCATCTAGTGTTTCTTTACTATTAACACCTTCAATAGCTAAATCTTCAAAGAAATCTTCATCTAATTCTCTAGTTTGTTTTTCTTTAATTTCATGAACTTTTACTTTAAAAGTAGCTTCAGCACCAGCAAGTGATTTTTCTCCATAATCTTCTGGGAAAGTAACTTTAATTTCTTTTTCTTCTTCAGTTTTCATACCAATTAATTGTTCTTCAAAACCAGGTATAAAAGTATGAGAACCAATTTCTAATGAGTAATTTTCTCCTTTACCACCATCAAAGGCTTTACCATCTTTGAATCCTTCAAAGTCGATAGTTACAACATTACCATTTTCTACTTTACCTTCTTTAAGTACTAATTCATTATATTTTTCTAGAACTTTTGATCTCATATCATCAAGTTCTTCTTTAGTTACTTTTACTTTTTCTTCTTTAACACCTAAGTTTTTATATTTTTTAATTTTAACTTCAGGTTTAGTAATTACAGTGAATAAATAAGTAATACCATCTTTGTTGATATCTTTAATATCTACTTTTGGTTCAACAACAGGAACTACTTTTTCATCTTTCATCATTTTAGCATATGCTTTTTGTAATAATGCATCAGCAGCATCAAAATATAGAGATGCTTCTCCATAATGTTTAACATATACATCAAATGGAGCTTTACCAGGACGGAATCCTGCTATTTTAGCTGTCTTATTACGTTTTTTATATGCTTTTTCTACTTCATCAGTCCATTCTTTACCTTTTATTTCAACTGTAAATTCATGTCTATTTTTATTCTTTTCCATATATTTCCTCCAACTTCCCATATTATATAAAATATTTTAATATACTTCAAGGTTTTTAAGAATTATTTTAGATTATTTACTAATAATATAATATATGTTATCCTAATTATTGTAAGGAGAATAAAAATGAAAAGATTTTTAATTATAACACTATTATCAATATTAATATTTTTACCAGTATCTATTAAAGCTGAGGTACTAGGAACTAATTTAAAGGATGCATTATTAGAAGAAAACATCACACCAAGTGTTAACTTCAATACTTATAAGGAAACAGATGATCAAGTAACGATTTATCTATTTAGAGGTCGTGAATGTGGATATTGTAGAAAGTTCTTAACTTTCTTAAATAATATTATTGGTGACTATGGGCAATACTTTAAAGTAAGATCATATGAAGTATGGTATAACGAAGATAATGAAAAATTATTGAAAGGTATAAGTAATTATTTAAATCATCCTGCTGAAGGCGTACCTTATATCATAATTGGTGAAAAAGTATATAATGGTTATTCTGAAGAATGGGATAACGAAATAAAAGGTTTAATTGTTTCATTATATAAAACTGATGTTAAAGATCGTTATGATGTAATGAAAAAATATCAACCTGAAGAAACACCAAAAGAAGAAGTTCCTAAGAACGATGAAGAATTAAATAAATATAAAACTGATAATGAAGAATTAAGAAAAGATAATGATAAACTTAAAGATGAAAATAAATCATTATCAAGTACAACAAAAAAAGCTAAAACCACAACATTAGTTTTAGCTATTGGTGCTGGTGTCTTATTCCTAGCACTAGTTGTTACAATAATTATATTTAGTGTTAAACTTAATAAAACAAAAAAATCACAATAAGTGATTTTTTTATTTTAATTAATTTTCTGATAAGTCGCTTGATGCATTTACTAATCCTTGTTGAACAACTTTAATTTCGCTTGCTGTAGCATTATTAATAGCATCATACATAGCAGTTGTAGTTGATGTTACATCATCAACAGCACCTTTAATCATTTGTTTATAACTAAGTTGTAATTCACCATCTGGATCATAGAAAGCAATACTTAGTGGTAAATTATTGATTGCCGCGATGAATTTGTCAACACCAGCTTTAAATAATTCAACTTGATTATTTACTTCTACATCATCCATTCCAACTACACCTTCTGGACTAGCTTCATGGAAGAATGAATCAATCTCTTCCATACCTAAAGCATTACTATTCCATAACTCTCTATGGTTAGTTTCTTCAGTAAATCCTTCATCAGCGATTGTTGGTGCACCATTACTTGATGCTAAACTGTTATAAGCAGCTACTGCTTTTACACAAATATTATGAATAGCATCTTCGTATGTCATTACTGATAAACGAACTTCATAGAAATGATCATTACCGAACTCTACTGCTTTTGGTGAAGTCCATGCTTTACCTAAGTTTCTAAAGAAAGGATAAAGATAAGTTCTTGAAAATTCTTCTTCTATTTTCATTCCTTCTTCATAAAAATCATAAATTTGTTGTTTAGCTTCAGCTGGACTTAAACCTGTCATTGCCATAATTGTTTCCTCCTCTACTTTATAATTTAATTATAAAGTAAATATCTTCTCATTACAACTTATTTACGTATAAAAAAAAATAGACAAATGTCTATTTTACTAAACTATATAGTTTTTTAACTTCATGTGGAAGTAATTTACGATACTCACCACTAGCAAGATTCTTTACATCTAAGTTAGCAAACTTTAATCTTGTTAGTTTAACAACATCATAACCTATTACTTCAAACATTTTCTTTACTTGATGATTGTGTCCTTCATGAATGGTTAATTCTACTAAACTAGTCTGACTCTTTTTATCAAAACTTTTTAATTTAACACGAGCTGGACTAGTTTTATAATTATCAATTTTAACACCATTTTTTAACTTATTAATATCAACACCATTAATAATACCTTTAATCTTAGCTAGATATACTTTATCAATATTATTCTTGGGATGAATAAGTTTATTTGTTAATTCACCATCGTTAGTTAATAAAAGTACTCCTGTTGTATCATAGTCAAGTCTTCCAACAGGATATATTCTTTTATCAGTATCAATTAAGTCAATAACAGTTTTTCTTCCTTTTTCATCATTACTAGTACAAACAATACCACGTGGTTTATTTAATAAATAATATACTTTAGCATCAATATCTTTGGTTAATAAATTTCCTTCAATGGTAATTTCATCATCACTTTTAACTTGCATTCCAATTGTTGCTACTTCACCATTAACTAATACTTTACCATCTTTAATTAACTCTTCTGCTTTTCTTCTTGATGCGTATCCATTATTACTAATTACTTTTTGTAATCTTTCCATATAACACCTACAATTTTATCGTTTTAAGATGTTTGATTTCTTCTAAAATATTATCATATTCATCACAAACGGCATCTTCGTCCATTACGAGATCGTTATCTACTCTTGGGATAACATCTACATAATTATTATATAGATAAACACCAATTTCTTCAATAAGAGTTTCGTTATTTATTAATGATTCTTGATACCATGCAATACCTACTAAATAATTAAAGATTGTTATTGTTTGACTACTATTTAATTCCCTTAACAATTCGATACATTTATGATAACTATCCATAATAGTTTTTAAGTGATTTTCGTCTGTTAATCTTTGATATTCTTCATTATCAGTACTTACTTTTTTATATAGATATTCCATAAAATTAGCAAGGGCATAATAACAATTATTACGATTTGCTGGATTACAGTTTGCTAAGAAACGAAAGTTATTAGCAAATTGCAATAAGGTAGGCATCTTTTTACCTTTAATTAAATATTCTAAAGTATAATCGTTAATAATAAAATCTTTTTTAGTTTTAACTGCATCATAGATATCATCAACGATTCGCTCTAAAATCTTTATTCTTTCTTGTGGAGTATATTGACCTACTTCTTCACCTGATTCATTTATTTTAATTACAATATTGGTGTATATATCAAATACTTTTTCAATATCTTCACTTGATGCATGATATTTCGATAAATAACCTGATACTCTAGCCTTTTTGGGTAATTCCATTAAATCAGCCATAGACTCCTTCACCTCTTTATATATCGTATCACATTTATTATTTTATAACACGTGTATTTAAGACTTTACGATCAATGTATATTTCTAAATAATCATATACATGTTTAACATCTTCACGTTTAATACTTTTAAATATACTATCAATACCATCTAAAGTTAATTCATCTATAAAATAATTATAATCTTTAATAATATCGATCATAATATTCTCAAGAATACTATTATCATGATTTGGATAATTAATAAAGAAGATAATTGATAAAACCATTAGATAGTAGTTTCTTTCAGTATTATAATTTCTATTCCATAATGAATATTTCTTTTCAATTTCACTCATAAATGAACATGCTTTCATTAAGTAACTAAGTTTAGAATGATATTTTTCTGGAACATCATTATTGATAATTAATAACTGATTTAAAATACCAATATTTGTATGATAAAAATCATCTTTATTATCTCTTTTAAATCCTTCAAAATTACATATTAATTCTAAAATATCATAATAATTATAATAGAAATCAAATATATAATTAATAACACTCATATTATCTTCATTTAGATTATTTAAGCAATGATTATTCTCCATTTTTTCAATAATTGCTTTTATTCTATCACGATCAAGATAATATTGATGTTTTGGTAAATGAGGACGATAATGCATTCTAATATAATCTAGATATTTTCTATATGAATTATTGTCCATGATATCACCTACCTTTTTAATGTTTTTTCACTTTCTTTTATTATTTCTAAAGCTTGCTCAATAAAATATATGTATACATCAGGATTAGCGTCATCTGTAAATGCTCCATTTACAATCATTGATTCAAAGAAAGAATCCTCAGTCATAATCCCGATAATTTTATTATACAACAATTTATCTTTTTCTATTAAATGACGATTTACATATAAATAACCACTTAAGATTAATAATAAGGCTCTATATGTTAAATGATAATGACGATTATCTTTATATTTATAATTAGCATCATAATATGCTTCATTAAATGACATTGCAAGTACAGTCGTTAATTCAGTTGCTGCAGACCTTACTTCATCATTAAATAATCGATAAAGATAAAAGCCAATATTCTCATACATTTGATTTCCTAATTTCTTATAGTTCGTATAATATCTTATATAATCAACAATTCTCTTTGGAAGTTCAAAAATTGCTTGTTCATGAATCGTGATATCACCAATCAAATCAGGAGTAACAATGTATAAGTATCTTTTATCTTCTAACTTACATAACTCTCTAAAAATAGTATCATTATAAAAACTAATACCATCTTTATGATGAAATTTATTAATTACATAATAATATTTATCATTCTTTGTAATCATTGACATAATATTATAAATATTTGTTAATTCTTCTTCTGTTACATGATTTTCTTTTACATATACCAATCGATTAGGATTTAATAAACTGTAAATCTTATTCTTTGTCTTATCTTTCATATTAATTACCTTATTTCAATTTTGTTATCTGATAAATATCTTTCATAATATTTCTCAAGACATTTATAGTATCGATAACGATTATCTTTATCACCACAGTATATAGAAATAATACCATTATTATCTAAATATTCTGATAATGTTACTTGATTATCAAAAATATAATGTAAATAACTCATTAATTTCTCTTTATCAAAATCTTTTGTTGAATAAACACAATACGCAACTGTTGCTAATATTGCTTCATTTATAAATAGACCATAATGAGCTTTATCATTAATAGATAAGCTATCTGCAAATTCTTTAACTAATTGAATATTAACTCCAATACGTTTATCTAAATTTATTAAGTTTTTCTCTAAATCATTTTTATAACTACAACTTAATTGAGCTTTAGATTCAATATTAGCACGATAAAAACTAACAGGATCATTCTTATAAAGAATATGTGGGATTAATAGAAAACTAATCATTCCTGGAACATTAACACCGATTACATCCATTGCTCCAATTATTTCTAATAAGCCATAATCTAATTTTTTTATTTTTTTAGCATATATTAATTCAATGACCATACGTTGTACTTCATCATGATCAAAACTAAATCTATGTTTTGTACAAAAATCTTCAATTAGTTTTGTATGATAATCTAATACTTTCATAAAACTAGCATAATCGCTATATAATTTATCGTACATAATCATCACCACTTTGAAATAATGATTCTAAAAATTCTTCTTCTTTATCACGTAAAGTTGATAAATGAAATGCTTGATCAAAGAAACCATTAACATTACAATGATTTTCAAATTCATCTAAATGATCATCAATAATATTTAGTATTCTCGTTAATTCACGATATTCTATTCTATCGTGATGTAACCAATAGTATCCTACTAATTTACTAAAGAAAACTGTAAAAAAATGATTGTAACGAACACGTTGTTTAACTAAATTAGTTAAGAAAAAAATGCTATAGAACGGATTATCGAAATATGTAACGTTTTCAGTACATGAATATACAAATACATATCGTTGCATTGTATCATAATATTCACCACCAAATTCTTCATAAACTTCATTAGGATAGAAACACATTTCTAACATAAACCATACTTCGAAAATTGTTTTTTCTTGGATTTCGATAATATGTTTTAATAAATCGATACTTAATTCGTTTAATCGATTATCCTTTTTAAGTTTTGTAAAGAATTGATCATACTTATTCAGTAAATACGCATTATCTTTCATCATACAATTGAAATCTAAATTTTCATAGATATATCTATAGTATTCTGATAATGGACTGCTACTATCGTTCATTATTTCAAAATAGTTTTCTAGCATTTCATTCTTCATATTATATTCTTCTCTTTTTCATTAGTTTTGCCTGATCAACATAGATTACTTTACCACCTTTTGGATTAATTTTAGCATCACCAAATACTACCCAAATAACTTTCATAGGTTTTTGTGGCATACTAGCATATCCATCGGTAAAGACAATTCTATTTTGTACTCTTCTTGTGAAAGCATTAACGGCAACGTCAAAGTCTGTTCCTCCACCACCAGGGAAATCTAAAGTGTTAATATCTTTTTCATTTCTAATTTGATGGAATCCATAGAATTGAGTATCAAAACAACCTACTCTAACTTTAGCGTTTAACATAATGTTTTTAGTTTCGCGTAAAAACGCTTTTAATAATTCAGAGTCAATACTACCTGAAGTATCAAGAACAATCTCAACTTCAGCATAAGGTATTTCTTCCAAATTAGCTTTAACAATATTATCTTCGATTTTAGCGTGTTTATAAGACCAGTCTAAGTCAAATGTAACACTATCACGAAGAACACGACGCCAATCAATAAGCGGTGGTTGAATACCAATTTCACCCAACTTACGAAGATATGTAGATGGACCGTTTCCAGCTTGATGAGAAACTTGTTGATTGTTTATTTCTTCACGAATATGCTCTAAACGTTCTTTTTTCTCTTCTTTATTCTTTTGAAAAGCTTTCTTTTCTCCTTCTTCTCTGAAGGCTTCTTGTTCGTTTTGAATTCTTTTCTTACGACGACGTTCTCTTTCTTCTTCTTCAGTTTCTTTTCCTGAACCGTTTCCGTCTTTTTTATCTTTTTCTTTTTCGTCTTTTTTGTCTCCAGAACCTTGTCCTTGACCATCTTTTTTATCTTTATCGTCTTTGTCTTTGCCTGAGCCTTGACCTTGACCGTCTTTCTTATCATCATCAGCATCATCGCCACTTGATCCGCTACCACCTTGTTGTTTTTCCTTCTTTTCATACCAAGTTTTATGACTACTACCAGATGATCCTTGACCTTGTCCTTTACCTTGTTTACCTTGACTATTATTATTTTTTTGCATTTCTTCAATTGCTTTCTTAATTTGTTGGAATAATGGTGGATTATTAACGAAGACTTCATATAAATCTTCAGCATTAAAGTCTTTAGCCCATGGTAAATCTATATAATTTTTATATATAGGTAATCCGTCATCTTTTAATTGACCATTAATTACAGCATCGGTTGCAATATTCCATTCATCATGTTTTTTATCTTGAGCACGATTAATATGGTCAAAAGCAATATGCATAATTTCATGAGCAATTGTTTGGATTTGTTCACCTTCAGTTAAAGTATCCATAAACTCTTGATTATATAAAATATTATAACCATCAGTTGCTGCTGTTTCTTGTGTTTCATCTTCAAAATATTCAACATTTGCTGTTATAGTACCGAAACTTGGATATTTAACTAATACTTTATTTTTAATATCTGACAATATAAATTTCATATTATCACTCTTATCCTAACGTTTTACTAATCTTCGCTTTTTCTTGTGATTCAAGAGCAGCAGCTACTCTCATCTTATCAATTAATGCCTTACGTTCTGGCTTATTACCATACCACATTTTTTCAAATAATCTTTGATATTTTTCATCAAGATTAGTAATTATACGATAAACATCTTTAATATTTTCAACACCAACTCTTGATAAGTTAGCTACTAAAAGATAGAATTCTTCTTCTTTTGTAATTTTATCTAAACTTTCAATACATCCATCATATAAATCGTTATCAACGATTGCTTGTAATGGAACCATTGGATATGTTGCAAACTTAATAAATTTATCTACAACTTCTTTATCAACTAAGGTATATAAAGCAGCTGCACTATTAGATGCTTTTAATACTTTAGATACCATTTCCCATTTACGTGGGTCAGCATTTGGCCCCATACCTGTATATTTAGTTCTTAAATACTCACCATTAGTAAATTTTTGGAAAGCAATTACAAGTGGATGAATATCATGTTCACAAGCCCATGTAAGCCATCCCTCTAGATCTGTTTTAATATACATATGAGCAAATCTTGAGAATAATGGTTTAGCAATTTCACATGCTGCTAAACTATCTTTAAGTTCGTTACCAGCAGCAATAATTCTTGCATTCTTAGGTAATCTCCATTTACCATTAACTTCATGTTTTAAGATGATGTTAAATACTAAACTTTGAATTGCTGGGAACGCATTTGATAATTCATCAAAGAATAAGACATGTAATCTTTCAGGTTCTTTTGCACACTTTTCTTCAAGTTCTACTAGCCATGCTGGTTTAATATCTTCCATATGACCTTTTCTAATAACACCATTTTCACCCATTAAAGGTGGAATAGATACGGTAATACCATTAATATCTTCTGGTGTATTAATTCTTACATAAATCTTTGTAGCAGTAGGATCTAATTGATATACACGATCACTTTTACCATCACCTGATAGACCATGTAAGTAAATTGGGATATCACTTTCTAAGTATCCTTGCATAACTTCTTGTTCTTTACCATATTCTTCTAAATCGAATAATAAATTCTTTGCCATTATGCATTACCCCCTTTTTTCAAAACTTTAGCTTTGACTGCTTGACCAGCTTTAATAGCATTAGCAGCTTTTGTCATATCATCAATCATTCTTTGAGCATATTCTGCATCAGATTCTTGTTTCTTTTGTAGAATTTGAGCACGTTTCGCTTCACGAACATTTCTTTGAGATTCTCTAAGTTCACTTAAAATTTCTAATCTTTCTTCGTTACCCTTAGCCCATAAACTTTCAAATAAAGCACATGCTTCATCACCAACTCTAGCCATGAAATCATGGATTACAGCGAATTGATCATTTGTACAACCAGATAAAGTTAAGGCTGTAGCAAATTTCTCACTAGAATTCATATTGAATATAGAATCATTGTATCGTTTATTCATAACATCGTTAATTGTAACTGTTTTACTACGACAGAATGAAACGAATGCTTTTCTTAAGTCTTCGCCAATTAAACCGTCTAATAATCTAACGTTCTTAGTTGCTTTTAAACATTTAGATGCCATTTCCCATTTACGTGGGTCAGCATTTGGATTTAATCCATCATATTTAGTTCTTAGGTTCTTACCATTAGTAGATACCATGAATGCAATAATAGATGGATGAATATCAGCATCAGTAGCCCATCTTAACCATTCTTTAACGTCATCAGAAATATAAATATGTCCGAAACGAGCAAATAATGGTTCAGCTATTTCGTTAGCAGATAATGATTCATCTACTTCGTTACCAGCTGCTACAATACGAGCATTCTCTGGTAAATGCCAACATCCTGCTACTTCACCATTTAAGATAATGTTGAAGCAGAAACTTTGAATTGCAAGTGGTGCATTTGAAATCTCATCAAAGAATACAATGTGTAACTTATCTGGTTCTTTTGCACACTTATCTTCAAGTTCTACTAACCATGATGGTTTCATTTTCTCTACGTGACCTTCTTCAACGATTGTTTCTACACCATTAATTTTCTTAATTACTGGTGGCACGTAAATACTTTTACCATTTAAACTATCTATAGTTTGATTACATAAATATATAATACTTGCTTCAGGATCGATTTGTTCTACACGAGCACTCTTACCTACACCTGTATCACCATGTAAAAATACAGAAACACGGCTCTTAATTAAATCATTAACCGTTTCACTTGCAGTTTTACGACTTTCATCTATACCAAAGATATTATTACTTAAATATGTATTATAATCATTTACTTTACGAATATCAGATATTGTAAATAAATCTTGAGCCATGTATTCAACCATATATTTATACATGTTACTTTCCGTAAATTTAGCTTCATTTTCAACTGTCCAATATGGAACACCTGATAATAAACCATATTTAGATATAAGTTTTCTAGAAGCCTCATCATAAATCCATGTAATAGGTTCTACCTTAACCCAATATGTTTTATTAATATTTACTTCTTTATTATCAGATAAAATGTTACCTGGACCTGTATTCTTAGAATTTACTTTAACATATTTAACGCCATCTAATACATATTCTTTTAGATAATGTTTACCATCAAAGCAATATTTCTTATTAGTAAGGAAATATGTCTTATTAAGTCTTTCTAACCTTTCAAGTTCAATAATCTTATCCTCATCAGTTTCAATACTTTGTGGATATTCTCCATATGTATACTCCATTGGATTATTAGGATTTTGTTTTAAGTTATCTGGATTACTAACGGAATCCATGCTAAAAACTGGCCTAATTGCTGGAGATAATGAATATCTTTTAGCTTCATAGTGTCCGTCTTTTGAATACTTATGTGAAGTAATAACGGCAATATAATGCATACCAGACGTTTGGGTCCAATAAGGAGTATATCCTTCTTCATCTCTAACTGCTCCTGTTAAAACAGCTAAGTCTGTAGGTTCTACCTCAATTGGCATATTTTTCTTCTTTGGATCAAATAATTCCAACTTGTTGAAAATACCTACTTCTTTAATGTTATCTAATAGTGTTAAACTATCGATTTCTTTGTTTTTTGGTTCATTCTTTGTGCTACTCATCTAACCAATCCCCCCATGAGTCGTATATTATACAACAAAATGTTCTTTTTTTCAAGTCTAAATTAAAAAAAGACCATTTTGGTCTTATTTTATGATTTTTTTGTCACTAGTATTTTCATTATAATAATAGTCTAAATAACCAGGTACATTATGTAATAAATCATTTAAATTAATCTTTTCATAGAAGAGAACAAACTCATTTTGAAGTTCTTCTAATAAAGTAAATGTTTTAGGATCTAAAGCTCTATTATTAAATATTACATATAAAAAGAAATCATCTAAGAACTGATCAACTAAAAGACATTCTTCATGAAATCTATTTTTACCATAATACTTAAAAATAGTATCTTCTACATTATAAAACGTTGATAGAAGATTAAAGACATTAGAATCACTATATTTCTTTATATTGTCGTATTCGTCTACTACACTAACAAATAGATTACAAAATATATGATAACAATCACTATCTTTACCATTTGTTGCATCTATCATAAGTAAATTAATTAAAATTGATGTTAAATCATGATTACCGGGATACGCTAAAAATAAAGGAAAATAATCTAATAAATAGATTTTATTCTCAAGATATAGTTTTACGACATATTCAATAATTCTATTATCTTGAATCATTAAATTATTAATTATATTTATTTTTTTCATACCAACGTATGTATTTCTTATATTTATATATTTATCAATAATAAGATTTATCTCATTAGGACTTAAATTATAATTTAATGATTTAATATGTTTATATAGTTTATGTTTATTATTCATAGTATATGCCCACCTATATTATTTTCAAAATCACTAATCATATATATATGAGCTTTTGCATTATCTTGTGCATAGACATCCATAACCCCGTTCATATAAAAACGTTCAAGGGTCTTTTTAGGATCTATTAAATACTTATTAACTAAAATATCAAACATGTCATATTTATTATTTTTTTTGCAATATAAGATTATTTTCATAAGAATATGCATCAAAAACATTCGATCACGTGGACGAAAATTCATTTCATTAACATCATTATATAATTTTGGAAGACAATCAAATATTTTTAAGTCTTCAGGTGTCATTTTACTCCTAAAATAATTAACATCAATAAAATAATCATGGAAATCAGAATATATTAATTCTCGATAATAACCATAATACATATCTTCGATTATAAAATCATCAGAATCTTCAAGATATAGTAATAAATTATTAATACCATTAACATCACCATATTGCCTATATGCAACAAGAGCTAAATATGCTAAATGATCATTTGTTAATAAATGTTCTCGACCGTTTCTTAAAATTGCTTTAATTCTTCTAGTTAAATATTCTTTTATTTCAAATCCTTGATCATTTATATCTGTACCCCAAAAAATGTTTGTCCAATAATTTAATGCATCATATATATAATTAACATAATATTCTACTTTCTCATCCATAATTGCCTCTATTTAATTGTAGGTTTTGCTAAAGTAATATTATCCATTAAAGTTTTAGCGATTAACTTTTCTTTATCATAACTATCAAATTGTTCTTTAGTAATACCTTTTATTTGCCATTGTTCTATAAATTCATGATAATTAAAGATCTCTTGTAAGGTATCAGTAACTTTATCTAGTGAGATATTACTACATTCTAAGTAATAATACGATAAGAATGATGACAGAATAATCTCAAAGAAATGATGTTCCATACGATTAAGAACTTTATTTGTTAAATCTTTATTTAAAAAGGAATGTGCTAAATAATATAATTCTAGTATTTTATTGAATTCAAGGAAGTATTCATCATAATGTTTACCATAATTAGATAAATTGCCATAAACAGAATGCATAATAATCTCTGTTAGCGTAAATAAATATTGATCAGGATCTTCCTCATAGAATTCATTCTTACAGTAAATAGCATATAAAACATCTACATATGATACATGATTACAAAACCATTGTGTCGAATTGATAAATTCTTCATTGATTATATCTAATTTGTTCTTGTTTTTGAGTGCGATTAACAATTTTATCAATCTATTTCTGTTAAATGTACCATCTAACCATGAATTATTACTTAATTTCATGATTAATAATAACTTTTCTTGTAGAAGATAATCATCTTTAATCGCATCATTATTAAGTAAATTTTGAACATTTATATTATTTTCATTCATAATATAACCTTTCTATCATTATCCATTGATAAGACATCACTAACAATATAATTGGCATAATCCATATTAATTTCGCCTCTATCGAGCATATTATTAACGCTACATTTAGCATAAATACTTTCGTAGTTATGAAAGAACTTTAACATGAATTTAATTATTATCTTAGGTTCAAGCGAATTATAATAAGCATAAGATACTATATATATCCCAAAGCGAACAATATCATATTGAAAATCACTACTAATATCTCTAAATATAGGATTACTAGCAATAACATGGTATACTTCGTTATATGTCTTTATATACTTTGTAATATCGTGTTCAATTAATGATTCTTTTGATTGATTAGTACTTAAATATTCAATAAAACATTCCATACAATGAAGATATGAATGGTTTAATTCTTTTCTTTTGGGATCAAGTAACATTATTAATTTCTCAACAGCATCAGGTGTTACTGATGGAATAAACCTTATACTCCAATCAAGAAAATCTATTAAAAAGGCATAATTAATATCTTTTAATTTATCTTTATATAATAGTAAAGTATTAATAAGATTCTGAAGATAATTAACGTCTTGACCATAATAATATTTTTGAAAAATATAAATATAGCCTCTTATAGGATTTAATTCTTCATACTTTAATTCTTTACCTGTTAATACAGCGTCACATATATCATTTAGTTCTTCGTGGGTATAATGATATTTACCTTCAATTTCAGTAATTAACATAAAACCCCCTTTTTGCCGTTTATTATAACATCTAAGTATTATTTAATCAATTGATTTACGGGATCATTAAAAAATGTATTAATATTCTCATAAAATACATGGAAAGATTCTGTATAAAAAGCAGTTGATCCATACTTCTTTATACGTAAGCCATTTAACTCTAGTTTTTCATCATAATACTCATGATTCTTAACATATTCATTGACCATGCTATAATCATCAAGATTATTTAAATATATATAAGCTAAAAGAGCAGCAATAATAATAGGATTACCTTTATCATCACCTCTATAGTCTAAATAATGATCATAGAAATTATTAAATTTTTCATAACTAAATTTATAATCCTTAAAGTCATATTCGTGATCAACAAATATGGCGTATATTGCACATAAATAGTCACTAAGTTTATTACTAGCATAAACCTCTGGTTTAAAGATTGCCATTAACTCTTTATAATAAAAAGTTGGTACAGTACCTCTATTATGTAAAAGAAAGCCTATTAATTCATTATCTATATAATGAAGACAATCCCCATGATTTTTTACAAAATCAATACACATTGGTACATAATCAATATAATTGTTATCCCCTAACCTTACATTTGCAAGACTAAATAATTTATATAAAGCATTTTCATAAGGGAATAAATCTTTATAACGTTTTCTTTTAGTTAAGCGATGACTTAATGTACGATAAAAAATATCAGCATAAATCATTTCCTGACGTGATAAATTCATATATTCCCCCCAACAGCGACATATTATAACATTATTTTAGAAAAAAAGAAAGTTATCTAATAGCTTTCTTTGGTTTTTCTTCTAATATTTCGGACTCTTGAGCTAGATAACGAACGATTTCATGATTAAAATTATGAATATCAATACCTTTCATTAAACATAATTCATCAATACTAATACGACTATTTATAAAGTTTTTAATAAGACGATATACATCATCAAAGTTCATATTACCATCAATCCAATAAATAGCGAATAGAATACACATATAATTCTCTAAACAATACCTTGTATAGGGATTTTTACAATATATTTCTATCATCTCACTAGCTTCATCATAAGTCCTTAACATTCGATATAAATCATTATGATTTAGTTCTACTTGTTTTCTATCACTATATGAATATAATGTCGCTGATAAACCTTCGAGGATATTAGCTAGTCTCTCATATTCTGTTTTCGTAAATAAAAGAGAAATATTTCTTATAAACTCTTCATATATAAAGTCAGCATCTACTAACATAAAATCAAATAATGATTTATCTACTTTCTCAAAGGGAAATCCATCTTTTTTAAGAACTTCTATCGTTCGATCGATACTTTCTATATTATCTGTTCGATAACCGTATGATTTCATAAGTAAATATCTAAAGAATTCAATAGGATCTTTAGTATTCATCATTTTCTTATCTTCATTAATTATTCTATAGAATTCTTCACGATCCATATAAAACTCCCAGGTCTTATTATATGGATTTATAAGAAAAAGACCAATTATTTTACATAATTGGTCATCTTATTGCTTCATGTTCACGATTATATAAGTTATCAATGTATGCTATTGAGCCATTTATATCCGCTGCAACATCACCATCTTTAATAAATCCGTCATTTGTTAATATTTCAAAATAGTTATTCTCAACAAATTTTTGAATGAAAGCAAACATCTCATCAACACTAATTTCTTTTCTTTTTATCCAATAGTAAGAGACAAGTAAATAAAGTTGTCTTAGTTTTGAATCAGAATAAACTCTAAGTTCATCAATTTTATTAAGTAAATTGAAAGCATCATCTAAGTCATCTTCTAATTTAGTTCTATCACGTTCTACTCTTTGTTTAATTTTTTTAATTAATGAACAAATATATAAGAAATCATATTTAGTATCCATTTGATTATCTAATGAATTGTATAAAACATTAATGTTACCAAGGGTTTTCTCAAAATCAAAATCAATATGATATATTGCATCTAAAGTAAGATTATTTAAAAATATTTCTTTTTCTCCCATTGTATGAAACGTATTATATACAAGATGCCACTTTTCCATAGGAACAGTGAAGTTTTGTCTTATAAAATCATATTCAAGTAATTCTCTTTTATCAATCATATTCATATTAATGCCCCACAAAGTATGCATGATACTCTTCGAAAGTTATATTATTGTTATGGATATAAGTAGCTGCCTCTACTCCAACATATCGATAATGCCATGGTTCAAACTTATAACCAGTGATATAAGTTTTACCTTCTGGATATCTTAAGATAAATCCATATTTATAACTATTATTAATTAACCATTTATATTTAGCAGTATTTTCAAAATGTGCAGAACTACTAGCTGTACAAATATCTGTTGCTAAACCTGTTTGATGTTCAGAACTACCAGGTCTTGCTGAATATGTATCAGCTTTAGCCTGTCCATCACGTGCTTTATAATTATTGTATAAAGTTTGTTGTGTACTATAACTACGATAACCTGATACATTCCATAAACTATATCCGTCAGCTTTAGCAGCTTTTACCATATTTTCAAATGCCGCAGCTGCCGTTGGCTCTAAACTACCTCCACCAGTTACACTTTTTAACTTTGGAACATAATTCTTACCAACAGTATAGAATTTATTAACTAGCATCAAGTATCCTTCACTAGTCTTCGTACTCTTCATATTAGTATAAAATTTATAATCAATATTAGAGTTTACTGCTTGGATTACTTGCGCTGTTGTTTTACTAGGATTTCTTGCTTGATAATTAACATATCTTTCTTGATAATCCGCAATATAGTATTTAGCACTTTTAAACTTTTCAGCATCTACCTCTGATACATCAATAGGTTTTTCAGTTGTGCTAGCGAGTACTTGTTCTTGTTTCTTTTTTTCTTCTAAATTAATATAACTAATAATATCATCAATTGACTTATTAGTATTTTTTAAATAGTAATCTACATACTTACTATGATAATTCTTATTATAATTTTTACCATTTTTAACATCATTATCAAAGTTAATGTATTTAAGTACATAATCTTCCGTTTTATCTTGATGTTTCATATAGTAATCTAAATATTTATCTAAATACTTTTCTTGATATAAATTATTGTTTTTTATACTATTTCTAAAATTAATATACTTTAATATATTAACTTCTTTTTCATCTTGATGTTCTAAGTAATATTCCATATAATCATCAAGATTATCTTCTTTATATAATTCATTTTTTGTTAATGAATCCTTAAAGTTAACATATTTAATAACTAAGTCTTTGTTTTCATTCTTATCTAAGTAATCTAAGTATTCATTTAATAATTCTTCTTTATACTCATCTTTATTTCTTAAATCAATAACAACAGGATCTAAGTCATTAAGAATATCATCTTTATCTTTTCCTTCATTTAATAAATCTAAGTATTCTAAATATTTATCTTTTTGAAATTGTTTACTAGATACAACATATACATAATCTTTATGATATTTTTTATCTAATAAAGTTTCTAATTCATCTTTTTTTAATACTTTCTTTAGTGCTGTTACTTCTTTATTAGAATAGCCTACTTTAGTAAGTCGATAATCAATACTTGTAAACTTTTTAACTAAGAAGAAAGTAACTAAACCAATTGTTAATAAAGAGATTACGATAATACTTATTAAGACGATTTTATTTGTTTTCTTTGTCTTTACTTTTTTCTCTTTTGCTTTCTCTTTCTTCATACCCTTTTCTCCTCTTATATTATACACTAAATAATATGATTTTGGGAATTAATTTTCATACTTATATAATTATCAAAGACTAATTCTAAATCTCGATTACTAGTCTTTTTGTCTACACCATTTAATTCTAAATAATCAACAAACTCACCAGGGTTATTAAGAATTGCATAATATACATCTTCACAATCTATTTCATTATACACTTCACTTTGATATAAATATGCACCTATATCTGAAATCCATCCATTTTTATCATCACCACGGAAAAGATGAATCCAGTTTTTTATTATAAGATTAAATTTTTCATTTACGGCTTTTCCATCTCTTCCACCTTTATAGAACATAAGCGTAAATACACTATAGTAATCCTCCAAATTATAGTCATGATATTCTTTTGGAAACACAAGTGCAAAATGGGTTTTAGGTATTCTACATCCATCTGCCATTGGTGCAGCATTTTTAAGTGATTCTAAACTATATTTATCAATTAAATTATGATCACATAAGAAAATTAAATACGATAAGAATTCAAAACCAAACTTTTCACTATCTAAATGATAATTATTTACATACCATGTTAATCCTTGATAGAAATGTTCAGTAATTTTATCAGCAATCTCTTTTTCAATATGATTAAATAAATTACTGAAGAACATATCAATATGTGTTTCATTCATTTCTTCTCTTGTAATAAATTTATGCAGTTCGTTTAAACGATTTAAATAATCAGAATTATTCATAAATACCTCAAACGGGCTTTATGATAACATAGTTAATAAAAAAAATCTACATAGTAGATTTATTTTTTATTACGTTTATATTTCTTGTAATTATTTTTTCTTGCTTGATCACAATACATTGCTTTTTTACGTTTCTTTTCTTTATCTTTTTCTATACGCGCAATTGTTTCTTTAATCATATTAGATATTTCAGATAAATCATATAATGTTTGTTCTAATTCATCTTCTTCTTTTAAATCTAATCCTGCTAATTTTTCATTAACTTCACGAGTAATTTCTTCAACATCAATATCGGTTAATTCTTCATTAGCTTGTTCAATTTCAGATAGATATGTATCAATATCTTCTAACATTCTATTAATATCATCACGAACATTAGATTCTTCATTATTTATACGATTTTCAATATCTCTTGCGATTTCTTCTACATCATAGTCTTTTTTATTACAATCACACTTACATTTACACTCTTTTCCCATTTTACTCTCCTACTCTAAATAAATCTTAACATAAAATAATTAAAGTATCAATAATTATTTAAAAAAGAAATAGATATTAACCTCTATTTCTTACTTTAGCATCATGAACATGACAATAAACAATATCATTGTTATAGCTTTCAGCTAAAAACCTTATATATCTTGCATCAGCTTTAAGCTTATCAGCGTTTTGTCCCTTGATTTTATGATAATCCCTTACTTTAGATGAAGCTGTATCAACATCATCATAATAAGCACGACATGATGGATATATCATATTAACATCTAATTCGCTCATTGGTTTCTTTAACATATGAAACTCACGATTATAATTTTTTATATATTCATAAACTAATTTTTCAAAGTCATCTCTACTTATATAGTAGTACCATTTTAGTTGTTCTTGGATATAATCATAACCACCAAGCCCAAATAATATTTCTCCTGGTACATAATAAGTATCTAAGAAGTCAGTATAGATCTCTATAGGTTCCATAAACCACCACCTATTTTAATTATAATAAATAAAAGAAAAGAATGCAATTACTTGCATTCATAATTATTATTTACCATTTCTATTCTTTTAGGTATTTCTGGACTAATAAGTTTTAATATCTCATATAAATCTGGTGTTTGAGACTTACTAGTCATACTAACACGGATAATTGTTGAAATATCAGCAACATTACCTTTATAAGCATCAGGATTGTTCTTATAATCTTTCATATTACTAGCATAACCTAACTTATCACACATCTCTTTAACTTTATTAAACCATGTTTCTTTATCATCAGATGCATTATAGTATTCGTTAAAATAAGTGTTAATAACATTCATTATTTCTTCTTTATCCGTTATTTTTTGATATTCATAAGTAACATCCTTATATAATTCAGGGAACATATACCAAATACCATTACGAATATCAGAGTAACTACCATAATCTTTACGTGGTTTTTCTTGATATCTTTCAATACTAAATACTTTTAGAATATAATCTTTATTATTTGTTAATAAATCATATATCTCAGGATCAAATTCTTTAGCCCATGGAAGATAAGCTTCATATAATTCTTCTGAGGTCATACGACTTATATAGTTTTTAGAAATATTAAATAGTTTCTCAACATCAAATAAACTACCACTTTCACTCATCTTCTTAAAATCAAGTTTAAATTCTGATAAATCTTTATCAGGATTACTTAATAACCATTCTTCAAAATTAGAGTTAGCGATGGTTGTTAAATATAATTTAGTTGCATTAACTGGAATACCTTTTTCATGATAAAACGATACGCTTGCTTCAGGATCTTTTCTTTTTGATAGTTTTCTTCTTGTACCTTCTTCATCAATCTTCATAACAAGACCTAAGTGGGCATAACGTGGTTCCTTGAAACCTAATACTTCAAATAATTGTTTATGTATTGGATAACTTGGAATCCATTCTTCACCACGCATAACGGTCGTTGTATGCATTAAGTGATCATCTACAGCATGAGCAAAATGATATGTAGGAAGTCCATCACTTGATTTAATAATAACGACATCTAAATCATTTTCAGGGAACTCAATCATACCACGCATACGATCATCTAATTTAACTTTATTATCATAATTACCA